>ORJL010524428.1_pt1 | contig 44079 bp, 46 predicted proteins | sample 1779941 | NCBI WGS metagenome assembly ORJL01 (sample SAMEA104232317, study PRJEB22302) | groundwater metagenome | biome: forest; feature: aquifer; material: groundwater | place: USA | collected 2011-08-07 | depth 5.8 m | reverse complement strand
CTGTTAACTTCCGCACCGCCACTATCACCAGTAACCGGATTCTATAATTGAATAACATTAACTGTAGAACGGAGAGATTCTTCATTCAATAAAAAAAAGAATTACATACCGCTCCTAACGGAGCTTAAATTCTATTAATTAATTTGTTCTACTACTAAGATTTCATCCTACGTCAAAGCCGGGCAAGCCTACATGACTGGTAATCAAAAATCGAATGGTAATCATGAAGATCTGGAATTATAAGAAAAGAGAAACGAACATGCTGTTCGTTCTATATTTTTAAATCAAACAGAATCTGTTCCCTACAACATAAAAATGAGGGTGGATAAATATTCGGTCCCTACAAAAAGCCACAAAATTGTAGAACGAAAAGGTTTTTCGTTCTTTACCAAACATAAAACAAAAATTGTAGAACGAAGAGAATCTTCGTTCAATAAAAAAAAGAATTGTAAACTAAAGCTGGAAACTAAAACTAGCACCACCTGAGAAATGCCTCATGTTTAAAAATCCGGCGAGGAGTTTAAGATGATTGAAAAGCGTTAAACGGAAACCAGTGTTGAACCTTTCTGCATCATATTCTGTCATTAATTCTAAAGCATTTAATAATTTAATATTTATTCCACCAAACAAACCGACAAATTGATGACCTTCTGCTTTTATTAAATCTGAACCATAGCCCAATGTTAAAGACATTTTCCCCTCATAAAAATTTTTTGTCATTACTAAATACAATGCATTGAAATGAACCGCACTATTGCCACCATATACGGATAAAAAATCATGAACACCTACTAAAACACTTGGCAATAATTCCTTTTCAGAAAATAATTTGATCCTAACTATAGGCATTCTGTCTCCAATAGCATGTTCCTTGAATTGAAAAGGGTAAGTGCTTCTTAATCCAATTTCAAGAAAAGGTAAATAGGAACCCATTGCAAAAATTAATAACGAATTATAATCAAAAGAATTTTCTCTTAGGACTTCACGTGGTGAATAATAAACTCCGATGCTAAACTCACCATCACGCATTACTTCGGCACTGGGAATTGTTATTAGTCCAGTAGTACCTGTTAAGGATTGAGCTTGAATAAAATTAGAAAAGAGTATTATGAAAGCGATAAATATATTTTTACTCAAATCTTATATCCCGCTTTTTGCGCATCATCGTAAAACATTTTTACAGTATCGAGTGAAAATTGAGCAAGATCCTTCCCCAGCGTTGGTATTTTTTTCAATATGTCATTTGTAGCCGTTATTATGTGACAGCCAATCGAGTCGGCTTGCACCACATTATATAGCTCTCTTGGACTGGCCCAAATTAGCTCAATATTTTTGTAATCTTTGAGCAATGCAACTACATCTTTCATTATCGGAAGAGGATCTACGCCTGCGTCGGCAATTCTTCCAGCAAACACGGAGACATAACTTGCTGGACCACTACAAAGAATCGGCACAACACTTCTTACTTGATCAGCGGTCATCATTGCTGTTACATTAATCTTGACACCTGCATTGCAAAGTTTCTTAATTAAATCCAAACTTGCTTCTGCTCTTGTATTTGTAATAGGAATTTTCACATAAACGTTTTTCCCCCATGATGCAATTTCAAGAGCTTCGCTTTCCATTTCGTTGAATTCATCAGAAAAAACTTCAAAAGAAATTGGTTTGTCTTTGATAACTAAAAGTATGTCATGTGCAAATTCTTTATAATCTTTTATTCCGGCTTTTCGCATGAGTGTAGGATTTGTGGTGAACCCCGAGATTAAGGAATTATTATACATTTCCAGCATACCAGCTTTCTCTGCTCCATCAGCAAACAGTTTTACTTTTAGATTCATATTAAACCTTAGAATGATTTTAAGAATTTTGAATTACTATCCTATGCACTTTTTAAGTTGTTAAAGATTTAATAATATACTCAACCCTCTTTTCGCTCGAATCTATTGCAGTTGATTCCCATTTAGCATGATTTATTTGAAGTTTAGGATGTGAGACAAGCAGATGCCAAATAACTGCTTGAAACCCTTCGGTTAATGGAGTGATATGGGAAGAATTAATTGTAGGTAAAACTACTACTGCATCACCAACTTTTTTAGTGTATCCGCCATCTTTTCCAACGATACCGACAACTTTTGCATTTTTTTCTTTAGCATATCTAACTACTTTAACAAGATTCATACTTATTTTCTTCTCTTCACTACCTCCGCCAACGGAAAACACAAACACACAATCTTTTTCATTGAATCTACTTACTTTCAACCAATTTAATATAGTAACATCCCATCCTTCGTCATTAACTCTGGCAGTTAATTCAGAAATATTATCATAAGGAGCATAAGCTTCAAAATTGCAAAGCTTTCTAAAATCACAAACTGCGTGGGATGCATGACCGGCACCGCCTCCTGAACCGACAATAAATAATCTACCTCCGGAATCTCTGACATTCCTTAAACATTCGGCAACTTTTTCAATTTCTTCAAAGTCGATTTTTTCTATTAGCTTTTCACATTCATTTAGAAATTCTTGACTAAAAGACATGATACATTCCTGTAGCTTATTATTAAAAATTAGAGATCATATTTCAACTTCGGGAATTCGGGAAGTATCTTACTTAGAAATTTTTTTCCTTCTTTATTAGCATTAAACAGATCATGATCATAGAACTGATCAGTTACAAACCGATGCAATGTATCAATACTTTCAACTTCAGCTAAAGGATACTCCTCGATTATAATTTTTTCTTTATTAAAATTAGTTGTCAGAAAAACAATTTCATTCTTTTGATTCTTAAAATGATTAACAGCAGCTGACCCCAATTTTGCAGAAGCTGATAAATCCAAATTATTGGGCTTGCCTGAACGATAAAGATACGATGGATTGACATAGTTGACATTTCGAGTATCAAAGTATTTCTTAAGATCATTTTTCATTTTTTCTGCTAATAGATTCGCCGCTCCTTTGAACCGCGGATGCCCAAAACTATCTTTTTCGTTTTGATCGGCAGAAATATATGATCCATCTGACCAGCGTGCACCTTCAGCTATAACAATTATTAAGTTCTTCTGTTTTTTGTATTTTTCAACAACTTTCTCTAAGAAGGCAGAATAGTTTAGGGGGAATTCGGGGATGATAATAAAATCGGGATGCCCCATACTGGACGATAAAGCCAACCAACCAGCATGCATTCCCATTGATTCAACAACAATTATCCTTTCGTGCGAATAAGCGGTTGTTCGCAATCCTTCATTAAGACTGACAAAAGAAGAAATTTTTTCTGCAGCAGTAGGATGACCTAATGTAAAATAGTTAATAATAGTTTTCCCATCAATTATTCCTACATCATTATCAATTGTCTTTGAGATTAAGACTAAAGGTATATCTTGTAGATAAAATGCATTCGATAAAGTATCTTCCCCACCAATAATTATTAATCCATCAATACAATGTTTATTAAGATTTTCTTTAACCTGTTCAGCGCCATTCTCTAATTTTGCCAGATTAACTCTAGAGGATTTTAAAAATGTTCCGCCAATAGATCGATTAACTATTCTATTATTCAAGACTAAAAAATCATTTTCAAGAACACCTTGCCAGCCATGGACAAATCCAATTAATTCAAAATTATTTTTTTTTGCAGATTCAATAGCTGACTTTATTACAGCATTTAATGGCTGTACATCCCCGCCACCGGTAAGAATACCGATTCTTCTTTGTTTCATTGAATTGATCATATTTTAGTAATATCAGTTTTGTTGAGGAAATGATAGACTTAATGACTGAGAGAAAAAGAGACAGAGAGACGAAAAGACAAAGAATTAACGATGGAATAAATCAGTTATTAAAAGACCAGTCTTCAGGATGTAACGCCATATTAAATAGTTTTCCGATCACATTTTCATAAGAGTTATATAATAGATCAAAATCTTCTTTATTGATGTAATTGCATCTAAGTGAAAACTCTAGCCAAACTTGTGTCTCACAAGCTTCACCTTCAGAATCGTTTAATTTTGAGACAAAAGATTTTTCATACCTTCTTTTTCTAAAACCTTCTCCAATATTACTACAAACCGATCTAGAAGAACGCCTAATTTGATCAGTCAATGAATATTTTTCTTCTTTGGGAAAATTCTTTGACAACTCAAATATTTTCATAGCAGCTTCAAAAGCTAATTTATATACGTCTAATTCTTTATGACTTCTAATTTTAATATGTTTTTCCCCTCTTCCCTTTTTCTTTCAGTCACTTTTTCTCTAAGTTCAAATTAGAATACACCTCTTCTCCTCGTTCGATCGATAAATCGCCTCAACTACTTCATTTGCCTTCATACCATCGTAACCACTTCCTATCGGTTCTCTTTTTTCTTCAACCGCTTTTTTGAATTCTTTCCATTCATTTTTCCAGCTTATGTCTTCAGAAGGAAACTCAAACAATTCAATATCAGGCTTGCCGCCTTCTTTTTTTCTTTTTCCGAATTCTAAAGTTTCAGTTCCATAACTTCCACCTAAACCTTCAATTTTCAGATAACCTTCGGTTCCAAATATTTCGAACGAAAAAATATTTTTCCAGTTTGTCCAGCTAACATGAAAGGATGCTGTTACATTATTTTCTGTCTTCAATATTGCAAAAGCATTATCTTCAACTTTTAAATTCCAAAATTTGGTTTCTACTTTTCCAAAGACTTCATTAACTTCTCCTCCAAACCACCGTATTAGATCTATAACATGAACACCTTGATCGAGAAGTTCTCCCCCACCACATAATTCCTTAGAAGCCCTCCATTCTTTTTCCATTCCGGCTCTGCCGCCGTGACCGTACCTTGCACGAATGTTAAATATCTTCCCGATTTTCCCTTGATCTGCCATTTGCTTTGCTTGCCATACTGCATGATGAAAGCGGTGATTGAAACCTGTCTTTAGAATTGGGAACTGAGAGACTGAGGGACTGAGGGACTGAGGGACTAAGAGACTTTGAGATTGAGAATAAATCTCCCTCGCCTCTTCAAAATTTCTACCGAGTGGTTTTTCGGCGATAACACGTTTACCAGCTTTTATGATATCAATAATAATATCTTTTGCATATTTATTTACAACCGAAACAATAACACAATCACAATCAATTTCTTTTAACAGGTTTTTATAATCATCAAAGTTACTGCATTGAAAATCTTGACCGAACTTTCTTGCAATATCTAAGTTAGTATCGCAGCAAGCTAAAAGCTTATCTTCAGTAGATAATGCTAACGCTCTTTTTCTCCCGATTAAACCACAACCAATAATTGCTATATTCATGTTTTTTTGAAAAAGGTTTTATTATCTATTCTTCTTAATGTAGCAAAATCTTTATCACTTCTTAATAAATCTCTGAATTCCTGTGTCTGCCATGGATCCCATGGAGCGGAAATAAATTTGCCGGTAATACCATTTGATTCTTCAGATAATAAAAAAGCAGTCAGATCTGCTGCTTTTTCTGAAGGAACGCCTCCTGTTTCAATTTGTTTTTGAGTATTTTCAAAAAAAGAACTGCCTGCTTTTTCTCCGCCAACTTCCAACGTCTGCTGATGAAGCCGGGTAATTACAAATCCGGGTGCAATACAGTTAACATCAAAATTATCTTCTGCAAGTTCTATTGAAAGATTTTCCGTAAACCTAACAATTGCTATTTTACCGGTAGCATAAGCCGAATAATTTGCAAAGGGTGAGGCAGCGCCGCCTCCCGAATAATTTATAATTTTTTTTCTTTTTTCAGATTTAATTAGTGGTGCAAAAATACCGCACATATAAACAGTCCCAAGAAAATTAATATGTATTGCCTCAGTAAATTTTGCAAGATCAATCTCTGTAGTTTTTCCTATTGGCCCATACATGCCTGCACAATTTACTAGTCCATTAATTTGTATATTATTTTGATTACACCATTCCGCAAAATTCTTAACATCTTTAATATTACTTACATCCAATGAATAACAACTATGCTCTCTTGAAGATATCTTTTTTATTTCCTCAACTGCATGCGTTAGATCATTTTCATTACGGGCTGCAATAATAACTCTGGCACTTTCTTCAGCACATTTTTTTGCAACTGCTAAACCAATTCCTAAGCTGCCGCCCGTCACAATTATTGTCTTTGATTCAAGTTGTGACATTATCATCTCCCAATAGAATAGTAATTAAAGCCAAAGTTTTGCATTTTTAATTCATCCAAAACATTTTTTGTATCAAAGAATATTTTTCTATTCATCAAATTAATAACTGTTGACCAGTCATGATTTTTAAATTCTTCCCACTCCGTTAATAAAATTAATATGTCGCTGTTTTCTGCGACTTCTTCTATATTTTTAGAAATTACAAAATTGGGCTTATAGCTTAATTCGGAGTAATCTGCTTTCGGGTCATATACCTTTATTGCAGCTTTTTTTGAAAGAAAAAGATCAACAATCTCAAGGGGTAAGCTTCTCCTTAAAGTGCTGGTCCCCGGTTTATAAGTCAAACCTAAAATACTCAATGTTTTTCCTTCTATTCCGTTCAAAATCTTCTCTGCTTTTTTTAAAATAGCATATTTTCTTTCGTTGTTAAGCTCATGTATTAAACCAAATAACTTAGCAAAACCGTTTGAGGAAGAATTCACTGAATCAAGCACTTTCAAATCTCTTCCTAAGGTTCCACCTGAAAATCCTATACCAGGTGATAAATATGCCTTCTGTCCTATGCGCACGTCTGACTTTATTCCTTTGACTACATCTTCAATTCTCGCTCCTTTCTCTTCACATATGTCTGCAATATGATTTGCATATACAATACTCATTGAAAGAAAAGAATTTATACCGTGCTTAACCATTTCAGCACTTTCAAGATTCATAGTTAAAACATTATCTGTTATTTGGTTAAACAGCTCAATACATTTTTGCTCAATTTTTTTCTCCGGCGTTCCTAAAATAATTCTTTCAGGATGTAAGTAACATTCAATTGCCTCACCGAGTCTTAAATTTTCAGGAGAATATGCAATATCGAGACTATCATTAGCTTCCTTTAATAAACCTCTTAGATAAGAACAATACCCAACCGGAGATTGAGAACTTACAATAACAACGGCGCTATCCTTCATTATTGAACGAACATCTTCAATTGATTTTTCAAGAATCAAAGTGTCACTTGAATCATCATCTCTTACAGGTGTATCATAAGAAAGGAATATAAAATCACAATCCGATAAATCATTAATTGACAAAGAGAAGGTTAGTAAATTATTATCCATTTCTTCTAGTATTGTTTCTTGAAGATTAGGTTCGAAGAGAGGTGGTATTCCATTTTTCAATTTATTCACTCGTTCAGAATCGTAATCAAATCCGACTACATTATGCCCCAACTTCGCCCAAGAAACCGAAATGACACAACCTAAATGCCAAAGACCTATAACACCAATTTTAGGTTTCATAATTAATCATGTCCTCATACTTCTTTTATACATATCAGGAGTATCAAATACTTTCACTTCTTTTCGTTCACACACTCCAAATAAAGGTAAATTCTTTTCGATAAGCTCCGGGAAAATCTCTCTCCCGAAATCAGAAAAACCTTCTGGAATATATTCAAGAATTTTTGGATTAAGATAATAGATCCCTGCATTCACCCAATTACTGTTAGATTCTCCCTCCTTCGGTTTTTCGATAAATCGTTCTATCCTTCCATCTGCATCGAATTCTGCGACACCACTATGAGAAACATCTTCACGATAATGAAATGCTATGGAAGCAATGCAATCATTCTCATTATATTTTTCTCTCAAAGCATTTAAATTGAAATCACTTATTTGATCGCCGTAAATTACGAAGAACGGTTCAGAAGATGAATGACTGCTTGGTTGCATGATTGCTTGGTTTTGAAACCAAAATTCTTTAGCTATTTTTTTTACAGCACCTGCAGTTCCAAGCAATTCATCTTCATAAGAATATTTTATAGCAACACCAAACTTTTCACCGTTACCAAAATATTCAGTTATCATTTCAGGCAAATGATGCAGGTTAATATAAATTTCATCTACTCCATATTTTTTGCACAGTTCAATATTATACTGAAGAATCGGTTTTCCCATAAATTCAATCATCGGCTTGGGGATCTTTTGAGTAATATCTTTTAATCTTTCACCTTTACCGGCAGCGAGGATTATTGCTTTCATCTTATGCAGTGAATGGTGAATAGTAAATAGTGACAAGTGACGAGTAACTTATAATTCATAGATATAATTTGAAAGGTTGAATTGTTTAATCGTTGATCTGTTGAATTGTTTCAGTATCTCTTCGTCTCAGGTTCTCTCAATCACCCAATCTCAAAGTTACCCGCTACAATCCCTGGAATCGTAATATCTTCATCAATTTCTTCCCACCTGAGCGCAAAACCATTAAGGCGTATCTCAACATTCTGCAATTGTTCATCTGTAGATTCTTTTAATCTCTTAAATCTGTCAGCGGGAAAACCGATAATTCTGCTATCTGTAAGCTCAATAAATATCATTCTGCCCTCAACCCAAGCCCGCACTGACGCTGGCTCAATGGTTAATTCTTTTTCAATACTTATGGTACTCATTATATTTCTCCATCCAAACATCGATCCTTACTGATTTCTCCCTACTGCTTACTTATATCCACTCCCCGTCACCAAGTCTCAAAGTCCCTTAGTTACTCAGCCAAAAGTCTTTTCCGTAACGCATCACCACGCTCGTTACTCGTCACTAATCTTCACACTCTCCCTTTCGCCAGCTCACTTTTAATAAATTCAATTGAAGCTTTTAACCCGGTGGTCAAATCTGTTTTCGGTAGCCATCCTAATTTTTTTGCTTGTGATATATCCGCTAAATTAGCAAAGGCTTCCCCGGGAAGATCCGGTTTGTATATTGGCATTAAATCCGATTTTAATAATCCGGCTATAATTTCATAAATTTCATTTACTGAAAAATTAATTCCACTTCCCAAATTAAAAACTCTACCTGTGGTTCTATCATCACTCATACATTTAATATGAAAATCGTTGACATCATCTACATATACAAAATCTCTTCTTTTTTCTCCTGTTCCAAAAATAATTGGTGCTTCACCTTTTAAGAGTTTAATTATGAATGAAGAAAAAACTGGCGGGATAGTTCTTCTATAATCTTGTCGCGGACCATATACACAAAAATATCTAAGCGCTGTGGCTTTTAGACCATAAAATCTGGTATATGCTTCTGCAAAATACATTGCTGCAAATTTACTTACAGAATAAAAACTTTCCGGCTTTACTTCACTTTCACGGCTCGGTAATTTATTACTTCCTTCATATAATGCCGATGATTCCGCATATATTATTTTTTTTACATTAGCACGGTTACAGGCTTCAAAAACATTTGCAGTTCCGGTTACATTAATATCTGCAGTTTCAACAGGATCATTTTGACAATCAATAATTGAATTCTTGGCGGCAAGGTGGAATACAAAATCGGAATGCTGGAATAGCGGAATAATGGAAGGGCTGCGTATATCCATTTTATGAAATTCAACTCCATCCGGAATTTGTTCTTTCCTGCCGTAAGCTAAATTATCTATACCTATAACATCATACTCTCCTTCTGAAATTAATCTATCTGCCAAATTAGAACCAATAAATCCGGCAATTCCCGTAATCAGAACTTTAGTTTTCATATATCAATTTAATTTCTTTTAATTATTTTCTACTTTGTTTAACTCTTGAGTAGACAGAAATCAGTATGCAGTATGGAGTAATAAGTTTAGTGACAAAATTTATCCGGATTGTCAATCATAGAAGAAAGCATTCGTGCAACTTCATCATATTTTTCGATAAAATATTTATACTTTTCTGAAGTTATATAATTTAAATCCTTTGAAAAATCTAACCATACTTCTGTTTCTGATTCTTCTGCTAAAGAATCGGTAAGTTTATTAACAAACGATTTGGGATATTTTCTTTTTCTCCATGCTTCTGCAATATTTGCAGGCACAGAACGGGATGATCTTCTTACCTGATCTGTAAGCGAGTATAATTCTTCCTTTGGATATCCTTTTGTAATTTCAAAAAATTCCAGTGCTAGTTTATAAGAAAGTTGATAGACTTTTAAATCTCTAAATCCATGATACTCCCTACTAGATGTTGACGAGCGTCTTCACCCCTTCCCAATCAAACTTGAAGTCCATATACTTCAGTCCGGCATCTTCGAGAGTTTTGCGTAAATGTTTTCTTTTGCCGTTACTGACACAAAAGAGAAGAAAGCCTCCGCCACCTGCACCCATTACTTTCCCTCCAAGAGCACCATTAGCAAGTGCAAGTTCGTACCATTTATCAATTTGTGAATTACTCATTTTCTCCGAGATACTTTTTTTAACAAGCCAATGCTCATTTAATAACTTTCCAAATGCACAAACATCACCTTTGATTAAAGCTTCTTTAACCTCATACCCAATCTCTTTAATCCTATGCATCGCCTCTAATGTGCTATTTTCACTCTTTTCTAATGACTGCTGACTGCTGACTACTGACTCCTTATTACCCCCATCTTCCCTACTCACTACTACATACTCCCTACTACTTTCTATTTTGCTGCTCTGTTCTCCTAGAATCTCATTCGCGTCTCTTTCAATATTTGTATAGAACATCATCAATCTATTTTCAAGTTCGTAGACAATTTCGTTATCAATCTTCAACTGGGTAACAATTACATTTCCAAGTTTATCAATATCTAGTTGAATTATTCCTCCAAATGCTGCGGCATATTGATCCTGTTTGCCAATCGGTTTTCCGATCAGTTCGATTTCAACCTTACAGGCTTCTTCAGCTAAATCTTTTATTGGTATGTGCCTTCTTAACATTGAGTTTAACCCTTGCAAAAGGGCTACCGTATAAGAGCTTGATGAACCCATTCCTGTACCTGCGGAAAGATCTGCCATAGATGATATTTCAAGTGGTCTTTTAATTTTCAAATGTTTTAATGATTCACGTACAATCTCATGCTTCAATTCATTAATCTTATCAACATCAATTATTTCAACTTTGCTGTAATTAATTTTTATCTTATTTATGATTGCATGTTCATTAATATTGATATACATATACTTATTAATTGCCGCTGTAATAAGAAATCCTTCATACTTATGATAATAAGAAGGGAGATCGGTTCCACCGCCACCAAGTGGAAGTCTAAACGGTGCACGGACTACTATCATGTTTTACTCTTTGGTTATTGGACTTTAATAAAAGGTTAAAGTAAGGAGTAGGTAGTAAGCAGAAATCAGTAACAGAACTTTTCAGGTTGTTTAATCATACTATTTAGCATTTTGTTTATTTCTTCGTATTTCTCAACAAAGTGCAAATATTTTTCTTCTGTTAGATATTTGAGATCTTTAGAAAAATCTAGCCACACTTCGGTTTCTGATGCCTCACCGCTACAATCGATTAACTTGCTTATGAATAATTTTGAATATTTTCTCTTTCGCCATCCTTCTGCGATATTAGTTGGTACTGAACGAGATGATCTTCTTATCTGATCTGTTAAAGAATATTGCTCTTCTTTAGGAAAGGTTTTAGTTAGCTCAAAAATTTCTAAAGCAGCTTTATACGATTTCTGGTAAACAATTAAATCTCTAAAACCTCTATAATTCTCCTTACTCATTTCTCCGTACTCCATACTAAAAAGACTCAACTCGCTCCTTTCCCCAACAACACAGACGGAATAGTCTTAAGCAATATCTTAATATCAAGCAGCAGCGACCAGTTATCAATATACTCCAAATCCATCATTACCCAATCGTCGAAATTATGAATATTATTTCGCCCTCTAACCTGCCAGAGACATGTAATACCAGGTTTAATACTTAATTTTCGACGGTGCCAGCTTTCATATTTATCAAGCTCATCTGGAAATACTGGGCGCGGTCCTACCAGACTCATATCACCTTTTAGAACACTTAATAGCTGCGGCGTTTCATCAAAACTCCACTTTCTTACCCATCTTCCGAATGGAATTATTCTGGGATCGTCTTTAATTTTGAATACAGGTCCCTCCATTTCATTTTTATCCATTAGACCTTTTTTAAATTTATCAGCATCTTTAACCATCGTTCTAAACTTCCAACTCCTAAATTGCTTCTTATTAATGCCTATAACATTCCAATTATATAAGATCGGTTTGCCATCTGAAATCCAGATACCGATTGCCGCTATTAACATGAAGGGGGAAAATAATGTAAGGGCAATCAACGAACCGGCAATATCTATGATCCTTTTAATAAATAATTTTATTTCTGACTGCTTTACCATGTTAAAACTGATTATACTCAAACCAAAAACATTATCAATAGTAACATTCTTTGTGATATATCCAAAGAAATCGGAGTTTAATCTTACTGCTACGCCCTCCCTTTCACAAATTTCCAGCACATCTCTTATTTGATCGAATCTCTTTGTAGAAATTGTAATTATGATTTCTTCAGGGTTAACAGTTTTTAATATGTACTGTATATTTTTGTAATGATCAATAACTTTAATCCCCTCAACTTCATGACCCACATTTTCAATGTCTCCCGTCAATAGCCCTACTATATCAAGTCCCCAATGAAAATTATTTTTGACGGTAGAAATAAAATTTCTTGCCCTCGTTCCTGTTCCTATTAAAATCACTCTTTTTCTATTTCTTCCTTTTCGTCTTATTAAGGAGGCGGCATAAAAAAGGAAACTTTTTTCGGCAATAAATAAGAACAAGCTGACAATAAAGAAAACAATGAAAATAGTGCGTGGTATTTCTTTCAAACCAAATAAAAAAAGAACGGCAATGCTTATCAGTGAGCCTGTAAAGCACACTTTAATTACTATCGAATATTCTCTTATTAGAGAAGTGAATCTCTGGTAGCTGTAAGCTTTTTGCTGATCAAATAAAATTTCGTAAACAATGCTGAGTACTATTATAATTAAAATATAAGAAGTTCTTATTTCGGTCTTTGGCGGAAAAATCGAGGGCTCCAGCATGTGCAGCAATGTTGAGATAAAATAAGCAAGCACAAAGCTGATAAATGCAGTGCCAAAATCTGCAAGCTGCGCAATACGTCTATGATAACTTGAGCGCCAAATCATTTTGACTGTTTAATTGTTGAAGTGTTTATTTGTTTAACTGAAATAGCTCCATGGCCTGTATTTCTCACACCCTCCAATACCTATTTTCTCAAAGACTCTTTTTCCACAATTACACTCTCCGCACTATGCCCATCATTACTTCATTCATCAATTGTCATTCATCACTCTGTCCACTCGTCTCTCCGCCTGCCCGGCGCATTTTGACGGGTCACTACTTTGCCATTCACTCCGCCTCGGCGGATTACTCTTCACCGCTTTACGTTGAACGCCAGAGCCTATTGTAATTACTTAAAATAAATATTTGAAAAGCACGTAATTAGCTGGAATGACTGATTGAATGAGCTTCTCGCTGCTGAATTGGTAATTTGTTAATAGCATTTTTCTAAAGGTCGAATGCGGATTTTGCTTTCACTTGCTACTATGAAATGATTTAGCATCTTCTCTTCCGGTAATCTTAAAATTGTGTTAATTGCATTTATCTTTAAGGCTGGTGATTCATCTCTAAAACGTAAAAGAATAACTCCAAGGGCAGGTATGTTTGATTTGAAAATTAAATAGCCAAAATCTTTATCATTTGTTACAATGATTCTATCTTCCTGGTTAGCTTTACCCATAATAAAAATATCATCTCTTGAAGGAAATAATTCACTAACAGATTTTGTATCGTAGCCCTGCTTACGCAGATATTTAATAATTGAATAGCCCGCATTTTCATCTACAAGGAATTTTCTCATTGCGTAAGCAGTGGATAAACTTCCTCATTTTGAACAAGTTTTTCTGCATAAAGCAGCGCTTCCTGAATATCTTCTTTCTTCAGCATTGGATATTCTTGAATAATCTGTTCGTCTGTCCAGCGTTGTGCTGCCAATTTTACTATAAGCTCAACAGGAATTCTTGTATTACGGATAATTGGTTTACCCACAAGTATTGCAGGATTTATCTCTATACGAGTTAAATGATCCATAATATGTTTTCCTTTTTAATTTTTATTTAAATTTTAAATTGTAATAATTTTTAGAAGTTTCATTTAAAGATACAAATTGAAATACACATTGCAAAATAGCATTGAGCACATTACTAAACAAATTCAAAATTCCCGTATCCTACAGAATCCAGCATCTTGTATCCAGGAAGTGTAATGCTTAAGGACACCTCTAAAAACAGGAGTGATGGAATGGTGGAAGAATGGAATAGTGGGAAATTCCCCAATATTCCATTATTCCACTTTATTTGGCAGAGGAGTTATTAGAGGTGCCCTATAATTAAAATATAAGAAGTTCTTATTTCTGTTTTTGGCGGGAAAAACGATGGCTCTAATCTGTGCAGCAATGTTGAAATAAAATATGCAAGCACAAAGCTGATAAATGCAGTGCTGAAATCAGCAAGCTGCGCTATTCTTCTATGATATGATGAACGCCAAATCATTAAATATTTTCCAAAAGATAATTTAATTTTGTTATACTTTTGTCCCAACCAAAAGAAGCTTTAGTATAGTTTATTCTTTCAAGTTTTTGTGCCATAAAATGTTCTTTATTCTTCAAAAAATATTTCAATTTATCAGCGAGGTCATCTGAATTATTTTTCCTGAAACGTAAGCCATATTCCCCTATTAAGATGGTATTCTCTGGAATATCTGAGGTTATAGTTGTAATTCCATAACTCATGGCTTCTAAAACTGAAATAGACATACCTTCAATTGAAGATGGCTGTACAAATACTAAAGCATTGCTTAATAAAGATTGCTTTAACTGACCTACAACTGTACCCACAAATTTAATATTAGGTGATTCTTCTTTAAGAAGAGACTTGTAGTATTCATCTTTAAAATTAGTGTCACCAGCAATTACCAAGATTATATCATCTTGCAAGCTATCCAATTTTTTAAAGGCGTCGATTAAAATATGGGGTCCTTTTTCAGGCACTAATCTTGACATGAATAGAATATAACGACTTGAGGACAGACCCATAGATATGAATTTTGGATCGAGTTGTATTGCTGGTCGACAATATATACCATTAGGAACAACTTCGAATCTTTTACCATATTTTTCTAAGAAAAAATCAGCATCATTTTTTGCAACACAGATTGTTCTATCTGTAAAAATAAAGGCAGCCTTAGTGGAAAGCTTTATAAACAATTTTGCAATTTTACCCCATTTTTCCCGCTTCCAGTCTAACCCATGTGTTTGTAAAATAACTTTCTTCAAAAATAATTTAGGTAAAAAGGTCAGTGAACCCAATACTATTGCATGGAAAAAATATATGTCACATCTTTCAACAATCAAAGCATGTAAACAAGATAAAAATGTGTGCGATAATGCTTCTGTATTTTTACCATTTAGGTGTGGGATACAAACAAATTTAATATTAGTAAATTTTTCTCGGTTTACATGATATCTTTTTCTAACATATACAATAAAAGCAAATTCAGCTCTATCCAAATATGGGACTGTATTTTCAACGACAGTTTCGATACCTCCAGCAAATGGCAGCGTTTTCACTCCAAAAATGGCAATTTTTTTCATAAACATTATCTATTAAAAAAATCTCCAAAATGATTATAATGATCATCGTCCTTTTTTGTTATTTCTCTTTTTGCAGAAACACCTAAATAAGATATTCTAGAAATGACATTTTGATCATTTATTGTTTTACTATAGTCTATATAATTATCAAAGCATAATTCTCTACCTAAGATCACTTTTATTTTATTAAATAATACCCAAAACATAACTTTATTTTTAGGCAAATAAGTAATTTTCGGATTCCTCATAGCCGTACGCGCAGTAGTTACCATCCAGCAATTTTGATTACACTGGTTAACTTTTTTTCTAATCTCTTTAGATTTTTCTCCTTCCCAAATCTCACCCCAAGATTGATTTTCTAAGTTTCCCATTAATAAATCTGGGCGGACATTACAACCATAGACATCTGACCAAGGGTCTATAAAAACAAAACCAGTCGCTGCTATGCATGGGATCAATCTAGGATGACCTAACACTTTTTCGATTAAACCCAGATTTAAATAACCACGAAACCAATTTTTTATTGACCAAGATCTTAATTGTAAAGTAATTAGGTCCTCTATTTTTCTTGCAACCTTTAATCTATCATAGGGATAATTATCATTTTTGTGAAATTGGAAAGCATTATGAAGTGCTGATGTAGCAAATTCAATTCCGAGATTTTTACAAAATCTATAAAGCTCAACTAATTCATCAAGGTTCGTGTCTTGTATAACTGCACCGAAACCGAGGTCTTTTCCACCTGCTTCAATTAATTTCTTCATACCTTCGACTTTTATTTTAAATCCATCCTCTTCTCCTCTAATAGTATTATTGGTTTTTTCAAATCCTTCCAAGCTAAATCTAATTTTAATTTTCGGATATTTCTTAACAATAGGGACTAATTTTTCTGCATGTAGTCCATTCGTACTTATCTCCATTATTTTTGATTTAGGGGCTAGTATATCTACCATATCCATTAAATCTTTTCTTAATATCGGTTCACCACCCGATATGTTACAGTTGTCAATATTGTTAGGTAATTTTTCTAAAGTTCTCAAGTCTACTTCTTCTTGAGGTAAAGTAGGATATTTCCAAATATTACACATTGAACATTTAGAATCACATCTGTAAGTAGATATTATTGTAAGGTCCATATTCCATTCTTTATTTAATAATTATTTGGAAAGTACTGAAAGTAAAAAAACTATTATAATCGTTAATACTTATAAATAGGCATACAAGCTATGATCTTTTTTTAATCTAAATTGAACATCCTATTTAAACTACGATCTAAACAAACCCTTAATCAATGAGATTATTTTTTTTATATATACAAAAAATGATTTTCTATTAATTAATCCGCTCTTAAGTAATAACTTTGCTTGTAAAATTTTCCCCATAATGTGTACATACTTCCAATCCATTTTACTTACAGTTGGAAGTTCCATCACAAAATTAGAACCTGAATCGAAAAGTTCCCAATTATCAATTTTATCATCTGGAATAAGTTTATGCTTAATAGCAATGTTATATAAATTACTACCAGGATATGGTGTAGTCATCGACCACCCAAATAAATCTATTTTGCTTTCTCTTAATAATTTTTTTATGTAACGAAAAGTATTTAAAGAAGCTTCCTTATCTTCATAAGATAAAATGCCTTTCTCCTCCCATACATTAAAAGCCATAAAAAGTCCAAAACATTTTATATTTTTGTTTTTCATTAGTGTTAATGCAGACTCCATCTGATTTAGTGTTTGTTTTTTATTGATACCTTTGAGAGTACGATCATTTGCACTTTCCAAACCAAAAAGAGCTAACCAGAATCCGGAATCTTTTAATTTACTCACTAATTCTTCATCAACATGATCAACCCTCATCTGTGCTTTCCAAGAAATATTTATATTTCTTTTTATAATTTCATCGCAAACATCCTTCGCCCATTTTATATTTCCATTAAATTCATCCGTCTCATCGAAAATTTCATATATCCCATAGTAATCAATTATCTCTTGCATTTCATCAACAACATTCATTGGAGATCTTAATCTAAACCAAGGTTTTTGAAGTTTCCACACGGGATTAGAACAGTATACACAATTGAAAGGGCATCCTCTTCCTGAAATAATATCCGTATCAAAACGCATTTTCTTATAGTGATGCCCAGAATATTGAGTAATATCCAACAAATCACGTGCTGGGAAAGGAATTTCATCCAAATTTTTAATTAATCCCCTTGGTTCTGTTTTATAAATATGTCCATTTTTCTTATAGGCTATGCCGGGGAAGTTTTCAAGATTATCAAAATTTGGATATGATTTTAAGATCTCTAAAAAAGTAATTTCCCCCTCACCTAGTACAATTAAATCAAGTTTAGATTTATTAAAACAATCTTCTGGAAAAGCTGTAGGATGAGCGCCACCAGCAACAACAACAGCTTTTGAATTTATTTCTCTAAACTCATTAACAAAACTAAAAGCCCCTCTGGCAGCTTGAGTTGTGAAAGATATGCCCAATATATCTGGATCGAATCGATTGATTCTATCTACTAATTTCTTCCTATCTTCTTTATAACCATCAAGTACTTGTATTTGTAAACCAGAATAATGTTTTCTGGAGTATGAAGCTAAATACATAATTCCAAGTGGTGGATACATCTGTCCAGTTACACCAAGTTCCTTAAAAGGAGGTGCATTTAAGAGAAGTATTTTCATATTGTTAATATCCTACATCTAAAAATGTTTGTCATACTCACAAAGATGTTATAGGTACTTGTACTACTAGTATTTATTTTTAGTAATAGTATTTAGTATCTTGTTTAACTTATCATAATGAATATCAGCTGAATGATTTTGTTTTATCCAAACCTTTGCATAATTGCTCATTTCATTACACATTATATGATCATTTAACAGTATTTCTATTTTCAGAGCCAAATCAGCTTCATTTGAAGGTTCAAATAAAAGACCATTTTTACCATTTATAATAATCTCTGGAAAAGAGCCATGGTTTGGTACAATTACAGGTGTCCCCAACGTTAAACTCTCAAGAACCGAATTGGGCATATTCTCATACCAGATTGATGGTGAAACTGAAAACAATGATTCTTTTATTAGTGTCTCGAGCGATTCAATATCTTGAAACTCAATAAATGAAATATTTTCTAATTTATTATTTTTTATATACTCTATAATTTGATCTTGATATTCTTTATTTCCATAACCAGCAATAATGCATTGGAAATTTATTGTCTTGCTATATTTCAAAATATTAATTGCTTTTACCAAAATATGAATTCCCTTTGATCTTTCAATTCTGCCAAAATAAATAATTTGATTTTTTCTTTTACTGATTTTATTGTCATTAATTTTTACAAATGTCGGTAGATGAAATAAATTATTATTTGAAAATCCAGCTGCGATTAGTCTGTCATAGAGAAATTTGCTAGGAACAATAAAATGATTAATTTTATTTATATAATTCTTCCAATTTCGATATTGAATTGCAGCATAATTTACTAAAGAAACCACGTAGGAATTTTTAACGCATTTGTAAAAAACACTATAAAGAAAATTACCTCTAGAACATAACTCACAGATTTGATCTCCTCTTAAAAATAGCTCATTAGGGCAAAGCATGCCGAAATCTGAGAGTCTTACTACAAAGGGAATGTTTTTATCGACTAGAGCTTGTACAACTGCTGGGGATAGTTTCTTTAAGTAATGCAAGACTATTGCACAATCTGGTTTTGTATCATTTATTAATTTAGTTAAACTTACATATACTTCTTTCGAATAAAATGTCCGCTGAATTGTTTTTACAATAGTTTGAAAATCCCAAGTATGTTGACTAAAATTAACTTCATCAGCTTTAGCTATCGGTGGTACAAAATATTCTTCATAATCACTCTGTAAATTCGCTGAGTATGAGATAGAAAATGGAATAACTTCATGTCCTTTCTCTTCAAGTAAATCATTTAGATTGAACAAATATCTCTCAGGACCACCAGATATGAAATATCTGTGATTAATAATTAATATTTTCATCAGTTAGCCAGTAAATATATTTTTTCAACATCAATTTCAAATGGGGGAAAAGGAGCATAAGTCAATTTTCTTTTTGCTTTATTTATATTTGATAAAGTTCGTTCAACATCTCCCGGCTGTAGGGGAAGTTTTTGAATAACTGCCTTTCCCCAAATGATCTTTTCAAGCGTCTCAATCAAATGTCATTGCTACAAACTAAATTCTCATCAATTTCCTTAAATGAAGATCTACAATAAGGGCAAACCATTAGTTCTAAATACTTTTGGTAAAATAAATTGCAATTGTTTTTCAAGTTTTCGACAATAAACCTTACGCAATTAATTTAGAATAAAGTTCTTTTAATCTCTGGATATAGTTCTCAATACTAAAATTTTTAACGGCCCAATGCCTCCCTTCAACACCAAAATTATCTCTTTTGCGTGGATCCATAACAAGATCAATTACTTTTTCAGCTAAATCATTTTCATTTTTTGATTTAAAAATAGAAGCATAATTACCATTTAATGAAATTTCTAAATGTGGTGGTATATCAGAGAGTATACAGGGTATGCCAATCATCATAGCCTCAACTGCTGCAATACCAAAAGATTCTTTTACAGAAGAAGAAATGAATAAATTGATTTGATTTAAAATAGGTGATATGTCAACGACTTTATCCATAAAAATAACTTTTTCATTTAAATTATTCTGTGTACAGTACATTTTGCATAAATTAAAATATTTATAGTCTCTGTTAATAGGACCTCCGACAAAGACAAACTTTAAATTTGGAATTGTATTGAATATTTTGGGTAAAGCCTTACAAATAGTTAATTGATCTTTTTCGCATCTAAAATTTCCGACACTTCCCAAAAGGAATGTTTTTTCCGAAATATTATAGTCATTCCGGAAATCTGTCTTGGGGTAAATAAATTTCTTTATATCAACACCATTATAAAGAACATAACAATTTTCGTTGATTTTAAATTTACCTTCGCTTCTCAGTCTTTCCAAAAAGCTATTTGATGTTACGATATTGGCATCAACCTTGGGGATCAAAAATCTTCTCACAAAATCATTTTTTTTATTAGGTGTATATCCATGAAAGTTCATAACATGTTTGACCTCTTTACGGTTTATTGAGAAATGGGCATGAATTGCATCAACAGATTGATGTGTATGAATGATTTGGACCTTTTTTTCTTCAATTATTTTTCTTAGATGAAAGATTAAACTAATATCTAATGGCATTCTTCGGTTTAACTGAATAACGTCTATTCCTGTATTTACAAAGTCATTTATAAGATTTCCACCATTTGCAGTAACTAAAGTGATATCGAGTCCATATTCTTTAGCATTTCGGCATAAATCTAAAATTAAGCACTCTGTGCCACCAGAATTAATCGTATCAAGTAAATGAAGTATTTTGATTTGTCTTTCGTCTCTCAGATTTAAAAACTCCTTAATAGGTACCTAAATATTTTAATTGCCTCTTCAGAATACTGTAATTATCTAAACTTAATTCATGGTACCTTACTAAAAATAATATGAGATTCCTTCCACCATGGAGCAATATTTAGCTATATCTGGTCTTTTTCCATTTTTTTATCCATGAATGAGGAAGAAGGAGCAGAAATAAATTAAACCACGAAACATAATTGAAGGGATAAAATGTAATGGATTTAGTAATATTAATAAAAGCTTTTAAACGATTAAAATTGAACTCTATATATGTTTTTCCTATTTGGAGATAATAATCGCTAATTATTAAAAAATTTGATTTTTTCTTTGTAAGTTTATTTAAAAGTGCTTTTTCTTCATCAGAAATAGTTTTCCCCCTTAAAATATCCATACCAGTTTTCAACATCAGATCTTTTGTTTTCTTGTTTCTTTTCGACAAAGATCCAGGTACTACTCTATATTTGATCAAAGGAATTTCAATATTATAGAATTTACCCTCCTTCGACATCTTATTCCACAATAGCCAATCCTCGAAATGGTTCTTAATAATTTCAGAGTATTCACCACACTTAAAAAAAACATCTTTTCTGAACATCGTCGAACTATGGTAAAATGGTGCTTGAGGTAATACTGTTTTTATTTCTTCCCAACTTATTGGCATAGATGATGTACATAAATAATTGCCCTTCATATCCATCCTATGTGCATTGCTCCCAACAACAACATAATCTGGATTGTGTTCAAGAAAATCAAATTGTTTTTGAAAACGATCGGGTAAACAAATATCATCAGCATCCATTCGAGCAATATATTTTCCTCTTGCTTTTTTTATTCCTTCATTAAGTGCAAAAGCTAGACCTCTATTTTCTTGTCTAAGTAATTTAATTCTTGAATCATTGAAAGAATTAATAATATCAATACTAGAATCAATTGATCCATCATCAATAATTATAAATTCAAAATCATTAAATGTCTGCGATAATATACTATTTATTGATTCCCTCAAATACTTTTCACAATTGTACACAGACGTCACAACACTTATCGATGGAGAAACAATAGTTTTCATAAATTTTTTATCACTTAAATTTTTATCCATGATTCAGGAATCAGATCGCTACTATTATAATTAGGTTCATTAACCCAATTTAAAGGAGCGATAACAATTTTGTGGGGATTATTATTTAACCAAGCTGCCCACCAACTAAAAGTACTATTAGCAATTATCTGATGTTTACATAAACTCATCAAAAAAAAATCTTCATACTCCCGAGCATTATCACTATGTTCAATATATGTCGCTGGATATTTTAATATTAGATTTCGTTTAACCCAACTAGGATCATCAGAAAATATAAAGAAATGTAGATCCTTATAACGACTTGTTAATATTTCAAAACTCCTATAATAATAATCTAATGTTAAAATTGGATATTTACTTAAAGCTGATAATCTGACATTTCCATTCGATTCGGCAAAAAGTCTCCTAAAATGTATAGATACCGAATTCGAATTACGAATTTGATTTGACAAATTTAGATTTTGAGCATTCAAAGAATCTTTAAGTATAAACTCTTTTCGTATTTGTTCTTCTATTGGTTTAAAATATCTCTCATTTTGCCAATAACCCTCGAAATAGGCACTTTTATATTTTATTACTAATTTTTCATCATATTGATAATTAAATCGTTCTTGGATGGTTTGAAAATTAACGAATGGTAAAATCGATGAGAATAATCTTACTGACTTACCAATTAATGATTGAGATTGAGAAATTTTTACATATTTCATTTCATCACTTGATAAAATATTCTCTATAATATTGAAGTGAGATAAAATATAACTCCGATTATAAAAATCTCCTAAAAACCCTGAGATTATATCCAACTTGATGGGTAAGCCACTTAACAAGGCAATTCTTCGTCCAAAAGCGTATTGAAATAATTGATTCCCCAAACCGCCTTTTAACTTTATAATAATCATTTTGAAAAAGATAAAGTTATGTTTTTAAAATTATTTTAATAACAAAAAGTCTACTTTTTCTTTACAGATAAGCAAATTAAAAATGCGTAAAGATTTTATTAGGAATTATTTTTTAAAAGTCCAATTCTCCCATACAAACTTATATTGATAGGTTGGGCTGTGTGTCTCTTTTAAATGTTTTTGGATATTCTTCATTCGGGCAGTAGAATCTCTTTCGATGTTATGAAACTGAACTTGAATATTCTTTATAATTCTTATTAAACCTGTTTCAATGAGTCTTTCTAATAATTCATATTCCCCGCCTTCAATATTGATTTTCATTAACTGAACAGATTTTATGTTTTCTTTTACAAACCACTCAGCGGCATCGATTATATTAATTTCCTCTGTTTGACTAGATTTCCTGTAAATTGAACTACTATTTGCACTAATACTAATTACCTCTTTTCGAGAAGAACAACCAAGGCCATACTGGAAAATTTTAATTTTATCATTTCTTTGGAATCTCGCCTCAATCTTTTTTGCAAAACCATTTATAGGTTCAAAAACAATAATTCTACAACAATACCTTGAGAAGAGATCACTAGTCCATTGACCTTGGTAACCCCCAAAATCTAGTACCAATGAATCTTTATTAAGGTCATAGTTAAATCGGAATATATAGTCACCACCATCAGCCCAATATTTTTTAACAAGCTTCTCTTGCTCTGTTGGAAAGAATTTCCGTCTGAATCGAATAATAGTTCCTAATATGAACATTATATTACTTTTCCATTTTTTTTTAACTTTGTTATATATTTCCTTTTTGCAATTCAATTCCCAGTATTATCGTAACCGACAAGCCTTTAATTTAATACGTTTGAGGAATTATTAAATATTTTAGATTGGGCGAAACTTATTCGTTGGCTGATTAATAAAATAATTCTTTGTAAAAGTATGAACCCTTATATCGTTTAACAATTCTTTGACGCTGAAGAACCTTAAAGTTTCATGCTGAGAATCTGGTTTAAACACAATATTACTATTTGTGTGGATTTCACAGGCCATCACAATGTAATGAGTATTAAATGACGGATCATCAAAAAAATTATCTTTATAATTATGATCGTAAAGGCCGTTGAGTTTTACATTGTTAATATTTTTAATTGACATACCTGTTTCTTCATTTAATATTCTTTTAAAGGCCTCGTTCAAATTTTCGTTTTTATAAATCCTTCCACCCGGAACAAACCAAAAATCTTTTGCAGGCAGGTTTATTCTTTGCCCCAATAAAATTTTATTTAATTTATTGAATACTATTAAATCTATAGCAAAGAGGTTTGTGTTTTTTACAACCAAACTAAAATCTGATATGGATAATTTGCCCATAGATAAAGATATTATATATTTAAGCGGTCCACAAATCTATTTTTAAATACTTTAATATAGATCGAGCTCGATATTTATAATTCTATTTTCAAAATTGTGAAAAAATATTTCAAGCAAATAGTAAATCACTATGAATCACCCAATAGAGTTAGGTTTAATTATATGAATTTCTTCCTAAAACCATTTCTATGACATTTATGATTCTGCTTATTTACTATGTTTAAAAACACCTTGCAAAAATAGTAGTTAAAGAATTTTCATAGCATTTGACTAGATATTTGCAACAAAAATCCATTTGCCCAAATTATTGTAACCAAAAACTAAGAAATTTATGTTTTATCTGTAAGACTAAGAACCTGAATAATTCTTCCAACAAAAGATGGTGAAAGAAATTCCTTGAAACGCTCACTTGCTAGGTATGTGTTTGCGGCATCACGAAAATGCTGATACTCATTTTCTGAAATTCCACAGATATATTCTTCAAGCTCTTTATTAGATTTGAAATCCAACCTATTGATAAAAGCATCCGAATCAACATAATCAGTTATATTAGGTGCGCCCCAATAGATTGGAACGCAATCTGCACGTATGCAATCAAAAATTTTTTCAGTAATCCATCCTAATTGGTTGCTATTATTTTCATAACATAGAGAAAACTTATATTTTGGAAGAACATCCCATTTGTTTTTTACAGTACCATGGTATGATGGATACGGTTTGGTGTCATAACTTGAAGATGACAATAGTGATCTTTTACCCATTTTGATCGCGGGATCATCCCACCCAAATCCATATAGATCAAAATCGTTTGGCTTTACTCTTTCAAAATACCTGATGGCTTTACGACGTTCTGAGTAAAGTTCATGAGGGTAATTAGAAAATTTATTATATGATATATTGACAAGTAATTTTTTGTGCGAAAATTTCACTTTTTCAACTTCAGGAACGTTTATCGGTATAGGCAAATAATATTTATGAAAACGAATCCCATCAACAATAGCATCATTCCATGTAAATATGGTAGAGAATTGATTATAAATATCACTTTCGAAGTTTTCAGGACAAATGGCAGGACCTTCCCACAAGAATAACACTAAACGATCAGTTATCCCACTAGTGCGAGCATCACCGAGCCAATTTCTTTGTCCATTTCTACGAATACCTAATCTCCTTAAAAATCCTTTTATCCCACGCCAATAAGTTATAATCGTGGCATTAAAAAACAATATCCGTGCACAATCCTGAATTGGCTGATGATTTGCTAGTTCAAGATTATATCCAAGTGTATTCAATTTATCCTTTAAAAGTAGAAATGGTTCACTACAATTATCACGTGCATTCGGATTGAGCAGTGTTTGATCAAAACTATTTATTAGAATATACGGCTGGGCCATTAAAGATACTCGATTAAGAAATTATTTCTAATGCGATTGCTAACCATTACTTTGCATTGATAAAATCAGCTAAACTTGTAAACAATTATTTATATAAAATTAGTAAATCAACATATAAGATAGGGATAATTTCTAAGATAATATTATATTCATCACTCGGGGTATAAACATATTTAAAAAAATATATTAATTATTTTGGCTAATGTACTAAGTCTTTCTGCATTCACAAATTGATTGTTACCGATATAAAATCCATTGTAATGAATAATTTCAGCATTAGGAAAATCGTGATGTTTTCCAAATGCCATAAAACAAGGTTGACGCAAAAGATTACCGCTTATAATTGGGCGCGACTCAATTTTATTTTTATGTAACTCATCTTGTAATTTTTTTTTAGCCGCTTTATCTTTAAAAATAAACGGAAGGCAAAAAGATGAAATCCCTTCATCTTTTGGTAAATAAATTTTTTCTTTAATTGGGTCCAATATTTCTAAAAATTGATGGTAATTTTTATTCCTAATATTAATGTAGTAGTCTAAATGTGTCAACTGCTCAATGCCAATCATGGCATGTAATTCTGTATTTCTTACATTGTATCCTTGTGTTAAAAATAAAAAATTAAAATCTATATCTGGAAATTGATTTTTATATTTATCATGTTTAGACTGATCTAATTCTCTCGCTAAACCATGGGATCTTTTTAGGACAAAAAGATCATTCAATTCTTCAATATCAGTACAAACCATTCCACCTTCTACAGTTGTCATATGATGACCCCAATAAAAACTAAAAGTACTCGCAACACCAAAATTGCCTACTTTCTTACCTTCGAATACCGCCCCATGGGATTCACAGCAATCTTCTAAAATAATGAGATTGTGTTTTTTAGCTATGGATTTTATTTTATTCATATTGGCCGGTATACCAATAAGGTGTGTTATCAGTATTATTTTTGTCTTAGGTGAAATTGCATTTTCTATTTTTTCATAATCAAATGATAAATCATTTAAATTTACATCCACAAATATAGGCGTCATTTTGGATTGAATTACCGAAGTAATATTGGTTGTCCAAGTTACAGCCGGTACTATAACTTCACTATTATCTTCTATATTATAAAACACTTTTACAGCATCGAGCATAATTAAATCCGCAGAACTACCTGAATTTACAAATGTAGAGAAATCACACCCTTGCCACGTAGACCATTCTCTTTCAAAAAGTTTTACCTTTTCAAATTGAGTAAATCTATCTGTGGAATTAATAAACTCAACAAGTTTATTTTTATCATCTGGCTCCAGAATATTCTCTTGCAATTTCCACATAAAGTCCTCTAATTTTTAATATAATTTTTATAGTTTAATACAAAGTCATCATATGTTTTTCTTAAGTCTTCAATTAGATTGTTTTTCGCATTCCATCCTAATTTTGAAGCTTTACTTACATCTAATTGTTTTTTAAACATACCGTCAGGTTTACTAGGATCAAATTCAATTTCTCCTTCATAGCCAACAATATCTTTGATAATTTTTGCCAGATCGGATACATAATGATCAATTCCGCTTCCAATATTTATAATATCATTACCGGAATAATTATTTATAAAAAATAAACAAGCATCAGCTAATTCATCCGAACATAAAACTTCTCTTAAAACTTTACCGGTTCCCCAAAGCTTCATACTAGATTTATTTTCAATTTTAGCTTCGTGAATTTTTCTTATTAATGCAGCTACCAAATGAGACCTTTCAAGGTCATAATTATCACCAATTCCAAACATATTTGTAGGCACAAGGCAAATATAGTCTGTACCGTATTGTTTATTAAAAGATTGGCATAGTTCTATACCTGCTATCTTTGCTATAGCATATGGTTTATTTGTCTCTTCTAATCCTCCGTTTAATAAATACTCTTCTCTAATAGGTTGTCCGGCTTTTTTAGGATAAATACAACTACTGCCTAAATACAATAATTTCTTAACATTAGATTTATATGAAGCATTAATTACATTTACTATCATGGCTAAGTTATTGTATATAAAATCAACCGGATACTTTATATTTGCCATAATACCACCAACAGTACCTGCTGCAAAAAAAACATATTCAGGATTTTCATTTTCAAAAAATTTCAGCACTACTGTGCTGTCTCTTAAATCTAATTCCTTAGATCCTTTTATAACAATATTCTTATACCCATCATTTAGTAATCTTCGTAAAATTGCTGAGCCCACCAATCCGGAGTGACCTGCAACATAAATTTTTGAATTTAAATCCATTAAAAAAAACCTTTAATATTTTTATACCAATTAATTGAATTTTCTAAACCCTGTTCAATATTAACAAATTTGTGTTTTTTAAACTCGTTTTCAATTAAAGATAGATCTAATCTGACTTCCTGCGGTGCGCCAGGAATTCCTTCGTTTTGTTTGGGAAAAATTACCGGGACATTTATAATTTCACCTATTTTTTTTGCTAAGTTTGCTATTGAAATTATGGAGTAACCGCCTACATTATAAATTGGTTCTTTCCCTTCTATTAAAATATTCAAAAGTATTTCAACAGCATCAGTAATATAACAATATGTTCTAATTGCTTCTCCCTTATCTAGAAGCTTAATTTCTCCCCTCAACCCTTTTTCAATAAATGATGATAAAACTCTTTTATCATTTGATTTTGTCCCTGGCCCGTAAACTAAAGAAAGTCTTGCAGAAGTAGCATTAACCCCTAAAGTTCTTAAAGAATTTACTATGGTTTCTCCACCTTTTTTTCCTTCAATATAACATGCTCTAGGATGTGTTGTATTAGTATTACCAATCTCATTTTCATAAAATATATTTTTATTGAGTCCGCTATATACTTCACTGCTGCTTATGAATAAAAATTTTCCATTTTGCTTTAATTTTTTGAAAAGAGAAATTGTTGAACATGTATTTACCCTGAAAGTTTTTAAGGGATCTTCCATAAATTTTAACGGTTGAGCATATCCGGCAGCATGAATTATATAGTCTGCTTCCGGTAAGTTACTACAGAAATTTTCATCTGTAATATCTCCTTGCATGTAATGTATTCCGACGGAATTAAACAATTCCCTTAAAAATGGTGAAGGCTCAGAATAAATAACAGGATAAATTAAAATATCTTTTATACTTTCAAATGCAATTCTCAAACTGGTTAATAAATTTATACCCACCAGACCTGATGCACCTGTTATTATAATGGATTTACCTTTTAACTTTTCAAAATTAATCTTTTCTACGATTGATTTTGCATCAGAAAATAATATTTGAAACAAATTATCCATTTAAAAATTCAATTATTTGATTTTTTATTGATTCGGAATTAAGGCCTAAAAAATTATTCTGGTCCCTGTAACTTCCATAATTTGATAAGAATATATGCGGAATACCAATGAACTTAATACTTATAGCTTTACCTTGTAATGCCAAGTGGATATCATTTGTCAAAGCTCCCAAATAATAAGGCTCGCATATAATTATTTTTTCATTGCATATATTTTTCTTTAATGTTAGATTATCAAAAGGGGCAATTGTTGTATAATACAATATTGTTAAATCTAATTCATTAACAGATTCTAAAGCTGTGTCAAGAAATGGTCCTACGACTATTAAAGTTCCCAATTTTCCCTTTCGTATGACGTTAGCTTTTCCAAATTGTACTAATTGTGTTTCTTTATTTTCATGTTCACTTAATCTGAAATAGGTGGGCTTATTATTATTATATGTTTCTTTGAAAAGCGTATCAAATTCAGCCGGTGTACCAGGGATTATTATTTCCATTCCTGGTATTGATTTAAGTAATGCAATATCTCCCGGACAATGATGTGTACAACCAAGCCCAGCATAATCGTAAGAAGCGCCTACACTAACAAAATTTCCTCTTAGTTTTTGATAACCAAAATCATCTTTTAATTGTTCGAAACATCTTTCTACAACAAAAGGGGCTATGCTATGTACTACAGGTATTAAATCTACCTTAGATAAACCTGCTGCAAGGCTTGTCACTGCTTGTTCACAGATTCCTATATTATATGTTCGTTCAGGGTATTTTGAAAAGACGTTACGAAAACCAAAAACGCCAATATCCCCTAATATGGTAACTAGACGTTTATCAATATCCATAACCGCTTCAATAGTTTTGGCAAATTGTTTTCTCAATTTAACTCCTCTAAAATAATACTTAATTCCTCTTTAGTTGGCGACTTATGATGCCAAGCCGGATTATTTTCCATTATAGTAACACCTTTACCTTTAACAGTTTCGGCAATTATTGCAATCGGTTTATTCTCATGCCTTATATTTGCAGCTTCAAAAATCTCCATATGATTATGTCCATTAATACTTATTGTATGCCAGCCAAACGCAGAAAATTTTTCAGATAAATTTCCCAATAAAAGAGCTCTATCTGTTGAATGGTTATAATCTATTATACAAGTTACATTATTTAATTTATGATGTGCTGCCAGTAGAGCAGATTCCCAAATTGATCCCTCATTGCACTCGCCATCACCGGCAATTATATATACCCTTTTATCAATTTTTCTTATTTTCATACCCAAAGCCATACCAATACCCATTGGTAGTCCATGTCCAAGGGAACCAGTTGAGACCTCAACTCCTGGAACTTTATTACAATCAGGATGTCCTCCTAAAATACTCTCAAATTGTGCGAAATTTTTTAATTCATTTTTACTAAAAAAATTCTTTTCCGACAACACTGCATATAAAGCAAGTGAACCATGTCCTTTACTCAATATAAAATGGTCACGATTGACATCATTTATATTTTGAATAGTGATATCCATTATTTGGTCATAAAGAATCCATAAAATATCTAATATTGAGAATGCGCTCGCAATATGTCCTTCTCCTGATTTTGCAACCGCTGTAACGATAGTCCTTTTAAGGGAATTTATTGTTCTGAGACTTCCGCAATTCATATTAAATCCTACACAAATTTCAACATATTTTCTTGAAAGATTTTCTCGATTCTAATTCTTCTGTTTTTCAACTTGTTCACCAATCCATTTATAGGTTTAAGTCATCCCTTCGAAAAAGAGATAATTTTGTGCTCAACCAATTTTTCCCTGGATAAGTTTGTTGCCTGATTTTCTGCCTCTTATCCCCAGGGGTCGGGGAATATGCTTAATTAAAAGTGTTTTCCCTGATAAAGCTATAGCAATTTCAGCAATTTGATTAATTGTAACCATCTCTTCAGATTCAATATTAACCAGTCCATTGAATTTTGGATCCAGAAATTGCCTGATACCATTTAGACATTCATCTATATACAGAAAAGATCTTGTCAGATGTTTTCCTGTTTTCCGCACTAATTTTGCCCCAGTGGAAAAAAGTAAGTTTACGTTAAATATTGGGAGTTTTTCTTCCGAACCAGACTGACCCTATTTATTTGTTTTTTTTATTTTGATTAGTTTTCAAGTTCTTTTTAAAACTTATTACAAATTCCGACTGACTCTGTGCGGAAAACAGGAGATGTTTTCAAGTATAATTTAATTGGGAAATATACTTCCTTAGATTTATTGTATATAGTTGTTACATTTAATTCTCTAATTCATTTTCTACTTTTTTCAAAATTACATCAAGGAATTTATATGAATTATAATATTTATTGGCAAATTTATAAGCTTCTTTTTGAAATAAGTGCATGTTTTCTTTATAAAATTCCACACATTGTTGAATATTCTGATGTGTAATATCTTCAATGTAAAGAAATGGCGGTTGACTCAATGCCGGGTCTTTAATATTTGTCAAAATACCTAAACCCGCCCATAAATAATTCGCAATCTTTCCAGAAGAAAAAAGCATGTTTTCCCAATTAGGGCCATCCGTGGGACTTTTATAAAAGGCTATTCCTATGTTACAATTTGATAAATATTCAAAATGTTCTTCATCGTTATAGAAATTGGTATCAATCTGAATTCTATTATATTTTTTCGTCAACGAAATAATTTCCCTCAAATAATCCTCTTTCCCCGGGTAATGACCTTGTAAAATAAGTGTTATATTTTCGTGGTCATTCAATAGACTATATGCATTTACTACCTCTTTCAAACAAGCCCAAGGAGCAAAATATCCTGAGTAAATTAATTTTATATTTTTGTTCTTTTTCTCTGCTATCTGTTTTGCCACAATCGGACTCCGGGACACAGGGAGGTACTCATAATTAAGATCAACTTTAAAGTAATTATTTAGCCCCTCCCCTCTTTTTTCGCTTTGTGTCACACAAAAAAGACATTTTGTCAGAATACTTCTAACATATTCATATTCATATTGTAAGAATATCTGTTCACACTCCAGAGAAAAATAAATTGTTCGAGCCAGACTATAATCTGTCATTGAAAGCGTAATAAGAGAAGTAGCTTCTATGCAAAATACCCAATCATAATCATTGACAAACTTCTTTAATTTTTTTGCCCCAATTCTTTTTTCAACACGACTGACTATTTTTAAATAAAAATTTACAATTCTATTACTAAACAAAAGAGGAATTCGTAATAATTTCAATAATTTCACTTTCAGAAAACAAATCCATACTGGTGTTAATTGCTTGATATTAATTGACTTCAATACATCTAAAGATTTTTCTTTATCAAGATGTTCAACAATTAAATCAAAATTATAACCACATTCTGTTATGTAGGAGATTATAGACTTAATAGTAGGTGAGGTCTCAACCGGGTAATAAAAGGACAGGATACCTATTTTTTTATTTTGCATTTATTTTCCCATTACCTTAAAGAAAGCGATAAATGTTTATCTAACGTCATTTAGATCCTTATAAGCTACATTTCGCATTTAATCTTAAATTTGATTTTCGAGTCTATCGAGGGTCAGCATCACATGTGTCTAAAGAAGGGAGGAAGCAGTTAGATACATTTGTTAGATTATCTTTCCATTTACCACTTTTGTTTGATCTTAATAAATGAAATTTTCAATATTTAGGTATAGCAAAGAGATGAACACGTTTTGTTGTGATAGGTTCTTTCATATCGTATATCTTTGGTTCATCTTCATCCTCCCATTGAACCCAAAAATTATATTTTACTACTCCAATTAACTCAAACAATTCATTAACTGATGTATTGTAACTCGAAAGATTTTCTGTATGAATTTCTATAGCCAATTTTGGTAAATTCTTAAGAATATTTTTAGCTCCTTTCAATACTTCAATCTCAAACCCTTCTACATCAATTTTAAGGAAGGAAGGATTTAAATGTATATACTTATCAAGGTAAACCATATCGACCTTCACGCCCCCATTCATAATAATTGAAGAATTTGATTCTCCAGTAGTTGTACAACCGTGATGTGCCCCAGCCTCCAAAATAACATCGCCTGGTGAAACCAGATGATCCTTTATGAATTTCATTTCGGCCCATTTTGGATCAGTGCATTGTAGGTCATACCAATCACGTCCATATTTATCACCAATCCAAAAGTCAAAAAAGAGCCCTTCAATATTCTTCTTTTTAATATATGGTTTAAAGCTTTTTTGCTTAGTGTAACGCTTAAACTTGCGCAAAATTGCTAGAACTCGTTTTGGTATTGCTTTCTTAACAAACTGTTTTACGTTTTCCATAAATTTCTCCACATTTTCTTCCCTTCAACAAAATTTACTATTTTTTACATTATCTTATATTTAGGAAATTCAATTTTTATTTGAGAATTAGGAAAATTTAAAAATCTATTTTAGTGGTTAATTATTTGCTGGAAAAAACACTTTTATTGATTTAATGATATAATCAATTTCTTCAAGTGAAATACCCAAACCACTTGGTAAATAAAATCCTTTACGTGCAAGATTTTCCGCAATTGGGTACGTTTCATTCTGGAACAGTCCCATCTTATGAAAAACCGGCTGTAAATGCATGGGATAGAAGAAAGGTCGTGTACCTATTTTCAATTCCGCTAGTTTTGCCATTACTTCAACTGCTTCCATTTTAAGTTCTTCTTTTAATAAAATCCCATAAACCCAATAAATATTTTCTGCATAGTCCGTTTTATTTAATGGTAGTTGAATATGTGTTATCGTATTTAATCCTTCATTATAAGTTTTGCCTAATAAACGCTTTTTAATTATATGTTCTTCGATTCTTTCTAACTGCGCTAATCCTAAAGCTGCCTGCAGATTTGTCATTCGGTAATTCCAACCCATTTCAATATGAACAAATCTTGGTTTATCAGGTTCAAAAGCTAAATTCCTTAATTTTCGGCAACGGTTTGCAAGTTCTTCATCGTCTGTTAATACCATCCCCCCTTCACCTGTAGTAATATGTTTGTTAGGATAAAAGCTAAATGTACTAATATCACCAAAACAACCACATTTTTTATTTTTATAGGTTTGACCATGCATCTCAGCAGCGTCTTCAATGAGAAATAAATTATATTTTTTGCATAACTCTAATACCGGATCCATATCAACAGGCAAACCGTATATGTGCACAACTAAAATTGCTTTTGTTTTTTGAGTAATTTTATTTTCTATTTGCGTAACATCCATATTCCATGTGATGGGATCGGAATCAACTAAAACTGGTTTTGCGCCTGATCTTATTATAGAAAGTGCGGGTGATATAATAGTAAAAGTAGGCATGATAACCTCATCGCTCGGGCTTAGCTTTAATGCGGCAACAGCAATATCTAACGCACCTGAACCGTTGGCACATGCAATACCATATTTACGACCTATATAACTTGAAAACTTTTCTTCAAATTCTGTTACAAATGGTCCTTCGCTTGAAATCCAGCCTGTATCAATACACTGAATTAGAAGTTCTTTTTCGCGTTCACCAATCAAAGGTGTATTAACTGGAATTGGATTCACTTATCTACCTTTCTTAATATAAAACAAACTCCCCATGTATTTTCTGAAGGTTCCTTTCCTGTCATCCATTCTTCTGTTTCAACTATTTCAAAACCGCTTAAAGAAGCTAATAGCTGAATCTCAGGTAAACTGAAATGTCTCATTGGGTGAGTTTCATTGATTCGAGTAATTTTCCCGTTTTGTTTTTCTTCAATAATCACTTCATAATCAACGTCAACAATATTCCTATTAAAATGAAGAACCGGTTCAGCTAACCGTGTGACTTTAATTACTTCATTCTCAATTCTCTTAATTCTGGTTTCCGGCTTTAGGTTGTAAACAGCCGGTGAATACCAAACATCAAAGAGAAAAATGCCGCCCGGATTTAGATGATTGTAAACATTTTGGAATGTTTTAATGAGCTTTTCATTTTTAGTTACATAACTTATAACATGGAATAGAGAAATAACAGCATCAAATTTCTTATTTAGACTAAATTCACTACAATCATTCACATAACATTTAATTCCTTTTTCTCGTGATTGCTGAGCCATATCTTCACTCAATTCAACCCCGGTAACATGCACCCCCTTTTTTTGTAGTAGGTCTGCATGAATTCCAGTGCCTGTTCCTATTTCAAGAATTCGATTTATGTTCGGTGAGTATTTCTTCATCTTGTTATATACGTATTCTACTTCACCCTCATAGTCTTTATCTCTATATAATAAATTATAGTAGCGACTATATAAATTGAAATATTCTTTCATCAACTCTTTATTTTTGTATCATGTTTTTTAACCGTTGCAAATCTAGTTTTATCTCGCTCACCGCAGTATGGTCCCTGTTTAACTTCAATCATTTCAGCATCTTTAAACATCTCAGAACCAGGATCGTTATTAATAAAATGAATTTTAAGGATTCAAACTACTATTTATAAAAAATTCAATTATTATTAGACTAATCTTCATACTTCATTTTGAATAGATTTTGTTTTTCATGGCAGAAATCGATCCAATTTATAATAAAAAAATATTTCCCTTTAACATAATGTTCATATTTATCGAATCTTATTACTTTGATAAATTTCAAATCGTTCATCATCCACTATCTTTTCAAAATAATAACATTTATTTTTGTAATTAATCTGCATACCGAAGGAAATTTTATTATAAAGCTCAAAAGTATTTTCAAAATTTTTTAATTTGTTCACAAATATTTTTTTATAATATGAATCGTCTTTCCAAAATATTAAAAGATCGCATTTAGATAATGTTATCTCGTTTAAAGACCAAAGTCGTGTAAATTCTATAGGTTTGTTTTTATCAATATTTAGCGCAAGATCATGTGATATTCCTATGTACTTTACCTTATTTAGCTTATCATATTTTTTATATATATAGTTATCAATATAAATTAAGGCCTGACTAATTTGGATGGAACGATTAGAACCTGTCGGATTTTTGATTACATAATATACGTTAGATATGTTAGATATATTTAATAGAATAAAAGTAATTAGAAATATGGTACGAATTATTTTATATCGTAGTTGCTGATATAACGTTGAAATTAAAAGGGGGAAAAAAAAGATAGTTGTAATTCCGTAATGTCCTGGTGTTCTTGCATAAAAAAGACAAAATAAAGTATAAACAGATATTATAGAAAAACATATTAAATCATAAATAAAATTCCTATCCTTTTTATAAAAGATAAAAATACTGAGTACTATAAATAATCCTAAGATTAGTATTAACGAAAAAATATTTATATAATTAATAGAAAACTCTTCTAAACCAAATGATGTACTAATATTCAAATATCCTTTTCTCAATATCTGTGACTGATAAATAATCTTATTAATGTAATACTTGAGTAATTCCAGTTTCAAAAGAAATATATTTTGAATAAATAAGGGAATTCCTAAAATTAAGCTGGATTTTAATATGAGTTTCGAATTAATTGATCGAAAGTTTTTTATAAAATAAATTACATAACTAATGCAAAACAAGGTAGACAATGGTTTTATTGAGAGAGCTATACTAAAAAAAATCAATGAGTAGTAGTAAAATTTACCAAATTGATTGGAGTCTTCATAAAGAAAATAAAATGCTAATACTAAGAAAAAAGAATAAATAGTTTCGGGATGAATCTGTGTTGATAAGTCAATATTTACTTTTGAGAAAAAACAAATTATTATAAAAATTGATCCTGACCAAAATCCATAACCTCTTTTTTGAAAAATTTTTGCTATAATTAAAAATGAAGCCATGGAGAATCCTAGAGAGAGTAATCTTAAAGAGACTACTATGCCTTGCTCTGAATTTAAAATGATTGAAGGCAAAGCAACAAATGTAGATAGCAACCAATAACTGCTTCCATAACCAAAAGCATATAAACCGAAAAATTTTCCGTGTGCTATTCTTATAAGATTCCATCCAAATTCAAATTCATCAACAGAATATTTTGCTACACTGAATGCTAATGAATCAGAGTAAGAAAACAGATAAGGGAAAATAATAATTACAAATATTGAAAATAGAATTATGTAATTTTTCTCAATTTTGAATGCCTCTTTTAAAGCAATAATAAATAGTAAAATATACGATGTAATTCTATAATTATCTTTGAATAATACTATATCGTTTTTCATAAAAGCCTTATTGAAAATTTAGATATACGGTATACCTTAATTGATTGTTGAAATATTTTTCCGATTTTTATTCGCGTTTTGCCGTGCTTTTTCGGCATCCCAGTTGATAAGTTCGAAAATCTCTTCACTATTTAGAAAACGAAGCTGGTCCTTGGAAGGTAGTGTGGGTGCTAAAATAGCTAAACATTCTAGCATTGCTTCGGCACTTGCAGAACAAGCGCTACCAAGCACTACACCCAAACCGGCTATTATTACGAAATAAGGTGCTTTTGCTAATAAATCATCCAATAAATATTTTTCTGCCAGTTGAATGATTACAGTAGAAGCTCCTAAAAATACAACATGATCAGGATAGAGCGCTCCGGTTCTTGCTATTGCCATTACATTCTCGTCCTGTGCAAGTAAATGAACTTGTTGAATCGATGGCAATCGGCTACCCGGTGGAATCAATTTCGCCAACTCATTAATTTTATCAATATCAATTTTTGATATGTGTTTTGACTGCGGAAGTAATCGCATATCAACTTCCTTTAGCAGTGAATGTGCCTCTTTTGCTGTTTCAGCTGCAACAACTAGTCCATGGTTAGCAAGTAGCAATACTGCTAGATTAGGGTTGCCATTTAATTTGGACTGAACTGCGTGGGTTAACGGAAATCCTGGCCTATAGTAATCTACCCAATCCCATGATAATCCATTAAGTTTTTTAGCCACTTCAATCTTACCTCCTATTCTTACGCCCCACGAAATTGAGTTTATTGAATGAACGTGAACAACAACTGCTTGTCGCATGATAGCATGAAGAGAGGTCTCGATGGATGGTCGCAATCCTGTGTTATCAAGAAGGCAGGTGGAGAGATCTGCATTCCCCTTAGCTAATGCTGAGAGTACTTCATTCAGACCAAGCCGGACGAAAATTGAATGCCGACGTGCATCTGCAAGCCAGGCTCCGGATACCTTTATCCAGAAATCGTTCCCACATTTTAAGGAAACATTACCACCGGCGCCCTGCACCAATTTTATATCAGCACCAATTTCGGATGAAAGATCAATAATGGAATCAAGTTCCAATTTTTTCATAACCTAGAGGTCGTCATATTAAATAGCTTACGCAAAGACTCGAATTCACGTATAATAGCATCAGGTTGGTAAACTCCTTTGCCTATTTCTACTCCTTCATGCACTTTTTGAATTGTTACCGCGGAGACAGCTTTTCTGGCACCGTCTATATCGTTTACAGGGCTATCGCCTATCATCCATATACAGCCTCCATTTTTTTGCATTTTCTCCACCGCAATTTTAAAAGGATCAGGGTGCGGCTTATCGTAGCCAGCTTCTTCACTGGTTACAATGAAATCAAAATAGTTATCCAGCCCTAAATAAACAATCTTTCGAATTTGGATCTGTGCAGAAAGGTCTGTTACAACGGCTGTTGGTATGCCGAAAAGGCGTAAATCATCCAAAAAATCTTTTACTCCTTCGAAGAGAACCGCATTGCTAAGGAAAGTCCGCCAATAAGTTTGCTCAAAATCCAGTGCCAATAAGAATTGAGATCCAAGCCCAAAGATTTCCAACATTCGTTGAAAGTAAAGAAGTCTGCTATGTGAGCTTGCAGTTTGCTTTAATCGAGATTTCGTCTCTTTGCGAGCTTGTTCAAACGCAATATTAAATTGTTCATTACTAATAGAAAACATTTGCGTGATTTTTGTCTGGACCGCTTTCATAGCTGCATTATGAGCCGGAAGGTAAGGATAAAGTGTGTCATCAGTATCGAATAGAACAGCATCAGGTTTACGAGTAAATTGCTCTGGATGGTAAACTGTCATAATATCAGGCGCCTTTGTAATGTTTGTTTAATATGTGCGAGAACTACAAGTTGTATAAGACCTTTCATTCCATCTTCCCAAAGAGGATTAATATCAAGTAGTCCTACCATTTCAGGCAGGAGTGTCTGTACAGCAAGAGCAACATCCTCAGACGAAGTTTCTCCTTCGATTGTTAACTCTACTTCTGAATTGTCACCGCTCAGAGCCATATCGACATGAAGTCCGCATATCCCAATTAGCACTCTAACCAATGATTCCTCAATGATGCCCTGTCCCGCTTTCATAGTAAGCTTGAGTCGTGGACGATTAGTGTTACTTGTATTCTCGAGGTTAAGCGGATGTATTGGTTTCAATGAAAGTACAAGATCAGCATGTGCAGCTTGTGGCCGGATAAACATATCTCCATCCGCTTCACGCTTTTCGATAGCATTTAGCACTTTTTCAAAACTATGGTGACGCTCATGCACATCACGCTGTATCTTGAAATACCTACGCAAACCCTCGTCGATATCGAGATAGATGCTTAGATTGTAACATTTGCGCATGATTGGTAAATACAATGCATGAAGGCCGCTGGCAATGATGAAATCGTTGCTCATGATTCTGTTTGATCTGCTCTTGCGCCCGCTGGCATGATCATAATGGCGAGATTGGATGGCCTTACCATCTGCGAGAGTGATCAAATCTTGAGCAAATTGCTCCAAGTCATTAGCTCGCGGGTTCAGATGAGTCATTACTTCCCACATAGGCTTATGACGATCCCAAAAGTGATAGTCGTCTCCAGAAAGTGTGACCACCGAATGATGTCCTAAGAGGCCTATCAGAGATTTCACTAGTGTATCCTTCCCCGACCCAGAGTCACCTGCAATACCGATGACAAGAGGTCGGCGGCTGATACGAAAAAAATCATTATTGCGAACAGTCTCACGCCAAATTCGAATTACGAGGATAATGCCAAACGTCAAGAGTAAGGTATGCAAGAGGTCGCTGCCGCGCTCTCCAAGAGTACTTATAAGGTTGCTCGCAAACTGAGCAATGATGTGACTACCTAGCACAGACGGAGGTGGTGAGATTAGAAAGGTGGTAACAATGTACAGAAGAGTAAAACATCCGACCAAAGCGATTGCGATAGATCCACTTTTCGCTTGGTAAAACACAAGGAATGGTATTACCCAAATAAACCAGCCAGGCGAAGCCGGGGTCAATAATAAGACGAGAAAGAATGCAATGCAAAGTAAGGCAAGAAATAGGTCGAAGCTAATTCTTCTGATGCTCCAAGCCAGAAACAAAGTGAGCGTGTAAACCATGGGTAATACGTAAATCTTTGTTCCAATACCGCCCTGTAATGCTAGGTCATAGATCTTAGCCATCTCGGGATTACTCAATAACATTTGAAGCGCATCTCTCGAAAGCACGAACGGCAAACCGAACACTATGAGCGTACCGGACAAGCCAATCAAAAACGGCATGAGAAAATTGCGAAGCGACTTATTGCGGTAAAGATAAATTCCGAATAGTGGAACCGCCAGAACCATGCTCAATTTTGCTGACACTGCTAAACCGCACAGCACTCCTGCCTCCGTCATACGAAAGCGCTTTATATTGAGCAGTGCTAGGCATAAAAGGGAAACGGGAATTATGTCGTTAAGCCCGAGCCAGTAAGATGCAAAAAGAAGAATCGGTGATAACCAATATACCAGCAATAACTTCCGATCTGAAATACTAATGAGACGTTGCAAAATTACTAAGAGGCCGAGGTCAACCGCCAGAATGGTCAAACCATAACCCCAATAGAGGTTTAGTCCAACAAGGTAAATGAGAACTGTAAGGGGCAGAAACACTAGCCACATTACGTAGCCATAGGGAAATGCAAGCATAGTACCACCAGAATTCAAGAAAGCGTGCCACGGATCGATTCCTGGCTGTTTGATACTGACTTCGAGAAAAGGTACATACCACTGCGTAGCAGCTTGCGGCAGTACTATTGCAAGCATTACGAGTCGTAGCACGACACCAAAAATAAAGAGAGGATGCTTCATGATCGATTTCAATTGACCTCCATCGTCCACATATTTGGCAGCTTCGTGCAAACCGCGTCAATTTGAATGCCATGAGTTCTTAGAAGAGAACGCAAGGCAGGAATTTCTGTTGCTGGGTTCCGTCCCTGTAGTTCTGGGGAAACGAGACAAAGTTTAAATCCAGCATCTTTCAGACGTTTTGCTTCAAACGTTGAGATCGGGAAACGAGTGAAGCAATCGACCCAAACCCAATCGATCATACCAGCCAAGGACATAGCTGTTTCAATCGATTCAAACTCGGAAACACGAACAGCACATCGCCTTTCACTCAGTTTGGCCCACTTCACCAAGAACGGAAATGATTGATCAAGAAAGAAAAAATTATCAATGTCAAACTTCTTCATTAATGAAATTAATCGGGCTTCAAGTCCTTCTTCTTTGACGTTAAGGATTAATGTACAATGTTGATAAAACTTTAACCATCGCTCGAAATCTTCCCCCTCAACGAAGGGATCGTGATGAATATTCAATTTGCCTCCAAAACTTCGGATATCAACTTCGACACCAAAATTTGTTGGAGTTTGCTCAAGTTCAATAATAGTGTTACGTCGATGGACGATTATGTTCATTTAATAACTCATTTTTAATAATAAGTGAAATTCGCATTGCTTATACTAAAAATTAACACCTTCGTACAATAAAGTTGGCTAACTACTCAAGTTCTTTCTTAGTTTAAAACTATAAGCAAACGTGCGACGAATAAACTTCACCTTCGCTTGCCAATTTACATTCCAATGAGAAATACCATGCGCTCTTTCACCAAAGCGCACAGGAAAACGGTGAATCGATAGTCCTGCTTGGCTTGCTCTATAATAAGCATAAAGATCAAGTGAGAAATCATATGGAGCATTTTGCCACGAATTGAAAAATTTTCTTGAGAACATAGTTGGTTGAGCGTTGATATCCCACAGAGATTGACCAAGCAGAAGTGACTCAAAAATACTCATACACATTGTGAAAAATACATCTGCCAGTGGACGTTCATAACGGCGCCCTTTCACGAAAATATCATGACCATACCGATTGAATAATTCAAGACCATGCAAAACATCATGCGGATCAGTCTGCATATCGGCATGGGTCCAACTTAGAATTTCTCCTTTAGCAGATTGGAGACCACTAAGTATCCCGAAGCCATATCCTTGATTTACATCAACACGAATACTTCTGCATCCAGGATAGTGAGGTAGGAGTTTCTCAAGTCTCTGCGGACTAGCGTCCGTTGAACCGTTATCGACTAGTATAACTTCATTAATTCCCGGTTGTGCAAGAAATGAACAACGTTCCAGTAAGAGTTGAATGTTATCTGCCTCATTGTAACAAGGGATGACGAGTGAGAATTTCATGACATGATTTTCCTTCGATTAATCGACCTAAAAACAAAAAATTTCATTCCAATAAAATTGAGAGTAGCCGAAACCAAGGTTGCAAATAAAAAAGCAGTATGTACAGCCCATTTTGATTTATCGAAGATAATTAATGAGATGTAATTTGATAACACATTGGTACCAAGGGTCAAACTATAGAGTAAGCCAAATCGAAAAGCGCTACCGCGCGATCTTTGAATATGGCCGAAGGTCCAACTACGATTAGCAAAATAGGCGAAAACGGTTCCACTAACGAAACCAATTGCTTTAGCGACGCTATACCCAAACACAACCCATAGAAACAGATGATACATAAGGAAATCAACCAGTACTGTCAATGAACCAACAACAAGGAAAATAACAAATTCTTTGCGTATCATTCTTGAGGCTCAGGCAATTTTGGTAACCGGTCACGATAAAGTTCTTCGAGAATGGCAACACCATCGGCCGGAATACGTTTATCGAATTCAAGGCGATATGGATGCCCAGGCCATTTGTGAAAACACGACTGCCAATATTCAAATGTGCGAAGATCGTTTGGTGTGCCCCACGATAAATAGCTGTCAACTTCGAAGAGACGGCAATGCATTCCTAATTCGATTGCATCATTAATACAAGTGTCGATATAGAATTCGCCGTTGATGCGTGCATTCCTCCCGATCATCCGTTCAACGCATCGGCGGAAATCCGACGCGTGCCGGAAAGTAAATGTCCCAAGCACAATAGGGTCATTGGCGGGATTAGCTAATCGCGTCTTCACGGAAACTCGCTTGATCACATCGACTTCTGCATCGATCCAGCCGTACATACTAGGATTTCGAATAGCATTGACATGACCCCTGACAGCCCAGACGACGATGTCAGTTTCCGGATCGTCGAGCAAATTGGCAAGACGATCAAAGTTGTAAAGTATGCCATGATCGCATGTACCAAATGTGATCGGTCCTGTTACGTTTTGCGTACCAAGTGTCCGCGACAATGCATTAAGCCCAATGATTGCCGTACAGGCTTGACCTTCAGTAACATTCTCGACCTCTTCCACTAAAACGGAGTGAAATGCTGCTTGTAAAGTCGCGATGATATCCTCGTATCCCGCCATGTCCCGTCGCAGCACGAATAAATAGCGTTCTGCTGGAGGCAGGTCACGCACAGCCTGGATGACCATGGGCTGACCTGATACCGGAATAAGAGGCTTTGTAGTCGTATAACCTTCGTGTACAAAACGCTGCCCCAAACCTGCCATCGGCACTATGACCGTACCACCTAGAGAAGGTTGAATAGTGGAGGAATTCCCGCACATTCGCCGAAAAGCATCAGACCAATTGCGATACTCAGCGACATCTTCCGGGGTACCCCACTGCATGAAATGCTGTAGACCATACACGGCTATTGAATGCCCTTTGGCGATTAGCGGCTTGTAGGCGAGGCTTACGTAGAACTCGCCACCCACATTTAGGTTCTGTTTTTTTT
>ORJL011811063.1_pt1 | contig 44092 bp, 36 predicted proteins | sample 1779941 | NCBI WGS metagenome assembly ORJL01 (sample SAMEA104232317, study PRJEB22302) | groundwater metagenome | biome: forest; feature: aquifer; material: groundwater | place: USA | collected 2011-08-07 | depth 5.8 m | reverse complement strand
GGAAAGAAACCTTCGCCCACAAGAGCCCACCGCCCAGCGCTACCGGCTGAATCTGCCCAAGATCTCAATCCAGCAGATTCGTTCGACCTCTGAAACTTCCCGACGTGCCGCCCGTGCCACACGGTTCCGCCGGACGGTTACCCACCTCCGACGACTGCCGCAACTCCCGCTTCAATCGCGGCAAGTCCACTTCACCTGGACGGTGCGACAGGGCAGCAAGCAGCAACTCATGCTCAGGCACGACCGACCGGCGCTCGCAGACGTGGGCGAGCGCGTGAGCCAACGACTCCCGCTCGCACTCCACCGCAGGCGCGATTCGAGCCGGTTGAGCCGAACCGATGAGCGACCGTAACGATTGCACTTCTTCACCGGATAACTGTGCCAGTTGGCGTTCGCGCACTTCAGCGGTCGAAATGCCTTTGAGCTTCTTGGTCCGGCTTTGATGCACGGCATACGCCACCTCGTTATTGGATAGTTTGCGCCCAAGCTTCTGCTCCATCTCGATGACGATTCTGTTTACCTCTTGGGCGCGTTTGGAAAACTTCTTCAACACGGCATCGCTCACGCCTTCGATGTCAAACCCGTGCTTGGCGGGTGTGGTGTGATACCCCATCTCCCGCACCCGCCGCGCCAGTTCGTTGCGATAGACCGCCGTGGCGTAACGAATCGCGTCATACATCGCGCCTGCCTGCAACGCCTTCCAGCATTGCTCCCGTTCGTCGAAGGTCGCGTTGAAGACGGTGAAGTGTGTGTGCAGTTGCGGATCGAGCGCTCGCGAACTGGTGTGGACGAATGCGGCGACCACCAGGTTGCCGGTGGTGCGGTCACGCTGATTGCCAGCCTTGCGCATCCGTGTTGCCGCGAAGGTTTCCAGTTCACGGAAAGCAGTTCGAGCCGCGTCCTGGTGAGCTTCGACCAGTCGCTGGTCTTCCATCACCACAGCCAGGACGGACACCGGCTTGGGTGGTGAGCAGGTAAAATCGAAGAACACCCGGCGCTTATCCTTTTCATTCTGCCGCAACGTCAGCCGTTCGCCTGTTTGGGGATGCTGATTCTCGCACAATGCATAGAACTGTTCGCGGGTGACGTGTTGCCCAGCGCCCAATCCCAATCGTTCCGTACCGACGCCGATCCACTGGCCGGGACGAATTTCCCCAGCGGCATAGTAATCGTTCTGTGTCAAGTGCTCGACGAAATAACCTTCGGCGGAGGCCAGTTCTTTGGCTGAAGCTGGTGTATGCCGGCGACACCAAAATCAAGCGGCATATCAAGATCCGGCAGGACGCCAACCCGTTGGACTCACATTGGCGGTCGTACTTCCAAGAACGTGCGTTCTACAAGAAGTTCGGCATCCATCGCCATCAAGCCGGGATTCAACCGTCGTGAGACCGGCTCCGCTCGCGCGGGGCTTTGTATCGGCTTGAGCCGGATGAAGGGAAACCTTCACGTCCGGTTCTCAGGGGAGGGGGTGGCGGCAACGCCGCCTCCTCACCCGACCAGGTACTCAGACTTGAGGGGGTGTTGAGAGAGAGGCAAATGGGTAGTTCATCTCCCTTTATTGGAGGTACTGGCAGAGGGGTGTGACCGACCGTCCGGCGCAGGGGCGCATGAGAGCATTCAGCACACGAAGCCGTCTAATCTGATGCGATGATGAAAACCGATACCTACATTGCTTGCCTGTTACTCTGCCACTCGTGAAGCACCTCTCGGCGGAGTCCTGATGGCCTTTGGATCCGCTGTCCAGCTTCCCGCCACGGCATTAACGTCCCAGGTCGAATACCACTTCAGGAGCGGCTCACTTGCATCCCATTGCAGCGGCAGCCAGATGTTCTTACCGATGCCGGTCCCGGTCCGTTGCGACCACCGGTCGCCGCCCCAGAGGACGAAGGAGCCCGCGCTCCCGCGGACTTCGAAGAGGAAATCGTTTTGCGCGTTGAAGCAGTCCTTGGAATCGGGCTCGCACTTCACCTTCCTGAACGCGGTCCAGGGCCCGGCCAGCCTCTCTGCGAACGAGACGTAGGTCGGCGATCCGTTCCAAGCCGAAGGATTTCCGTGCCCAGAGACGAAGAGCGAGTAACGGTTCTTCAGTTTGATGATGTAGGGCGCCTCGCGCGCGTCGCCCGTCAGGGGAACCTCGCAGATCGGGCGGTCAATGTGCAGATAGTCCCGCGTGAGCCGGGTGATCATGATGTTTCGGTTCGGCTTGTGCTGGTCGTGGCTGGAAACCACGTAGGCCACACCGTCGTCATCCTGAAACGCAGCGAGATCGCGGTGGTAGTCGGTGCCTGGGCTGGCGCCCGCAGGCAGCATCTCGTGGCCTAGGTAGGTGAAGGTGCCCACCGGCGTGTCGCTCGTGAAGTAGGATACGCCTCCGGTGACACGAGGCTGCCCGGGAATCTCGGGATCGTCCACCGGCAGGATGTGTTTGCCGACCATGACATACTTCTTCGTGGCCGCGTTGAAGATCACGTGGAGCCGGTCCGGGACGATAAGCGTCAGGTTGGTCATGTCTCGTGAATAGACGTGGCGCTCGAATTTCCAGGAGGCCAAGTCCTTGGAGGAGTAGCAGGTGATCGTGTCCTTCCGATTGTCGCCCGGATAATCGGCCCAACCGTAGAAGTAAAACGTGTCGCCGAATTTGGCGAGGCTCCCGCCCTGGCACAGGATTTCCTGACCGCGATCATCCTTCCAGACGGTGTCGTTCTGGACGGGAACACCGGCGGCGATGGCCCACGCGCCGTTAAACAGCAGCATCATGGCCACACCCCTCAAGCGGTGATTCACTCGGATGTTTACTGGGAGCATCATCCCAATGTTGTGTCGTTTGGATTGAAGGTGATGGGCAGCTTTACAGATCGAACAGTTTGCGGGCGTTGCCCTGAAGAATCTTCGCCTCCTCCTTCGCTGGCAGCTTGAGACTGCGCAGGCCATCGAGGATCAGCTTTGGATCCACCCAGGGATGGTCGCTGGCGTAGAGCAGGCGATCCGCGCCCATCATGTCATAGGCCAAACGCATGGCCAGCGGCAGCGGTGACACGAGGTCGAGCCAGGTTTGCTTGAGGTATTCGCTGGGGGCGCGGGTCAGATTCCTGGGCCCGCGCTTGAGCACCTGCGTCTGGTGGTCGAGCCGGCCGATGATGTAGGGCAAGGTGCCACCCAGATGAGGGCAAACGAGTTTGAGTTTAGGCACTTCGTCTAGAATGCCGGAGAGAATGAGCCGCGTGAGCGCGATGGTGTCGTCGAACATGTTCCCCAGTGTGGAAATCATCTCGTAGCCTTTGACCTGCGACGTGGTGACGGGCAGCGCGGGATGCAGCAGCACGGGCACGTCAAGTTCCACGGCCCGATGGAAGAGCCAGCGAAATTCCGGCTCATCGGGAAATCTTCCGGCGAGATTGGAATAGAGCAGAATGCCCTTCATGCCTAGCTGGCGCACGCAACGGTCGAGTTCGGTTTGCGAGGCTTTCCCATCCTGAAGCGGGAGGACGCAGAGGCCGAAGAAGCGCGCGGGATGCTGCTTCACGATGCCGCCAATGAAGTCGTTCAAAATCCGCGCCACCGCCGGGCCGTCCGCACCGAACCACTCCGGGCCAGGGTCGTTGATGCTGAGCGCGGTCATGGCAATACCGGCGGCGTCCATGTCGGCGAGCTTGGCGTCCACGTCCGTATGGCGCGGCATGAACCGGCGCACCCAATCGCCCATGATAACCACGCGCTGGCCGTCCTTCACGCGGACCATGGGATCGCGGTCGCGCTTTTCCATGATTCTGACGACTTCGGGGCAGAAGAGGTGGCTCTGACAGTCGATAGCGAGAGGACGGCTGGGTGATTCGCTGCTGGTGATGGGTGGAGTCTGTTCGCTTTCAGCGGCGACGATCGGAAGAGCAGCCAGGGCGGAGCCGGTGGCGGCTAGAAATTGGCGGCGGGTGGTTTTCATAACATGTCACTGACTCGCAAAACCGTTTCGGCAACCAGGAGTTCGTCGTCGAGGGAGACAGACAACGGGCGTTCGCCGCGCACGGCGGCGGCGAGTTCGGCGAAGTCAGCTTGGTAGCGTTCGTAGGCCGGCAGCGGGACTTGTTGCGAGCCCTGTTTGTAAGGTCCGGCCGGTTTGGCGAGCTCGATAGTGAGGGCGGGCGGTTCGAGGGGTTGCAGCGCCGCGGTACCGTTCGTGCCGAGCACTTCGAACGAGCGCTGCGGCGTCGCGCCGGCCTGGAGCGCGGTGTTGATGAGGACGGCGGTGGCGCGGTTGTATTCGAGCACGGCCACGTTGTTGTCCTTCAGCGAATCCTCGAACTTACCGTGGTGGCGCGCGAAAGGCGTCACCGCATTCGGTTTGCCCAGCAGGCGCACGACGGCGTCCACCAGATGCGAGCCCAACTCGAACATGGAGCCTCCAGGAAACTCGCCCCACTCATGGCGGCGCGCCGGCGCGAGGTTGTTGCTGATGAAGCCGCGCACCAGGAACACGTCGCCCAGCCAGCCTTTGCGCGCGGCTTGGAAAACGGCCTGGAAGCCGGGGTTGTACCGGAACATGAAACCGGTTTGCATCAGAAGTTTCTTCTCGCGAGCAAGGGCGACCACTTCCCGCATGTCCGCGAGTTTCATCGCGGGTGGCTTCTCAAGGTGGACGTGCTTGCCCGCTTTGAGAGCGAGCAGGGCGTGCGCGGCGTGGTCGCGCACCTCGGATTCCACAGCCACGACTCGGGCGCGCTGGAAGAGCTCGCCCTGAGAAACGAGTTTCGCGCCCAGCTTCTCGCAAGTCCGGCGTCCCGCGTCGGCGGCACGGAGTGAAATCGGCGCCGCCGCCAGTGCGGCGCACCTGAGACTGGTTTGGAGGAATTCTCGTCGATCCATAAAACTTGCGGGTGATTAAGCGTGCTCATCGCTCGCTCGGTTCTTCCAGCGGCGGGAACAGGCGCAATTCGGCGATCTCGAGTGGATACGATCCGAACTTGCCGAATTCGAGGCGGACAAAACGCGCGCGGACAGCCTTGAAGTCGAGAATCGGCGGTCCGCCGAGGGTGCCGGTGTGTTTGAGGACTGTCTGCCACTCGCCGTGCTCGTCAAGACGCGCCTTGAGTTCGACCCTATAAGCGTGATTCCAAGACTCCCGCTGTCCACGCTCGGAGAGTGACAGGCTGCTAATGAGCTTCGGTTCGCCGAAGTCGAATTCCAGCGAGTTTACCTTGTCGTCCGGTTCCGTTTCCCACGCGGTGTCGCCGTTGTTGTCGAAGAGCCGTTGCGGCGTGGCGCTGCCGTGGACGCTCGACGGCGTGAGCCGCGCGGTGGCGGCGAGGTTGAGTTGACCGTCCACAAGCGGCAACGAAAAGGCCGGCCGGTCGAGTTCCAGTTTGACGCCAAGGAAGACTGGGCGCTGGTTCGCCGCGCGATCCGACATTCCGAGTCGCAGCGCTGTGTTGTCAGCCTTCCATTCAAGCGGGCCGCCATCGAGTCGTCTCGCGGAACGGACTTTGGCGGCGAGCGCGGGCAGGGTTAGGTTCGTGCCGACGCGATCGGCCAGAAACAGATAGACGGCGTTACTTTTGCAGGTTGCTCCACCCCACTCGCCATCGCGGTAGGGGCCACCGCGAGTGCCATGGATGCCCTCGGCGTTGATCTTCATCCACGCGGCAATTTCACCAAGCCGCTCCGCGTCGGGCGGATAAAGCTGGCCGTCGGGCATCGGGCCGACGTCGAGCAGGTAGTTGCCGTCGCGCGCGACGGTATAGACGAGGTTGCGCAGCAGGCCGCGCAGCGGGAACGGCGGCATCGGCTGGTTGAAGACCCAGCCGCTCGGGTTGATCGCCTCGCACATTTCCCACGGCTGCTGCCGGTCGAACGGCGCGACCATGGTTTCGAAGCTCAGGAAATCCTCGGCGCAGCCGCCGTGAACGCCGAGCATGATGTTCGGATGGCGGTCGCGCAGCAGCTTGGCGACGCGGGCTGGCGTGTCCTTCCACTTATCCGGGCCGGCCGGCTCGATGCCGTCGAACCACATCACCGACAGCGGGCCGTAGTTCGCGGACAATTCGTTGATCAGCTTTTCGTAATAGGCGTTGTAGCGGTCGTGGTTCGCGGTGTTGAAGTCCGGATGCTTCCAGTCCTTGGGCGAAATCTGCCAGCCCAGCGCGATTCCCTGACGCCGGCACGCGGCCGCGAACATCGCCGCTACGTCCTTGCCGTAGGGAGTGGCCATGATGTTGTAGTCGGTGGCGGTGGTCTTGAACATGCAGAAGCCATCGTGGTGCTTGGCGACGAACACGGCGTAACGCATCCCGGCGTCGTGCGCCAGTTTCAGCCACACGTCGGGATGGTAGTTCGTCGGGTTGAACTCCTTGTAGAACTGGTCATAAACCTCCGGCGGCACACTGCCGCTGGGGTTGAGCGCGCTCTTGCGGGCGTGCGAGTGTGACTGTGGCAAGGCCTTCCCCGACGACGGTCCCCAATGGATGAACAATCCGACCCGCAACGCGCGCCAGGCATCGGCCGGCGCCGCCCGCAGCATCGGCGCGGCGGCATCGGCATGTTGGTTCGACGCCGTTTGCTGTGCCAACGACGGCAGCGGGGCAGCGGTTACGAGCGCCAGCGCGCCCACGATGGTTTTAAGGTTGTTTGGATACATGGTTTGACGTGCTTTCGTTTTCATCGGGTTGGCTTTTCCAAGCCCGGGAAGCCTATCCCTGCATCTCCGGCTTGGCGGAAAGGCCGCAAATCCGGGACGTCTTGGTCTTGTGCTCGGCTGTCGCGACTCGTGGGAGGCAACGAACAGCGCCACAGGCGCAATTCGGAGCCCGTTGACGGCGGGCTTGTCGAGCGCTCCGATACGCATGTCATTTACTGGCAGGGGGCAAGACGACTCGCCTTTCACCGACCCGATTCCTCCAGCGACCATCCGTTCTTATATGCTTCGCGCACAAAATCGTTGGCGGGATCAAAATTGGTCACTCTCATTTGAGCGGAGTCCCAATCCAGCGGCCTGTCGGCGCGGATGGCCACATTGCCTAGCAAAACAGCCTCGGTCAGCGGCCCGGCCAGATCGAAGTTGCAGCCAGCCGGTTGGCCGCCTTGGCACGCAATGAGCCATTCTTTCCATGTGCCGGGCCGCCGCGGCAATGTCTTGGGAATGCTTTCGCAGCGTTTTGCGGCGGGGTCCGGTCCGATCTTCAGACCCTCCCAGGTGCCTAGGAGCGCCCCTTCCTCACCAATGTAGAGGGTGCCTTCCGACGGAAGAGGAGTTCCGCCGAGTTCGCGACGGGTGGCGGGTTTAAGGCCGCCGTCGTACCAGGCCGCGCGCACCGGGGGCAGCTCGCCGCGAGCGGGGAAATCGAGCGTGACGATCGCGGCCAGCGGCGCAGATTCCGCGAACACTTTGCTCGCCGAGGCCTGGATGCGAATAGGCGCCCCCAGTTTGAGCGCGCGGAAAGGCGTGTTAAAATGATGACAGCCCATGTCGCCCAGTGCCCCGGAACCGAAATCCCACCAACCGCGGAAGTTGAATGGATGATATACCGCTTTGATTCCCGGATCCCACTCGCGAATGTTCATTTGCTTGAGCGCGTAATGATCCGCGGGCCAGTCGGCTTTGAACGGACGCAACTCCGCGGGACCGAGCCAGAGTTTCCAGTCAAATTTGTCGGGAACCGGGTCTTCGCCCGCCGGACGCATCATGCCCTGCGGCCAAACGGGGCGGTTGGACCAGAGATGCACCTCGCGGACCGCGCCGATGCCTCCGCCCTGAATAATCTCCGTGGCCCGGCAACCGGCTTCGTCGGTGTTGGGCGCGGCAGTGACTTGGGTCGCAACCCCGACCTTGCGCGCGGCCTCCACCACGATGCGCAATTCGTGAATGGTGCGGGTCAAGGGTTTGACACAACAGACGTGCTTCTTACGCCGCAGCGCGGCGAGAGTGATCAGGGCGTGGGTGTGATCGGGTGTGCCGCAGTACACCGCGTCGATCTGGTCGCCCTCGGATGCGAGCAGGTCGCGAAAATCGCGGTAGCGGCGCGCTTGGGGCCAAAGATCGAATGTCTTCGCGCCGTAACTGTCATCGACATCGCAGAGCGCGGCAATTTGAAAACCGGCACTGGCTAATTCCTTTAATTGACCATGGCCGACCCCTCCAATGCCAACGCCAGCCAAAGTTGTCTTTTTGCTGGGCGCATCCGCTCCCAGAAGACGGGACGGAAGGATATTGATGGTCGCCCAAACCGCGGCAGCCGAGCCAACGAATTGGCGCCGGGTGCATTCCAGGCGCAACGATGTCGCAGTGTTCATGTTCATAAGAGGAATTGACGTGCTACAAACATAGCCGATTCAGCGACCGCGCGTTGGCGTGGCCGAGTTAACTGCTGGCAACGCGCCGATAAGCGACACATAGATGCCCTGTTCTTCGCCGCGCGGCGGAAAAGCACGCCAGAAGGATGGAGCTGCGGCCGAGTGTAAGCGGGGCGGTTATGCGGTGGTGATGATCCCCGAGTTACATCGGCGTCGCCCCCGAGCCGAGGACACGTCCGCCGCCTTCATCATTCAGCAGTTGCGGGCGCGTTCCGATGTCTTTGCCTCCGTGATCCACACAACGGTCAGCCGTCAAAGCTACAGTGCTGCAACTGACGCTGCCGGCCACACGATCTACAGGCCAGATTCCAGGTCGGAAGGGCGCCTCAACGGTTACCTGCGGAACGTAGCCATCAACAAGGTCCTGCTACTCAACCAAAAGTGGCCGTTCGTGCTCGCCACGCCGTTGCAGGCCGATGCGGTGGTAGGCATCGACGTCAAAGACAACATGGCCGGGTTTGTCGTTACCAACAAGCGCGGGAACACAATCGTGCCCTTTCACAAAAAGTCCCAGCAAAAGGAAAAGTTGATGGCGAAGCAGTGCCGCGAATACTTTTACGAAGTGATCAAGCGGTTGGCCAACCAGTCCGATGAGCCCATGAAGAACATCGTCGTGCATCGAGACGGCCGGCTTTACGATACAGAAATCAAGGGCATCAAGTTGGCATTGCAGCAGTTGAAGGACGAGGATTTGGTTGCCGCGGACGCTGAGGTTACCCTGCTCGAAATCCCGAAGTCAGCCCCGGCCCCTTTGCGGTTATTCGCAATCTCCATCCAGGCCAACGGTCGCCGTTATATCGACAATCCTCAGGTGGGAAATTACTACCTCCTCAGCGACAATGAAGGCTTTATCTGCACGACAGGTCGGGCATTCCCCCATAGGGGCACCACCAAGCCGCTTCATGTGATAAAGAAGTCGGGCACCCTGACCCTTGAACAGTGTTTGGAGGACATCTTCGCGCTCAGTTGCTTGGCGTGGACGCGCCCGGAGGACTGCACGCGAGATCCCATCACCATCAAGCTGAACGATCGCTGGCTTGGCGAAGACGGAACGAATGTTGAGGAGGAGGACGACGCAGACCAATTATCCGTGGAGACACAAGAAAAATGAGCTCAATCGGATTTGATTCCTGCTTTTGCGCGCGGTTGGATGAGTTTTCCAGGTCGCTGAACCATGTTCTGCTGGCGGCCGATGGACCAGCGCTCGCCACCGATGAGGACTGGCTCCAGACCCTCGAACTGGTGCAGAACCTGGCGGCTCAGAACACGTCATCGCTGGCGGCCTCTTCCGTTGCCGCGTCGCTGACCGACCGTGTGGGACAACCTGCTTGGACGGATGTGGCACGAGCGCTTGTAGCCCGGAAGTTGGATCAGGCCGCCAAAAAGGAGCTCAGCAGGCTGGCTTGGTCCCTCGATGACGAACGGACCGCGGTGCTCGCGAGGATGAGGAATGCTTAACGATTACCTACAAGTCGCCAGTTCCCAGTTGATCGAGCGCGCTTCCGGCTTGAAGGGAAAGTTGCCCAGGCCGCCACGCCGGGAGTTCGAGCGCCTCGCGACCCATTGCTGTGACGGAATCGACCGGGCGATCAGGGAGCTGAAGGAGGTCCGCGATAACCCCGTCTGGAGGAAACCCGCGAACGCCCCCGTCCGATTGCTGGAGTTCCGGAGGATCGCGTCAAACATCGACCGGTTTGAAAACGAGGCAATAGCGGCCATCGTCCGCAGTGGCAAAGATGAGGGAGCCATGGTTAACCTGCTTTACCGGATGAGCAACGAGATCACCTACCCGATCGAGCTGCCAACCGTTAGCATGCTCTCCCAGAACTACTTTTTCATCCGGACGGATTTCCGGCTCATGTGCATTCCGCTCATGGAGCCCTACTTTCTCCTCCACCTGCCAGACATCTACCACGAGCTGTCTCACCCGCTGTTTCGGACCCAGCACGATCCGCGGACGAAGGCTTGGCTCGACGCGTTCCTGCTGGCGAAGGGCTTGATCTGCGACTACTTGACGAAGCAAAGCGTTCTCGCGGAAAGCTCTCGCACGCCGGAAGCCATCAAATGCTTCCTCCAATTTGCCAAGGACAATTGGCTGTGTCGGTGGATGGAAGAGGTTTTCTGTGACCTGTTCGGATTGTTCTCGGCGGGTCCGGCCTACTCATGGGCCCACCTCCACCTGCACGCGGAACGGGGTGGAAACGCCTTTCATCTGCCGCAACGTCGGTCCAGCCATCCTGCTGACGCTCCGCGCATGACGGCCATGCTGGAAGGGTTGCTGCTGATAGGAGGGCAAGGGGTGGCTGGCCAAATCGAAAGTCGCTGGCGTAGTCTGCTTGGCGTTGCCGGCCAGACCGAACCGCCGGACTTTCAACGCTACTACCCCGACAAGATACTACGACAATGCGTTCAGGCGGCCTTCAATGGCTTCACTAAAATGGGCTGCAAGCCCTGGCCGGGGGCAAGCGACGATGAGGTGCGAAAGACGCTCAACGATGCCTGGCGCCACTTTTGGGAGTCCCCAAACGATTTTGTCGCCTGGGAGCGAAAGGCTGCAGAGGTTCTGCTTTCATTGAATCCTGACGTGGCTGGGTGAATGACAGGTCACCCGTAGCGTTCGTGGCGTGAATCCCGCTCTGGGCTATGCAACTTTCGGCTTCCCTTTTCGTGCGGCGGACAACCACGCCGGCCTATAGTCTACTCGACCCTGAGTCTGTGCGCCGGACCAAGAGCGAATATCTTGCCTCACATGCAACATTTAGCAGGAATCGGTCATAACAAGAGTCCGTTTAAGCCAAGGAAACAGCCGAGAAGTAATCTGCCACCAAGGCCATTCAGCCCGCGCGACGCTCCACCATCCGCGTCTGAAGCGCCGTGACCAACGCCCGCTCCGGTCGGTGGCCGGGCCTGCGCTCATTTCGCGCCGGCCCGCTCCACTTCGCTCCGCGGGCGCTCGTCACGGCTGGAAGGGGCGCGCATCGGCGCTGGGCTTCCGTCTGGCCCCTGGCGCGCGACGCTGCACTCCGGCTCTGCTCCGCGCATCCCTCCGCTCCGCCTCCGTTCCGCTCCCGCGCAGCCAACGGCCAGACCGAAGCCCATTTTCGCACTTACGGCTGGCATGCCCCCACTCACTCGTCGTTGCTTGCGACACGCGACTGGCGATCGAATCCTCCGCGGCCAGAGTCCGTCGTCCTCCACAACTCCGACGAGTCGTGTTCAGGCAGACACCAGATGAGCCTACTCCGATACACAATGAAGTGGCTCTTGCAGCCTGTCGTTCTCCAAACCGAAGGCATCAGCGAAACCTTTCCGTCCTTGTGCATTTGGACGCGCCAAGACGGTCGTGCATCGCGAACAAGGCTCAGTTGAATCACATCACCGCAGCCGCATGGGCAACGAAGGAGTGCGGCCCAAACACACTCGTGATCCCCAACTTGATAAACGACGTCAGGCTGAATCGGGTGTGGAGTCCGCAATGCTAGCTCGGTTCGGAACCGCACGGGTTCATGGCGGTGCAGGCGCAACCACTCAGCGAGCCATTTCCTGATCGTCAGTCTCATGAGAGAATCGGGTTGCCGAGCAACGGCTTCGTATCGCCTCGCCCCACATACCGAGCCAGAAGCGCGCAAGGCGGGCCATCTGGGAGCCTGAGCCAGGCGCCATCTGAAAGGGAGAAGACCTGGTATCGAAAACCATCGTTCGCATCCCGGCGGAACCGATGCAGCCGGGCCAGCATTTCGTTGATGGCGTGCGCAGCGATAAAACCGTTCACGCTCACCACGGCCGGCCGGTCCACCGGAACGCCTTTGATGTAGCCTTCTTTCTCCAGCGCAGCGTGCTGCTCTGGGGCAATCCGGCGCATTGCCTGGGCCTGCACCTGCTCTGATGTGATTACTCCACGTGACAACAGGCTTGATCCGCCTGGGATCAAGTAGTGCAGGGCACAGCAAATCTGTTCAATTCCGCCCTTGCCGTCCGCATCCAGACGGACGCCGAGGTCGATATATGGCTGCACATAGAATGTGGCGATGCGGTTCAAGAGATCCCTCCCGTCCGCCGAGTCCATGCAGCCAAACACGAAATCACATCCTGCCAACGCCCCGATGACGTTCCGGTTCGCGAGGTCGCACTGATGGACTTCGACGATCGTTCCGAGCCCCATCTTGTCAATTGCGGCCGCCATGACGTCGACTTTGGGTCGCTTGCATCCCGCGTCGCACGCCTTGGAGTTCACGATCCGATTGAGGTTCTTCCGCTCCATGCAATCGGGGTCCACAAGCACGAGGCGCCCCACAAGTAACCGAGCCAGCATCTCGACAACCCAACTACCAGTGCCCGAGCAACCAGCCACACCCACCGAGAACGAGCGCAACAGATCTGATGTGCCATCGCCGAATGCCTGCCGGGTGCGCAGATCGACATCATCTGCAAATGCAGAGCAGTCAGCGCCTGTGACGGAAAACTCATCGCCAACCACCATCACCCTGTCCACGGGTTGGAAGCCGCATGCGGCGGTCACAATCCTGGCAAAAATCCTTCCGCTGGAGGACATGAACGCGGTGAGGAAACAGGGCGACCGATCAAGAATCGCCTCGATCCCCTCCGCCAGCGTCAGGTCCGAGTGATCGTCCAGACAGGAGAACCTGTTACTTCCATCCGGGTGGGAATGGATCTTCAACACCCACAGCCCGCGTTTGATTGCCCGCTCCAGGAGCGGTACCATCGCTGCGACATTCCACCGAACCACCTTGGAGGTCGTGACCGTGCACATCTCCATGGGAACATCGATTACATCATGCACGCAGTAGAGCTCGCGGGTCGCATCAACGTGGGTTCCGCAGAGTGCGAGTGCTACCGATTCTTGTCCATCGCCAGGGAACAGATGTTGTCGAAGCGTCGTTACCTGTGCCTCCGTAAACCGCAAGATCCTAGTGGCCGGCATCCTCAGCCTTTGCCGACGGCGTGGTCCAGCCAGTGGCGTACCAGCACAATGTGCGTGGCAAGATTGTGGTGCCCGGGAATCCAGGTGTAGTGCCTAGACCACCGCTGCCACTCTTTGCCATCCACGTGCATCCGGGCTTCTGTTTGCCGCGGCGCTTGGCCATCAGCCCGCGTGAGATGCGGGAAGAAGTAGGCCATGTCCAATCCCGCCACAAGATAGTTGCCGGGAATCTGGATGGCGACCGAACCGATCGGATGATTATAGCCAGCAGGAAGCCCGAAACCGTGCAGCAGGAGCCATTGCCCGTTGGGCTCGTGGAGGGATTCCCACTCCAAGCCCAACGAGTCCAGTTGCTCGACGTCGTCTTCGGGCAGTTGAAACTGACGGCGCATGGATCAACCTTCTTGAACCTGGCGTGGCAGCGTGTTGAAGCGCTCGATCCCCGGAGTGGTGAAATCGACCACCTCGTCCAGCTCAATAGTATGCAGCTTCCCACCCCGCAGCTTCTGGGTGAGGATGTAGCCCTCGGCGGGTGTCTTGCCGGCCAGGATCAAGATGGCGCGGCCGGTCAGGCTCGGCTCCGTGACCACAAAGTGGCGGTCATCAACACGGATTCGATACTTCCTGGCCTTCGGCGGCTTCTTGCCAGCCTTTGCCAACTGTTCCAAATCTGCCTCCTCCGTGATCTCTTCGATCTGCTCGTCCGCCGTCGTTAGCTTGTCACTCGTACTCATTGCAGTGTATCCTTTCGTCGGTTACGCAGGGGAACCAGCCCCTTCTACCACCAAAACGATTGGGCGTTTCATGGAACGTCGCGGGTGGATACTACGGGCTGTAACGCCCAAACGTTTTGGTACTGATGGAAGCTGAACCCGATGATGAGCCGTTCCATGACCCGGAACCTGAGCCGGGCGTGGTGACCCGCTGTCATCCGGAGCTCGACGGCGAGACGGACGACGGCTTGGTCACCTACATGGCATTCAAGTCAACCGACGAGGAACTCGCCCTGCGCGCGTGCGAGGAACTCCACCGTCGCCACTCCCGATTTCTGTTGGCTTGGTGCATCAAGCACCGCCGAGAGACCTTCGGCGATGCGGCTGAGGATTTCGTGAACCAAACATTCCTCAAGGCATTCCGCGAGGCCGAAGGTTTCGTTTGTAACGACAAGAATAAGGGTACAGAACAGGTGCTTGCCTGGCTGTTCCGCATCCTGAAGAACCTCTACCTGGACAGCCTCCGAGCTGAGAGGCGCAGGCCGGCCTTGCGAAACCCGGACGGGGACTCGGAATGGCTGACGGAAATCGCGCAGAGCAAGGTCCACGTGTTCGATCAGGTCCCGACTGGCCGGAAAGCGTTGGCGCTTGAGTATTGGCAAAGCCTTTCGGCTAAGGATCGCGAACTCCTGACCGTGACAGCGGAGTTTTGGGACCCAGGAAAGGGTGAGCCCGACATCGACGAGGAGGTTCGCAAGGGCATCTGCCGGGAATATGGCCTGACAGACTGTAGTTTGCGGGTCCGCCGAAAGCGCCTCAAGGACCGGGGAAAGGCTTACATCCAAGAACGAGAAACCATCAACAAAACGAAGAAAGCAGGAAATGCAGCGTATGAAGACCCAGCCGAATCGCGAAAAAGCCAAGGAGCTCTCGGACGCTGAGTTCGAAGCGGCCCTTCACTCGGCGCTTCGGGACGAGGGTCATTTCTTCCCTCAAAACGAGGAAGACGTCGCCGCTCTGAAGGCGACCGTGGACATGGACGGAGTCCCGACTCCGGACACGCAGAGGTTCGGTGAACTCCTCCGAGAATCCGCGGACAGAGTGGTGGAGTTGCCCAATACGGCGAAAGCGGCCTCGCGGGAAGTCGAAGAGAACCTCGCCATGGCCGCCCGCAACGGAAGTCAGATTAGCGACGAAATCAAGAAGCGCATGGACGAGGACCGGGCCAAGGCCCGCGGGCAAATGCGGAAGAAGCACGAAGATGGCGCTCGTTGAACTCCGGCCCGATAGACGCGCGTTCATTGCCGACCTGGCGGAAGACGTCTGGCGGACTTATTCGCGGGAGCGCCAAGTGTTCCTCGACGGCGTGGCCAACGCGGTCGATGTCAGTCTGTCCTATGGGGAATATGGCGACGCCTTCGACGGATTGCTTGAGCACCGAAGCGCCTTCTTCCACATCTACTGCAACACCGCCCGGGGGCAGCCCTACGGCTCCCCCCGGGCACGGTTCACTGTGGCCCACGAGCTGGGCCACTTCTTCATCGATGAACATCGCAACGCGCTGGCCGCAGGGAATCCTCCACATTGCTCTTTCACGGAGAACCCCTCCGACAACCCCGCTGAAGCAGAGGCCAACCACTTTGCCGCTCACTTGCTCATGCCAACGCAAGAGTTCCAGAAAGCGCTCGCCCAAGTTCCGGCCGGCTTGAAGGGAATCATCGAGATCGCCAGCACGTTCCGTGTCTCAATTCAGAGTGCGGCGCTTCGTTTCACTGCCGCCAGCAGGAAAGCGTGCGCCATCGTCATGTTCCGCGATGGCAGTAAACCTTGGTGGGATATCTCCCCGGAACTGAAGGCACGCGGCTATCAATGGGTCCAGAAGTTAGTCCCTGAGGCTATACCAACGGAAGCGGCAACTGCGCTCGCCATACATGACAGTACGACCAGTCTCGGATCGCCCCATCAGAGCGGCACCCTCGCCAGTGCTTGGTTCAGCGGAGTCATCCAAGGGAGCAAGCAGGACGAAATGTTTGTCGAATCCGCCGTGCGCCTTGGCAGCCGAGGCGTAATCACGCTCCTGGAGCCACATGCAATGAAGTTGTACTGAGGCGGAGGCTTTCTGGAGAGCGACTCGCAAATGGGGAAACCACCGTGACCAACGCGCGCTCCGGTCGGCGACCGGGTCTGCGTTGACTTCACTCCGGCCCGCCCCGCCTCGCTCCGCGCGCGCTCGTCACGGCTGAAGGGGCGCGCAGGAGCGCGGGGCTTCCGTCTGGCCCTTGGCGCGCGACGCTCCACTGCGGCTTTGCTCCGCGCATTCCTCTGCTCCGCCTCCGTTCCGCTTCCGCGCAGCCAACGGCCAGACCGAAGCCATCGGCGCGACCGTTTCCGGAAAATACACTTGCGGACTATCAAATAAAGAGCCGGTAGTGGTAGGACTCCCTCTCGAAACGTTCCAGGAGTTGCCCGATCCTCGCGATTTCATTTGAGGAATGGATCGTCGCAGGCAGGCGTGTGTACAAATCAAAGGTGTTCCAGTTCATCTTCGACAGCGCCAGAATTTCCGACGCCAGTTGATGCAGATTGGTCGGTCCCCAGTGCTTTTTGACCATCACCGGAGCCGGAATCCGGAACCGGCCGAGATAATAGTCCTCGGCTTCTGATGTCGGATGTGCATTGCCGTTGACCCAAAGCAGAAACTTGAAACGATCCAGTAGGATTGCCGTACCACGCTCGACCGGCGATCCATCGGCGGTGAAACCAGAGGTGGTTACTCTGGAGGCTGTGCAGCGCATCGCCGCCTCGACATTGATTTCGACCAAGTCCACCTGCTGGACATCCCTTAGCCCCTTCAGTAACCCTTCGCGCTCGGCTTTGAGGAAGGGTGTTCGCTTGTGAATCACGACCCGCTGCGGTAAGCGCCCCCGACTCTCGAAGAATAGCTGGCGAATATCTTCAGCAACCCGCAAGGCGTCCTCCTCCGACAAATGGGGATTCTTCTGGAGGAAAACTGGGTTTTCCACCTTGCTCAAGCGATAGTTCAGGCCAATGCCATCTGCCGTGTAGATGTGGCTGCACCCTAAAACAATATGGCCACTCGTTGCCTCGCCTGGCCTCCGGACCCTAAATCCCAGACCGGCGAACGCTGTCGTGCTGGGTAACCCTTCCAGAACCCACGGCGTCCGCATCGATTTGGCATAAAGCGAGAGCGCCAGCCACCACATCACTTCGCAGTCAAAATGCTTCTGGAGGGTTTTTTCGCGTACAAACTGCGATGCGATGCCCCGTTGCACGCAATAGGCCTTGATCAGATCATGAAGATTGATTTCTTCATCATCAGCAGCAAAGTCCGCAAATTCCGCCCATCGGTCCGGGATGAACACCAGAACCAGCCGCGTGGAGGTTGATGCCGTGATCTGCTGGATGCACGCGCGCACATTCTGGATCAGCGAGAGCGCCTTCTGCCGCTTGTCTGCTCCAGTCGGTTCGGGACACGTTGCCCATGTCGGGTCAATGGTCTGGGGCACCACAAGCGGCAACCCAAAGGCCGATGCGAACCCCGGATAATCCAAGAGGTAGCCCTTCTTGCTGTTCGCCCTGACCCGCTGTCCAATCTTCGAAAGGAAGGCCCCCAACTTGCCCGTCTCTGCTTGAGAACAGACAATGCCGAGGCGCACATCTGTATCCACACCCTTCGCAGTCAGGGCGAAATCGAACGGTCGATTTGAAACCAAACCTCGGATCGGATGTGAATCCGTGACCAGGTTGCCTCCATCCTTCGCCGCAAAAGAGAGCTTCGGTTCGGGCAACACCGCCCCCTCGAACTGAACTAGATCCAGGAACTTGTCAGACAGCTTAAGCTCGGTTCTCGCTCTCGGCGCGCTAATTCGCGCAAACGCCGGGGACCGCCGGACTCTGAACGTGAAAGAACTCGCCGAATTCGGTGGAAATTCCAACGCACCGGCATCTTTGGGGAAAAGCACTTTTCTCCAGTGCTCCAGCTCCTCATTGAACTCCTTGTTAAATTGCTTGCTCAGAATTTGGCGCTTCAGCTCTTTCTCGACAAAATCTGGCAGTTCAGCGCCACGTTCTGGTTGGCCAAACACCGTCGGCATCAGAATCACATACTGGCGCCCTTGGGCTCGCCTGAGATGCACCACGACCGCTCGAAACACCCTGCACTTCCAACGGTAAACTTCTCGGCTCTCGTACGGCGCCGGCTCCCACAACACTCCATCCCCGTCCGTCGCCAGACCGGCCCTGCTCGCCAAGCTTCTGACGATAGCCTGGCGCAGAACCCCTGTTATGGTCCCATTCGGTAGGGCCAGTTCCTGATTTGCGATTGGGCTTCTTCCGATGTCGCCACGAATTCGGCTCCCGAAGGCTGTCCGGATGTCATCCAGGAGTCCCAGAGCGACAACCTTCCTCCCCAACAAACCCGCCGCGATCGCCTTGCCTTCAATTGTTTCGCGAAGCGCTGCCCATGCGCCCTTCCTCTGAAGATCCGGCACCTCGAATTCATACACCTCCGATGGGCAATCCACTGGAAAGCAGTTGCTCTTGAGCAAAGCTGTCGGGTTCCCCGCGGGCAGTGAAAAAGGTGTGTAGTTGTCGGCACTTGCGGCGACGCCCTCGGCAAGAATCGTCTTCGCGCGCTCGCCGAGTTCTCCGTCCAAACACTGGAGAGCCAACCGACGTAGCATGTCGTCGAAACCTTGACATGCCACGTAGAAAGCCTGCCGGCCAGCCTGTCGAGCCGTCGCGATCAAAGCGGCCACCTTCGGACCAGGCTCGGCATCTTGATGGCCGCACCAGAACAACCTCCCCACGCCCTTCTGCTTCACGGCGTTCTCCAGGCACTCCATCACGGAAACGTCGCGTCCGCTATAGCCAAGCACGATGATAGTCCGGTCCCGGACATGCTCGGAAAAGGCGCCTCGCAGCGTTGCATCTTGCTCCTGAAGTTCCTTGGCCGTGTTCTTCAGCACGTCATATCGGTAATCGCCGTGCAGCGCAACGCACAGAAGTTCGTTCTTACGAGGCAACCGGTCGATGCGACCCGCGCTGTCCAGTCCGACCTCTATCGTCGTCACCGGAGACCCAACAGTGGCGCGGGCCGCAAACCCATCAAAGTTGGTGGTCCAAACCGAATCGAGAACACCGGCCTCAGCAAGCAGCGCGAGAAGGCGATATCCGTAGCTCGGTTGCCCCGCTTTCACAAGGTTCTGGAAGTACGCCCGGCGGTCATCGGCCAGCGGATAGCATCGCTCGCAGTAGAAGCTGTATTCAGTCGGCGCACCCGCCTCGGGAAAACCCGCCTGCCTGTCGAGCCATGTCTGAATTCGGCGCTGGACCGAAGCCAGGAACAGGTATCCCACTTCCTTCTCCAATCCTGGATTCGCGGACGTGAAGATTCGACCCTTCCACTCCATGATGCACTTCTCAGCAGAAGAAATCCCCGAGCCGATGGAGGCACCGGCCCCGAGGAACAAACTATGGGGCGTATCCCGGTTGACCGAAATCGAACGCACAAACGCGTCCAGGGGCATTGTTACTGAATCGCTCATGTTTTCTCCGGCAGATTCGATCATCAGTTCACGGCCTACGAAAGGCTCCAGCCGGCCTTTATCTTCCCCAGTAGGTCGTTCGCCGCCGCCAGGTCAACGCCGGATTTCGTTTTCAGCGACACGGCCACCTCGAATTGCACATCACATCCAGCCAACGATTTCGTCAGCGTCGCCACGTCATCCGCGAGGTCTTGGAACTCGGCGGTTGACAAGGTCACTCGGGGCGAGAGCTTCCGGCCGGGCCCCGGTTCCGGTTGCGGTTGCGGCACTGGTGCCGATGACTTCACGGTCAGCTCGATGGTCCCGTCAGCGGCTAGGGAGACCAGCGGGCCGCTCCCGGAGACCCGTTGCACCAAACCGCGCCCGACCGCTTCACTCAACGTGCTGATGAATGCCTTCGGCGGCCACGGGTTGCCCTTTGCCTTCTTCAGTTCGGCGTAAAGCGTGGCCACCGTTGTCTTCGGTTCAACCTCGTTGCTCCACGCATCCTTGAGCGCGCCTGGTAGCAACTCGATCGCGTTCAGCGGCGGCGGTCGTCGGAACACTCTCGCCTTGGCATCAAGCTGGATGGCGGTGGGCTCCTCCTGCCATATACTGTCGTTTCCTAGCACCAGCCACAGGTCGCCCGCTTTCACCGCCTGGACCACGGCCTTGTGGACCTCAACGACTGCGACTTGCGGGACGGCGCGCGATTCCGGTGGATACCCCGGCTGCGTCACTTCCTCGAAGGCATGTGCCCCGTCGAACCACGAGCACAGCGCCGCCAGTTCCACACCGTTCGGTTCTGGCGGCCACAGTCCCGGCAATGCTTCCGGCAGAATTGCCCTGGCGCTCACGCTGTTCAGCACCGCTTTCTGCGGCAGCCAGGCTTCGCCAGACTTCTCCCAGTCCGCCACATCAATCTTCGACCGCCAGAACCACTGCTCCGAGCCATCGGGACGGACATGCCGCAACGCCAGCACACCGCGCTGCACAGCGTCCGCAATGGTGTTCGTCACCGTTTGCTGGCTCAGCAGTTTCGGCAGATTAGGCCGCCGTGCAAACTGCTGGTAGAGCGCGCTGACCTGCACGCGATCGTCGGTGGCCGGCCATACGGCATACGGCCCGCCCGGCATGATCGTCTCCGCGTCAATCTTCTCCTTGAACAACCGAAGTTCCTTCTCTTGCAGGAGTGTCGGGAACAACGCTTGCGCCCCCATCGTGAATTTCTTTACTTGCACCGCGCCCGTCTTATCCAGATGCAGCGCCAGCTCGAAGGCGTTCTTCACCGCCGTCTCCGCCGCCTGCTTCGCCTCGCGCTCCCGTTTGTTGACCATTTCCTTTACGTGCGACTCGTAGTCCTTGAAATCTTTCGAGCCCTTGATTTCCTGCCACGCCAGCCAATCCGCAATTTGCTGTTCCGCCTGCTGCAATCCGCCCACGCTGGGCGTCACCACCAGCACCACGTTCTGATAGGTGCGATTGTCCGTCGCGGATGAATGCGTTCGCAGAAATGCCTCCGCCCCCGCCTGCGGCTTTGTGCCCGGTTGCCCGGCATAATCGGCGCCCAGGACCACCAAACGGAACAGGCCATCGTCTTTAACATCATCTGGGTTTTGGGGCAGATGGTGAGGCACAACCCCGTCGGCGATGCCTTCCTTCAGCGGATTACATTTCTTCGCCAATTCATCGAACCTGCCTTTGGCAATACTCAGGGCCTTGACTCGGTAACTATGGTGAACCTGGTTAAGGTTGGGCTTGGGTCCCAGCCGCCAGTATTTCGGCACGCTCGTTGTCGGCTCGGTTGCGTCGGTTTCCTCCAGATACCACGATGTTTTCGCCCAGGCGATTAACCCATTATTGAACACCGCCGGCAGGTCGCACGTCGCTCCCACCAGCCAGCGCAAATCACCAACTTCCGCCTGCTCGCCGATCGGCTGGGAGTAGATGAACGCGGCCACGCACGCCGCTTCCAGTTCCCGGCCGCTCAACGTCGCGGCCTGGGCTGTCTGTGCGTCCATCACCCTTGGCAGTTCGGTCTTCAGATTGCTCGGCCACTGGGGTTTCTTCTCGGGCTGCGATTCCTTCGCCACCTCGGCCAGCTTTTGGAGCGCCGGGCTAAGGTCCGTGCTGCCTGGTTCAGCGAGGAACACTTGCGGCCCAATCAGCGGCGACGTATCCCACTTCTCCGCCTCCCGCAACGCGGCGGCGAACGTTTGCAGCACGCCGCGCGTGCGCTGGAATTGGCTCAGTTCCGTCCACTTTCCAAAGAACCGTGCCAGCAAGTCCGGGTGAAACGGATACGCATCTCGCAGCTTCTCTTCCGCGTTCGGCAGCTTCGCTTGCGCCGGATCAATCGCCTTCATTCGGTCCCAAAACGCCGTGACGTGAGGGTGCCGGTCCGCCGGGTTCTCCGGGAACTGCTGGAACATCCGGCGGCGTAACAATTCCGCCAAATCGCCCTTCTCCACCGGCGATTGCACCGACGCCTGCCGGTTCAATCCCTGGTTACAAGCGTCCAAGATGGCCTTGCCAGTTTCATCGTTCTTGGCTGGCTCCGTCGCCAGAAGGGATGCCACGAGGCACGATTGCCTGGAGCCATCCACGGCCTGGGCCAGGCATTGGAAAAAGTTGCGGAGCCGTTGCAGCCAGTCCGTCCCTCGCCCCTTGTTGGCAGGGTCGGCGTCAGGCGTCGCTGCCGTGTGCGCCCACATCAAGAACTCGTCCACCAGGATCAGCGCGCCTTTGCCCGTCTTTTCGACCTCACCTAGCAATTCTACCCACAGCGGCGTGGCGGGCGGGGTGTCATAGTCTGGCTGTGACTCATCCCGTCCGAGGATGTCCAGTCCCTTTTGCCCAAGCAGTTGCCACGCGATGAGATTCCACGGCATCCGAAACGATCGTTCCTCGCCATCCGGCGCTTTGGCCTTTCCCCCTTTCTTCCAGTCCACCCAGTCAAACGATACCGAGGCCACCACCGCCGCCGGCGGATTCTCCAGCTTGGCTTCCGCCAGAATGTGCTCTACTGCGGTCGCCTTGCGCGGCAGTTTCTTCCCCAAGGTGGTCAGGTAGTAGAGCGTCGTCAGCGTGTGCGATTTCCCGCCGCCGAACGTTTGCGCCACGTTGATGATCGGTTCACCGCCGTCCTCCTTGGCGAGACGCCGCAGCACGTCGCGGCAGAACCGGCGCAAGTTCGGCGTGGCGTAGCTCGTGGCAAAAAACGCCTCCGGGTCGGTGTAGTGTTTCCCGCTCCCAGGCTCAAAGATGACGCGGTGCAGGTCCACGGCAAAATCCGCCATCGTCAGCGTCTTCGTCCGTATCTCATCCCGCAGGATGCAGACTTCCTTCCAAGGTTTCAGAACGTGTTTAGCCATGTGATCATTTCTTCTGTTTTCGGTAGCTCACCTTCGTCCGGGTCGCCTCATCAATGGACGGGAAAAACGGCCCCTCCTTCAGCACTCCATCTTCCACCACCTGTCGGCGTGTCAGCTTCAACTGGGTGGCCAGCGCCTCCACCAGCCGCCGTTCCGTGTCGTTCCCGTCTTGCAGCGCCAGTTCGCGGATGGCCTGCAACAGCGGCGGAAAAGCCTGTTCACTCGCCAGGCCCCACTCGTCGTAGAGCCGTTGCACATCCGCCGCCTGGTTCCGTTGGAACAGCGCCATCAACCGGTGCAGCTTGTCCACCAGTGGCGACGGCAGCCCGCCCCGGCTCCCCCCCAGGTCTTCCCGGTCCACCCGCTCGGACCAATCCAGCAGCCGATATTCGCTGCCGCTGCTCTCCTCGCTCGCTTCCTCCGCCTCGCCTTCTTCTTCGTCTTTCCGCGGACGGCCTTTCTTGCCGGGACCAGACTTCCCGCCTTGTTCGAGGATGTTCCACACCACTTTCAGTTCCGTCTCGTTCTTCCCGCAGGCGTTGGCGTAAAGGATGCATGCCCCGGCCGGCGAGGCTTCGAGGCCGAAATACGCCCGGTGCAGCAGGTAGTATTGCGTCACCGGGTCCAGAGTCACCGTCTCGCCCCGGCCTTGCGTCTCACGCTGGAGTTCGCGGAAGCCGGGCAGTTCGCCCAGCGAGAACTGGAGCACCAGCTTGCGGACTTCATCCAGGAACTCCCGCACCGTCATCATCCCGCCGCCCGTCTTCTTCACAAACGGATGCTCGCTGTATGCTTGCAGCGCCGGACCGAGCGCGGCCCAGATGAAGTCCGGCCCGCGGATACCCAGGTCAAAATAGTATTGCAGGATGTTCTTCCCGCCGAGTTCTTGCCGGCGGTCGAACAGGATTGCTTTCATCCGTTCCAGCGTTGGTTCTTCCCAACCCGGCGGCGCCGTGTTCGGACGCTTGCGGCAGACGATCCAGACGGAACTGGAAAGCGCGGCAGATGCCTGGCCGCGCGAACGTGCTTCACGCTCGGTTTGAATCGGCCAGCTCGCTGTGACCTCGGCACCGCCTCGAATCAACGCAGCCACCAAGGTTTCCCAGGCGTCCACTGATTTGTTGGCGAACACGATGACCAAACGCCCGGCCTCCGTCAGTCGCTCGCAGGACCGCTGGAACGCCTTCGCCATACCGTCGGTGTAGTTCCGCTTGCTGGCCTCACGGTCGCCATCAAATCGCGATACATCGTCGATCAACTCACCATCAGCTTCTTCGTGGTTCCATTTCGGCGACAGCGGCGCAGCAAAAACGGTGTCCAACTCTGCGCTTGTTCCGGTGAGCGTCCGCCTAAGCCAGATGTAGAAAAAATCCATCAGGTCGGAATAGGGAATCGCATCGTAGTAAGGTGGGTCGGTGACTACCGCGTCGAGTTTCGGAGCCGAAGCGTCGAGCAAGAGGGCTGACGCTCGGATGATGCGTGGGGCCAGCGGCAAGCCAGTTGTTGCGGTTGCGAGTTCCACATATTTAGCGACCAGCTCAAGTTGTCCTGGATAGCCACCCGAGACTTCGGCAGTGGTGACGCATTCGGCCATGTCCCAGCACATCGGGAGTGCGAATCGGGCGAAAGTGTTGCGAATCTGATCGTAGTCGATAGTCCAGGAACAAATCGCGCTACTCCGGTCTGCAAGACGGTCAAGCGTCATCGCGAGATACGCGCCGACAGCTTCGGCTAGCTCTGGACTCTGCGCCTTCATCTGCGTGGTCGCCTCGCGGATGTGCTTCGCGAACACACCAAGTGCAAGAGTTTGGCGTGGAGTGAACATGTCGCCCCATTTCTTGAACCCATAAAGTGGAACACGCATTCCTAGCGCCCCGGCTGGTGGCATCGGTTCATTGAGCAGGCCAAACGGAACCCCGCGCAAACCCTCTTCGAGGTCTTCAATCTCCACAACGGCGGCCTTGAATTCGATTTCGGTTGGCAGTCGATAGGTCTTGAACCTCCCCTTCTTGTTCGGCTGTTGCTTCTCAATCACCACCGCCGTCATTTGCGTGGCAAGGAGTCCCTGCTGTCCTTGGCGACGAAGGTCGTCCATCGTGAGCGCTATTACTCCAGGCCGCCCATTACAGGGGCTCCACACACCCGCGCGGTTCATCGTGCCCTGGTTCAGAAAGTTCTCCAGTGTCTCCGGCGTAACTTCCCAGCGTTGCAGGAAATTGTTTTCCTCAATTACGCGCTCCGGCTTCGCGAAGTCAGCCTCGCGCACGAGCTTGAAAGTGACGCCGGAGCCATCGGCCAGCGGCAATGGCAGCAGAGCTGTGCGCTTCCCCTTCTTCTTGCAAAGCCAGAAGGTCTTGAGCAGCGGGATGCGTCCGGCTGTCTGCGGGTCCCGCGCGGTGCGTGCCCACAGGTAGGCTACCGTCGGCTCGCCATCCACGGTCGGGTAACGGGCCGCGAGTTCCTGCCGCGCACGCTCCAGCACCCACCGCCCCCACGCCCGCACGTGCCACGCCAGGTCCGCGTCGGGCAATGTGGTCAGGGCATCGGACTGGGTGTTGCCGTCCTGCCCTTGGATTGGTTTCGCGGGGTTGTCGAAGCTGTATTGCTTGTCGTCGCTAAAATGCGGTTTCTTCTCTCCCTTCCGCTTCTTGATCTTGCCCCCGAGGAAGTCCTCCACAAAGTCCGGCCACTCCCTCACGAACTCCGGCAGCGGCCATTTCTTTCCCGCGAATCGCTGCGGGTAATCCAGCGTGCATTTCTGGATGAACCACGCCACCGGGTTCAGGTCCGCGGACGTGACCTCGCCCCCCAGCCGCATCGCTTCCAGCGGAATCGCTCCGCCGCCCGCAAACGGGTCCAGCACCTTCGGCGCCTGGCCACCGTTAAAATCCCGGATGGCCGCGCGCAGGATGTCCATCGCTGCGGCGTTCTCGTTCCCCCACGCCAGCACGCCCCCTTCCACCACTTCCTTTTCCTCGGACACCGAGTTCCCATCCTCATCCTCGGACGTCACTACCTTTTTCACCACCGTCCCGCCGATGATGTCGAGCAGTTCCTGCCGTTTCTGCGCGTCGCCGGGGTCCGGAAGCAGCGTGCAGAGCAGCGCCGCCCGGCACGCCGCCAGCGGTCGTCGCGCCGGCCAGATGTGCAACGTGGAGATGTGCCCATGCCGCACGTTCTTCTCATGCACGCTGGTCAGCGACGCCTGTTTCAGCGGAAAGGCAACTTCAATTAGACGGGGTTGATCTTTCGTCATGCTATAATTGCTTCCTGCACTTGGGAGGCCGATTCCCTGGCCTCATTTCCAAATACGCTTCAGCTTTTGGAAACACGTAGGCTCCCGGTTGCCACTTGTCTGTCACGATCCCGCCGATAATTAGCAGGACAGGCTCTGGGCATTTATACATCCTCGAAGACGCAATGGCAGTCATATCTCGGATATCTCTGGGGCTCATGATCGGCGGGGCACCTGGGTGAAAATGCCACTCTCCAAGATAATAATCGGCTTGCTGGGTCCAGAGCGATTTCAGCCACCCACCAAGGCCATTTACCCCTCGGTTAAACCATGTTGCTCCAGCTTTCGAATCGCTTGGTGGGCCGGAATGGCTAGTCACCAGGGCGCAGTCATGCATTTTGGAATAGTGGCCCACCAAGACGCCACCCGTTTCGCATGAAGCGGCAGAGCGACAGACGGAGAGTATTCCCTCAACAACACGTGACGGAACGCTCAAGCCGAACCGCCGATCATGTGAGCAGAAGTTCAGGTCCGACATGGAACCTCCTTCAATCTAGAAACTCCTGCTACCCCGTCTGCATCAATCTCACGTCCCCAAACGACCAATTCGGTTTCCTGAACGTCATTTTCGACTCTCCGGGTGAACTCCTTGACAGCCAAGCCGGCGAGCATCCACAAGTCATCTATGCGTGCAGGAAATATTGGGTGCCAGCAACCAATACCCTCCCGTGGCAACCCTTCACGATCGTAACTGTGCAGCTCATCCATGAGCCACGGCTCAATAGCAAAACGAAATGCATCTACTGGAAACACTAGGGGATGTGAACAGAATAGAAACAATCTCTTTGCGCCCAATCCGGTTGAAACTGAGAATATCCATTTGGGTGATGGCCATTGGGACTTGCTCAGATGCCATAGCACTTCATCATCGGCCGTGCAGTCGATCATCACATCACAGGAGGAGACTGCTTTTTGACCTGCATCTGTTCGGGGCGGAAACATGTCACTGATAGCTTCCACGTGGACATTTGGAGAGCTTCTGTTGAGTTGCTTCGCCAACTGTTCTGCCTTGTTGCCGCCGACCTCAGAAAGCGTGAGGGTGTGTCGCCCAAGGTTCCCCGCATTGAACAAATCAAAGTCGATGACGCTGACCCGATGGACACCAGACCGAACCAGGATATCCGCAACCATTGAACCAACCGCCCCAGCACCGATCAAAAGGAAGCTTCTTTCAGCGACGGCATTTGGTAAAGCACCACGGGCTCGCAATTGGTCCGCTGCCCAGTTCTGGGAGGCGAGCCACTCCAATGGTCTGCTGCCTTGGAGCGCAACAGCCCTATCATGTCCCCAAAATCCCCTTTCATTCTTGGGGAACCCGTTAACCTGGGACCGACCATCGCAGAGCTTAGGGACCTCGATTGCCTGCCAGTGGAATCGCACTGCATTCTGTCCAACTACACTTGGAATTGGGAACCCAATTGCGAGCAAGCGGGTGGGATTCTGCCGCAATACTGTTATACGCTGCCGCATCTCAGTATCCAGGTCGAACGCGTGTTCTTCTTTGCAGAGCTGCCGGAGTTCATCCCAAGTATTCGGTGCGTGCCAGGGGTTGAATACCGGAACCTTCTCGAATCGCAGCCAAAGGCCGGATTGCTCCAAGGCTGAGTCGTCCGTTATCGCACTGCCCCATCGGCTAGTAAGAATGGCCTCGCCATCAGAGTATTTGAACGATGTAACGACCGCCAGTGCTCCATTGAGCTTGAGCGGCTTGAAGGTAAACGTGCCAAGCTTTTGCGTCGACACACTCCATTTTCGAAATGTCTCATCCGTTTCACTGAAGATGAGCGTCTTTGTCAGCAGCACCTTGGTCGGGAAGGCAGGCAATTCAAAAGCATCCCCGACCATGACGAGTTGCCCTTTTGCCGCGGCGTGCAACCATTCCAATGATCGCTCAAAATACCACAGGAGGCGTGATTCTGCGTTTCGGGGGGCCTCGTCCCACGCATCTCGATCGAGTGCGTGGAACGGTGTGTTCAGGCATATTTTGCCCGCTCGCCAGGGAAGCTTCGGACTTCCTGCGTCGTTGTATGCCTGATGCGGGAATGTCCGTTCGATGGAGTTCTCCTTGGAGGGGTGGAACTCTATGGATCCGAACGGATAATCGGGGTCAATGAGAACGAACCACTCCGTTGTCTGTGGAACAAACTCGGAAGGTGGGGCTGAATGCGTGAGCTGACAGGACAGGACCCATGGCAATTGGCCATCGATGGTGAAAAGGTCTTTCAACAAGTTCACACCGTCGAGCCCTTCAATGGCTCGACGTCCCAATCGCAGTTCGTTTGATGGTTGCCTCGTCATGCTCAGGCAAACCTACCACCAGTAATACCGGACACCTCCTTGCGAGGGGTATACCCTCCTTGATGGCCAGCGTCCTTCGTTCTACCATCACCGCCGTCATCGGGCGCTTCAGGGAACTTATCGCCAAGTAACTTCCGCCATTGATCTGCGCTCTTCTTCACGCTCACAGCGTCGAGCGCGGCTCTTGCGAGCTTCGCTGCCTCACACACTTGTCCATGGAATATCGCGAAATCCTTGCCAGAAACCCGCTGCATCACATTGTGCCCTGGAACTCCATGATCTGGAAGAACTGGAGTCACCCCCGCCAAAGCGTGACCTTGATACTGCTGTGCGATGTTTTCCAAAGTCGCGGTGATCCCGCCAGCAACGGAATCCACGTTGTCCGGACAACAAACGCCTACCAAATGCTCAACAGGATAGCCCTTTGGATATTTCGGGGTCGGGTGGTTAATTCGTCTCCACCATTTGATCGCCTTAACCACATTCACATAATGCCCGTTTGTCGCGTCATTTTTGCGCCAGGTCCATTTGATCTGTTCTAAGGGATGTGTGGATTCCCATTTTTGGGCGTCACGGTCGGGAATGAGCAACGGCGAGAGTTTCCATTCAGGCTCTTTCTTGATGGCTTCCGTCAAAGATGCAAGCGTGCTTCCTGCATGCCTTTCCAGTTCAAACCATCGGTTGGAGGGTGCCCAGTTCTCATCAAGCGTATGAGCCGTGGTGACGCTTTCTGATTCCAGGATACCTATTTCGCTTTCGCTCGGAGCAGCCGTGACCACGAGATCGATGTCGACGTAGGAAAGGCTTATCCCGATTGAGCGTCCTTGCACCGCGTATTTCCCCTCGTAGTGCTTCTTTACGAACGGGATAAATGTCTTAATAGCGGCATCGGGAGTGTATTCGTCTTTGCTTAGCTTCGTTACGAGTATCACATCGACATCAGCGCGCTTTCCTTCGTATGGCCGAACGGCGGTAGCACGACGGTAGCTGCCTTGGAGAAAAGTGGTGACAATGCAGGGTGCAATGTCTTCGTCCTCGTGCAGCCGTTCGCGGAGCGTTTTATGTCCGCTAATGCAGTCTTCCGTCTGGCTGTCGGTTAACCGAATTCTTTGAAGAAAATCCGCAAAATATGTTGGCAGTTCCATAGGCGTTTAGGTCTTGGTTGGTTTGTTGGGTAATGACATCGATAGGGTATATGCTCCCGGTGTATTCTGTTCGAAGTCGTATTCGTAAAGCCGCGTTTGCCCAAAGCCTCGCGCTAGTTGCCCCAGGAAAAATACCAACCCGTTAGGAGCTGCTGCAAAGACGTGGAGCGTGCCCGACCGTTCAGCAGGAGATCTTTGGGTTTTCAGATAATGCGCCACGTGTTCTGCCACACTCCGCGCATGAACCCCGGACTGAATCGCTTGTGATCCAACAGCACCGACCGTGAATGATACGATTCGCGCGACGCAAGGTAGCGAGCTTGTGCAAAAGCACTTCACATCGGCAACAATGTCCTTCGTAATACCGAGACAAATGGCCACATCTTGGCCGCTAGACGCAAGCACATCTTCAACACACGTAACAGACGGTAAACCTGAGGCTTGATTGGAGTAAGCGCTCGGATGCCAAACCTCCTTGCCCTTTGATGTTGATTGCACGGGAACCACTTCGACGCCGATTTTGGAGTCGGTGAGGTAACCCATCGCAAAAGCGATAGAGGCATGGGCGTTCAGATGGACGTGGCAGGTGTGCTTACCCTTGAGCTCTTGCTTCAGAAAGGAGTCGAGCGCGCGGAACACGTCGTTATCCCATAAACTCGAGTCCTTTATCTTGCGGTCGTCGAAGTGATGCAAAAGACACAGCACGGCATCATTCTCGTCCTCGAGATGTTCGGCACCACGAGAAAAGGTCCTGATGGCCAGGCGGTGGGCTTTCACTGGGTTCAGGGCAAGTCCTCGCCAAAGACCTTCTTGCTCGCAGACCTTCTGGATCTCCGATCTTGTGAATTCGCAACGTCTTTGACGAGCGAGCAGCTTTCTAACCAAATCATCGTAGGGATTGTTCAGGCGTCCAGCGTCGAGCGGCATAAAACCAGCAGCACCCAAGGCCGTGGATAAATCCTCGAGAGATGCCTGCAACTGAAAACCGAATCGAATGCGAAGTGGCATCAGCATCGTGCGCAGTTCGGTGTCGGATTGCAGCCCGGCATGGACCTTCCACTGCTCGCGAAGCTTACCGATCTTGGACTTAGAGGTTGCAGTAAAGAGCTTGTCGAGCAGGAGTTCTCCATTTTGCTGCGAATGAATCTCGGCCAACACATCATTCGGGTCCACGACCCAAGGTGAGTAAATGATGAATCTAGCCTCGGTCCCATTTGGAGCATGTGCAGCTTGTGCGTCACGAAGCCTCTGAAGAATTGAGAAGGCGGTCGCATTGATGAACGAGGGGTTCATCATTGTCGCGCCCGAGAAAGCGCCTGCAGAGGTGACGTGAAATTTGACCTGATAAAAGTCACGCCCTAAGTCGTGGCCTTTCTCATCCTTCATGCCCGGTCCGTAATGGACGACAACGTCATCGAAGGATTTCACGTTGTCGGCTTCATAACAAACCTTGATGACCTTTGTACTTGGATCAAACAAGCGGCAAACATTCCTCCAGAACCATCTGGCCTGGTAGTCATCTCCCTGCATTCTTGGTATTACAGCATTGGCCATATATTAATATGGTAGTGGTCCTCTCATCAAAAGGGGCACCCTGGAGAAGGACGGGAGAAAGAACGATTCTGAGGCTGATTCGAGGCTAATCATTCTCCGCCTCCTTGATGATGTCCCCGATGTTCAGGGTAAAACTCTGTCGCGTCCTGAACGCCAAGCGCACCGGGTCTTGAACCCGATACAGCCTTGGTTCAGTCGCGCAGTCCGTCACGACGTAGAGCCAATACTTCTCCCGCACGTTCGCCGCCGTCGGCCATTCATTCTCCGTCAGATGCACCACTCCGCGCCCACCCCGCCCCTTAACCTCGATGACAATCTTCTCACCGTTGGCGCGGTGGCTCTCCAGGTCGTAACCGCGCGCCAGGTGCGGGGATGAAACGTCGAACACCTTGGCCTTGTGCCGGTCCACTTCGTAGTTGATGGCAATTCGCATGGCGATGGCCTCGATGTTCTTGTCGTAGCATTCCACCGCCTCCGGGCTTTGGTCCGGGATGACCAGCGCCACCGCGATGCGGTCCAGCGTCACGATGTCCAGCAGGTCGCCCCGGCGTTGCTCGTGCAGCAGCGCCTCAGCCTTTTCCTGCTCCACCCGGCCTTGCTCGCGCTTAACAAGATCAAGCTGCTGCACTGCCTGGGCGTCGCCCTCCCGCGCCCGGCGGGCAAGTTCCCCGCGCCGCTCAGCCAGTTCGCCGGCGGAGAAGTCAAAACCGCGCTGGAGATCCTCCAAGCGCGTCAACGTCTCCGCGCGCACTGCCGTCCGGGCTTGCTGGAGAAAGCTCGTTTCCGCCAGCATCCGCGCGTGCGCGTCTGCCCGCTGGACCTGATCCAAGGGAGCCTGAAGCAAGGCTCCTGCTTTCCACGCCAGGGCCGGAGGCGCGCCGACCAGCGCGAGCAAGTGGTTTGGCGCACAGAGTGCAAACTCGCCCAGGGCATCCCAGCGCAGCCCCAGGAGGCGGCGTTCCATCAGCCGCGGCTTCGGGTCGCCAGAGCGAAGCGAACGTTCGCCCAACTGGCAGACATAGGCTGCCGCGAAATAGGGGCGCTCCGCCGCCGGATCGAGAAAGAACCCTCCGCGCCGGGCGTCGCCGGCAAACCGCCGGAGGGTTTCGTCGCAGAAGGCATCGAACAGCGGCTCGCCTGGTCGCAGGAATGCCGTGGGCGCCGCGGTGTTGCCGGGGCCTTCATCGCGTCGCACCGAGACGTAGGGCGGCAAGCCGCCGCGCCAATGGCTGGCCAGTGGCTCGATCCACTCGGAGCCGGAGGAACGGTTCAACCGCGCCCGGTCATTGAGGTCACCTTCGATTTCAAACCCGAGCCGGGGAAGGGCCTTCTCGACGAAGTTTTGCACGTAGGCCGGCAGGAGTTGATTGAAACGCTCGACCTCAATTTCCGTGTTGAGCTGGCCCAAACGCTTGGCCACGTCCCCAAAGGATGACGCTTGGCGGCGATGTTCCTCGACCGCTGCCCGCAGCCGTTGCGTGGCGAACAGCGAATCAAGCTGCTTCTGCGCCGAGTAGGGCGCTGTCTCGAACAACGCATCCCGCAGCAGATCCCGGATCGAAACTTCCTGGAGCTGCTGCCCTACCACATCGAACACTTTGTCGGTGCAAAGCTCTCGGCGGGCTTCATCCAGCTTGGCCAGCAGCGTCGCCAGCACGTCGCCCTCGCGCGTCTTGTCGGCGATAAAGTTGAAGATGCGGACTTCGTCATGGCGCTGGCCAAAGCGGTGGAGCCGCCCCATCCGCTGTTCCAGCCGGGCCGGGTTCCAAGGCACATCAAAGTTCACCATCAGCCAGGCGAACTGCAAATTGATGCCCTCACCCGCGGCATCTGTCGCCAGCATAATCCGCGCGCTGGGCGCGTCCGGGTTCGGGATGTTCTGCCGCCGTCGCTCGGCGGGCGGCATGAAGAATATCCGCTGCCGCTCCCGTTCCTCCACATCCATGCCGCCGTGAATCGCGGCGATTTGACCGGTGTAGCCCAGGGCCTCGAATCGCTGCTGCAAATGCTCCAACGTGTCGCGGTGCTCCGTGAAAATCAGCAGCCGGTCGTGTTGGAACTCGGCGGCGTCCACCAGTTCACGCAGCTTGAGGAACTTAGTCTCGCATTGCTGCCCCAGAATCGCCTCGCCCTGGCCGATGGTCTCGTCGAGGTAGCGCAGCTCGACGTCCCGCTCCTTCTCGGTTTGCGGACGCGCCAGTGTCAGCGCCTGTTCCTCGACCCGTTCCTGGCTCTCCGTGCCGGTTTCGGTCGGCTCAGATTCATCCGCCGTCGCCGTGTCCAGCAACTCCAGCAGCCGTTCCGGGCTGGGCAGGCTTTCGTGCGCGGGGCCACTCACAATCCGTTCGCGCCGACGCTTCAGTGATTGGACCATCGCATATGTCGAACTCGCCAGCCGGCGCTGAAGCACGGCCACGACCATCGCCGCGGCATTGCGGTTCAGCGAGCGGTTCGTCTCAAAGCTCCACCGGAGGTAGTCGGAGGATTCCTCGTAGAAGTCATGCTCGGGCTTGGACAACTCAAATTTGACGGTCTGACAGAGCCGTGGCTTGTAGATCGGTTGCCCGTGATAATCCACCATCTCCTCCTTGAGCCGCCGGATGAAAAACCGCCGCCGTTTCTCCGGGGCCACGGCGCCCAACGCTTCCAGCGTCGAGAAGATATTCGCGTCCAGCAAACGCCACAGCGCGAAGTAAGGGAACGCCTTTCCCATGTGCGGCGTTGCCGTCAGAAGCAGCAGGTGCGTCGACTTGGCCAGCGTCTCAGCCAGCCGGTAACGCCGCGTCTTGGTGTCGAGGCGGCGGCTGTCCGCCCAGGACAGCTTGTGAGCCTCATCGAAAACAGCCAGGTCAAACCGCCCATCGCCAAGATTCTGCAACCGCTCTCGGATCGGCTCTGTCGCTGCCGTGTCCACGCTGATAATGAACAGCCCGTGTTCATCGGACAATGGGTCGCCATTCTGGAAGTCCTGGCCCCGCAGGATGCGAAAGTCCAAATCGAAGAAGTTCCGCAGCTCGCGTTGCCAGTTCCATGTCAAACCGGCGGGGCAACAAATGATGACCCGCCGCAGACGGCCCCGGGTGATCATTTCTCGGATGTAAAGACCCGTCATCACCGTCTTGCCCGCACCGGCATCGTCCGCCAGCAGGAACCGCAACGGATTCTGCGGCAGCATCTGTTCATAGACCGCCACCCGCTGATGCGGCAGGGGAACTACACGGGAAAGCTCCAGTCCGAACGCCTTGTTGAATTGATGCCCGTTCCGGAGGCGGTGCGCATCCACCACCAACTTGATGGCCTCCGGGTCACCCTCGAAGTTCAAACTCGGGGCCATATCCTCTAAATCGAGCCGTCTGGCGGCTCTGATCTCACCCCCTGTCAACATCGCCTGCATCTGGGCAATCCGTCCCTTCTGAGGCTTGGCCTTACCGTTTTCCCACCGATTGATCGTAGCAAACGATACCCCTAACCGCTCCGCGAAGGCTTCCTGAGAAAGCCCCATCTGCTTCCGCAGATTCTTCATCTGTTCGCTCGTCACACTACCGAACTTGACATGGCATTGGAAAAATGTCAATGTGCGATATGGCGAATGTCATATTTGGCAAAACCATCCATGGAAGCCAGTGGACTCTCCGAGGCAAGGTATGATCACGCCCGTCGAATCCGGGAGATGCACCGCGAGATTCCTGGTGCATCTGCCCGATGGCCATGTCTTGGTCAGCGACTTGGTGGAGAACCCCGCTGAGTCCCTTTCCGCTGTAGCGCTCAAGCAAAGGTGGCAGCATGACAAGGCTGTGTGGGGGGGGGACGCCAACGGAGGCGTGTTTCACATCTTCCCATCGACGAACGCCGCAGGGGCACATTTCGCCATCCTGCAAAGTGCCGCTTATGATCCCGTGCGCGACTAACCACGGCCCGGTGCTATGCCCGAAACACAACATATACTCATCCTCGCGAACTCCGAACGAGCTGGAGGCAGGTGCGTTGCAGGGAAGCTCGCAACGCCTCTGACGGACGGAACCTTCGACGTGGGGACGCAGTGGATTCGCCTGACCAATCCCAGCGGCACTGGGGAGGGCACGGTGCCATATTCAGACACCATCTGCCGCCCAAATCGAACCGCCGTCCGCCCGCTTGACATTGTCAAAGTGGCCATCTCAAGCCATTGCGGCAATCCAGACCATCCTGAAGATTGGTATTACGAACGAAACCAACCTTGGCAATGGGCGGGTAATGTGGCGTTCAGTGACCTCGCCGCCTTCGTGGATACTCCGCCCTCGCTCTGGCATCTGACAGAGTCCGATGCCGTGCCTACGGGCTATATGCGCACCATGCCCCCTCCGCCCGCCTCCCTTTATCTCATCAAAGCACCCGCGCGGTGGACCCTGAAGTACTTCAAAGAGTGGAACTCGTTCAAAGGCTACGACAAGAAAAGGCGCAGGCTCGAACTGACTTTCGCAGGTAAGCACCACGAGTTTTCCGTCACAGACCCCGAATTCGACCGCCGGTTCAAACTCCCAGGCGCAGTCTCACAGTGGCCCGACCTGCCGCAGACCCTCACCGTACCAGACCCGGCAGGCTGCTACTTCTGCCTTAGCCTGACCCCAGAATTGAATAGCAGACACTACAAGATTTGCGCCACCCTGTTTGAAACGTGAAGCCTGAGCTCTTCACCATCGGCCACTCGAACCACTCCTGGGAGCGCTTCCTGGAGTTGCTCAGGCTTCATCGCATCGAGGCCCTCGGAGATGTTCGCAGCAGCCCCTACAGCACTCGGCTTCCCCAGTTCAACCGGGAACTCATTGAACTCGCCCTTCGTGGCACGGGCATTCGCTACGTTTTCCTGGGCGAAGAACTCGGAGCGCGTCGCTCGGAGCGCGAATGCTACGTGGACGGCGTGGCGCGATACGACCGCGTCGCCTGCACCCCCGCCTTCCGGGCTGGCCTTGAACGCGCCAAGACTGGCATGCACCGATTCCGCTTGGCGCTCATGTGCGCTGAGAAAGACCCCCTCGAATGTCACCGCACCATCCTTGTCTGCCGCCATCTGCGCGATGTTGCCCCAATTCATCACATTCTGGCCAACGGCACCCTGGAATCCCACGCCGATGCCGAGGCCCGGTTGATGGCTGAGGAGCACGTGCCCGCCGACGATTTCTTCACACCACGCGAGCAACTCCTCGCCCGAGCTTATGACCAACGCGGCGGGAAAATCGCCTACCAGGAGTCCACCCCACCAGTTCCCCCTACCTAATTTATGGCCACTGAACCCATTCAAGTCTTCACCGTCGGTTTCACCAAAAAAACCGCCGCCGAGTTCTTCGAGAAACTCCGTAGCGCCGGCATCAAGCGCGTCGTGGATGTCCGCCTCAACAAAGTCTCTCAACTCGCCGGCTTCAGTAAACGGGACGACCTGCAGTATTTCCTGAAGGAAATCCTACACGTGGACTACGTCGAGGCCCCGCTCCTGGCCCCCACCCAGGAACTGCTCGACGCCTACAAGAAAAACAAGGGCCGGTGGGAGGACTACGAACGCGACTTTCTCCACCTCATGGAAGAGCGCCACATCGAGGACAAGATCGATCCGTCCCTCCTGGCCGGCGGTTGCCTCCTTTGCAGCGAGGACAAACCCCACCAGTGCCACCGCCGCATCGTCGTCGAATACCTCCAGCGTCGCTGGGGCAACCTCACCATCAAACACATCGTGTAGTTTAATCGCCGTCCATGCCAAAAAGACCCTGGCAGAGATACTCCGTTGGCGCTCCCAGCACGAAACCGAACTGGACGGAGCCAGACTGCCAGTCGTTTGAACACGTGTGGCACGTGACCCACATCTCGAACGCGCTGGCCATCATTCCCAAGGGTACAATTCGGCCCCAATTGGTCTATGACGAGAGCAAACTCAACACCCGCCGGATCCTCGTGAATTGGGTATCACCGAACCATTGGACGCCTGGCTATCGTTATGGGAACGTTTCGTTCGACTGGGAATGGGATCAGATCATCCAAGGGAAACGCTTCTATTGGGTCGAAGTGATGGATTACTCCCCAAAGGCCTGCCGCATTCTCATCACCGACATTGACTATGACTCTGATCCGGCGCTCACCCCATACGATCCCGCCGCCGGCGACGGTCCGTGGTGGCGGGAGGGTCCTGATGGCATCCATTACCGGAACGGCAACATCTGCCTGGAGTTCATGCTGGAGTTTGAACTGTCGGTCTCGGCCTGCAAGAGCATCAACTGCGTAAAGCACCACAACCAGTATTGCTGCATTGACGCTTCCTCGTGCACCGACCTGGGCCTCGGCCACCAAGAAGCCGCCGCACGCTTCCTGGCCGGGCTCATAGGCGAGGACACCGACATCTCGAAGGCCAATTTCGATGAGGGATCAATCAAGGGCGGATGGTGGTGGTTAGCCGCCAGTTGGCCTAAAAAGGGCTACATGGGCGATGTCGGAAAGGGCGACGTAAACTCGCCCGCCCTCGCGCGAGCCGTCGCGTCCGCCTATTACCGCCAACGGGATGACGACTTTCTCAAATTGGCAGGCCTTTTCTATAACAAGAATTCCCTGCAATCATCTGTTTTCGCCATCGCCCAGGCTAAGTTTCCATACTTAATAGATCAGGAAGACGACATCATCTGACCCATGACCACTGCCCGCCTCGACCTCCGCGAACGACAGAACCCTGGTTGTCTCAGTTGCGACCGGATGACCCGAAAGGAGTTCCTCGACAACGGCCTCTGCAAGCAGACCGTCTCGGTCCTCGACCAGCTCCCGGTCCGGTGCGTCGGCGGGTGGTCCTACGACAAGATTTACCGGCTGGTGAAGTATTTCGGCATCTTTGCCAGCGGCATGAAGAACGCCTGGAAAGGGCTGAACTACGTCGAGGTTTGCAGCGGCCCGGGCCGCTGCATCATCCGCGACCAGCGCACCGAGATGGACGGCACGGCCCTCTCCATCATCACCCACCCGGTGTTCCCGAACCTCAGAAAGGCCCTTTTCATTGATGCCGATGTTTGCGTTGTGGATGCCCTCAACGCGCGCATTGCCGCCGCAGAGAAGACTTCCACCGCCCAGGCCGTCATTGGCGACTACAACGACGCCGCCGGCCTCCAGTCAATTCTCGCCAAACTCCCGCCGGACTGCCTGAACCTCGCCTTCATTGACCCAACCGAGTGCGATATCCCGTTCAGCACCATCCTGACCATCATCGAGCAACTCCGGAACGCCGACCTGATCATCAATGTCGCCCTTGGCACCGATGTGAACCGCAATCTCTACCTGGCCATCACCGATCCCGGTTTCGGCAAGGCCAGGACAAAATACGAGTCCTTCCTCGGCTCGCCCGGCTTCTGCCGACGCCCCGAAGTCGTGGAACTGGCCAGGACGGGAGCCCACGACGAGCTTCGTCGGCTGTTCATGGCCGAGTACCTGAAGAACCTTGCCGCCCAAGGTTACCAACACACAGACCTCCGCCAGGTGGAACATTATTATCATCTCCTCTTTGCCTCCCGGCACCCCCGGGGTCTTGAGTTCTGGCTGGAGGCGTGCAAAATCGCCCCGAACAGTCAGCGTGAGCTGCTTTGAGATGACATGGGACTGAAAACCGCAATCGAATGGACAGAAGCGACCTGGAACCCCGTTACGGGCTGTTCCAAGATCAGCGCCGGCTGCAAAAACTGCTACGCCGAGCGCATGGCCACTCGTTTGCACGCCATGGGATCGCCCAACTACCGCAACGGCTTTCACCCCACCGTCCACGAGCACACCCTCGACCTGCCCCTTTCATGGAAGCACCCCCAGGCGGTCTTCGTCAATTCCATGAGCGACCTCTTCCACCGGGCGGTGCCCCTGTCATTCATCCTCAAAGTTTTCACCACCATGCGCCAGGCGCATTGGCACCGTTTCCAAATCTTGACCAAACGCTCCGAGCGCCTGCTTGAGCTCAACGACCGCCTGCCGTGGGCACCGAACATCTGGATGGGCGCCACCGTCGAGCACCCCGATTTTGTCTGCCGTATTGACGACCTCCGCCATAGCGGCGCCGCCGTCAGATTCCTTTCCCTGGAACCCCTACTGGCGGCCATGCCGCGCCTGAACCTACGCGACATTGACTGGGTGATCGTCGGTGGCGAATCCGGCCCTGGCGCGCGGCCCATGATGGAAGCCTGGGTGACCGATATCCGCGACCAATGCCAAAAGGCCAACGTCGCCTTCTATTTCAAGCAATGGGGCGGGGTCTTCAAAAAGCGCACCGGCCGCGCCCTGCAGGGGCGAACCTGGGATGAGATGCCGACGCCGCCATCCTGCGGCACAAGCCGAGTGTAATATCCAGCCGCTTCACATGAAGCCCGGTCCGGTTTCATCTGAGCAGGAATCCCTTGGGCACCCAACAAAACCGACGTGGCCGTTCTACGAATGTAGGGGGCAACACCGACAGTCAACGCACGCACCGCGCATCCCGGCGAGGGTCTCTATTGTGTCTGCGATACACCAAGAAGTGCCTCCGGAGGATTTACCCTGTGTGGCATGAATGATGTTGAGCAACAGGCCGAGTTCCTGAACTTGACGATCGCCCCGGCGCGTCTGAACGCGAGTCAAGCAGCCTGGTATCTCGGTTTCGAGCCGCACGAGATCACCATCCTCTCTGCTACCGGGCTGCTGAAACCGCTGGGCCATCCGGCTCGCAACACAACCAAGTTTTTCGCCACGGCCGCCCTGGAGCAGCTTCGGCGAGACGAAAAGTGGCTGATCCGCGCAACCGACGCCGTCGCCGCCTACTGGAAAGAAGGCAACGCCCGCAAGCGGTCAGCTTGCGGGCGCGGGGGTTCGATGAAGGGCAAGGGACTCAGGCGAGATGCACATGCGGCCGAGAAGGTTGCTGGTCTGCCGCCAGCATCGTCGCCGGCTGGAACGGAATGACGTTCCCGGCAGCCGCCTGCTTCTCGTAGTGCTCCAGGGACGGCAGCTTCACCTTGGCCTTGCGCGAGTAGGCGCGATGGACAGCCTTGCTGTTGTGGCCAAGGGCTTCCTGCGCGAAACGCTCCGGGTAGCCACATTGCTTTGCGCGCTCAGCCCAGGCGTAGCGGTAGCAGTGTAGCGTCACACCCTGCACCCCGGCACGACGGCAGACACGAGTGAACTCGGTCGCGCGATGTCCGGAATTCAGGTTCCGCATTTTCGGAAAGAATGGACCGGTCGAGGGCAATGTCTTCAACACCGCCTCGACCTCGTCGCCGAAATGAATCATGGAGACCGTTTTCGTCTTCTTGCGGGCGAAGCTGATGACCTTTGCTGGCCAGTCCACATTCTCGGAGGCGAGGAACGCTACGTCGGACTGCGATGCTCCGAGCAGCCAGCAAAGTTGGTAGAACGCCTTCCGGTCGGGATTCGGTTCGTGGTCGAGAATCGCCTGGTGTTCCTCTGGCGTGATTGCCCGCTTCTCGCGGAAGCTGATTTTGGGCCAGTGCTTCTTCGGGATCAACGGCCAGGGCAACCAACCCATGTCCACAGCGAAGTTGTGGACACGGCGAAGGAAGACGTTGGTCGAAACCGTGCCGACCTCCATCACCTTGAGCAGGTGCTCGGGGCGGGTTTCTAGCAGGGGCAGGTCGCGGATGAGGTCGAATGCCTCGTCCTTGAGCACTCGCAGCCAGCGGTCGTGGGTCGCGCCCTTCTTGGTCTTCCCGATTTCCTCAAGCGGAACGCGCCAAGAGCGCTCGATGGCTCCGGGATCCGATGCGGCCAGGTAGGCGCGCGCGATGTGGAGGTTCAGTTGCGGTTGGCGGACGGATTCGTTCCGCGCATTCAGCAGCGCCAGGGCTTCCGGACGGCTTCTGGTTCCGAGGCTCTCCTGTTTTCGGGTCTCGGTGTCTTCGAGGTAGAACATGCCACCGCGCTTGCGGCGGTAGAGGATGAAGCGGCGTTTCATAGGCTCAGTTTTTTCGCCGGAGCCTATGGAGTTTCGCGTTGCGTCGGGTGTATCCGCTACACGCGGCGGGCTGCGAATCCCGCCTTCACCAGTTGTTGCCGAGTAGTACCGGGGTAATCGCTGAGTGGTGCCCCGGTAATGAATTCACTGGCACTTTCACTGGCACTTGCCGTCTCTGGATTCTGCAACTCCTTGAGGAACAAACCGTTGGAGTTGGAGGCGAGGGTCGGAATCGTTCAAATACCACCGCGACTGCTGACCCAAAATGCCTTATTTTACGGGCTATTCAAGCATAATCGGTCACTACCCAAACCTACCCTTTTTAACTCGTTTGGTGTCCGTTTTGGTGTCCGTTGTTTTTTTGCCATTCGCAGGGTTCGGCCCCCTGGAAGAACGCGCGAATCCGATTCGCCGAGCGGATGAGCCGGCAGCGTTTCTGGATTACTGCTGGCATCAAGCCTGACATTCTCTATACTCCTGCCGGCTTGAATCTGCCGATCAACATCAACGACCTGATCCACGGCAAAAGCGTGGAGTGGGAGCGATTGGAGTTCAAGACCGGCTGGAATCCGCTGGCGGTCTTGCACACGCTTTGCGCGTTCGCCAACGATTTCCACAATCTCGGCGGCGGCTACGTGGTCATTGGCGTGGCGGAGCAGGCCGGGCACCCGATCTTGCCGCCTGCCGGTTTGAATGCCGGCGAGATGGAGGCGATCCAGAAGGAGGTCCTGAATCTCGGACACAATGCGCTCCAACCATTCTATCATCCCATCATGGTGCCTGCCGTCGTGGAGGGAAAACACGTCCTGGTTCTCTGGGCGCCTGGCGGGCAAACGCGCCCTTACAAGTCAAAACTGAGCCTCGGCAAGGACGCCAAGGAATGGGGCTATTTTCTCCGAAAAGGCTCCAGTACCGTCCGGGCCAAGGGAGCCGATGAGCAGGAGCTGCTCTCGCTGGCCGCCACCGTGCCCTTCGATGACCGAATGAACCAACGAGCGCAACTCGACGATCTTTCCCGCGACTTGATCCGTGAGTTCCTCGCCGAGGTGGACAGCGATCTGGCCAAGCCCGCCAAAACGATGCAGCTCGAAAACCTGGGACGCCAGATGAACATCGTCGGCGGACCCGAAGAAGCCCCGTTCCCGCTCAATGTTGGTCTGTTGTTCTTCAACCGGGAACCGCACCGCTTCTTCCCCGGAACCCAGATTGACGTGGTCTGGTTCCCGGAAGGCGCGGGGGGAGATCGGTTCACGGAAAAAGTCTTTCAAGGTCCCCTCCACCAGATGTTGCGTGAGGCCTTGGACTACATCCGGCGGAACTACCTTACCGAGACCGTCATCAAACATCCGGATCGCGCGGAGGCAACGCGCGTGGCGAATTTTCCCTACGCCGCCATCGAGGAGGCGCTGGCCAACGCCATCTACCATCGGAGCTACGAAGAGCGTGAACCAGTGGAGGTGCGTGTCTCTGCCGAAGAGTTGGTCGTGCTGAGCTATCCCGGACCCGACCGCTCAGTCCGGCTGGAGCAGTTGCGAGTCGGACGGGCGCTGCCTCGCCGGTATCGCAACCGGCGCATTGGCGAGTTTCTCAAAGAACTGGAGATCACGGAAGGGCGCTCGACGGGCATTCCCAAGATTCTGGAGGCGATGAGACGCAATGGTTCGCCACCGCCCGAGTTCGAGTTTGACGAAGATCACAGTTACTTCATGACACGGCTGCCGGTCCATCCCCGGAGCCGGACAAGCGAGACGAAACCCCCAGTTACCGCAGAGACCGGCACCAAGTCGGCACCAAGTCGGCACCAAGTTGAGGCCCATGTCGAGGCCCATGTCGAGGCCCATGAGCCCATGACCGAGGCCGAAAGGAAGCTGCTGGCCGTGTGTGTCCAAGCTCCGAAAAGCGCGCCGCAACTCCTGCAACACCTCGGTTATCGGCAGCGCACAGGCAACTTCAAGAAGGCACTCTCTCGACTCCTGTCACGTGGCTTGCTCGAAATGACCATCCCCGACAAACCCCGCAGCCGACTGCAAAAATATCGGCTGACTGGAAAAGGTCAGACATGGTTGAAATCCGTGGAAGGGACTGCGGGTTCTTAAGTTACGATGAAGAAATCAGCAATCAAAAGGCTGCTCCTCGCAGGCTTGATAACGGTCTGCATTCGCGGCTTGGCCTCATGACGCCACCGGCGGACCTCCACTTCGCTGACGCTCCGTTGCGGACCGCCTTTCGGAGCCCGCAGATTGTTTGTGTGGACCCAACCCCGGCCGGCAAGCGTGGCGGATTCTGCTCTCCTGTCGCTTCAGCCTTCGGCCGCTAAGTCGTGCGAAGCACCGCAGAACACGCCACCCTTGCTCGGCCCCCCACGGCGCCAGACTCCCGCGCTGTCCTCGCCTGCACTCCACTCCGCTTCACTCCGCGACGCATCAAGAGCATGCGACGCTCCATTCCGCTGCGTTCCGTTCCGGCTCCGGGGCCGACGGGAGACTGGCGGAGACCCCCGGCTCGCAAGCGTGGCGGTCACACTCGCAGCCGCATTTGACGGTGCCCTGTCACCCCTCACCGACAAATTGCTGGCTGCTTTGCGTGTGCCCGCCGACCTTGCTTCGCCCCCGAAGTCAGTCTGCCCTATGCGCAAAACCCGGCCCCGGCATTCCCTGCCACCCCACGAGCCGGTTCCGGGCATTGCGCACAAGGCAGAGAGCGCGCCCCCCGCGAGCCCGACGGACACGCCCCCTCAGACGCCGGGGGGCTTGGTTCCGCTCAACCGCCGCCCAGGCTCACACACGCTCAATCGCCGCACGGGCTGACCCCGGCTGTCATCGGTGAAATGGAACGGGCGCAAAACCGGTGACTGAGAATGGGATGTTCTTCGGTTTGGTTTTCTTCGAGGGATTCGCCCATAACTCTTCTTCCTTCTTCGCTGGCCTGAGTCTTCTTCCGAGTGGATTTTCTTC
>ORJL010619232.1_pt1 | contig 44101 bp, 34 predicted proteins | sample 1779941 | NCBI WGS metagenome assembly ORJL01 (sample SAMEA104232317, study PRJEB22302) | groundwater metagenome | biome: forest; feature: aquifer; material: groundwater | place: USA | collected 2011-08-07 | depth 5.8 m | reverse complement strand
CCGAGTTGATCCAGCATCGGGAACAACATTTACGGCCACACTCAATAATAACGGCCTGACGATTCCAGCCGGAGCGAAGTTGAGTTACAACGGCACGTCGCTGGGAACCTTCACACTACCGAGCTTCACGATTGCGGCGAGTGGGAACTTCAGCCTCACTGAATCATCTGTGAGTGTGAGCTTGAACGGGTTCACGATTGCCAGCGCTTCGTTCACGTTCCAACGATCGAGCGGGGCGACCTCCATTCAAAACTTCGCCGGCAACATCAGCATCCCCGGCGTGAACGCGGGCACCACCACGACACTGACTGGCTCGATCAACAGCAACGGTTCTTACACGCTGACGTGGCTGGGCACATTGAAGCTGGGATCGTTTCCGTTGACGAGTGGCAGTTTGACTTTACAAAACAGCGGCCTCACCGCGGGTGGCACATTGACGATCAACGGGCTGAGTCCAACCCTCTCTTTCACAGGCACGATTTCCGCGACTGGAAGTTTTTCGATGTCTCGCACGCAAAGCACACAGACGTTTTATGGATTCAGTGTGCAGAACGCGACCTATACGCTGGCAGCGTCCGCGGGAGGCGCCGCTTCACTCAGCGTCGCGTTCAACGTGAACATCGCAAGCATCAGTTCCGCTCGATTCAATGGGACGATGCGGGCGGATGGCTTTGCGGACCTCACCACATCGCTTGCGAGTTGGAACGTGGCGGGTTATGGGCTGACCTCCGTCAATTTCGAAATGACGCATTCGGCCGGGAGCGCTGCCAATGCCACATTGAGCGTGTTCGGCACTTTGAACGTGCCGAATGTCCCGGCAAAACGGCTTGGCGGCACTATCTCCACAGGAGGAACGATCAGCATGAGGTATGATGGTTCCGTCAGTTTAGGCGGGTTCACCGCGGCGAATGGTTCGCTGGTTTTGACCAGCAATGGCGGGCTTAGTGCGTCCGGCAGCTTCAACATCTCTGCTGCTGGAGCGACGTTCAACAGCGGCTTGAGTTTCTCGGGGAACATTCCAACAACCGGGCTGTTTGACCTGGCTGGGTCAGGCTCGCTGAGCTTTGGTGGCTTCACGACCGACACGTTCAACCTCAAGCTTTCAAAGGACGGGCTCTTCATTGGCGAGGGCATTTTGCCGCGATTGAATTTCGGCAGCTTGAGCGTGCCCTTCACCGTGTTCAGTTTGAATTCGGGTGGGATCACTTCGTTCAGCGGGTCCGCAGACAGGGATTCGGGCTGGCAACGATTCTTTGACAAACCTTTTGGAGACGATGGCGACGTCTACGCGCGCCTTGCTGGAAGCGTTGGGCTGAGCAGCAGTTCAAATGGAACGATCAGCGCGAACCTGAACTACACATGGGCCGGCTGGGTGGTGTACACGAAATGTAACCCGGGTTTTCCGGTGGGGGACGGCAAGTGCACGACCTACTACGGGCCGGATGACATCAATAATGGCTCTGGGAAATTTACGGGCTCGGGATCGATCAGTTCAGACGGTTCATTCACGATCAACACCAGCTTCGGTGATCTGTCCAGCTTCGGATTTGACCTGTGGTAAAAACGACAATGATTAATCTGCCGGGCTCATCTCGTCCACTTCACCGGATGTTCAACCGCGAATTGGAATAGTTCGTCATACATGACCAGTTCGAGATCGAGAATCTGGTCGTGGGTGATCTGCGGGTACGGCGCGTCTTTCACTCCGGCAGAGCATTCGAAGACGAACGAGACCGCGCCGCACGCGTGATGGAGCGCGCTCGCCAGGTTGAAGGAGGGCGGTGGAAAACGTTCGCCATCCTCCGTGACGGCCGGTCCACCAATCCGATGGGGCAAGCCCAACTCTTGGTAACGCGCCTGCAAACGGTCGCCGAGTTCCTTTAAAGCAACCTTGACCGTTCGCGGAACGTACGCGGTCGGTTCGATCGTCGGATTGCTCCCGTGCGAGTGAAGCGATGCGATAAAATCGGGTGCTTCCTCTCTGGCCAGTTTGAACCAGGCTTTTGTTTCCGGCGTCATCGGGTCGAACCATTCATCGTGCATGAGATTAATTCCGGCATCATTGAAATAGGCGCCGAGCTTGGCCACGGCCGCGCCGCGCATCGGGTGAATCCGTTTCACGAATGGCCATTCATAATCTTTGCCGTCCGGACGCGTTCCCATGCCAATTCGTTCGTGCACCTCTAAAGTTTCACCGATCCAGCTGTCGAATTGGCAGCGCGCCCGTCCGTCCGGGTTTGCTAAAGGAACAATCAAAACGCGGCATTTACTGAAATTTTCCGAAAGCCTGTTCCAGCCGCGGCCGCGATGATCTTTTCCTGTCTCAGCGATGTGCAGCAAATTTACCAAACCCACAATCCCTTCCAATTCCGCCCCGTGCACCGGCCCGAGCATGAACACGACAGGCTTGGCTGCGCCGTCTTTTCGCGCGTAAGAGGCCGGATCGAGCCCAGCGACGGCTGAATTGTAGTTCGCCGTCGATTTGAAGTCCTGCTTCGGCCCGTAACTGACCAAATATATTTTCCGGCCGGCCGGCGACGCGGCGAGGACGCGAACGTCCCCTTTCTTAACCGCCTTCACCTCCGCTTCGATATCCCCGAGCCTGCTTTTCCAGAACTCAGGCGCCGTCTTTGGTTCAGCGGCTGAGATGGTAGCCGCGCACAGGGCGATCGCGCCAATTATGCCGTGGGCCTGGATTAAATTCATAATTCGTTTACTCCTTCACGAGGATGAACGCCGCAAATGGCCCGGTCACAGGAATTGGGACTGTGCCCGTGCTGCCTCGACCGACGAAGAGCGGTTGGCCAAAGAAATTCGTCGGATCGAGCAGGCGAAATTTCTCGCCCGGTTGAACGAACGGTTTCAGTTCGGCCCGGACAGGCGATTCTTTGGGCGGTTGGGCTCCGGCGCCTTTGCTCCAGTTGAAAACCGCCACATTCGCGCGGTTTGATTCGTAATGGTTCGGTCGCAGAATGACGCGGGCTCTGCCTGGCTGCGGATCGTCTTTCGCCAAAATAAAATTTCCGGCATTCACAGCCTGCTTGAAATTGTTGATCGAGAGCCCCGCGTTCACGATGACATTCCCGATCACCTCGCAATCGTCATTGTAAGGAGCGTTGTAGCCAATGCGCAGCGGGACGCCATAAAGATAGTTCGTGCCGACAACGATGTGATGGCTCGGTTTTCCTCCGCCGATCAAACAAGGCCCGGCATTGTAAAAAATATTTCCGGCGACGGTGTAATTGTTCACATCCGCCCGGCTCGATCCGTAAGCATGGAGAGTGTAGCCGTGCCCGCTGGTCATGATGCAATCCGCGATGAGCTTCACTCCAGCATCGTTCTGCGTGTAGATGGCGTGGCCGTGCCCCCGGTCCGGAGCTTCCCAGCCGTTGTCGTAAATGATGCACCCGTACAGCTCCGAGTCGGTCGACCCGCTCCACCAGCTGACCCCTTGCGCGTTGTCGTGAATCACCAGATTGATGAACTTGCAACCGGCCCCAGCGTAAATATTCAAACCGCCCCAAGGCCTGTCATAACTCTGCGGATGCGATCCACTCTCCTCGATGCGTCGTGAGCCAGACAGATTTTCCGAAACAATAATCTCCAAATCACGGACCCTGACGTGGGCCGACGGTTTTTGGACGTTCAAGCCGCCATCGATCGTGACGCGCGCGCCTGGGATGGCGCGCACCTGAATCGGTTTGTCCGCAGTTCCGAGCAACCGGATTTCGTACCCCATCGCGTCGCGCTTTCGGTTGGGATGCTTATAAACACCGCCGCTGATCCAAAGGGTGTCGCCCGGCTTCACGCCGCGCTCGCCTTGAAGAGCCGAAGTTAAATCCCATGGATCAACTTTCGAACCAGTGGCCGTGGCGATTCCATTTGGCGCAACATAGTAATCGGCTGCTTGGACGCTGACAGTAGCCGCCAGGACGGTGAACGCGAGCACTGGGAAAATCTTCATGGGATCAATTGGTAGCTGACGAATGCGATCTTTTTGCTGTCGGGAGACCATGACGGCACATTGATCGTTCCTTGGCCGCCGAAAAGTTTTGCCAGCACGTCGATCTGCCCGCCTTGCACGGGCATGATTCGCAGCGTCACGTCCTGGTTCTCGGGATGGCCTTTCACCGCACGATCGTAACTGAGAAAAACGATCCATTTTCCATCCGGCGAGACATGTGGAAACCAATTGTTGAACTCGTCCGTTGTCACCTGCTCGGGGTCCGCGCCATTCGGTTTCATCCGCCAGATTTGCATCGAGCCGCTTCGTTCGGAATTGAAATAAATGAGCCGCCCGTCCGGGGAATACTCAGGACCATCGTCCAGGCCTTTGCTCGACGTGAGCCGCGTTTCTCGACCGCCGCTCGACGGGATGGTGTAGACGTCGAACTCGCCGTTGCGTTCCGCGCAATACGCCAAGGTTGTGCCGTCGGGCGACCAGCCGTGCCAGTAGGATGGGCCCAATTCAGTCACGAGCTTCGGGACCCCACCGGTGATTGGCAGGAGATAAATCAGCGAATGCCGTTTCTGCGATTGATCGCTGATCACCAACTGCGTTCCGTCGGGAGAAATCCCGTGATCATTGTTGCAGCGCGTCGCGAAGCCGGTATCGATCAGCTGGGGTTCGCCGCCGGCCACGGGCAATCGATAAATTCGGCCGCGACTGTTGAAATAAAGCATGGCGCCGTCGCGCGACCAGTTTGGCGCCTCGATGTGGTTGGTTGTCCAAAACACCACCCGCCGATCTTTCGAAGAAATCGGCGCCGTCTCGAGCGTGCTGATCAAGCGCGGTTTTGCGGCTGCAGTCTGGCCAACGGTCAGCTCCACGTTTGAAAACACGGCACGCTCGACCACTCTGTCATCGTGGGCGCACACGCCGATTCCAACATAAAAGGGTTCGTGCAACATTAGGCGAAACGAGCCGCCGGCTGGACGAAGTTGCTCGCCTGCATTCGCGATCGACATCGAGACATAGTTCCCGCGCTTCTCGATTCGGAGCCGTTTCGGATGTGAAATGTTCGATTGAATTTCATACGTTCGCGCGCCTTTCGTTTCGCGATATTGCAGCGAAGTCAGCCCGTCGCCGTGCAAGGCCGCATCCGCGTAGCCCGAATCCGGGTCGAGACTTTGCCGTGCCATCAGGCATGCTTTGCGGTGGGCGTTTCCTCCTGCGCCGAGGAATTCAATGTCCGCCGCCAGATCGACATCGCCGGAAACCTTTTTCCAAACGAACTGGAACGCGTCATTAGTGAACCACATGTTCTCGCCGCCACCGGTCACAGTGAACGTGCGCGCCGCGCCATGATACTCGACGGATCCCGCATGCCGCGGCGAACCGATATCGGTGTGGCCTTCGAAAGGATTCAGATTGGGGGCGGATTGGCCGTAGAGATTCGCCCAGCCGAGCAGCAGAAAAATGAAGCGATGCATAGGGGCATTAGACCAGCGCTCTCCGCTTTGGCAAGCCGCGGAAACTTCGGAACGGTGTGGTGGGGCGGCTCGTTGTTGCAGTTCGAGCGAAATTTTTCTTCCGATACCTTTCGATCTCATCGCACATTCCCGGCGCGCAAGGCATCGAGAGGATAAAAGGTGTCGCGCCAGCGGACGCCCCCTTGGCGGAGCGTCACGAACATGGAATTGAGCAGTGTGTAAAAGAACACCGGAAACATGAACGGCATGCAGACCGCGCACGGCCACGACCAGCGCAGCCGTCGCGCCAGAATTGCTGCCGGTAAAATCAGTGAAAGAGGCGACATTCCAGCGGCGAGTCCTGCGGCTGTTCCGGTCGCCAGTCCCATCATCAGAATCAACAGAACCACGAGCGCGAACACGCTTCCGGCCAGCGCCAGCCCGACCCGATAATCCAATATGGCGAAGTAATTCTTTTCCATTATTTTGATCATGTGCCCGATGGTCGTGCCCCAGTGGCACTCGACGTCGTCCATGCCCAAAAAGGCGCGGGTCCGCTTGCCCGCCCGGCGCAGGAGCAGCCCGAGTTTGACGTCATCGACGACCGTGAGACGCAGCGCCTCGTAACCGCCACATTCCCGATACGCTTCCGCGCGCACGAGGTTGAACGCGCCAAGGCCCAGATACGATTTGGGCCGGTCTCGATTCACACCGGAGAACCAGTTCGCCAAGCTTGTCAAAAACAAGAGATGCCACGCGCCCGTGGCGAAGCTTTCGATCACAGTGCCGGGAGACATTGTGACATGATCCGCTCTGACCTGTTCCGCCAATCGTGTGGCGCGGGCGAGGACGTCGGGTTTCAGCCAGCAATCAGCGTCGGTGAAGAGAATCCAATCGCCGGTGGCCGCGCTGGCGCCGATGTGGCAGGCGTAACACTTGCCAAGCCAGCCTTCCGGCAAGACGTCCACTCGTTTCACCTGCACTCGATCATCCTCCTTCGCCAAGCGCTGGAGGATCTCGCTCGTCCCGTCGGTGGACCGGTCGTCCACGACGATTATCTCGAGCTCGACTTCGCGTTGCGCGAGTAAGTGGTGGAGCGTCTGTTCGATTCGGGCTTGCTCGTCGCGCGCCGCAATGACCACGGAACACCGGACCCGTTCCGCCGCATTGATCGAGAGGCGGCCCGGGTCTGGTAGCTCCTCCCACGCTGGCAACCGCCGCATCCAACGCAAATGCCAGGCCGCTTTGATGCTCATGATTGAGAACATCCCGGCCGTCACAGTGAAAATAACAGTCGCCCACATTGCGCGTAATTTTTTAGGAGCATCACCGCGAACTCCGAGCGTTGACCATCGGGCATTTTCAATCCAATCTCGTTGCATTCTGACGATGAGCATCGCGCCCGCCGAACCAAAAGATAAACACCAATTCCCCGCGCTGTCGAAATCGCATGCAACTGATGTGCTGGCGCTTTCTTTCATCACGGGATTGGGGGATGAAGGGATCGGGCACATCTGGCGGTTGCTCCGCAACAAGCGTGCGACGCTCGCCGATTTTTTTCAGGCTCAGCCCAACGACCTTCAAAACGAATTCGGCCTCAGCACATCTGCGGCTGATTACGTTGTTAAACACCGCAGCGAAATTCGCGCGCTAGCCAGCGAAGCGCTTCGCCGTGCGACCGATTTGGACATTCACATTCTTGCACCAGACGATTTGGATTATCCTGCGCATCTCTCGGGCTGGTATGGCGATGAACCGCCGCTGCTTTACGCTCGCGGCAATCTCGACCTGTTCAAGACGTGCGCCTTTGCGATCCTGAATTCCGCTGAACCTGCCTCGGCATCTCTCACCAACACTTTTGGCGTGGCGAACCTATTGGCAGAAGCCGGATGCACACTCGTGACCGGGACGGAGAATCCTGCCTACAATGTTGTTGGACTCGCCGGTAAACGGGCCGAGGGAAATTTGATTGTCGTTCTTACTCAGGGGTTGCTGTCCGCGCTCGGTCGAAATCCCGAGCGCGAGCCGATTCCGCTTGCGCGGCATGAACACGAATCATTTGATCCGCAGCGTTCCCTGCTCGTGTCGCCATTCCGTTTGGACGGCCGTTGGCAAAAGGGAAACGGTCAACGACGTGATAAGCTGATTGCTGCCCTCGCTGGAACTCTCATCGCAATGGAAATCAAGGCCGGTGGAGAAATGAATTCACTCTGCTACGAAGCTCTGAAACACAAGGTTCGATTGTTTGTGTCGCAACAAGGCGCGAACGGCTCGCCGCTCGCCAACGCCGAACTCCTTCAACTCGGCGCGCACCCTTTCGTGCCCGATGCCGCCGGCTCAAACTGCGATCTGTTGCTTCGTGACGCGCCGCTCCGTCTGCCGAATACGTCGCAGGAAAATGATTTGGAACGGCGTCGGGAACTCGGCCAGTTCTTCACGCCTGAAACCGTGACCGACTTCGTCTGGGAAATGCTGGAGATCCTTTACGGAGCAGCGTTGCCGCGCAACGCCTCCGTCATCGATCCCGCCTGTGGTGACGGTGTCTTTCTCCGCAGCGCCGTGCGACGGAACGTCTCGCGCGAAGCTCTCGTGGGCACAGACATAGACGAGACGCTCGTTGAGACGTGGCGCAACGATGAGACGCTTCGCGGGGTGCGGCTGTATCGCACGAACGGGTTGCTCGACAATCCCTCCATCGGCGTGATGAATGGCGTATTTGACTTCGTAGTAGGCAACCCGCCGTTCAGCGGACGCGGCGTGCGCGATTTAATGAACCTCATCGAGAGCGGACAAACGTACTCCGCGGTGGAACCTGACCTCTTTTCGGCAGGCGCTTTGAATGAGCGAGCGACACCTGCCGTGCCGTCGGTCGTGCGGCGCCAGCGCGTGTTGCTCGACAATCTAGTCCGACACCTCTGCCGCTATGACTGCTGGCGTTTGGCCATTGAGGCGGATGACGGCGAAGAACCGCTGTCCGACGCTATGCCAGCCGACCTGTTTGCGGGATGCGATTTCAGCCTCCAACGGCGGCGTGTGCCGAGCGACTACGAACGCATGGCGCAACTTATTGCCAACTGGTCGCCCGACCGTTTGCTCGATGTGAGCAAGACAGAAGTTCGCGATGCCATCAAACGGCTTGCCTCCACGGCCATTGAGGTTTTTTTCTGCGAACGGTTCGTGCGACTGGCCAAGCCCGGTGGGCTGATTGCCTTCATCGTTCCCGACAGCATTGTTGCGAGCGACAGCCTCGGACCGCTTCGCACATGGATGATAGGCCGCATGGATTTACTGGCCGTGGTCAGCCTGCCGCAGAAGGTCTTTACTGGCGTCGGCGCGAATGCAAAGACGTCAATTGTCTTTGGGCGGAGGTTGAATGATTCCAGCCCACAGCCCGGACAAACCGAGAACAACAAAAACCGTGACGACGCGAATGGCCGCCACGTGCTTCTAACCGCGATGCGTGCTGAGGCAAAATGTTCGCTGGCTGACTATCTCAAAGACGTTTTGCAAAGCGCCAACCGGAATCGATGAAAATTTCAAACCTGACCGCCATGCGCCGGCCTGATGAACCACTCGTTGCGCCAAAGCTTGTTGTTGAACTCCGCCAACCGGAGATGATGCGGCACAACCGTTGGGATCCGGGCTATTACGATAAGCGATTCCGCGACAATGAAAGGGAGCTGAAAAAGCTCGCAAGCGTCGCGCTTGGCGAATTCATCCCCGAGTTACTGCCCGACGGCTCGAAGGGCATCACTTACGGACAGGTGGGCGCGCGAAAGCTGAATCCCCGGGGGAGCGTGCGTTACCTCCAGGTCATCAACATTCGAGACACCGGCATCGACTTTACGCTCAAGCCAGATCGCGTGAGCGAAAGCAGCCACAACGATCCTCCGCGAAGCCGTGTCAAACAGAAAGACATTCTGGTTACAAACACAGCGTTTCGCGGCACCGAGACATTGCTTGGGCGATGCGTTGTCGTACATCGCGATCTCGGCAGAGTGAACATCAGTCAGGACATTGATCGTATCCGGGTCACCCACATTAATCCCTTCTACGTTGGCGTGTTTCTGAAAACGAAGTTCGGACAATTACAAATTCAACGGCTTGTTCATGGCGTCGATTCCCAAAAGATCAACTTCGGACACGTCCGCCGCCTGCTTATTCCGCCGATCGCCGAGAAGACGCAAGCAGACGTTGAAGCGCAGTATATTCAAATGGCGCGCTGTCACGACCGTGCGATGGCCATCAAGGAAAAGTTGCTTGATGAGCACGATATTGACTCGGGCCGTTTCGGTGAAGCCATCAACGCCCTCGCCGATGAGAACGCTGCGTATTGCCGGGCTGCGAGCGAAGCAAAACAGCGCTTGAACCATCTAATCTCCGAACTCGAAGCCGTGTTGGACAGCCGGCAGAAAAAGCTTCGCCCGTTCCGCGATTGATTCGGCGCTCGCTCCGCGATGAAAACCAACGGACTCATCGGGGAGTTGCTCGGGATCAGGTGTTACAATGACATCGAATACGGTCATCGCGTCATCTGGCCCCTGCTCGATTATCTCGGCATCCCGCCACACGCGCGCCGCCCACAGTTTCAGATTGAGAACCCGTTCGGCAGCGGACTGCTGCGCTTGGATTACCTGATTCACCACGGCGACTTGCCGCTGGTCACCATTGAAGGTGAGCCGATGACGCGTCTGTTCGACATTGGTTTCAAGCAAGCAAAGAACTACAGCCGCAACTTCAAGCCGCGCCAGCGAGGGTGCCCAATGCAGGAGCGCACTGTGCCGTTCCTCATCACTGCCGCAGGCAGCCGCGCCGAAATGTGTCGCGCGGACGTCCGCGGTTTGAACGTCGAGTACGTGCCGATTCGAGAGAACGGACGCCCAGCCTTTCTCGAATGGTGCGATCTGCTGGATGAAGCCGAGCGGATGCAGCCGGGCGCGAGTGTCGCGCGTGAGGAGCAGGTGCTGGTCGCTGACGCCGCCAGCCAGTTCTTTCGGGACCTTTACGCTGCGATTGATGAGGTTTCGGCGCTGCGTGACAAAGACGACCGTAAAATCATTCTGTTCAACGAACTCATCGAGTATGCACGGCAGGGCGACGAAGACCGCATTGAAGGTGCCTGCGCTCAATCCGGGATGCGCGTGGGAGCGGTGCGGCAAGTATTGCGCATCATCTCACTTTACAAGCAGAAGATCGATTCGGATGAAATGAGTGCCGCCGCCGTGGCCCGCGGTTACCGAACGTTTCTGCTTCAGCCTGGCGGACGTGGCACGCACCATTACTTCACGGGCGAGTCACAGTCGCGGCCGTATGTTTTCCGTGGAACCATTCGTTACCGCAACGTCGCGCGATATTTCACGCCCACCGAAATCATTCAACAGATGGTTCGGTTGGCCAAGCCGCGCTCGAGCGAACGCGTGATGGACCTCGCGTGCGGCAGCGGCGGCTTCCTTGCGGAGTGCGTGGATTATGTCGCGCGGCATGAGAGCGAAGCGCATGGGCGGCGATTCGTGAGTGAACGCTTGGTGGGTATCGACGATGACCCGTTCTGCGTATCGTGCTCCCGCGCGCTACTCGCGTTTTTCTATCCCAAGTTGAGTCACCGCTTTCAGGTGTTCCTCCATAACAGTCTTTACGAGCGCGCGCCGCGAAACAGCGAAATCGAGGAAGACGCGAACGCCAAGACGCACCTGGGTCCCGGTCGCTACGACCTCGTCATTGGCAACCCGCCGGGCAACGACAAATACTCCGGCACGAATCGCGTGTTTATCAGGCGAGAGTGGAAGCGGCGCTTCGGCCACTTGGGCGGCGGACTCATGGACCACCACTGTTTCGTACGGCGTGCAGTCGAATTAGCCAAGCCAAACGGAGGGCGCATTTGCCTGCTCGTGCCGGAAGGAATACTGACGCGAGACAACCGCGGGATGCCTGCGCTTCGCGAAGAACTGGCCGCTGATTGCCAGCTACGCGCCGTCATTTCATTGCCACGTGTGTTCAAAAACAATAACGCGCGCATGGCAGTGGTTTATATGGTGCGTGGTCAGCCTGCTACACGCGCCGAGAAGGTGATTCTCGCGGAGATTCGTGAAAAGTGGAGAGACGCTCAAGGCGTGGAGAAGACAACCGACTTATTTGGCGAATTGGAATCTGTTGTGGATCAGCTCGTCTGAAATGCGCCCTTCTCATCACTAGCCTTCAAATCCATATCATCGACCGTTCCCATGAAAATCCGACTTGTTCCCTCGGTGGCTCGAACGTTAGCCGTTTGCATGAACCTGGCCGTGGCGAGCGCCACACTTCCGGCTGGCGCAAGCGCCATCGAATTGACGTTGCAAACGCGCGATCCAGCCACCGGAAAAATCATGCTCGCAACCGAGACAATCGAACCGGAACACGTCGGCGTAATCGCAGTTGATGTTTGGAATTATCACTGGTGCAAAACCGCCACAATGCGCGTCGATGCGATTGTGCCGCGGATGAACAAAGCGTTGGAGGCAGCGCGGTCGCTCGGCATGACAGTGATGCTCTGCCCCAGCGATGTGGTCGATAATTACGTCGGATACCCGCAGCGCGAAGCGGCTTTGGCATTGCCAAAATTTCCCGTGCCGACTGTTGTGAATGTGACCTGTCCGCCGGTGCCAGATGCGGGCGGTTGCGCGTGCGGCCGCGAACGTTGCGCGGTGAATTACGGTTGGGATGGAATGCATCCCGCACTTCGGATTGGGGAGGCGGATTTGATGCCGGATAGTCAGGCGGAGGTTTATGCCATCTGCAAGCAACGCGGGTTGACCCACCTGATCTATGTTGGGTTTCACACTCAGGTTTGCCTGCTCGGAAAACCGATGGGCTTAAAAGCAATGAAATCCGCCGGCCTGCGCTGCGTCCTGGCGCGCGACATGACAGACGCTCATCCAGGATACGATCCTTCCCGCAATTTCACTCCTGATCTCAATACGGAACAAGTGATCGAGCATTTTGAAAAATACCTGGCGCCGACGATCAGTTTTCAAGACGAACTGACCAAGCTTGGGAAGTGGGACTCGAACTGGATCGTGGATCCGGTTCGGCTCGCGCCGTGGGGAACGAAGATGCGCCCGCATCTTTTCGAAGAACCGATCACGGTGACATTGAGCGCGCCTCTCGAGCCGGACGCGGCCATCCGGTACACGCTGGATGGGACCATTCCCTCGCCGTCGTCTCGGTTGTACACAAAGCCGCTCGTCTTCACCGAAACAACGCAATTGCGCGCGGCAGCGTTTCGCGGTGAGCGTGCCGTTTGTTTGGAATCACAAGGGTCCTTCGTGCGCCTGAGCCCGGTCCCGTCTTTGCCGCAGATTTATCTCGGCGAATTAAAGCCGATTCGGAGCGTGGGGTTCGGCCACACGTATGGCGCCGCGGTGCGTTATTCCGGGCACACCCAGCCACCGCAAACGGACAAATCGAACCTCGGCCAGGATATTAAAATCGATCGTCAAACCTTTCAGCATGGCCTAGGCGTGCATGCGCCGTGTGAACTCGTTTATGAGGTCAAACCCGAGTACAAACGGTTCGTCGCACTCGCTGGCGCTGATGAGAATTTGATAAGGCTGAGCAACGGTTCGAATCTCGCAAAATATCCCAGTGTCGTTTTCAAAGTCTTCATCGATGGCAAGGAAGCCGCCGCCAGTCCCGTGATGCGGATATTGTCTCGAGCGTGGCGGTTTGACCTGGAAATTCCGAGAGGCGCGAAAATGATCAGTCTCGCGGTGATGGATGCCGGCGACGGTTCGCGGGAAGATTTCGCCGACTGGGCAAACGCCGGCTTCATGGTCCAGCGTTGATCATGCCGAGCGCACTTGCCGCGCTTCCCGGCCGGCGCAAATCCGATTTGCAGTTCTTGCTGCGGGGCTGTGATTATTTTAGGCTGGCAGCATGAGAACTTGGCTGGCGTTGGCTCTATCGTTGGCGGTCCTTTTTAACGCGTCGGGCGCTGGCGGAAAGCAGACCGAGGGAAATCGCAAAGTGTATGTCGTGCCAGTCCGCGACGACATCATGCCGCCGATGGTTTATCTGGTCCGCCGGGGAGTGAAGGCTGCGATGGAGGCGAAAGCGGAGCTGCTCGTTTTGGATATGAAAACCAATGGGGGGCGGCTCGATTCGGCCGAGGAAATCATGGAAATCCTCGACCAGTTCAAGGGCGAAACAGCCACTTACGTCAATGACCGCGCGTTTTCTGCGGGTGTTTTTCTCGCAGTGGCGACGAAGAAGATCTACATGGCGCCGCAGAGCGTCATTGGCGCGGCGGCTCCGATCATGCTTGGACCGAGCGGGAGCGTCGAGAAGACCCCGGAAACTTTCGAGGTAAAAATGACTTCAGCGGTGCGAGCTTTAGTTCGGCGCGCCGCCGAAAAGAACGGCTACAACACCGATGTGATCGAGGCCATGATCGACAAGAACAAGCCTCTCGATGTCAACGGCACGACTCTCAGCAAACAAGGAGACATTCTCACGCTGACCGATAGCGAAGCGAAAAAAACGTATGGCGATCCGCCCAAGCCGCTGCTCTCGTCCGGCACCGTCGATTCGATCGAGGAATTATTGAAGCTGACCGGCCACAGCGCTGCTGCCGTGATCCGCATCCAACCCACTGGCGTCGAAACGATCGGCACGTGGCTGAATCGGTTGAGTCCGCTGTGGCTGATCCTCGGCGTGCTCGGAATTTATCTCGAACTTAAAACTCCCGGGTTCGGCTTGCCAGGAATCGTCGGGATCTCCGCCTTCGCGCTCTACTTTTTTGGGAGTTACGTCGCGGGGCTGTCGGGATTGGAATGGGTGGCGATCTTTTCGATCGGGCTGGCGCTGCTGGTTGTCGAATTCTTTGTTTTTCCGGGAACGGTGCTCCCAGGCCTGACCGGCTTTGCGTTGATGTTCGTCGCGCTGGTGATGGCGATGGTTGATATTTATCCGGGCGGCCCGTGGCTGCCCACCGTCGGCCAATTGCGCCTTCCTCTCGAGAATTTTTTAATTGCGCTGATCGGAACGGCTCTGGGCGTTTGGCTGTTGAGTTTGTGGGTTCCGAAAACAACGCTGTACCACCAGCTCGTCTCGACCTCCTCGAGCGGAGAAATATCGGTCGTCGAGCAGCATCAGAGCCAGGCCAAGCACCTGGGCGACCAAGGCGTGGCATTGTCGGGGCTGCGGCCGAGCGGGAAGGCGCAATTCGGCGAGGACATCGTCGACGTGATCACGCAGGGAGAATTAATCCCGAAGGAGAGCAAGGTTCGGATTATTGGATACAGCGGCGGAGTCGCGGTGGTGGAAGAGACGAACAGAGCCTAGCCAAATCTGAGAGGTTTTGCGACGAGAATGTCTGAAGAAGAATCTAGCGAAGGCTGTTCGTTTGCGGCGGTTCCGCGGGTTTTAACCCTTCGCGGCGCTGAGGCAGGCGGCCGCCCGAGTTCGTCTTGCGCTGGCCGTGGGACTTGGCAATTGTTTCGAACTTCTTTTTTTGCTCGGGAGTGAGCTCGGAAAGGATGCGTTCGCGCGTGTGACGAAATTCCTGATGAGCGCGGGGCGCGACCGAGTCCCATAATTCGCGCATGTTTTGCTGGCTCTCGCGCAGGATTCCTTCGATGTGTTGGTGTTGGTCGGGAGTGAGATTCAAGTCGCGATCCAATCGTTTGAGGTAATCGCCGCGTTGTTGGGCCCACCAGCGCAAGGGTGGCGCGTCGCCATTGAATTGCCGCGCAGGAGTTGGAGGCGGGCTATGCCAGCGGACGGTCAACGCTCCAGTGACTGCTCCAGCTGCGTAGATAATCAGGACAGCAAAGATGACCTTCCAGACTTTCACCAAGTCATGTCGAAATTGTTGAACGGGGCGAGGACGGCGGTTTCCAGATCAGGAGCGCGGCTGGAATTTGGGAGCAAGCCGAGAACCGAACCGAGGCTCAACAGAAGCATGAGCACCAGGCAAGGCGCGGCGGCGCGCCAGAGGTGCTGCGCCCAGAACGACCAGTGATCGAAGGAAGGCTTCCCAGAGAGCCTGGCCATGATTCTTTTCTCGAACGCGTAAGGAACCGAATCCGAAGGCGCGCCGGAGCGGGCGGCGGCCAACAGCTTTCTTTGCAGTTCAGAGATGTCCATGCTTTGTTCCAGACGGCTGCGGATAGTTTTCAGGTTACAGATACTTTTCTTTTGCCATTCGCTCCAGACATTTTCGCATTTCGGCGCGGGCTCTGAAAGCGCGCACTTTGACGAGCGGAACGGACCAGCCCGTGAGCGCGGCGATTTCTTTGACGGAACGATCTTCAATCTCCAGGAGCGTGATCACGAGGCGCGCTGAGGGAGAGAGGCGTTCGAGGATCTTGGCAACCAATTCGCGGGCCGCGCTTGCGTTTTCGGAAGCGTCGTCGGGTTTGGCGGCGAAGCGTTCGAGCCAATCAGTTTCTTGGGCCGCCAAGTCCGAGAACGAGAGCTCGCGATTGCGCTGATGTTTTCGCAGGGAGTCATAACACGTTCGCACCGCGAGCCGCATGAGCCAATGTTCGAAGGGCGCTTTGGCCTGATAAGTCCCCAATTTTTCGTAAGCCTTCAGGAAAATTTCCTGAACCGTGTCCTCGACTTCGCTTTCGCGCCGGGCATACCGGCGGGCCATGGCGAACAAGCGGGGTTGATATTTCTTGACGAGCAATTCGAAGCGGGCGGTCTCCCCCTGCAGGACCGCTTGGACGAGCTCCGAATCGTTTGGCTCCATTTGTGGCGAACTGTGCCAGAAAGGGATTGGGCTAAAAAGCCGAAAGCCACTGCGGGGCGCAGTGGCTTTCGGTGACCCAAACTTTAACCGAATTGTCGTTCCGAATGACAGCTGAGATACTTTGAACGAGACCGGGAACCCAACGCAACCCAGCCTCACGGAAGATCATCAAACTGTCAGAGCGAGAGACGAATCGCTTTCTGGAAAGGTTACAAGGAAGATGGCGGAGAATTTTCGCTGACAATGGTCCTTTGAATTCCGAGGATCCGGTCGAATTCTTCGGAGAAGCGCCGCATTTCTTCGCTGATCTTTTGCGGCTGCTCAGCGACCGTCTCGATGAGCCGCGCGGCCATGTCCGGCTTGCGGCGGATCAGTTCCACTGCGGCGACGATGAGCGAAAGATGATTGTTAATGTTATGGCGGAACGTGGAGAGTTTTTGGTTCAGCTCTTGGATTTGCGGCGGATCGACCGAGCGGTTCTGATTGGGCTCGCCCATGCCCTGACGATGGTCGCGAGTTCCGTGGAAAGCAAGCCGTTTGAAGTTTTCCAAACTGCGGCGCCGCGTCGTGCTTAATTTTTTGCGCATCGATTAGTTCCTCAGTGGCTGCAACTTGCGGCGAGGGAAACCGGATCCCTTTTCCGTTCCTCCCATTTGTCAGCGGCTGATTCGGAGAGCCGCCGCCGACAGCGAGCCGACAGCGTTAAAGCGCCATTTTGCGGATTGACATTGACGGAAGCAAATTTACTCTGTGCAGCCTGTAAAAACGAGAGGCAGGGCGGGGGCACGGCCGCCGCGATCTGCCAAGCTAAGAGAGGAAGTGAATCTGTTTGACCGAAATTAAACTGAAAAAGGGTGAGTCCGTTGAGAAAGCTTTGCGGCGCTTGAAAAAGCGCATCGATCGTGAAGGCGTTTTGAAAGAGGTCCGGAACCATCGTCATTTTGAAAAGCCAAGCGAAAAACGTCGGCGCAAAATGAAAATGGCCCGGTTTTCGGCCATGCTCAGCGCACGCTACGCTGAACTGTAGACAATTTCGCGCTTGCCAGCCGAGTGCATCTTTCCCCAAGGCGCACTCGGCTTTTTTTTTAACAATCCATGTACGCTTTGTCCTCTTGCTGGAATTCGAACCGCCACACGGATGGCCGCGTGATGCTTCGCGAGATTCGAGAGCTTGGTTTCGAATACGCAGAGCTCAGTCACGGCATCCGGATCAGTCTGCTCCCCGGAGTGCTCGAAGCGGTCGATGCCGGCGAAATCAAAATTTCCACCGTCCACAATTTCTGCCCCTTGCCGATTGGGGTGAATCACGCCGCTCCCAACCTTTTCAAATTCAGTTCGCCGGACGCGCGGGAGCGGGAAAACGCCTTCCGCCATTCTTTAAAGACTCTTGAAACCGCAGCTCGAGTCGGGGCCAAGCTCGTTGTCCTGCACCTCGGAGCAATCGAGATGAAGGATTACACCGAGAAGCTGCTCGAGATGGCCGAGCGAAACGAGCGGGACACTCCCAAATATCAAAAGATTTGTCTCGAAGCCGAAGAGAAGCGGGAACAAAAAAAACAAAAGCCAATGCAGCTCGCCTGCGACATGCTGCGCCGGTTGCTCGAAGAAGCGGCCCATCGCGGGCTGCTGCTCGGGATTGAAAATCGGGAAGCCCTCGAAGAAATCCCGCTCGAACCTGACCTCACCTTTTTCTTCAAGGAGATGAATCACCCGTCGCTGCGTTACTGGCACGACACTGGCCACGCCCAGATCAAAGAGAACCTTGGTTTCATTCATCACGCGCTCCATTTGCAATCGATGGCCGAACAACTGGCTGGCTTTCACATCCACGACGTCCAGCCGCCCGGCCGCGATCATTGTCCTCCCGGCAGCGGCACGGTCGATTTCGCCGCCCTCAAACCGTACGTCCGGCCAGACCACATCAAAGTCTTCGAACTCAACCCTGGCGTGCCGCTGGAAGCCTTGCGGGAAGGAATCGCATATCTTAAAGCGATTTGGGGCGAGGAGTGAAATCCGGCCGAAAATTCACCGGCTCGCTCGGGCGCTTCGCCATTTGCGTGGTTCTATTGGTTTGGATTTTCCACGCCATCTTTGTCCTCGAAGGAAAACGGCAGTGGGAACGCGCGGGCAAATCGTGGTCGTCACTTTCTCGAACCGAGCAATGGGAGGTCGCCTGGTCGGAAGGTCCTCCGGAGCTCTGGCGCACGTTGCGCCTCGTTAAACCGACCGCGTTCGCGCTGTCCCTCGGATTCATGGGGCTGACCATTTTTCTCGGAACAGTGCGGTGGCGGATGGTTCTCAAGGTGCAAGGGCTCGAATTGTCGTTCGCGCGGGTCGCGGAGATCTCGCTGGTGGCGCATTTCTTCAATTCGTTTCTGCTCGGATCAACCGGCGGCGATGTCCTGAAGGCGTATTACGCCGCTCGAGAAACGCACCACAAGAAAACCGAGGCGGTGATGACAGTGTTGATCGATCGGCTGCTCGGATTATTCGCGATGCTGCTGTTCGCTTGCGTCATGATGGCGCCGAACTGGGACGTGATGCGGTCATCCCCTCGGACGATCGCTCTGGGCTGGACGGTTTTCCTCATGCTCATGGCCAGCGCGGTGCTGGTGGGGTTGTCGTTTTGGGGCGGCGTTTCAAAAGCTTGGCCGCGCTTTCGCGCGTTGCTGGCCAAATTGCCGAAAGGGGACCAAGTGGAACGCGCCGTAGAGGCCTGCCGCCAATTCGGGCGCGAACATCATTTCGTCTACCCGGTTTTCCTCCTGTCAATGGTGCTCAACGCCATTTGTGTGTTGCAGATCGTCGCTCTGGTTAAAGGAATGGGATTGCCAGTGCCGACGCTTGCGCTGTTTGCCATTGTGCCGATCATCGTTTCGATCTCGGCGCTGCCAATCACTCCGAGCGGCTTGGGCGTGCGCGAGAATCTTTACGTTTTGATGCTGACGATACCGGCGATCAATATCGAGGCGACCCAAGCGCTTTCTCTCTCGTTGCTGGCTTACTCCGGCAGTTTGATTTGGAGCGTTATCGGGGGAATGGTTTATGCCAGCCGGAAGGAACGCGACCGTTTGCCGGAAATCAAGGAGGCGGACGCGTTGACCGACGCGTTGTGACGCGGAAAATTTCGATCGAATCCACGGCCCAGGGAAGGCCCAGATCCGCGTGAGAGCTTTAGATATTTCCAAAGAAATTGTTGGCCGCTTGCAGCGCCATGGCCATGCCGCCTTTTGGGTGGGAGGTTGCGTCCGCGATTTTTTGCTGGGCCGGGAACCAGTCGATTTCGACATTGCGACCAGCGCGAAGCCCGACGAGATCGAGCGCCTCTTTCAAAAAACGGCGCCGGTCGGCCGCCAATTCGGCGTGATGTTAGTGATCGAGCACGAGCAAACTTTTGAAGTGGCCACCTTCCGCTCGGAAAGCGACTACGAAGACGGACGCCGTCCGAGCAAAGTGGAGTTCTCGAATGCCGAAGCGGACGCGCGCCGCCGCGATTTTACGGTCAACGGGCTTTTTTACGATCCGGTGGCGGAGCGGTTACACGATTGGGTGGGCGGCGAAAACGATCTGAAAACCAAGCGCCTCCGGACGATCGGTCCTGCGGAAGAGCGCTTCGCGGAGGACCGCCTCCGTTTGCTCCGCGCAGTGCGGCTGGCCGCTCAACTGAATTTCACGATCGAGGACGAGACCTTTCGGGCGGTTCAAGCCCATGCGTCCGAAATCTCCCGAGTGAGCGTGGAGCGAATTCGAGATGAACTGCTCAAATTGTTCTGGCCGCCGCACGCCGCGCGCGGATTGGATTTGCTGCGGGAGAGCGGCCTGCTCAACCCCACGCTGCCTGAACTCGTGCCGATGATCAGTTGCGAACAATCGCCCGAGTATCATCCGGAAGGTTCGGTCTACGAGCACACCCGTCTCGTCCTGGCGAATTTGCCGGACGATCCTGCGCCGACGCTCCCTTGGGCAGCCCTCTTGCACGACGTCGGAAAACCCGCCACCTTTGCTCGCGAAAGCCCCGCCGGCCCCATTCATTTTTACGGGCACGAAAAAGTCGGCGCCGAGATTGCCGAGGAGCTGCTTCGCCGGCTTCGTTTCCCGCGCAAACAAATGGATGAAATCGTTTTTTGCGTGCGGCGCCACATGCAATTCAAAGATGCGCCAAACATGCGACAGGCGACGTTGCGCCGCCTGCTGCTGCGGCCGACCTTCCCGATCGAACTCGAGCTGCATCGCGTCGATTGCTTGGGATCGCACCGGCAGTTGGACATCCATGATTTTCTCGTGCGCGAATCAATCCTGCTTGCGGCGCGGCCGGACATTCAGCCGCCGTTGGTCGATGGGCGCGACCTGCTCGATCTGGGAATGCCGGAGGGGCCTGCCTTGGGAAAGTTGCTCGCGGAAATTCGCGAGAAACAATTGCAGGACGAATTGAAGACCCGGAGCGAAGGCTTGGCCTGGGCAAAAAGCCGTCTGAAGGAAATTTAACGACCATGTGAACGTCCGGTGGGGCGAGCGTACTCGCGAGCCGTGGGTGCAATGCTCCTTGCCGGCTCGTCGGTAGCCTCGCCCCACCGGATCAATTCGGTGCATCCAGACGGTGCAGGTGAGCGAGGTTCTTGAGAAGCTTCCATGGCCGTAGCACCACCGTACTCCCAATGCTGCTGCAACCAGATCTCTCTGCCAAACCGTTGACGCACCTGCATCAGGATTTGGGCTGCCAAATCTGGATGCAGGTGCATCACCAGTTTGGCAGCGGTCGGTTGCATGTTCAGGCAAAGGCCCCATGTTCAATGTTTTGAGGCGCTTTGGGACATGAATCTTTGTAAGGCGGACAAGCTGTCCGCGCTCCCGAATGCATCGGTTCATGGGTAGCCTCCATGCAACGGGTGCACACATGGCGACTATCAACCTCGGCTCGTCAGTAGCCTCGCCCCACCTGAATGACCATGGGCACCTCCTCTTGCTCATGCTCCCGATCTTGACCTTGTTCTTCTTTTTCCTCATTCATCGAGCAAGAACATGAACATGATCAAGAGCAGGAGCGCCGTTCCTCCGTGCGCTTTCACAGGTTCATCTGAAGCCTCCAGGTCCAACCAGGCATTGCGACCATGAACTTCCCGACCCAGGCCGTCCGTCCGTCCCCTCCGCGCTGAAAAAAGTGGCGTTTAGAGGCTTTTGGTTTATCGTCCCGGGTTCGTTCAAAGGCCCAGACCGATGGAAAAGATTTTGCTGATTGATGACGAGAAGGACGTTCAATATTCCTTCCGCCGAATTTTCGACTCTTCCGATATGGAATGGTCCACCGCCTCGAGCGGCGAAGAAGGCCTCAAGGTGGTTTCCCAAGCCAAGCCAGACCTTGTCATCATGGATGTCCGGATGGGTGGCATGAGCGGCCTGGAAACGCTCCGGCGCATCCGCCAGTCGCATCCAAAGCTTCCCGTGATTATCATGACGGCCTATGGCACGACCCAGACCGCCATCGAAGCGATGAAGCTCGGCGCCTACGATTATCTGCTAAAACCCTTCGACATCCCCAAGCTCAAGGAGCTCGTCCAAGCTGCGCTCAAGTCCGCGCGTGAGATGAAGCAGGTGGTCTCGTACGAGCCGTTGCTCGAATCGGAGGATTACGACGTCGGCATCGTCGGCCGGAGCGAGGCGATGCAGAAAGTTTTCAAATTGATCGGCCAACTGGCTGGCAGCGACGCGACCGTGTTGATTACGGGCGAGAGCGGCACCGGGAAGGAACTCGTCGCCCGAGCGATTTACCACCATAGCCAGCGAAGTGAACAGCCGTTCGTCGCCATCAACTGCGCTGCCATTCCGGAGAATCTGTTGGAGAGCGAATTGTTCGGGCACGAGAAGGGCGCTTTTACAGGCGCAAGCCAGCAGCGCATCGGGAAATTCGAGCAAAGCCACGGCGGAACGATTCTTCTCGATGAGATCGGCGATATGAGCCTAGCCACGCAGACAAAAATCTTGCGCGTGCTCCAGGACGGGACGTTCGAGCGCGTCGGGGGCAATCAAACCGTCCGTGTGAATGTGCGGGTGATTGCCGCGACCAACCGTCCGTTGGAAAAAATGGTGGCGGATCGTAGTTTCCGCGAGGACCTGTTCTACCGGTTGAACGTCGTGCGCCTGCAAATCCCGCCGCTGCGCGAACGGGCGGGGGACATTCCGTTGCTGATAAATTATTTTCTCAAACAGTTCGCGGTGAAACAGCATCGCGCCCCAAAATCGATTTCGCCGCAAGTCATCGCTGCGCTCGAAGCCTTCGGCTGGCCCGGCAACGTGCGCGAACTGGAGAACGTCATCCAGCGCGCGATGGTGGTCGCGAAGGGCGAAGCAATCCTTCCCGCGGACTTGCCGCCTGAGATGGGCGCCCCTGCCCCTGCTCCCGAAACGAAAGTTGCGCCGGCCCAAGTCACGATTTCGAATGGCGAACCGGCCGATTTGCCTGCGATCGTGTCGCTCCTGTTTCGCTGGGCGCGCCGCGACGCCAAGTTGAAAATAATTCCGGCGGTGGAACGGGAGCTGATCATTCAGGCGATGCGCGAAACCAAAGGGAACCAGGTGCAAGCGGCCAAGCTTCTTGGCATCACGCGCGCGACCTTGCGGAAACGGCTCGAGAAATTCGGGATTCGGCAGGAACTGCTGATTGGATAAACGGTGATGTGGCCCTCGAGGCCACGAGGCGGATCAAAGCATTGCCGTGACGAGATTGAGCTCCCGCTCCTAACCAGGCCGACGCTGAGCTTCGCTTGAATCGTCCTCCGGCAATTCGCCGGGGGTTTTGCGCGACTTGAGGAATTGTTTCAGCGTTTGCGGGTGATTTTCAAAAAACTCAGCCAGATCCGCCAGCATTTCGACGGTCGCGGGGCTGAGGTGATGTTCGATTCCTTCGATGTCTTCCTGCTGAGTTTTCTCATCGAGCCCGAGCAGCGAGAAGAACCGGCTCAGGGTGGCGTGGCGTTTCTGGATGGTGCAAGCGACGGCGCGGCCTTTCTCCGTGAGAATGAGGCCGCGATATTTTTCGTAAGTCAGAAACCCGAGTTCGCCCAGCTTTTGCACCATGCTCGTGACCGAGGCCTGGGTGACATCGAGCGACGAAGCGATGTCCACGACGCGGGCATACCCCTTTTCTTCGATCAACGCATGGATGCGTTCGAGGTAATCTTCCGCGCTTTGGCTCGGAACGGGCGGCATAGCCGTAATAAACCACAACGCTCGAAGCAATTGCAAGCGCACCCGCGCCATCGAGGAAAAAGGTTGTTTTCCGGAAGACGCTCCGTACCTTTTTTCCGTCGATGAAGACATTTGCCGAATTAAATTTCCCCGGGCGCTTGGTCGCGGTCGAAGGTTTGGACGGCTCGGGCAAATCGACCCAGATTCACCTGCTCAAGCGCTGGCTCGAGCTGCAGAACGCCAAGGTGTTCTTCAGCGAATGGAATTCTTCGGCGCTGGTGAAGAGCGCCACCAGCAAAGGAAAAAAGCGCGAGCTGCTCACCCCGACCACCTTCAGCCTGATTCATGCGACGGATTTCGCCGATCGCTATGAACGCCAATTGGTGCCGCTGTTGCGCGCCGGTTATCTCGTGCTGTGCGATCGATATATTTTTACGGCCTTTGCCCGCGACACCGTTCGCGGCTGCCCGCCGGAATGGGTCCGTGGCATTTATAATTTCGCGGCGATGCCGGACCTGACCTTTTTTTTCAAAGCGGACCTGGAAGTTTCCTTGCAGCGCATTTTGGATGGCCGGCCGGAACTGAAATATTTCGAGGCCGGCATGGATTTGAAGCTGTCGCGCGATCCTTACGAAAGCTTCCGCATTTTCCAGGGCCGGATGCTGGAGCGGTACATGGCGATGACGGACGAATTCAATTTCTTGACCATCGATGCGAACGAGCCAGTCGAAGCGCAGCAATCGATCGTGCGCCGCCTGATCATGTCCAAGATCGATCTGGGCCAGTATTGCTTCCACAATGGCCCGCCGCAACGTCCGCTCCATACCGCGCCATGAAATCTCTCCCGCTCCGAAAAGCTCCCGCGCAACGCTGGGCCCGAATTCAAGTGCCGCATCGGAGTCCGAAACGTTTTTACGGGCATGGCATTCCTGGCGTCGACACTTCGAAGCTCTCCGGAAAATTGATTGTGGTGGAAGGGGCGGATGGTTCCGGCCGCTCCACGCAAATCGAGCGACTCGTCCAATGGCTGGAAGGAAGCGGCCACGCCACTGTGCAGGTTGGCCTGAAGCGATCGACGCTCGTCAGCGAAGAGCTCGAACAGGCGCAGCAGGGAAATATTCTCAGCCGGATCACGCTGAGCTTGTTTTACGCGACAGACTTTGCCGACCAACTCGAAAACATCATTCTGCCAGCGTTGAAAGCAGGGTTCATGGTGCTCGCTGATCGTTACATTTACACCTTGATGGTGCGCGATATGGTCCGCGGGATGGACGAACCGTGGCTGCGCAATCTTTACGGAATTGCGCTCGTGCCGGACGCGGTTTTTTACCTCAACGTCTCGCCGGAAGAGCTGGTTCAGCGCAGCTTCGCCAAGAACAAGGCGCTCGATTATTGGGAAAGCGGAATGGATCTGGGCCTTTCGCGCGATATGTTCGACAGCTTTTTGAAATACCAATCCCTGGTCGAAGACAAGTTCAAGAGCATCCAGGCCACCTATGGGTTTAGCATCGTGGACGGCCATCGGTCGATGGAAGCGATCAACGATGATTTGCGGAAGAAAATCGTGTCGGTGCTCGCGGGCGGGTGAAGCTGTATGAAAGAGCAGACCCGGGCTGTCATTGATGTCGGAACAAACTCGGTCAAGCTTCTCGTGGCAGAAGTGAGCGGGCGAACCGTCCGGCCCGTTTACGAACAAAGCGAACAAACCCGGCTGGGCCGCGGCTTTTACGAAACGCGCCGGTTATCGGGCGAAGCGATCGAACTCACGGCGCGCGCGGTGGCGGCCTACAAGAAACAGGCCGAGGAATGGGGCGCGGCCGCGCCTCGCGTGATCGCCACCAGCGCGGCTCGGGATGCGGTCAATCCGGAAGAGCTGGTGTCGACCATCCGAAAAGAGGCCGAGCTCGATGTTGAAATTCTTTCCGGCGAGCAGGAGGCCGATTGGGTTTTTCGCGGCGTGACCACCGATCCCGCGTTGAGTTCGCTCCCGCTTTTGATTCTCGACGTTGGCGGCGGCAGCACCGAATTCATCTTAGGGCGTGACGCGCATCATCATTTTCGAGGCAGTTTTCCGCTCGGCACGGTGCGCTTGCTCGAACAAAACCGGTGGAGCGATCCGCCCGCCGCGGCTGATTGGGCGAGTTGCCGCGAACAGGTTTCGCGCGTGCTGGACGAGTTAGTGGCGCCAGCCCTCCACAACGCGTTCGAGAAAATTCCGGCCGGCCAGCTTCAACTGATCGGCACTGGAGGAACAGCCACGATTTTAACGCGGCTCCAATTTGGGCTGATGAAATTCGAGCGCCACAAAATCGATGGCGCGGTCCTGACACGCGAGGACGTAACGCGGCAGCGAGAACGGCTCTGGAGTTTGCCGCTCGAGGAAAGGCGGAAGCTCATTGGCATGCCCTCGAAACGGGCGGATGTCATCGCGCCGGGGGCGGCGATTTACGAAGCGATTCTCTCTCAGTTCGGTTTTCACGGAATGCGAGTCAGCACCCGCGGCCTGCGCTATGCCGCCGTCATGGATTAGCTTTAAAAGCCGCACTTGGAACCACGAACCACACGAACGACACGAAAGTAATTTCTTTCCTTTCGTTTCGTGTATTTCGTCTTTTTCGTGGTTTGAAGGCCCGATTCAGAATTAACCCGCCTTGGCACTTCCCGGTGCTCTTCCCCGTTGACAGGGCCAAGGCGCGCTGATTAAGTGCCGTGTCGAAAGGAGGTCCGTCCCGAGTTCCCGCGCGAGGTCCATCGCGATTTGGGCACGTGGAACGGACGGAAATGTCATGTCGCACCAGCCCACTCACAGGTGTCGAGTTGTCTTTCGCTCTCTCGAATCTGCCGCCTTCACTTTGGCCGAATTGCTGGCGGTGATCACCATGATCGGCTTGCTCGCGGGGCTTCTTCTCCCTGCGCTTTCAAAAGCCAAAGCCACTGTTCAGCACGCGCACTGTGTGAATCATCTGCGGCAATGGGGGCTCGCCACCCAAATTTACGCTCATGACCACGACGATTTCCTCCCGGACGAAGGCTCGCCCAGCCCTACCCTGCGAATGACCAACACGGGTTGGTACATCGCCCTCCCGCGAACGCTTGGGCTTCCGGTCTATTCGACCCAAGCCTGGCGCACGAATGCGCTGGCGCGCCCGGAACCGAACTTGTTCCTCTGCGCGGCCAATCCACGCCGCGCGACCAATAACAATCTCTTTCATTATTGCCTCAACAGTCATGTGGACGGAACCGGCAACGACGATCGGCCAACCAAACTCGGTTGGATAGCCCGCCCGGCGCAAACAGTCTGGCTTTTCGATAACGGCAAACGCGCGGCCGTCGCGCAGCAAAACAATGTTCACACGAACATCCATTCTGGCGGCGCGCAGTTCCTGTTTCTGGACGGGCACGTGGCCCGGTTTCACAACACGGCCTACTGGGATTTCAAAGCGGCCAGAGGACGCACGAATAATCCGGAGATCCTCTGGATCCCGTGATTTGGTTCTCGGTTCTTTCCTTGATGATTTCATTCACGACTTTTTTCGAATAGAGTTGAGCGCAAAATTAAGCCTCCCTCATGCGCCGGCGATTGATATTAAGGACCGTCGTTTTTTTGGTCCTGTGCCTAGGACTGGGATTGGTTGCCCTGAGACCGGCTTCACCCCGATTATTCTGATTGTGCTTTCGTCTACACCCAGAACTGAAAAGCTCCCTTCACGCGGTTGCGTCACGACTAGAATTACTGAGGCGTGAAAACAAGGACCCAAGTTTCGCAACCTCCCTTGAAGCCGGTTCTGCTGTTCGACGGCGATTGCGGGTTTTGCCGCCGCTGGGTCGACCGCTGGCGCGAGCAGACGGGTGATGCGGTGCTGTACAGTCCGTTTCAGGACGAGGCGTTCGTCGCTGCCTTTCCTGAGCTCGATCGAAATCGTTTTCGCGAATCAGTCCATCTGATCGAAGCGTCCGGCGACGTCTTCACCGGATCCGAGGCGGTGTTCCGGGCGCTTGCTCACGGCCCGCCGCCGCATTTCAGTTTGTGGTGTTACGAGCATCTGCCTGGATTTGCTCCGGTTTCAGAAACGGTTTATCGGTTCGTCGCGCGCCACCGCCAGTTCTTTTCGGCCCTGACCCGTTTGATCCTGCCCCACCCCGACTCGGATAGCCGCCGGATGGCCTCGATTTTTATCCGCGGGCTGGGACTCATTTACTTCTTTGCGTTCCTCTCGCTCTGGTCCCAAATCATTGGACTGGCTGGGCATGACGGAATCTTTCCGGTCGAGCGGCTGCTCGGACTGGCCCGGGCGCAATTGACCGGTTGGGAACGCGTTCATCAGTTGCCAACGTTCTGCTGGATCTCTGCCGGCGACGGCGCGCTGCACTTTCAATGCGCTTTGGGAACAACGCTTTCTTTACTCGTGCTGGCGGGAATCGGGCCGGCGCTTTCGCTCGCTGCTCTCTGGCTGTTGTACCTCTCACTCACCGCTGCCTGCGGAATTTTTTTGGGATTTCAATGGGACAACCTGCTCTTGGACACGGGGCTCATCACGATTTTCCTGGCGCCGCTTGGGTGGCGGCTGCGCTGGCCGCGCTCGCCCTCACGGCTTCCCATTTGGCTGCTCCGAATTTTGCTGTTCCGGCTGATGTTTTTTTCCGGATGCGTCAAGCTGGCAAGCCATGACCCCGCTTGGGCGAAACTCGAGGCGCTGCGGTATCACTACGAGACTCAGCCTCTGCCCACGTGGGTCGGGTGGTACCTTCACCAATCGCCAGCTGGTTTTCACAAAACATCGGTCGTGCTGATGTTCGTTTTGGAACTGCTCGTGCCGTGGCTCATCTTTGGACCGCGCCGGCTCCGGCTCTTTGCTGCGCCTCTGTTGATGCTGCTGCAAACGTTCATCTCGCTGACGGGGAATTACGCCTTCTTCAATCTGCTCACGATCCTGCTCTGCTTCGCGTTATTGGACGACCGTGCGTTGCGCGCGATCGCCCGCGCTGGATGGCTTGGAAAACTGGCCCGCCGTTTCCTGGCGTGGCGCGCCCTGCCGGAGCGCGTTCCAACCGCGCCAGCCAAAGCGCGCGGGCGATTATGGCCCGCGCTGATTTCATGGCCGGTGATGATTTTCATTTTGCTGATCGCCACCGTCCAATTCGTCGCGTTTTTCCAGCGCACATTGCCCTGGCCGCGGTTGGTGCGCGGGCTTTACAGCTGGCAGGAGCCGTTTCGCTCGATCAATCAGTACGGCCTTTTCGCCGTCATGACGACCAACCGGTTTGAGATCATCGTTTCGGGAAGCGACGACGGCCGAACCTGGAAGCCGTACGAATTCAAATATAAACCGGGCGATCCGGCGCGTGCGCCGCAGTTTGTCGAACCGCACCAACCACGGCTCGATTGGCAGATGTGGTTCGCGGCCTTGGGAACGTACCAGGAAAACCCGTGGTTCGTCTTCTTTTGTCAGCGCCTGCTCGCGGGCTCTCCGGAGGTGTTGCGACTGCTAAAGTCGAATCCGTTCCCAGCAAAACCACCGCGATTCATTCGCGCCGAACTTTATCTATACCACTTCACCGATTTCACAGAACGCCGCCGCACCGGCAACTGGTGGCGCCGCGAAAAAGTTCGGGAGTACCTTCCGCCTCTGAGCGTGCGCTGATCATCCGTGCATCTTCGGACGCACTCCGATGAAGTACCAAATCAGGAAAACACCCAGTGCATAGACGAGCCAGTGCACCTGCCGCCCTTTTCCTGACAAGATTTTGATGATTGGATACGACACTAGGCCGAGCCCCAGCCCATCCGCGATCGAGAACGAAAACGGGATTCCCACCACCACCAGAAATGCCGGCGCCGCCTCGGTGATATCCGACCAATCGATTTGCGTCACGTTGCGCGCCATCAGCGTCCCGACCAATAAGAGGGCCGGGGCTGTGATGGGCGGATAACTCCCGACCATGGCAATGATCGGGCTGAAAAACAGCGCCACTAGAAATAAAACCGCAGCCGTGACGCTGGTCAGGCCGGTTCTTCCGCCGGCCTCGACGCCCGCTGCGCTCTCGATGAAACTCGTGACCGTGCTGGTCCCGAGACACGCGCCAACGGTTGTCCCGATTGCGTCTGAAAGGAACGCCTCGCGCGCTCGCGGCAATTTGTTTTCCTGGATCAAACCGGCTTGCTGCGCCACTCCGACTAACGTGCCGATGGTGTCGAACATCACCATAAATAAAAACATCACGACCAACGGCCACATCGCCAACGAAACGGCGTGCGCCAGGTCCATTTTGAAAAAGGTCGGCCCGAGTGATGGCGGCAACGCAACGATTCGCTCGGCCACTTTGAATTGTTTCGCGAGCATCGAATCGGGCGCCGCGGTTAAAAATCCGGCGGCGACTGCCCCCTTCAACAGCAACGCCGCCATTCCCGCCGCGAAAATCCCGCCCAGCAGCGCCGAGCGGACTTTGCGCGCGTGCAACCCAGCCGCCACAAAAAAGCCGATAAAGAACACGAGCAAGTCCGGTGAGGAAAATTGGCCGGTTAACCCCACGCCCGTGCTCGGATTCTTCACAATCAGACCGGCGTTTTGCAGGCCGATGAAGGCGATGAATAATCCAATCCCGGCCGCAATGGCCGCCTTTAAACTCGGGCTCAGCGCATTCATGATGATTTCGCGCGCGCCGAAAAACGACAGCAGGATGAAAAGAATCCCGGAAAGAAAAACGATTCCCAACGCCACTTGCCAGCCATTCTCGAACCCGGCTGCTTTCGCCGCTGGAATCGCGGTCAGCACAAAAAAGAAATTTTCGCCCATGCCCGGCGCTTGCGCGATTGGATAGCGCGCATAGAGTCCCATGATGGCTGAAGCGATCGCGGCGGAAAGGCAGGTCGCAGTCGTGACCGCTCCGAAATCCATGCCGGTTGTCTGGCCGAACATCGCTCCCGACAGCACCGCGGGCTGCACGAAAATGATGTAAGCCATGGTTAAAAATGTCGTGAGTCCCGCGATGGCTTCGATGCGGACGGATGTCTGATGTTCCGAAAGCCGGAAGAAACGCTGGAGCATGGGCAATTAAAAAACTGAAACCCTCAAAGAAACAACGCGGAACTTTGAACGACGGTTCCTTCGAGGTTTTCATCCCCGATAAGCGGAACCCGAAAATGATTATCTACTTTCGCCACCGGGAAGATGGCGAATGGGGAAAGTGGCAGCCGTTGGCGTTGATTCATCCGATCGAATGAGCCGAGCCAAGAAACTCCACCGTCACGTCGAGCTTCTGCAGCAGTGCCGGCGCTGCCCGCGCATGCACCCCGAGCCAGTGTCAGGCGGCCCGGTCACCAGCAAGGTTCTGCTCTTCGGGCAAGCGCCCGGGGTCAAAGAACCGATCTTGGGCCGGCCATTCGCTTGGACGGCTGGACGGACCCTCTTCCATTGGTTCAACCAAGCTGCCGGGATCACCGAGGAGGAATTCCGCGCGCGCGTTTACATGGCCGCAGTCTGCCGCTGTTTCCCCGGGAAAAAACCGGGCGGCGGAGACCGGGTCCCGGATCGCGACGAGATCTTGAACTGCGCCTCCTGGCTCGATGAAGAATTGGAGATTCTAAAGCCTGAGCTCGTGATTCCCGTGGGGACTCTGGCGATTCATCGATTTCTCCCGGGTGGCCGTTTGGAAGATCTCATTGGAAAGATGTTTTCGGTGAAGCACGGCCAGCACACCTTCGATTTGATTCCGCTGCCGCATCCGTCCGGAGCGTCCCCATGGCCGCGAATCGAACCGGGAAAATCTCTGCTGCAACGTGCGCTCCGATTAATCGCGGCTCACCCCGCCTTCCAGAACGTCGTCAAAAAAAAGAGCGCCCAGCCGCGCGGTTAATGCCCGCCAGTGACGATGTAACCTTGCCGGCGCAGGTCTTCCGCCAGTTCCCGTTCCATGACGACGGCAGCGTCGAACGGCATTGGATTCAAATGGGAATACAATTCCGGAAGCAATCGAACTCCGAAATTCCGCACTACCGCTGCCGCTTGTTTGCCGCTCTTGTGATTGGCGAATCGCTCTTCCGGAGATAAACCGCTCATCCCAACGTAAACGCACGGCTTGGCCGGATCGCACTTGGGATTTTCCCGGCGGACCTTTCGCAGCCGCGCGACTTTCGATTCGAGCAGCACCACGTACACATTGTGATGAAAAGCGGGATGCTCCGCTTCGCGTTTTGCTTCACGGACCCGCTGAAAAATGCTCGGCCGGCGGTTCATGTTCGATTGATGTAAACATCACCCAGCGAGTCCCAATCTGCGCCACGGCGGCGGGGCTTCCTTGGACCAGAAACCTTCGTGTTGGAACCGCGAAATACCTAGCGAGGTGCGCCTCAGACCAGGCGAGTTGAAAAGGCAGATTACACCGGACTACAACCCACCTAATCACCAGAACAACTCCCCACAGATTCAGAAAAACCTCGGATTAATTCTCTTTTCGAATCTCGGTCCGCTCTGAATCCGCGGGGCGCCGAATGAAAAACCCCGCTAATTTGGTTTAACCGGAGTTTCCGTTTGGCCTTCGCGGGCTCCTCCTCCAGCCTCGCCTCCGCTGGCGGACGCGCTTCACTGGACCAGCCGATAAAAGCGGAACTGCAGTTCGTCCCGCTGGGGATCTTCGATGTCGCGTGAATAATCGATCAAACTCGCCCTGTGCCAGAGAAACCAATGCAGCAAATCACTTGATGTCTCGATCGAGCCCGTTTGTCCGGGCTCACCTTCCAAGTGCAGCTCCCACGTGCCAGCTTCCGAACGTCTCGCGGAAAGCACCGGACTCGCCGATGCGACAGGGTCAAAAAACAATCCTGAAACGACCGCATTGGGTCCCGTCAGCGTCGTGAAACGCAATTCGATCCTGCCCTGAATCTGCCAGGTCAAATAAACGCCCGCGGAAAAATCACTGACGGTGCGCTGATCGAGCACGGTGCTGGTGTTGAGATCGATCAATTCAATTTTCTCGCTGCGGCCTTTGGCATCCCAATCGAGCAGATAAAGACTCAGCAAATGTTCGCCTCGATCGAGACTCGAAACATCCAACGCAAGCGTCTGTCCGTACCAGGTCGAAGCGAGGCGGCCGGAGGCAGGTTCAGCTTGCTGCAACGCGCGAATGTCGTCTGTCGCTGGATTCCAGAAATGAGTGGTTTCTCCGGAGAAACCGACCGTCCCGTAAATCGGCTTGCGGACACCATCCCCGGCGATGTGGAACCCGTCGCGCCCAAAATTATTTTTCCAATTGCCTTTGGCGGTGCTGTTGCTGCTGATGAATCGCGCTTCCGCGGCAACGCTCATCGGAACAGCCGTATCGACCGCAATCTCGTTTGAATGGGCCGAATCTCCGGCGATGTTCCGCGAGGCGATTCGATAGTAGTAAGTATTCCCAGGCTGCAGGCCCGTATCCAAAAAGCGAGTCGCGTTGGCAGGTTGAATCCCAATTTCCAGGTACGAACCCGTCGTGTTTTTGCGGCGTTCGATCGAGAATTCCGTTTCATTGTCAGATCGATCGTTCCAGGCCAATTCAATTTCCGAGAGAGATTTGGGGAAGCCCGCGAGATGATCAGGCGCGGCCGGCCGGCCATCGATGATATGCGCGTCGGAGCCGTTCACTGAGATGGACGCCATGACGCCTTGGCTCGGGTTGAAGTAGGTGCCGCTCGAAGATTGCTCGAGCTTCACAGCTCGGACCATGTAAGTGGACGAGCCAGGAGAAACGCTTTCCGAAAAATGTGTGTCGGTAATCAACGTTGGGGTGAGGCGTTGAAATGGACCGCTCGGCGACGTGGCGCGGTAAACATGATATCCAAGCACCGCATCAGCCGAGGCGGACCACGACACCGACGCCGTCCCGCCGGAAACACCCACCGCAACGTCCACAGGCGGGCCAACCGGGTGCAGGCGCAGAGTCGGATCGCCCAGCAGACTGATGTACGCGCGGCCGGGATACCATCCTTGCGGCGCGTACGTGCCGGTCCGGCCGTTGTTTTGGGTGAGCCGCGTCGCCGCGCCAATGGTTTCGCCGAGCCCCATCGGGTGCAAAAACCAATGCGGCCGCCCCGCCCAACAAACTGCCAGCGTGTGCGTCAACGAACCCAGTGACGAGCGCAGGAAATTCTTTGGATTATCCCAATCGCCAAAGTAGCTGCCGAAAAAAATGGTGAAGACCACTTGCGGATTTGATGTCGCAAAATCATCGGACGTTCCCACTCCTTCGCAAGTGAAATAGCTTCCGCCCCCGCAAGCGTACGACCAGAGATAACTCGCGGTCGAGACGCTGGAAAAGTAGCTGCCAGCGCCCACCGACCGCACGCGGCTAGCCCCGAACAATGCAGAAAAATTACGCCAGCCATCCGCCGCGAACGCTTCCCCCTCTTTTTCGCCAAAATTATCGGAGATCAACGCCCGCCGTTCGACGACGAACCGTTGGCGCCGGAAGTTATGGTCCTTATTCAGGTATTGCCGGAGCAAATCGATTTCCGAACGCCCAGGCTGTTTGTTGGCGAAGTTCGGCAAGGCTGAAAAGTCGACACGGCCAACCGCCAGCTCGACGAGCGACGGCAGGTCGCTTTGATCAAACTTTCCATCGCCTGGAACATTCCAGTTGCGCGAATCGGACGCGCTGCGGTCGTTCACCGTTGCATCCGTCCAAGTGCCGTCCATGTCGCCGTAAAATGCGTCGGCTGGCCAGGCGCCCTGATGATCGCCATGCGCGTCGGGATCGACATCGCCCGAGTAAGGCACGGGAATGTGTCCCAGGAGAAAGACCGCGCGAACCTGTTGGGGATCGGCGGCGTAATCGGCTTTGATGAGGTTCTTGGCGTCGGTGACTTTGGTGGATGGAGCAATTTCGTGACGGAGCACGGACCAGCCATCGCCAACCAAATCGCTTTCCAATCTGGCGAGCTCGACTTCGAGGTCAGAAGCGATCGTGGAATCCACGAGCAAAACAATCTTTCCGCGGTTTTCGATGAGCGGCGCTTCGATCCCGGCGAGGAGATAACCCGTTCCTTGGTAACCGGGCTGAGTCGCTTTGCTCAGCTGATATTCATAAGCAGTTCCGGCCGCCACTTGCGTGTCCGTATAACTGGTGGCGTTTCCGGGCAGGGTGGCAATTGGATTCCAAGCAGTCGCTTCAGGCAGTTTGCGTGAGATGCGGTAACTGGTGGCGTTGGCATCCGCAGGCCAAGCCAAGCGAATTTGGGGAGGAGAAGCTGTGACCGTGGCGCTGGCTTGCACGGCATAGAGTTTCGGATCGGTCGCCCAGGTCGTGCCGGCGCGCTCGATGCCGAGGAGCGCCACGATGAGCAGCGAGCACTTCAGCCAAAACCGCGATTCAAAAAAAGTATGCGTCATTTTTCATGGCAACAAAGGGGTCGGACCGAGGGTCGAACTGGAGGAGCAAAGCGGATGCCGACTCGTGGATGTGATGCGTGTTCCGATGGTAGGAACGCAGCGTTTACGCTGCAGGCGAGGCGTTGCACCAAGCCTGCGGTCTTTACTCCCTGGCTGCAGGCAATAGCCGTGTTCCGATGGTGTGCCGCTGCGCCTGTTGAAAGACGGACATCCTGTCCGCTCTCCTGAATGCAAAGATTCTTGGACAATTCACGTGCTGGCGATCGCGTCCTCGAATGAGGCATGGCTGTCCTATCTTTTCTGCTGTCGGTCTTCTGAGTAGCTCCATACCATCGGCGGCCGCAGCCAGTGTCCAGCCAATGAACCCCAATTCAGAGAAAGATTTCGTGCCTTCACCCCGCGCGCGCGAAAAGTTCCCGCCGCAGGTGAAATACATCATTGGCAACGAGGCGTGCGAGCGATTCAGCTATTACGGGATGCTCTCGATCCTGACGTTGTATCTCGAGCACACGATGAAAATGAACGCGACCCAATCCAGGGAAGTCGTGCATTTGTTCGCGACCGCCGTTTATTTTCTTCCGCTGGCCGGCGGCTGGCTGGCCGATCGTTGGCTGGGCCGTTACTGGACGATCTTGAGCATCTCGCTTTTTTACTGTGCGGGTCATGGCGCCCTCGCGTTGTTTGAAGGAAATCTGGCCGGCCTTTGCCTGGGCCTGGGACTAATCGCGATCGGGGCTGGAGGAATCAAACCGTGCGTCTCTGCGTTTGTGGGGGATCAATTTCCCGGGCAACCCGAAGCGTTGCTGACGAAAGTTTATGGGTTGTTTTATTGGTCGATCAACCTAGGCGCTTTCTTTGGCTTCGCGTTGATTCCGCTAATCCGCGACCACGGCGGCTATCGCTGGGCCTTCGGCGTCCCGGGAATTTTCATGGGGTTGGCGACACTTTTTTTCTGGCTCGGCACACCGCATTACCGCCGGGAACCGCCCGTAGGAAAAGCCAAAGCAGCTGGCGTGGGAACTGTTTTCTGGCATGCGCTCAGGCGCCGCGGGGCAGGGGCGGCATCGTTTCTCGACAATGCGCTCGGTCGTTTCAGCCGCGACGAGGTGGATGCGGTCAAAGCAGTCGGTCGAATCTTAACGGTCTTCGCGACGGTGCCTGTCTTCTGGTCGCTTTTTAATCAGGTCAACACCACCTGGGTTCTGCAAGGCGAGAAAATGACGCCGTTCTCGCTGCTCGGTTACAAAGTCGATGCCGAACGAATCCAATCCGCAGGCTCGTTGCTGGTCTTGATCTGGGTTCCGATCCTGACGCTGTGGGTTTACCCGTGGGCGGAAAGACTGGGGCTGCGTCCGACGCCGCTTCGGCGGATGGGAGCGGGCATGATCCTGGCGGCGGCCTCATTTGTTATTTGCGGTTTGGTTCAGTCCTGGATGGATGCGGGGCGGCCAGTCAGCCTCGCTTGGCAAATCCCGCCTTACATCGTGCTCGAAGCAGGCGAGGTGTTGGTTTCAGCGACAGCGCTGGAATTCGCCTTTAGCCAAGCTCCCGCACGAATGAAAAGCGTGATCATGAGTTTCTGGTTGATGACGATTGCGGGAGGTCACTTTCTCGTGGCGGTGATCACAAACCTAAACAGCCGATTCGTGCACGCCCGCGGAGCGACGGAGTTTTATTTCTACGCCGCTCTGATGGTGGTCGTCGCTGGGATCTTTGCCGTTACTGCGGCGCGCTATCGCCGGCCTCTGTCTTGACCAGCACTCGCAGCAACTCCGCCACGCTCCAGGCCTGAGCGATGCACCCGCGCGGGCAATACGGGCTTTCCGCGTCGAAAATCTCACTGACGCTGCTGATGCACGCTTCGCCCAAATGTTTCTCGAAACCTTCGAGGAACTTTCGCGCTTTAGCAGGCTCCTTTGGATGAACCTTCAGCCAGGCGTCGATAAAGGGGCCGATTAACCACGGCCAAACTGTTCCCTGATGATATGCCGCGTCGCGCGCCCGGAGGTCCCCGTCATATTGCGCTTTGTAATCGGGATGACCCGGCGCCAGCGAACGGAGTCCGATCGGCGTGAACAATTTCTTCTCCGCCACCTCCACGACCTGTTTCCAGCGGCTCGGATCGAGCACCGGATGTTCCAGGGCGATGGCGAACAGCTGATTGGGACGGCAGGCCGCATCATTCCCGCCCTCCTCAGCATCAATCACGTCGTACAAATACCCGCCTTCCTCGTGCCAGAATCTGCTATTGAACGATTGCTGGACGCGGTCAGCCTCCTGGCTGATGCGTTGGGCCCCCGCGGTGTCGTTTTCTTCCGTGAGCCAGCGCTGAAGCAGCCGCAGCGCATTGAACCAAAGCGCGTTAATCTCGACCGCCTTGCCGCGGCGCGGCGTGACGACCCAATCGCCGACCTTCGCGTCCATCCAGGTCAACTGATAGCCTTCCTGTCCTTGGCGGAGCAAACCATCTGTGTGATCGACCCCAATCCCGAACCGCGTTCCTTGAATGTGCTTTTGCACGACTTGCACGAGCGCGGGCAGGAGCAACTTTCGCGTTTCCAAATCGCCGGTGAATTCCGTGTAGCGTTGCAGCGCATGAAAAAACCAGAGCGTCGCGTCGGCGGTGTGGTAGAGCCCTTCCTTCTCGCCTTCCGGAAACATATTTGGAATTAGCCCGTCGCGAATGTAATGGCCGAAGGTCCGGAGGATGTGCCGGGCTTCGTGGTGCCGGCCCGTCAGCAGCGTCAGCCCTTCCAAGCTGATCATTGTGTCGCGGCCCCAATCCGTGAACCAATGATACCCCGCAATGATCGTCCGAACCTCTTCCCCAGCGGCTTTGGCCCGGGCGCTCTCTTCCGCGCGCACCGCCGGGCTGATGATGAACTGGTCAGCGGCCAGGGCTAGTTCAGCGCCGATTCCTTTTTGCGCCTTCGCGTTGGCGATGGAAAGCAGCCGATGACATCGTTCCGTTTCCGCCGCGAGCGCCTGGTCCGGGCTGAGCGCCAAAATCGTGTCCCATTCTTCCGTCGAAGCAACCAGCGTGGCGTCTCGATCCGGTGTCACATCAACGCGAAAATATCCAGGAGTGCAAAGGTCGCCCACGGACGGATACCCCCGGCGTTCTTCGACGCGATAAAGAATGTCCGACAGCCGCTTGTTCTCGAGCGTGAATGCGGGGTGTTCGCCAAACAAAAACAGGCGGAGCGGAGGCAATGGACTCGGTCCGCCGATCTCATAGCGATTCTCGACGATCTGGATGCGATAGGGAGTGTTCAGGCCCAGGCTCACAAAATCGTCGTGGCCGCGAAAATGAAGGGCGGGCCGCAGTTTGAGGCGCAGGCGCTCCGCCCCGGCGAGCAATCGGTAATGAACATGAACCGTATTTTGCTCGTGCGGCAGGAGAATTCTTTTTTCGAGCACGATATCACCGATGGCATAGCGCCAGACGGGCAGGCGGTTTTCGACGCGAAACTCGGCCAGGAATTCGGCCCCGGGAAGGGACAGGCCAGTGTTGGCCCGTTCCTCACCTCCCAATCTGACTATGGTGTGATCCCGAAGAGTCAATTGCTCGGAGAGTTGGTTCAGCATCATCGTGCGGCCAAACGGCGCCGGCAACGCAGCGATCAATAGCCCGTGGTACCGCCGCGTGCTCACGTTCCCAATCGTGCCCGAGGCGTAACCACCCAGCCCGTTTGACACCAGCCATTCGCCTGTCAGCAGGGCTTCCCGGTCGCTCGACTTAGTCCATGCCGTCCGGGAAGTGAAGGTCGGGGTTTTTGTTTTCATGCGCCGACTTGTTTTAAAGCCAGAACCGTCTCCGCAGGAATTCGCCATGGCCCATCGTTGTTCAAGGGCGGAGTGCCAGCGCCGCCATATTCCGGATGCCCGCTCGACCAGAGAAGGTCCCATTTTTTGTCGGGAGCAGGGCCCAACAAGGGTTCGGGCGCGGGGCTTAAATCGAAATCCGGGCCGAAGTTGACCACCAACAACCGATCACGCTCGAACGTTTCCCGGAAAAATCTAAGGACGAAGCATGCCTCCCCTAAAACCGCGCCGTCCAAACGAGCGGGGCGCTCCGGGTGCGAACCGAAATCAGTCCGGCGCAGCCGCAGCAAATCGCGATGGAGCCGGACCGTCGGTTCGTTCCTCTGGCATTCGCTCCAATCCAACTTGCAGCGGGCGAAAGCGGCGGCGTCATCCGGCGGGGTCATCCGGTCTTGCGCCTCGGGCAAAGCCAAGTTCGGGAACTGCGTCAAAAACTCTTTGCGGCCCGCGGCCACGAGCTTGGCCAAATCCCCCTGGTGATGCGCGAAGTAAATGAAGGGCGACCTCGACCCAAATTCCTGCCCTTGGAAGAGCATCGGCGTCCACGGGCCGAGTAATAATAGCGCGGTCATCGCGCGAAGGCGGGCGGGGCTCGACAGGTCTCGCAAACGCTCCCCAGTTCCGCAGTTGGCAACCTGATCGTGATTCTCGATGAAATTAATAAACCGGCTGGGCGACAGATCCAGCGCGAGCGTGCCGCGCCTTTGTTTCTGCCAGCCGTAATATTGGCCTTGGTACAGAAAGCCCCACTTCGCCGCGGAGATAAATTCCTGCGGCCGGCCGGCATAATCGCTGTAATAGGCGCCGCGGTTGCCCGTCAGGGCAACTCGAGCGCTGTGATGAAAATCATCGTTCCAAAGCGCGTCGAGGCCGTAGCCGCCGCGTTCGGCCGGCCGCACCAAGCGCGTGTCCTCCGGCTCGTTCTCCGCGATCAAGATGATCGAACGTTTTCCCGCGCTTTCCCGCGCGGACCGGTTGATCGCCGCTAAAATGTGGGGTTCGGAAGAATCAAAAATCTGCTGCGTGGCGTCGAGACGCAGCCCGTCCAAGTGGAACTCCGAGATCCAATAAGCGGCGTTGGCCTGGACGAACTGGCGCACCGGCCCCGATTCGACGTCATCAAAGTTCAGCGCTTCGCCCCATTCCGTTTTGTAGCGGCGGCTGAAATATTCCGGGGCGAATTCCCGCAAATAATTTCCGTCCGGGCCGAGATGGTTGTAAACCACATCCAGGATCACGGCCAACCCGAGTTCATGCGCGCGATTGACGAATCTCCGGAAATCATCCGGCCGGCCGTACAGCCGCGTCGGCGCAAATAAATCCACCCCGTCGTATCCCCAGCCGAAATCGCCCGGGAATTCGGCCACCGGCATGATCTCGAGCACGGTGATTCCGCAATCCACAAACCATTCCAGACGCGCCGTGGCTGCCGTCCAGTTTCCTTCGCGCGTGAATGTTCCCAAGTGCAGCTCGGAAATTACGCTTCCCTGCAAGTGCGCGCCGCGCCAATCCTGATCCGTCCATTTGAATGTGGCGGGGTCGATCACCTCCGACGCCCCATGCGGCCCGTCCGGTTGAAAGCGCGAAGCTGGATCAGGAAAAGGACCCCGCCCATCGATGCGATAACGATAGCGCGTGCCTGCGCCGGCCTCTGGCACATGTGCGCTGAAGTAACAGCCAGGTTCTGGCGTCAAAGGAATTTTCGCCGGCCCATTCGCCTCCTCGATGATCAATTCAACGGACTGCGCCCGGGTTGACCAGAGTCGGAAATCCACCCCGCCGTCCGGCATGACTTCCGCGCCAATCGGCAGATTCCGTTGTGGTGCCATAAATCCTTTGAGGAATATGGGATCTCACCCTCGACGCGCAATGAGGGGCCGCCTCGATTTTGGTTTCAGGGGATGTCCGGAGGCGAAGCCAAGATGAGGGTCACGCTGGCCGGTCCGCGATGACGCTCGCCCAACCGAACATGCACCTGGTCATTCAGGTGGGGCGAGGCTACTGACGAGCCGGCAAAGAGCGTGCACCCCAATGTTGCATGAAAATCAGTTCGGAGGCATGGGAGAGGAGCATGCTCATCACCGAAATTGCAGATTTACCGTACCGTCGCATCCTTCATTTTGAAAGAGCATTGCCCCTCTCCTGTCCATAAACGTCGCGTGCATCGCTGTTGTCGATCCAAAGGGTTGGTTCGGTCAATTGGACAATCTGCGGAGGATCCTGCGGGCCAAATGTTCGTTGATCTCGGTATGTCGAGGAATTGGCTGTGCCACTCTAGTCTGAGGGTTCTGATACCAATCGTGCTTCCCGCCATGACGAATGAAAACGCAGCCCATCGACTGAATCTTCTCGATGAGCTCGCGACGCTTCACGGAACCTCCAGCTCGGCAACCCTCCGAACTCCGGGTATGCTCCCGCTCGTTAGGTCATCATACAAATCACGCAAGTGGTCCTTTAGATCCTCCAACGACTCACCTTGGGTCTGATAATCTGGAAATTCCTCCAAGTAACCCAGCCAGAAATCACCGTCTTGCCAATAAACGTATCGAACGCCTTTCACGGCCGAAAATTAAGACCCGCAGGGAAATTCGGCAAGGCCGGCGTTGACTGTTCGAACGAGGTGACCAACCGCTTGGCTCGACAATCTGGCCACGGAATCGGCTCGAGCCTTCAATCCCTGCAATCTGTGAATTAGTGTCAATCTGATTTAGAATTGGCAGTTCCCCCTGGAATACTTAGCTTCAGCGCATGGCCGAACCGGTTGAGCCTTCCGCATTGCCGCCGGATAAGTCCGTGGGAAAATTTCTCGATTACCTCGAAGCGGAGCGGGCTGCCTCCATTTACACCCGCCGGAATTATCGCCAGACGCTGCTGGAATTCTGTCGATGGCACGTTGACGAGCGGAAAGCAGCGCCAAACTGGGGCGCTCTGCAGCGGGACGACTTTCGCGCGTATCTCCGCTCCCTCGGACGGAAAAATCTCAGCCGCGCCGCCATTCAGCTCCGGTTTTCCGCACTTCGCTCGTTCTACAAATTTCTGGTGCGCCGGAATGTGGTCGAGCGTTCGCCGATAAAAAATCTCGCGTTGCCCAAGCTCGACAAGCGCCTTCCCAAATTCCTGACGGTTGCGCAAATGGTCGCGCTCTTGCAAGCGCCCTTGCGCGAGCTGGAAAAATGCCGCCAACGCTCCGAACAACCGGTCGCAGAAGCTCCCTTCTGGCGCGACGTTGCCATTCTCGAAACGATCTATTCCTGCGGGCTGCGCGTCAGCGAACTCTGCGGCCTCCGTGCCGAAGACATCGATTGGGCGCAAACGTGCGTGCGGGTTCGGGGCAAAGGCCGGAAAGAGCGGATCCTTCCGATTGGCGCTCCGGCGTTGGAGGCCGTTCGCGAATACTGGAAGAAGCTGGCCTTGGCGCCGGCGGGTGAAGCGCCCGTCTTTCAGGCGGACGAACAAAAGCAAAGCCCGATTTATCCTCGGCTCATTCAGATGCGGTTGAAACTATATCTGGAAGCGGCCGGGCTGGATCCGGGCTTGACTCCGCACAAACTGCGGCACAGTTACGCCACGCACTTGCTCGATGCCGGGGCGGATTTGCGCAGCGTCCAGGAATTGCTCGGGCATGCGCATTTGGCCACAACACAGATTTACACGCATCTCACGACCGAGCGGCTGAAGCAGGCCTACGACAAGGCGCATCCGAGAGCGTGAACCTCGATGGCGGAACACCCATTGTCAGTAAAGCGGGATGGTGTTGATCGTCCGCTGTTCGAGACTTTCACGAAGCGCCATGTAAACTTGGGGATTGCGCAAAGCGAGAATCTCCAGGGCGGCGAGCGCGGCATTGGCGGGCTCGAGGATTGTCATCACGGGCACATTCGATGGCGTCCGCAAAGAGGACCAAACGTCTTCCGGAAATTCCTTAAAGCTGGCGGGGATGGTAATGACCGGGATCGTTGTCGAAGCCGAGAGCGTCGGCCCGGCGCCGTTCGAGCGGCCGATCAACGCGATCATCACGGTGTCGGGCACTTCCTGGACCAAGCGGTTGAGTTCCTGAATCGACCGCACCGGTTCTTTGTGCACGGAACAGGCGATCCTCACCGGTTTGATTGCGCCCCTGGATAAATGGGCGATCGCCTCTTCGACCGCCGTGACATCATCTTTTTCCGACCCGGTCCAGATCACGATCCGTTGCAGCGGCACCCGAAAGCGGGCGGTGATTTCCGCCACGCGCCGGTAATTCTCCGCCACCGCGTCGAGCTGGCCGCCTTCGCGGTAAACTTGTTTGTCGATGTACGCGCCATTTTCCAAAACCCGCCAGGAATCATTGTCGATCACATCGGCGAGCAGCAGTTTTCCCTCGTTGGTCAGGCCGAACTCGACTTTGCAATCCACGAGCGTGCGGCCTTCGAGCTGCCAGGCTTTTTCCAGAATCAGAAAGCTGCGTTTAGCCAGAGCGGCCATCTCCAGCAGGAGTTCTTTTTCCCGCGGATGCGAGAACACGTCCGATTCGGACAGCGAGAGAAAGGGACTTTGGCTGTGGATCGGTTTGGAAGCTTCGAACAAAAGAATCTTTCCATCGCGCAACTGCATGAATGGATCGTCGCAAGCGAGAGCGTGCTCTTTCCAACGGCGGCCTTTCGTTTTGAGATAAAATTCAGTCAGCAGCGTCGGAAAGTAATGGCCTTTCTTCAGGCCCGGATTGCGTTTCAAGTAGGACCCGTGGGCTTCGCGCCGCGAGACAACTTCATACGGCAGCATCTGGCATTTGGGCGCCGCGAAAGAAATCTCGCTGTGTTGTTCGTCGAACGCGACGGGGATCCCGCACTGCTTCAGCAAACGAAACACGTTGCAGGTCGTCTGCGTGGCGAAGGCGGCCTTGCCATGCATGATATCATGTTTGGCGCCGTCGCCCGCGGTGATGTCGTCCTTCGAAACCACGACCACGCGATCGGGATTGCTGCGCGTTTGGCCGATGATCTTTGTTTTTCCTTCCGCCAGGACTTCGCCGTCAAACAAGGCTTGCATACGATTTTTCGCTTGGTTGTTTTGCAAACGTGAATGTTACCGACCGAAAATCAGTTCGGTCACCGGCGGCAGATCGTAATGAAAGTCTGCCAAAAGACAAATCCCTTGAATCTGGCCCATCGAGGCCATGCAGGTGGGGCGAGCGTTGCACGCGCGCGATCAAGGCTCGCGGGCGTTCACGCCATATTGCATCGGCGGAGCGCCTCGTTGGTGAGCACCCAAATCGGGCGCGTTGCCCGCGTAGCCATCGCTGAAATTCGGGATCGGCTCTCCCGCTGCCGCCCCTGGGCTCTTTGCCGTCAGTTGGAAACGCCCGGTCTTTGTCTTCGGATCAAAGCCGGCGCCGGCCTCATAAATCGGTTCGCCTCGAATGCCGTGTGTTTCCTGGCCGGGCGGGATTCGGCCGTTGAACAGGTCGAAGTCAAAACACTGGCGTCCCACAACGGTCACACGCCACCTGATTTCCTGAGTTTTCCCGAAGAAATTGGCGCATTCCGCAAATGTGAGCGTTAAGACTTTTTCGATTTTTGGTTGGGGCCTTTTTCTTTTTTTAAATCGTTGG
>ORJL011190257.1_pt1 | contig 44186 bp, 45 predicted proteins | sample 1779941 | NCBI WGS metagenome assembly ORJL01 (sample SAMEA104232317, study PRJEB22302) | groundwater metagenome | biome: forest; feature: aquifer; material: groundwater | place: USA | collected 2011-08-07 | depth 5.8 m | reverse complement strand
GCGGCCGTGACTCCGGATTTAAAGCAAAAAGTTTGCTCAGTCCAGGCGATGGACTATGTAACCAAGCCCTGCGATTTGGAAGAATTGGTCGAAAAAATAAAAAAGATATTGGAGGCCTGATATGGATCGATTAAAAATTTTGTTAGTTGATGATGAAGCGGATTTCCTTGAGACTATGGGCGCGATCATCAAAGGTTGGGGATACGATTTAATTACAGCCGTAAGCGGCAAGAAGGCCATTGACGCTGTAATGGCCCAAAAAGCTGATATCGTAATCCTAGATTATATGATGCCTGGAATGGACGGAGTCATTACCTTAAAAGAAATACGAAAAATGGATAAAGAAATACCCGTCATCATGTTTACCGCGCATCCGGATATTAAAATAATGAAGGGCGCGGAAAAGCTGGGTGTTAGCGCGTTTATTCCTAAATTGAGCGCTTATTCAGACGTTCAATCCGGATTAAAAGCAGCCTTAGATATGGCAGGAAAGAAATTAAGAAAGTAGTACACTGTAGTGGAAATTTCTGATTCAACAATTTTTGTTACAGTTACAGTGTAGGAACACTCTGGTTATGGAAAAGAAAAAAATATTAATCGTGGACGATGAAAAAGATTTAGTCGAGACGATCGTTTTCCAATTGCAAGGAGCCGGTTACGAAGTTCTAGCGGCTTACGACGGGCGGGAAGGACTGGACAGGGCGCGTAAAGATAAACCCGATTTGATTATTCTGGATTTGATGCTGCCTAAAATGGACGGTTACAAAGTCTGCGGCCTGCTGAAAGCCGATACTAGGAATAATAAAATCCCCATCATTATATTTACGGCCCGCGCTCAAGAATCGGATGAAAAACTCGGCTACGAATGCGGCGCCAACGCCTACATCACTAAACCCTTCGAGGCTACTGTTTTGCTTGATAAGATAAAAGAACTGCTGGTACTTTGTTAATTAGGTTTTTAATAGTTGATTTCTCTTAAATTCTAGGGTAATCAACTATTAAAAATTTATCTAACAAAGTACTGGGCGTATAATTTTTATTTCCCATATTATTTAAGGCGCAGCGAATCATGGGGTTATTCTTCAATGCAAAAATAGACAATTTTATTTTCCTCACCTGAAGTTATTTTATTCTGTTATAATACGGAACATGCGTTGGAGAAAGTGGTTATTTGTAAGTTTGATTTTCCTTTCTTGCTTTTCTGCCGTCCCATCCAGGGCTCAAAACAGCGAACAAGAGCTTTTTGTCGTCGCTCAAAAAGCCTTTGAAGACGGATTTTATGACATTGCACCCCGCTATATCGAGCAGCTTTTAAAAGAATACCCGCGGACAGAAAAACGCGTCCCCGCCAGGCTTCTGTTAGGCCAATGTTATTTTTTTAAGAGCCAATATTTAAAGGCCTATGAAATTTTTCATGAACTCCTGGAGTACTCTGAATTTAAGGACGCGACTCTTTTCTGGCTGGGGGAAACCTATCTCAAAGGTTCTGATTATCTGCAGGCTGAAAAACAATTTGAGCAGCTTATTGAAGTTTATCCTGATTCCGAATATACGCCCCAGGCGTACTATTCTTTGGGCTGGACCTATTTTGCCGAAGATAAATTAGAAGAAGCCCAAAAAACTCTCAAAGAACTTCTTCAGAAATTTCCTGATCACCAATTCGCCGAGGATGCCCTCTTTAAGTTAGGGGAAATTGAATACAATTTGCATAATTATAAAGAGGCGATCGGTTATTTCAGTGATTACGCGGATAAATATCGCGACTCGGCCCGAATTGCCGAAAGTTATTTTTATATTGGCGAAGCTTATTATTATTTGGAGGATTTTTTGACCGCCATCACCTACTATGCCAAGGCCGCGCAAGGCGCCTATGATGAGAAATTGACCCTCATGGCTAAAGTAAGTTTGGGGTGGAGTTATCTAAAATTGGGAAAATACGATTTAGCCAAAAATAATTTAGAGGAAGCCGTCGAGTTCTCCAAGCAAAAAGGGATTGCCTCCGATGATGTTTATCTGGGGCTGGCGAGCCTTTATTACGAAATAAAAGTCTACGATCAGGCCATGGCCGCTTATACCCAGTTAATCGAAAATTTCGCGGATAGTTCACGCCTGCCCGAAGCCTATTTGGGCAGAGCCAATATTTATTATCAACAGCAAAAATATTCTGAGGCTATCAGTGATTATCAGCAGGTGATTGCTCAATTTGTGAATAACAGCGCTTATCAAGAGATTGTCGAGAAGGCTTATTTTGGCCTGGCCTGGTCGTATCTTAAAATAGGAAAGGTTGATGAATCGATTAAAACATTCCAGGCTATTAAAGATCAGAGTACGAGCAAAACAATTAAGATCAGCGCTTTAACTCAAATAGGGGATGCTTATCAAGACTTAGGAGAGTTAGAAAAGGCTGTAACGGTCTATGACCAGATTCTCAGAGATTATCCGGACAGCGTTTACGCGGATTACGTTCAATACCGTCAGGGGATTGCTCTTTTAAAAATGGAGAGAATCGAAGCGGCGACGTTGTCGTTTCAAGGGCTGCAGGCCAATTTCCCTCAAAGTAAATATATTCACGACACGTATTATTATCTGGCTTTAGCGTATTTTAAAAAGGGGAATTGGGCCGCCGCCAAGCAATATATTAATGATTTTATAAAAAATTTACCGGCGATGGATAGCCTTGAATCGCAGGCCTATTATATTCTGGCTTTATCAGAATTTAATACAGAAAATTATGAAGAGGCGTTGAATATTTTTCAGCAGATTATTAAAAAATATCCAGAAGAGTCAAGTATGGTCAATAACTGCGAAATTAATGTGGCCAAATGTTATTATAAAACGGATCACGCTAAAGAAGCTTTAAAAATATTTAAATCATTGGTCGAAAGATATCCACAATCAGAGATTGCCGAAGAATCCCTTCTTTGGATGGGAGACCACGCGTTAGAATCTCTGGAGTTTGATAATGCCATTGGATATTATGAAAAATTGATCCGGGATTTTTCTGGAAGTGATCGGAAAAATATTGTTCTCTATCATCTAGCGGAAAGCTATGAAGGCAAAGAAGAATATGACCAATCTATCCAAAGGTATAGACAAATTGATAAAGAAAGAGACAGGGAATTGTACACTAAGGCTGAATTAGCGATTGCCGATATTTTTAGCCTGGACATTGATCAAACTAAGGCCATGGAAACGTATGAGAATATCATTAAAGACTCCCCCGAATTTAAACGCGATGCGTATATTAAAATAGCTGAGGTTTATGCAGAGTCAGGGGAATATGCCCGGGCTGTTGCTGCCTATCAAAATGCCATTCAATCACCAATAAATTTAAGCGAAATTCCTAACGCCGAATTGCAATTTTTTATTGGCGACAGTTACGAACGTTTGAATCAAGCGGATAAGGTTACGGAAGAATATTTAAAAATCCCTTATCTTTATCCTCAAGAAACATCCTGGGTCGTTAAGGCCTATTTACGGATTGCTCGCCTTCTGGAAAAGCAGGAAAAATGGGAGGAGGCCAAAACTATTTATCACAAAATTATCGCTTTAAAGACCGATGAAATGAAATTTGCCCAGGAAAGACTGGAGTGGATTAAGGAAAATATAGTAGGAACTAGGAAGTAAGAAGTAGGAAGAAAAAATCCGGAGAACAAATAAAAAATCGTAGAAATAGCAAAACCTGTGATGAGAATAAATTGTAAAGTTTTTTAAAGAATATAAATTAATTTTCTATGTTTCAATTTTATTTCTTCTTAGTTCATACTTTTTAGTTCTTACTAACATTTTATTTCAAGATTACAACGCAAGGAGGTGATTATGAATAGTATCTGGGGAATGAACGCGTGGGAATTAATCAAGGCGGGCGGGCCTATTATGATTCCTATTCTTTTATGCTCGTTGTTTGCCCTGGCCATCGTTATCGAAAAGTTTATTTTTTTTGTTTCCTTAAAAACCGATGTCCCTAAACTGAAGAAACAAATTTTTGAATGCATTAAAAATAATAAAATAAAAGAGGCGGTTGAATTATGCGAGAAAAGCCCTTCCCCGGTGGCTAAAATTCTTAAGGCCGGACTGGTTAAATTTGGCTCCTCCCGGGAAGAAATTAAAGAAAATATTGAGGATATGAGCCTCTATGAAATTCCTCGGCTGGAAGGGCGGCTCAATGCCCTGGCGACGATTGCCCACATCAGCCCTTTGCTCGGCCTTTTAGGAACGGTCACGGGCATGACTTCCAATTTTCATACGATTCAAGTTCGCGCCGATTCTTTGCGCCCGGTAACCTCGGGAGATCTGGCCGGCGGCATTTATGAAGCTTTATTGACCACGGTCGCGGGATTATTCGTCGCGATTCCAACGTATGTGGCCTATAATTATTTTGTTCATCGCATTAATCAGATTATTCTAGAAATGGAAAGAGCAGGAACGGAGCTGATTAATTTTATGGGACATATGACGGAAACAAGAATTTAAATGATTATCTTCCCAAATGAGGAGATCGTATGAAATTTAAACGTCATACAAAATTAGAACACGGCTTGCAGCAGATTGATATCGCCCCTCTCATTGATGTTGTTTTTCTTCTGATTATCTTTTTTATGCTGACCTCTCCTTTAACTTCGCCCTCGGGGATTCATGTCAAACTGCCCAAAGCCATGACCAGCGATATTCTTAAAGAGAAGAATTTTGTTATCACAATCACGAGCGAAGACATTATCTATTTTAACGGCGTTATTTTAACGGCCAAAGAACTGCGCCAGGAGCTTTCAGCCATCGCGCAAAATGATAAACCCATCTTAATTAAGTCTGACCGGCGGGCATCCGTTGGGCGCATTGTGGAGGTCTGGGATTTGTGCAGGGAGCTGGGCATAGAAAAAATTAATATCGCGACCAATCAAGAAAAATGAGTAATTTTCTTTTACTAAAATCCAATTCCTTTTTTCGCGTTTCTTTCTTATTTTCCCTGGCATGCCATTTATTTTTTTTTAGCTCCTTTATTGTTGTTCTGCCCTTGCGCCCAGAAACGCCCAGGCCGGACATCGTCTTTTTAGGCTCGATCTTAAAAGAATACGATATCGAATGGTTTAATGCGATAGGAGAAGAGTTTTTACCTCTGGCATTTTCTTCTCAATGGCAGAAGAACACCAGGGAAGAGAGGCTGTTGCCCCATGCCGTCCTTAATAAACCTTTAGTTAATCTAGTTAAAAATGTCCAAACGAAAGCCACTTTAAAAGAAAGCTTTCTTCGGGAAACAAATCAACAAGCCCCAAAAGCGGATATTGATCTTGAAACAACGCTGCCGGCCTATCGCCCTTTGAGATATTCACAATGATTAAAATCGATTTTTTTCTAGTGATGGCCTTGTTGATAAGTTTCTCAATTTTTATTGTGTTTATCTTTTGGTTATTTTATAATAGACGTGATACCCAAAATTTTGATAACGCCGAGTGGCTAAAACAATGCCCCTATTGCACCTATGTTTTTTTCTATTATCCTTCGAGCGAAGAGAAGGACGGCTCAGCTGGTACAAAGCTGCTGAAATGCCCTCATTGCAAAAGTTATATTGAAATAGAAAAATTAAATTGAAATGTTAAAACAATTAAAAAAAAATAATAAGGGTGTGGTATTTGTCACGGTTTTGATGATCATTATTGTCATGATCATTTTAACGATTAGTATTATTAGCATGAATGTCAACCAGGTCCTTGTCTCGGAGGCGGAGGTAAAACGTATTCAAGCCGAGGTTCTAGCCATGGGAGCGCTGGCCAGAACCTTTGCTAATCAGTTAAGCGGTTCTCCCGGTGACTATATCTTTTATGAAGAGACGTTAGATAATGTTACCTTTACGGTGGAGTCCCAGGTCTCGCCATGCGTGGGTTGTCCTTTTGGGACAGACAGTTTAACTATCAACGTTAGTTACTAAAGCCATCCTTAAATAACATTTTTTCCTTTTGGCATTGACAAAGTAAGCCTATTATAGTCTAATGAAGAATAAGGAAGTCCATTATAAGCTATCTAAAGGCTTTTTTTCATTATGAATAATCTTTTAGATGTCGAAGATTTAGCAAAATATTTAAAACTGCAGAAGCAGACTATCTATAACTGGCTTAATCAACGTAAGATTTCGGGAATTAAAATAGGCGGGGTATGGCGTTTTGATAAACATGAAATTGATAAATGGTTAAGATCCCAGGCAAGAAAAATTGAAGTAAGGTAGGGGTGTGACCTGCCCTCGAAGAGGGTTAATCACGCTCCTACGAAATTTTTTAATTAGGGAAAATAGTGAAAAAAAGAATTCGTGAAAAAAAACAGTTAGGTGTTTACTGGGGGCAAAATGGCCTTTATCTGGCAGAGAGTGTCGCTGACGCGCTAAAACGGCATTTTTTTATTCCTTTTCAAGAAGAGGTTAAAACAAATCCCATTGAGGCCGGGGCGTTATTGCCCTGGAGCCTGCAGCTCATTTCGCATCTTCAAGATATTTTACGTCAGCAGAAAATTTCTGTCTCTCTGGCGCATTTATCCCTCCCGACCAAGGATATTATTTTTCGCTCCTTTGTTCTACCCTGGATGCAGCCTAACGAGATGAAAACGGCCGTTGAGTTTGAAGCCCGTAAGTATATTCCCTTTCCTTTAGAAGAGCTCTTTTATTGTTCGCATTCTATTCTCATTACCGAAAAAGGGATGAAACGCCTTCGTATTTTTTTTGCCGCTATTAAAAGAATTACGTTAGAGAATTATATCAAAATCCTTACCCAGGCAGGGCTGACTCCTCAGATTATTGAGCCGGCTCCTTTGAGTTTAATGCGTCCGCTTTTATTTAAAAAATTAATTAATCGAGACAGGTGCAGTGTTCTTATAGAAAAAGAAGAATCCTCAGGCCGTATTATTATTGCCAATCAAGGGGTTCCTCAATTTGTCCGGGAATTTGAATTAAAGCACGCGGGGGCCAGAATCCAGGAGAGTGAAGACCCTCACCTTATGCTGCGCCGCTTCTTAAATGAGGTGAGAATTTCTATTGATTATTTTAACAGGCAGGACAGTCAGCTGGATATTAAAGAAATTTTACTGTTAAGTACTTCTGACAAAGAAGAGATCGCCGAGAATTTAAACAAAGGTTTAGACGCTCCCGTGACTGTTATTGATATACAGAACCTTCTGCCGGGAATCGACCAGCCGGGAATAGGCCATCTTAAAGCCTATGGAGCTGGTTTAATTGACCCTGTTTCTTCACCGGCTATTTTTGATTTTGCCAAAAATGAGCTGCGGCCAAGCAAGCTGCAGGTTTCTGTGGCCGCGATAACCAGCGGTTTTAGGATGGTACTCGTTACGGTTTTCATCTGCAGCCTCATCTTTATTCTTAGTTTTATTTATTTAGGGCGTTCGGCGGGGCAAATAGGCGAGAAAGAGAGCGGACTGATACAGAGCTTGGGCCTTTTTAAGAGTACTCCCCTGGTTCAATTAAAAGAAAGAAATGAACAGTTAAAGAAAAAGGCCGCGGTTATAAAAAATCTTCCCGCGAAAAGTGAGGTTGCTTTATTCCTGGATATGATTCCTCAACTGCTTCCTGCCGGCATCTGGCTTAAAGATTTTGATGTGGCGTATTTGTCTTTGGGTAAAAAAATCTCAAAAAGCGAACTCCCTCAAGGCCAGGGGGAAAATAAATTCAATTTAACGATTGAATTAAACGGTTACGCCTATTCAGAGAATACAAAACAGCAATTTGCCTTAGTGAATACTTTTTTTGTTTCTCTTAAAGAGAAAAAAGAATTCGCTTCCTTTTTTAACGATATTATCCTGGAAACAGTCAATGTCCAGAAATTAGGCGATTTTAACGTGACTTTTTTTAAAATACGCTGCCGATAATTCATCAGATTTGGATCAAACGTGAAAAATAGTGAAATGAAAAATTTAAAAGAATTCAATTTAAGCAGGCTCAAAGAGATTTTTACGAACAGGCCGGACATTTTTATCAATATCTTGTTGATCGGGTTAACTTTGTTTGCCACAATATCCTTATATTCTTACTATTCTCATAAAAAATCGCGGCTGGAAGGCCAGGTTCAAGATATGGAAGGCCGGCTCGCCCTTGTGGAAGATTATCAGAAAACAGAAAAAGAATACCAGGGGCTGGTTAAGGCTTTCCCCCAGGGGATAGAGAGCGATCAATTAATCACGAAGCTCTCTGATTTCGCGGTCGCGCATAACGTGCAGATTTTAACCTTTTCTCCGGCTGAGAAAAAGTCGGAGGAGTTCTTTGAACAAGTCAGTATTAACATGAACATTGCCTGCGATAATTATGATAATATCGTGGCTTTTCTCAAAGATATAGAGTCTTCTTCGTACAGTATTTTTATTCAGAAATGGAGCGGGAAGATAAGAGAGAAAGCCGCGGAAAAAAGGAAGGGGAGATCCTTAGAGAGTGCCCCTTCTTTAGAGCAAAGACAAAATCCCGTTGTTGAAGCGAACATTGAAATTACCTCGATCCATCTTAAAAGTTAGAAAATATGAGAAATAAGATTATATTTTCGGTTTTTATTGTCGTGGCCCTGGCGATGGTTCCCGGCATTTATTTATTAGAGAATGCGACCGCGGCTGTACGTAATCCGTTTGTCTCCCAATTGCCTTTGCCTCAAGAACCTCAAGAGGGTTCACAAAAAGGGGCTCTCAAGGTTCAAGGGAAAGAACAGCCTGTCCCCGCGCCAATAATTTTAGCAGAAAAGGATCTTCCGTCTTTGAAAGTAACGGGGTTAGTCTGGAACTCTAAAAGGCCGCAGGCGATCATTAACGGCCAGGTGGTCAGCGCCGGTGAAACCATTGGGGACGTGAAAATCGTTAACATACGGCCCGACGGGGTGGATGTTTTATTTCAAGATAAAATCATAACGATAACTCCTTAAAAAGAAATGGAGCATGGCATGAAACAAAAAAAATATTTTCTTTTATCTTCCGCCCTCGCTTTGGCTCTGGGCCTGGGTGTCTGTTCGGCGAAGGCCTCGGATATGATCGATATAACCCAATATTTGTATCCCTCCACCGCTAAAAGAATTTCGATGGACTTTAAAAACGCGCCCCTTAACGATGTTTTAAAGATTTTTTCTCAACAATCCGGATTAAACTTTATCGCTTCCTCGGAAATCGCGGAAAAGACGGTTAATCTTTATCTGGACAATGTCCCCGTGGAGGAAGCGCTGGAGCGGATTCTGGCGGCGAATAGTTTTACCTACGAGCTTCAGCCGGGGAGTAATATTTTTATTGTAAAATCAGTCGAGAAACCGACGAAAGAACTCATTACGCGTGTTTATCCTCTCAAAAACGCTACCGTTTCTTCTTCGAAACTGCGTTCGACTCTTTCTACTTCAGAGGATAAAACGGCCAGTTCTTCGTCAACGAGTTCAACCACGACCACCGCTTCCACCACCACTGGCATCATTTATGCCATCAAAAGTTTATTAACCGAGGACGGTTCCATTATCGAAGATCCTCGGACAAACAGCCTTATTGTCACCGATATTCCCAGCATTTTTCCTATGATTGAACAGACGATCGCCCGGCTGGATATACGTATCCCTCAAATTCTTATCGAAGTTGAGATGCTGGATATTTCTAAAAATACAGCGGATTTGCTGGGGGCCAAATGGGGAGATTCCCCTGTCGATTTTAAAGGGGCAGAGCAGGGAACACTCTTTCCCTTTAATACAGATAATATTACTGAAGGGAAAGGGTTTACTTTTTCGGATCCACCCCTCTACAAAGCAGGGGTGATATCCTTTTCCGGTCTTAAATTCACTCTGCAGTTTTTAAGAACGCAGACGGATACCAAAAATTTAGCCCGGCCAAGGATTTTGACTTTAAATAATGAAACGGCCGAAATTCGCATAAAAACAGATGAGGCGATAGGTTTATCGTCAAACACAACTTCCACAGAAGGGACAGCTTCTTCCACGGAAGAAGCCGAACGCGTGGAAACAGGAATTTTCCTTAAGGTTACTCCCCAGGCAAATATTGAGACCGATGAAATTACGATGGCCATTGAACCTAAAGTTATTCAGGCGGCATCGGGAGGAAAATTTGGGACACAAACCTTCAAGGATCCCGAAGAGAGGGGAACTAAATCTATTTTGCGTGTTAAGGATAATGACACGATTATTATCGGAGGGCTTTTGCGTACCGATGTTCAAGAGACCAGAACGCGAGTCCCTTTCCTGGGAGATATTCCTTTCTTCGGAGCGGCTTTCCGTCATAAAGATAAAACCGAAAAAGAGCGAGAATTGGTTATTTTTATTACCCCTCATATTATGAAAGAAGAGTCCGCGTCTCTAACCCCATTTTCCGACTCCAATTTGATGGAACCCAGGGGAACATCATCTTCTGCCGCCTCTTCCGATAAACGGTTAAAGGAAATGGAGCGGGAATTATCTCTTATCGAAGGCCAGAGGTTCTAATATGATCCATGTTAAATTAGGCGAAATTTTAATCAAGCAGGGGCTTCTTACCGAGGCCCAGCTTCAGAAGGCTATTGATGCCAAGAAAAATGAGAAAAAAAGATTAGGGGAGGTTCTCATTAATTTAGGGTTTGTCAGTGAAGAAAGCCTCTCCTCCGCCCTGGGCACACAATTAGCGATTCCCTACTATTCTTCCGAAAACGCGGAACTTCTCAAGCCTCAAGCGGAGCAGGATCTTGAAAAATTGGTCCCGTCGGATTTTGCCGTCAAATACGAAGTCCTGCCGCTTTCCAGACACCTCAATTCACTGACCTGCGCTGTCACGGACCCTTTAGACCTTTTGATGATTGATAATCTCAAAAGGATTACCGGCTGTGAGATTAATTTGGTCATCGCCACGCCCACGGCCCTTAAGAGCGCTATCTCAGAATTTTATTTTAAAGAAAGCAAAGAGCCGAAATCTTCTCTTTTAGATCAGGCGGTCGAGAGTACGTATGAACAGAAAACTGATGAATATCTTTTAACGAGTTCGAAGGAAAACACGCTCACGGCGGCGGAATTAAGCCTCGATAAATTAATCGCGAAAGCCGGAGAGGCCCCGGTTGTTAAGCTCGTTGATCTGATTATCCGCCAGGCTATCGATGAACACGCCAGTGATATCCATATCGAACCTTTTGAAAATAAAATTCATCTGCGCTACCGCATTGACGGAAGCCTCTATGACATCCCTCCGCCGGCGCCGCACCTTCATCTGCCGATTATCTCCCGCATTAAAATTTTAGCGAAATTGGATATCGCTGAAAAACGCCTTCCTCAGGATGGGGCGATTACCGCCAAACTCGAGGACCGCACCGTGGATATTCGCATTTCGACCATTCCTACTATTTGGGGAGAAAAAGTGGTGATGCGTATCCTGGATAAATCGTCGGTTCCTTTAGAATTAGCGAGCCTGGGGTTTGATTCAAAGCAAGTGGAGGTGATCCGCAAGGCCCTCAAATCTCCTTACGGGTTATTTTTTGTCACCGGCCCGACGGGAAGCGGGAAATCCACCACCCTTTACGCCGCTATTCTTGAAACCATTGATCCTAAAAAAAATTTTCTGACCGTCGAAGATCCGGTGGAATACAAAATTGAGGGCGTCAACCAGGTCGCGGTCAAGCCCGATATCGGTTTAACCTTCGCGGCTACCCTCAGGGCCTTCTTAAGACAGGATCCCAATATTATTATGGTAGGCGAGGTGCGGGATTTAGAGACGGCCTCTATCTGCGTGCGGGCGGCTTTGACGGGCCATTTTGTTTTAAGCACGCTGCATACCAACGACGCCGTCTCGGCGATTACCCGCCTTCTGGATATCGGTATTCCGCAGTATTTATTGACACCGTCTCTTGTTTTAATCCTGGCCCAGAGGCTTGGGCGCAAACTTTGCTCAAAATGCAAAGAGCCTTATGAGCCTGATCCAGCGCAGCATGGCGGAATCAAGTTTCAGAGTGATCTTATTTATCGAGCTAAAGGCTGCGAAGAGTGTAATGGCATCGGTTATAAAGGGCGCACGGTGATCGCTGAAATTTTACCCGTTAATGAAACCATCCGCGCCATGCTTTCCAAGAATGTTAGTTATGGCGAAATCAAAGATACCGCCCGCAAAAATGGGATGAACACCATTTTTGAATCCGGTATTAAATTAGTTGAAAAAGGAATCACGAGTTTTGAAGAAATCTGCCGCGTAACCGTGGATTTTGAATAGCGCTCGGCTTTGAAAATATGCCTAGATTTTCCTACACCGTAAAAGATAAAGAAGGAAAGACATACAGGGATGTGATTGATGCCTTAAATCAGGGCGTTGTTATCGAAAAACTCCAGCAGCAGGGTTATTTTGTCGTGACCGTTAAAGAGCTCACCGCCGCCTCAGCTTTTAAGGATCAGATTAGTTTTAAAAAAAAGAGAAAATTTAATCACGCAACAATTAAACTGCAGGATCTCCTGGTTTTTTCCCGCCAATTGGGCACCATGCTCGAGGCAGGGGTTAGTTTAATCCGCGCGCTCGACGTCATCCATACCCAGGCGGAGAGTGAACGTCTTTCTCAAGTTTTAGAGAGAGTTAAAAAAGATGTCGAGCAGGGGGCATCTTTGAGCCTCGCCTTATCCCAGCACCCCAGGGTCTTTAATCAATTCTGGGTGAGCCTGGTCGAAGTTGGCGAGGCCTCGGGAACGGTTCCGGTTGTTTTAGAGAAACTCACGTTTCATTTAGAACAGCAAGCCACTTTCCGCTCAACGATTATCTCGAATATGATTTATCCGGCGATTCTCTGCTGTCTGGCAACGGGGGCTATTCTTGTGTTCGCCATGTTTATCGGTCCGCGCTTTGAAGAGGTATTTAAGTCGATGCAGGTTGAGCTGCCGCTTCTGACGAGGGTTCTGCTTAGTACATTTAAGTTTATTAAAGTGAATTTGTTACTGCTTGGCATTGGCATCGCGGCCACGATAGTTATCTTCCGAAAATATTTTCAAACCACTCTGGGGCGGATTACGCTGGAAAAAATTTTATTCAACCTTCCCAAAATCGGCGAGATCTATAAATTAATTATTGTCGAGCGCTTTACCTCGCAGATGGCCATTTTGATTGACAGCGGCGTTCCTATCCTTTACGCCCTCGATATCACCGAGCGGCTGGTCGATAATCATACCTGCGCGCGGATTATTGTGAATATCAAAGAAAGAGTCAGGGAAGGGGAGCTCTTGGTGGCGCCCATGGAACGCAGCGGCTTTTTCCCGCCCATGGCCACGCAGATGATAAGCGTCGGAGAAGAAACCGGAGAGCTCAGCAAAATGCTTAAACATGTCTCGGAATATTACCAGAATAGTGTGTCCACCTTTGTCAAGCGCATGTCCACGGTCATCGAGCCGGTGATGCTGGTCTTTATGGGCCTCGTGATCGGCACGATCGTCATTGCCATGTTTCTGCCGATGTTTAACATCGCCCAGCTCGGCGGCGGGGGAGGATAAAGAAAAAGTCCGAATGCCTGCTATTAGTTCATCTTGTAAAACACCACTTGAATGCCAATATTCTTAACCCCTAAATCCAAAAATTTTTTAAATAATCCTTTATTCTTTAAAAATTTAGAGTATAAGTATTTAGTAAGAGCGAGGCGGCCGCGTTTCCTGTATATATCGACTGCCTCATTTGACAAGCATATTTACGTGTGATATATATTAAGTAGAAGAAAAAGATTTTAAACCGTCATTTTTAAAAAAAGGAGAGAAAGATGAAACAGAATAAGAGAAAAGGATTTACGTTGCTTGAAATTATCATCGTCATCATTATTATTGGTGTTCTGGCTGCTTTAGCGCTTCCTCGGTTTTTTTCTATGGTTGAATATTCTAAAAGTGCAGAAGCTTTAAATGCTTTTACCACTATTCGAGGTTCTATGGAAAGATGTAGTTCTGCCAATAATGGTCTTTATCTTGGTTGTAATCTTAATACCGGTACTCAAGGAACTAATCTCGATATAGTAGACCCAAGTACTTCAACAAATACGCACTTTGGCTATAGGGTTGCTGGGCAGGATGTTCGTCAAGGATATACAATTACAGCAGTAAGAAACACAGTAGATAATGGTACCCAAGGAGATCTAATCACCCTTACTGTGGATGGTGCAGCTGGGACAATTACAAAAACTGGGACAGGTGCTTTTATTAATATTAGGTAATTGAATAAATTTGGATCATCTTACAACATCGAAGTTCTGCCGAGCCAGGGCTTCGATGTTGTTGTTCTTAGGCGATGAAAAGATACGATCACAATCGAAATGGCTATACGCTCCTGGAAATCATGGTTACGGTGATTATCCTGGGGGTTATCGCGTCTTTGGCTATTCCTAATTATATGATGAGCGTTGAAAAAACTAAAGCCTCGGAAGGAGTCCAGATGCTCGAGACGCTCCTCAATGCCCAAAGGCGGTATCTTATTGAATACAATCAATACGCCACTGCCCTTGGCCAATTAGATGTCGAGGTTAAGACCCTTACAAATAATTTTCAGAACCCTCTAGTGTTCGATAATCCATCTGGACTTGCCACCATTGACCGTATTGGTTTGTATACACTTTCGATTGATGAAGACGGTAAAATTAGCTGTGTTGAAAATGGAGCACCGCCTGGTACCTGCAACAGGTTGGGATACGCCTCGGGGAGTACATAATGAACAAAGACAAAGCTTTTACGTTAACGGAACTCATGGTCGTCGTGATCTTGATCGGGATCATTGCCGCCTTTGCTTTACCTAATTATAACAAAGCTATCGCAAAAGCCCACGAGCGTGACGCCATTGTTCAGCTCATGGCCATCCACGCGGCGTGTAAAATTTATAACGCCCAGGCGGGTCAATATCCACAGGAAGCACTGGATATCGATGGCATAAATGAACAGTTAGGTTTAAATGTTATTGCCAACGGGATGACTTATGCGTATGCGCTAAAACTTCCAGACCAATTTAATGTAACTGCCCAGTGGAAAGAATCCGGTCACGATGATTATTTTGAAATTAGTATTAATGAGCATCCTATCAATCAACATGAAGCTAAAGATTTAAATCCTTGTTGTTCAAGCGGAGATAAGCCCTGTCCTTCATTAGGTCAATGTCCCTAGATAAAGAAAAAGACCGCATATGATCCGTATCCATCGAAAATATGGTTTTGCCTCTATGGCTGAGGTCTTAGTCACCGCGGTTATTTTTGTTTTAGCGGCGGTGGGAATTTTCGCGACGATTTCGATGCTCCGGCCGCAAGGGATGGAATCCAAAGAGAGGCTTGAGGCCGCCTATGTCGGGAAAAGTGTGATTGAAGAGCTGCGCGGTTATGTTGATGAACGCGTTTGGGATGATGAAACCTCGCCTTTAGCCCCCGGGATGCATAACAGTGAAATAGGAAATTATGTTGTTGACTGGCATGTTTCCGATGATGACCCCGAATTAGGCGTAAGATATTTGACGATGAACGTTTCTATCAAAGAATAAAATGAAATTTTCAAAAAGAAGAGGGATTACTTTAACCGAGCTTTTAGTGGCGGGCATACTCATTGGCATTGTGATGATCGGGGTTATTTCCGTCAGTTTCGCTATTAAAAAAATGCAGGATACAACGAATAAAGCCGCGCTTTTGGCCATGCGCGCGACCAGCGTTGTAACGCATATGACTAAAAATGTGGCAATGGCCGTGGGCTATCAAGACGATCCAGGAATTATTGTGGGAGCGTCATCCATCAAGCAATGGGTATCGATCAGACAGGAATACGGCGGTGATTTAGGTAGTTTTGCTGATGACCTCTGGGTTATTTACCATTACGGCAAACCTAATTTATATTTTTGCACTCAGACGGTAGAGGACGGAGGTGGCGTGCCTAATTTTTCGGGGAATTGTTCAGAAGATCAGTCGGAATTTATGTCTGCTAATGTTCTCAATGCCGAGTTTACTCTTTATAATGATTCTGAAAAATATGAATTTTATCTGGAAATAAAATTAAAAACTATTTATGATCCACAACAGCAAGAACATCCTGTTGATAATCCTAGTTTTAATGTAGACAGCCGTATGAGTCCCGCGGGGCACAGCTGGTAAGCGATTTTGGGCCGATAGCTCAATTGGGAGAGCGCTTGGTTCGCAATCAAGAGGTCGGGGGTTCAACTCCCCCTCGGTCCACCAGGCTTCATCAAAGTACTTTCGTCTTTGATTTCGCCTGGTTTTTATCTAGAGATTAGAAAAGCCTGGTGGTTATCCTGCGAAGCTGAACGCGAAAGCTTTTCAGCGAAGCAGGATCCACTCTACTACGCCCCAAACCCTCATTTCCCCTGTTTCCCCCCCCTGTGACGCAAATCACAGCATTTTATTCATCCTCTCGTATATACTTCTCCTATTATATATACTAGGAGTTTTATATATGAAGCGAATTAATATACTAGTCATCGCCATTTTTATAGGCTTTCTTTCTTTTCCCGCTTGGGCTCAAGAGAGCGATAAGGAATTTAAAAAAAGCTGCCGCGGCTGCCACGCCGATATATTAGAGAAGTGGGATGCCTCGCCCTCCAAACATTTTCCTTACGAAAAGCAGAAATGCGAGTCTTGCCACGCGGCCGAGCACAAAAAATTTACCGCGGAGAAGGATAAACCCTGCGCCATCTGCCACAATTTAGATTCTGAAAAAATCAAGAAATCACACTTTTCGCTTAATCTGACCGGCGCGGACTGTTTTTCCTGCCATTATGTCCACGGGGCACCCCAGGAGGGGATGCTCAAAGAAGTCGTCCATATGCCCTTTGAGGCGGGAATGTGTGACGCCTGCCATACGATTGATCCAGCCGGTAAAATCCAGGTCAAAGAAAATATTCATGAGGCGTGTTTTGCCTGCCACAGTGAGATCAAAGCCCAAGAGTCCGAAACGGTTCATCCGGCTCTGGAAATGGGTGAATGTAATGAATGTCATAACCCGCATACTTCGCCGCATTCTAAACTGCTTAAACAAACCGTTTCTGAAACTTGTTTTAGCTGTCACAGCGAAGATCAGGCGAAAAAACATCCCTTTGATGTTGCGCCTTCAGAAAAGATTGCCATGCAGACAGATTTAACGTATGAAGGGCTGGTCACGTGCGTGAGCTGTCATAATCCGCATAAAGCGAAATTTCCTTTTTTAATGAAAGAAACTTTAGAAGACAAAAAGGCCTGTCATCAGTGCCATCAGAAAGAAGCGAAATGAAAAAAATATTGGGCTTGATTTTATTCTTAGTCATTTGTACACGCGGCTGGGCACAGGAAGAGAGTGCTAAAGCGTTGGTCAACGCTAAATTCTTGTTTGATATTAAAGGTGACGCGGCTCAAAGAATTACTTTTAATCAGCCAGCGGGCATTGATGTTGACGGGCAAGGCAATATTTTCTTGGCGGATACCGTCAACAGCCGGGTGGTGGTTTTAGATGACACAGGCAAAGTCAATTTTATGTTCGGCAAATTGGGGGCGGGAGAAGGCGATCTGAATGCCCCGATGGCCCTAAGTGTGGATTCATCCAAAGGGCTCCTCTACGTGGCGGATTCATCCAATAACCGCGTCCAGGTTTTTAAAACCGACGGCGCTTTTGTTAAAACCATTGATCTGAATCAAGATGCCTCAAAGAAAAATCCTCGGCCTATTGGCATCGCGGTCAACAAAGAAGGGAATATTTACGTCGCGGATGCCGACAATAATCTGGTGAGAGTTTTTTCGGCACAAGGCAAACCTTTATTTAAATTTGGCGGCTTTGGGGCTGGCGATGGACAGTTGTGTGTTCCTGTCGGAATCGACGTGGATGAGCAGAATAAAGTTTACGTGGTGGATATGAATAATTCACGCGTGCAAATATTCGATTCTGACGGTAAATTTTTATTGAAAATGGGGAGCGCCGGAGACGCTAAGGGCAATTTCGGCAGGCCCAAGGATGTGGTGGTGGATAAAAAAGGAAATATTTTCGTATCAGACGGGGCCAGCCTTGTTGTCCAGATATTTGACAAGCAAGGAGCATTTCTTAACGTGATCGGCGCTGAGAAGGAAGAGATTCTGCAATTCGCGGCGCCTTTTGGTTTGGCCATCAACAATAATTATCTGTATGTCACAGATCGATGGCGTAATTCAATTCGTGTATTTGATATTTCTTATTAACGTAACCCTTGAGGCAGGAGCCTCAAGGGTTACGGCCAGCGTAAAAAATAATCGCTGGCCTCAAGGAGGGGTTCAATGAAAAAATTTCTAGTATTCTGGTTAGGGGCTATTCTACTACTGGGCATCACTCAAAATGCCGCGGCTTCTATTCTCAACAGCAAACATGACATGTATTTTTCAGATAAGGGGGATGACCCCAACGTCTGCAGTTATTGTCACATTCCGCACAATGCCGTGGGTGACAAAATCTGGTCAGACTGGGCCAATGAAGCCGAGCTTGAGAATGGCCCTTCGAGCGAGATTGGAAATATGTGCTACACCTGCCATGACGGCACGGTTACCAGTATCGGCCAGACCACGGTCTTTAACACAGCCCTGCAGCAGCATAAAGTCGAAGAAGGATCTGACTGTAATATCTGCCACACGGTCCACGACAATACCAACGGTAAGTTTTTAGGCATTGTGAAAACACAGAGCCCGGAAACGGAATCCGCCACTTACTGTCAGACCTGCCATGACGCGACCATGTACGAAGGCGCGGAACATTTAGGCGACCACCTGGCCGGGTCAGAACACCCTTACAAAGATACGGGCGCGGTGTTGGATGAAAGCTGTAATTCCTGCCATCAAATGCATGGAGCGGTCAATTATACAACAGAGAAACTGACGAATCCGATTTTAAAAGAGGATAATACCGACACCGCCTTTTGCGCGTCGTGCCATCCTAATTTCGTGCAGGACGCGGGCGAAAACGTCAATAAGCATCCAGCGATCTTGGCATCTCCTGGTTCCTGGGGGAGAGTGGATTGCTTTAGCTGTCATGATACACATCAGCCTGACGCGACAGATCATCCCGCCATTCTTTTGGATCAAAACATTAATTCGGCTTTCTGCGTGACCTGCCACGAGGCTTCCGGGAATAGTAAGGCGCCTTCGGTGGGTGACCACACGCATCCAACGGGCGAAGAGTTCACGACGATCAAGCTTACGCCTTCCGCGGATGATATTGATGATAACGATGATAGCCTGCCGGATTACGCGAATAATTCGCAAGAGATTGTTTGTGAGTCCTGCCATTCGCCGCATTTGAAAGGGGTCAGCGCGCCATTGGTGCGGATTACCAAAGACGCCGGGCAGTTGTGCAGCAATTGTCATATTGATAAGTAAGATTATAGTGCATTTAGTTTAAATATTAATTTACCAGCAAGAAACACGTTTTAGATTTTATTGTTGATTGCTGGTAAATTTTTAAGCGCATGAAAAAAAATATTATTTTTTTAATTTTTATTTTATTCTCCTTTTTTCAGCCTGCGTTCGCCGGTGTGGTTCAGACTAAGCATGATATGTATGCTCAGCAAAAAGGGACGGCTCAGACTAAGCATGACATGTATTCTTCAGGGAAAGGGACTGATCCTAATGTTTGCAGCTACTGCCACATCCCGCATAATGCCGCCGGAGATAAAATATGGTCATTCTTCGCGAATGAGGCGCAGTTAAAGAACGGGCCTTCAACACCCATTGGCAATATGTGCTACACCTGCCACGATGGGACCGTGACGTACTTAGGGTTGTATTCGGTTTTCAGCCCTTATGTGCAGAATCATAAAATTCCCCCAGGTGAAGATTGCACCCTGTGTCACAGCGTGCATGATAATACTAACGGCGAGTTTATGAAGGTGGCGATGGTCCAGGATTCTTATTGCGCGGCCTGTCATAACGCCGAGCAAAACGCTGGCGGTTGGGGAGATCATACCGGCCCCGGCAATCACCCCAGTTACTGGACGGAGAAGCCGCCGCATAATACGGGGGTGCAAGGCTGCACGCACTGCCATGGCGGCAACGGGAACACCGGCAGCTGTAATCTTTGCCACGAAACAGGCCATGGCGCGGCCAAATTTTCTACTCCTGAGGTCTCGCATCCTATTTTACGAGATGACAATACCGACAGCGCGTATTGCGCCTCCTGCCATTTGGTGAACCGCCAGCACCAGCGCGATGGATTCAAGCATCCAACGATTCTGGATTCACCGGGGTCATGGGGGAAAGTTGAGTGCGAGGCCTGCCATGATCCTCATCAGCCGGATAAGCCGCAGAATGTTCATATTTTGCGGGAGCAGAATACGGATTCTTCCTACTGCACCCGATGCCATGATGAAAGCAATGAAACCAATGGTCCTAAAATCGGCGATGGGCACCCGGTGAACATCCCCTTTGCCGATGAACCAGCGGATCCTGGGAAATCGCCGGCCGGCAATACCATCGATGACGACGATTATTACGGGCCCGATTATCCAGCGAACTCGAGTAATATCGTCTGTGAAACCTGTCACGCGGTGCACAGAAAAGGAGAGGCGGTTCCGCTGCTGCGCCTGACCACAGAAAATAGTGCTTTATGCATCAACTGTCATACGGATATGTGATGATACTAAAAAATGATTATAGAAAAATATTTACTATTTTGATGGGAGCTCTAAGTTTATTTCTATTCTCCAGTTTTTCTTACGCCGAGCATCCCAGGGAAAAGGACTGCCGGCAGTGCCATAGTTTTCAGCACAATAATGAAGAGTATAAACTCTTAAGCCAGAAGGCCATTCTCGAAGGGAAAATTCCCTGCTTTACCTGTCATGCCGAAAATCGGGATAAGGACGCGCCCAACACCTATCAAGAATTTACCGCGACGCAATCGCATCATCCTCTAGGGACGGATAAAGAATGTTTCATCTGCCATAACTTAGATGAAAAACACAACAACGGCCGGCTCGAAGAGTGGCCGGATATGCCTTTAAAAGATCCGGACCCTCAAGATTCCCATGTTTATCAAGGAGGCAAGATCAATGATTTCTGTTTAAGTTGTCATGATAATTCACCGGTAAGCTTAGGTGATCCACCACTGACACCGGTGGATTTATCGAGCGCCTACGAATTTACCGGCCATGGCCGAATTGACATTAATGAATCCTGCACTTCCTGCCATGAACATCACGCCTCCTTTAATAAGCCGTTTCTGATTAAAGATGTGATTAATGATGCCGTCATCACCGGTAATGACAACAGCGTCTGCTTCGCGTGCCATGCCACATCGGACGGCAGTTACGCAGGCCAAAGGCCGTACGAAGTCTCGGAGCACGGCCTGCAGAATAAGCTCTGCATCGACTGCCATAATCCGCACGGCGACAATAAAGATTTGTGTTATCTGTGCCACAACGATCAATACAATTCCCACTACAGCACCAAGCGGGATAAACTCTGTGTCGATTGTCATAATCCTCACCAAAAAGACGGCTTGAAGATGACTCGAGAGGATGAAGAAAAATTGTGTTTTCTCTGTCATAAGGATATGGAAAAGGATTTCGGCAATATCCGTGACGGCAAGAGCGGCAGTTTCTCGCATCACAAAGTCGACGATGAAGAATATAAGGGAGGAAAGATCGAATGTACGGATTGTCATAACCCGCATACGGTGACCAGATTTAATATCGTTACTCTGCCGGAAGGCCATCAAGCGCCGCGGCCCTTTCCGCAAGACGCATATTCCTTTAAGACACAAAGTTACGATGATTTTTGTCTGCATTGTCACGACGGTTCGCGTTTTTTGGCCAAGGATATTAAATCAGAATTGAATTCGCCTTCAACCCTGGATAGTGAATTTAGCGCGGATGGAACGACCAATCTGCATAAGGCTCACCAGGAAAAAGGTTTTGGCTGTCCTAACTGCCATAATGCTCATTCAAGCGAAGGGACCGCGGGAGTCAAGCGAGGCGGGCTTTTGCATGAAGACATTGTGGTCAATGACTGGGATGAACATAAAAAATATATTCAAGGAAAAAATTCCTGCAGCGCTTCGCGTTTAGGATTAGGATGCCATTGAAAACCAAAAGTTAAAGATCAAAAATTAAAAATGGCAAACGAACAATGGAAAACAAAAGAACAGCTTGGCAGTGGGCGCGGACTAGCATTCTTATGGCGACGTTCTGCGGTTTGCCCAGTTTTTCATCCTTTGCGGAACCGATGGATAAATTAAATATGGAAGCAGCCGCTGAATATAAATTCAGTCATTTCAAACGCGACCCTGAGCCGGCGTTAACCAGCGGCGGAAATAATTTTTCGCAGGAATACAAGCTGTATTTAAACGGAGAACTGCTGCGCGGAGGGTTTTTGGATTCCTCCGCCGGGGTATTATTCCCCGATAAATATAGGACAAATGATGTTGATTTCGAGAATCATCTTCGCTATGATTACAACCGGTGGCTCGAATTGGAAAGCCTGACGCTCAATGAAACGGACGAGGATATTTTTTTCTCGGGGACGGCGCAGCTGCAATCGCCTATTCATACGCTGACGCAAAGTTATAAAACAAAAACAGCTTTAGGAGCCCTGGGTTCCCTTGAATACAGGGCTGAAACAATTAAAAGAAACGATGTCCTTTTAGGCACAGTCATGGATGAAGAAACAAAATCAGAAAGGACCACCATTGACCTCGACAATGAATTAATACGTCTTAACGGGGAATACGGCACTCAAGACTTTAAAGACGCCTTAGGGTTAAGAAGTGATATCAGCAGTGAGGAAAAGAATGTTGAGGTGTCTTATGATCCGGCTGACTTCTTTAACACGCGGGGATATTTTGAGGATTCCAAAGATAAAGACCTGGATAAAGATACGAAGCTTTCCACAAAGGAACAGGGCATTGAATCTTCGATTAAACCGATTCAAGAGTTTGAACTGCGCCACCAGCTGCGTTTAAGAGAAAATAAAGACACGCAGACCGGTGAGGATATTCAAAACCGGGCCAATGAAATAACCGCTTTTTTTGATCCTCACAAAAGGATCAATTTTGAAGTTAGTTACGAAAAACAGAATGAAGACAAAACAAAAAACTCAATTGATATTGTCTCCACCATCGAAGAAAAAGATTTTAAGATGCAGGTCATTCCTTTAAACGGGGTGAATATTGAATCCGGCTATGAAATATCGGATAAGACAAGCTCCTCAACAACGGAAAACAGTCTCAATAAAAAGATGTATTCGGATATTTCTCTGGAACCGCATAAAGCCCTGCGTTTGGGGGGAAATTTTTCGCACAGTGAGCAGAAAAATACGTATACTGAGCTGGTAGAGGCTAAAACAAACTCGCTCTCTAGTTCATTGCATTATCGGCCGATAGCGACCGCTTCGCTTTTCTTAAGTTTGGATACAAGTAAGACCGATAACCCCTCGACAAATTCTTTTACCAAAACGGACACGTTAAGTTCTAATCTCAGCGTTGAGCCAAATTCGTTCTCTAAGGTAACTCTGCGTACCAGCCGCCAGGAGACAGGCGGATCTTCGGAGTCTGCCGATTCTTCGCGGCTTTTAAATGCCCTGGAGTTTAATATTGAGCTTCTTAAAAATCTTTCAGTATCCACGGAATATGAAATGATCGCGGCCAGCGGCGCCAATGCCTCGGATGAAAATTTATTCGACACCTCGTTTTTTTATAACGCTGGCCGATTTGATTTTTCTTTGCGTTTTCAGAATCGAGTCGTTTCCGGGGCTACTCCCATCGACAAAACCGCTATTTTAAGTAATCTTCAATACGAGTGGAGCAAAAACGCGGTCATGAATCTTAAATTATCTTTAAGCGATTATACCGATGAATTAACGGAGGCTAACAATTATCAAACGTTGCTTTTTGAAAGTTCGGTTGCGTTAAAGTTTTAATATGAAAATAATAATTTTAATTATTTCATTTTTAATCCTGGGATACACAACGCCGGGGCGTGCTGTGGAGGAATGTCTTAAATGTCATCCGATAGAAACGAACAGCTTCTTAGAAACTCCGCATACTGCTGAGGAAACTGGTTGTGCCATTTGCCATGGGGAAGTTACTGACCATTTATCAGGTGAGCAAAAGAAGGATAATATGATTAATCCGGCGCACTTAAACTTTAAGAAAAGTAATACGATCTGTCTGACCTGCCATGAACAAACCATGGCGGATGTCAGCGAAAAATTTCACGCGGTTCCTAATTTGCATGATCAGCTGGCTTGTTATGACTGCCATAAGCCTCATTTAAAGATGAACGATCCCTTGCATGAACAAGATTTATTTAAAAAAGATTTAACCGTCAATTGCGCCCAATGTCATAAAGAGAATGCTCACCTTTTAGAGGATTCTCCTCATGGAAGCGCGGGATTAACCTGCACCGACTGTCATAAACTCCACGAGCCTAAAACAATCAGCCGCGATTTGGAAGAGCAGATAGAGCGCTGCCTTTCCTGCCATCCTCGCCAGGAGTTAGAATTTAAAAATCCTTACCCGCATCCTCTGCGCGAGAGACAAATCAAATGCGCGGACTGCCATAATCCTCACAGCGACCGCTACACGGCCATGCTTAAAGAGGAAGATGATAAAATTTGCGGTGAGTGCCATAAAGATATCGCTATCCAGGGCGGGCATCATCCTTTAAGTAAGGGGACCGATCATCCCTTTGGGAAAGTAACATGCCTGCAGTGTCATCAGGCCCACGGCTCAAATTTTGATAAAGTTCTTAAATACAACAGTAACCAATTATGCACCAGTTGTCATGATTAGCTCCAGGAGGGATGATTATGAATACCAATAATTTTCTAATTCGATTAGCGGTTATTTTTATTGCCGGTATAATGGTAAGCGGTTGTGCCGCTAAGCCGTCGACTTATCTGCGGACACGCCTGTCTGCCGAAGATCATCGGGTCAAAGTCGCGCTTGTTCCGCTCGTAAATTTAACAACCGAACGGGATGCCGATAAAAAAGTGACCTATGCCTTCATCACCCATCTTTTGAGCAGTCATCAATTTGAAGTCCTAGAAATGGGGGAAATGCTTAAGGTCTTAAAAGATACGAAACTTCGTCCGGATGAAGATCTCTCCATCGATAATATCAAAAAAATAGGCAAGGCAACAGGGGTGGATGTTTTATTGATGGGGGCGGTTGAAGAATATAAAATAGATTCGAGCACGCTTTTAGGCGAGAAAATATTTGTTCCTGAAGTGTCGATCATCGTTCGGCTGGTTTCAACCAAAGACGGTTCGATTATGTGGTCGGCGAATCATCATCGACGGGGCGATGACCGTATGACGATTTTTGGCATGGGGCGGATTGATTCAATCAGCGAGCTGACCGACAAGATCCTTAAAGACACGATTTTATCTTTGATTACAACGCTAAAAGAACGAGAGAGTGCCTACGATTTATTTAAAAATGGTGAATTAAAGCCAACCCCGCAAGAGGAAGAGCAAATAGAGGCTTTTAAAAAAGAGAATGAACAATTAAGCCAGGAGATTGCGGCGCTTAAGAAGCAGATTGAAGAGTTGCAAAAAGTCCCGGCTAAGGAAGATGTTTCTGCCGAACAACAGCCGCTAGAGAGTCCTAAAGCGCCGGAAACCGTTTCAGAAGATAAAAAAATTTCCAATACGCAAGATCCGAAGCAGCAAACGAAAGATCAGTACAAGGAAGCATTTGAAGAGATAAAAAAACAATATCCGTAAGTGGGATGGCTTAGCCTGTGATCACAGACTAAGCCATTTAGGAAATTATGAAATTCATAAAACGATATATTTTCTTTGTTGCTCTTTTGTTTTCTGCCGTATTATTCCTTGTGTCGACAGGAAAGAGTCAGGTTAAGGGGCAAGCCGATGATTGTCTGCAGTGCCATGACAATGCGTGGGGAGTCACCGCGCAGTCACAGCACCCTTTAATTAAGGAAGGTAAATGCCGAGAGTGCCATCAAACCTACGACAGCGTGAAACACGAAGAGACAACCCCTCCCGTTGATGAATTGTGCATGGATTGTCATACTTCAGACAAAATAGGAAGGTCGCACCCGATAGGAAACGGCATTATTGATCCTAAAACCAGCGCTGAGATGACCTGTGTGTCCTGTCACCAGCCGCATGGGACGGATTATAAATATCAGATCCCTTTTAAAAATAATATGGATTTATGTTTAAATTGTCATCAGGATATATAAAATCAATAGCAGGAGGCATGCCATGGATAAATCCCAAGTTATCAAAAGAAAACAATTTTTTTTAAAAGACAGTTCGCAGCCCAAACTTATCGTCGAGACCTATTTTATTTTGGTCCTGGTGATGACCCTTTCGGGGATTGTTTTTTATTTCGTCGGGAATAAAAATCTGGCGCAGGAATATTTTCAGGCGCATTCGACTTTGAAGTCGACCATGCAGATTTTTTTACCGGCGTTAGTCATCGTCAATCTCGTTGGGCTCGCCGCGGCCTCATTCTTGGTTGTCGCGTTTACGCATTCGATTGCCGGCCCCATTGCCAAGCTTAAAAATCTATCCGAAAAAATTGCTAGCGGGGATTTAAGTTTACAGGTACAATTTCGTAGAACGGATTTGGTCCCGGAATTAGCCGAGACCATGAACGCCATTATCCAGGGTTTAAACGCGCAGATCAAAGAATTAAAGGCGCCTCTGGAACAATTACAAAAGCTTCTGACAAAGTTTGAGACCTTGAATCAACCCTCGCAGGAAGAATGGACAGCTTTAAAAGAGGATCTGCATAAGGTCAGCCAAAATCTGAAAGGGAAAATAGACCAGTTCCAGTTGTAAACTCTATTATGCATAGATTCTTCTGTCCGCAAGCCGACTTTTCTCATCCAGAAATTATTCTTACCGAGAAAAAAGAAATCCATCATTTACGTAATGTCCTGCGTCTCAAAGAAAATGATTTAATCTGTGTCTTTAACGAAAGGCATGAAGAGGCTGAAGGTAGGATTTTTTCCATAACCTCTCAGGAAGTCTCTGTCCGGATACAAAAAGTAAAAATAAATAAAACAAAATTCCCCCAAATTATCCTGGCCTGCGCGTTGCCTAAGAAGGGAAAGTTTGAATTGATTATTGAAAAGGTCACGGAATTAGGCGTGGATGAAATCATTCCCATGGTGACCAAGCGCACCGAAGTTCTTTTAGAAGGTAAACGCCGCGAAGAGAAACTGAAACGTTTTAAGGCAGTGGCTTTAAACGCGGCTAAGCAATCCAAACGCACGACCATTCCTGTGATTCATCCGATCACCTCTTTTAAAGACGCGCTGTCACTTCTTACCCTGCAGCCAGTCCCGCCTTCGGGCGGGACGGGCAGGGTTCCGCCCCACGGGCGGAAAGAATTTGGTGCCACGCCTGCGTGCCGAAACGCCGCACTTCGGCGTGCAGGCACGGGCTTTAGCCCGTGGGGCTCCACCAAAACTTCCACTGTTTTTATCCCCAGCCTGTTGTTAGAGCGGGAGAATCTCTTAAAGGCGCTTGGGCAAACGTCCAAACCAGAAAAAATTTCTTTTCTGATCGGCCCGGAAGGAGATTTTACGCAGGAAGAATATCTAGAAGCGCAAAAAATGGGATGCATCCCGGTAAGTTTAGGGGAGACCATCCTTAAAGTAGAAACAGCGGCCATCTGCGCTGTCGCCTGCGCGAATATCTTTTATGAACATTAAAGAACCCTCTTCACCCTCCTGGAACTTCTAATTTATAAATTTATTATTATCAATTAGTTATAAATAGCGCTTTTTTGTGATTATATTGACAATGAAAGGGGAGTTAGGTATAATTTCCTTCTCGATTCGTCCTTCCTCAAAAGACAATATTTTAATATAAGGAGAGGTTATCATGGCAGAACAGAAAAAAACGGAGCAGCAGTTAACCGACAGGAAAAAAGCGCTGGAACTGGCTCTTGCCCAGATCGAAAAGCAGTTTGGGAAAGGATCCATCATGAAGTTGGATGGTAATGCTGTCACCGATATCGATGTTATTCCGACGGGCTCGTTAGCCCTGGATTTAGCCTTAGGAGTAGGCGGCGTTCCCCGCGGGCGGGTTGTAGAAATCTACGGTCCAGAATCTTCAGGAAAAACGACTCTCACCTTAAGTATTATCAAACAGATTCAGCACTTAGGCGGAGTGGCCGCCTTTATCGACGCTGAGCACGCCTTTGATTCCGGTTACGCTAAAAAAATAGGTGTTAAGCTCGATGATCTTCTCATCTCACAGCCGGATACCGGCGAGCAGGCTTTAGAAATCGCGGAGACACTTGTGCGCTCCAACGCCGTCGATCTAGTCGTCATTGATTCGGTCGCGGCCTTAACCCCGCGCGCCGAAATCGAAGGCGAGATGGGGGATGCCCACATGGGACTGCAGGCGCGGCTGATGTCGCAGGCTCTTCGTAAACTGACGGCCGCCATCAGCAAATCTAAAACGACCGTCATCTTTATTAATCAAATCCGCATGAAAATAGGCGTTATGTTCGGGAACCCGGAGACGACCACCGGCGGACGGGCTTTAAAATTTTACGCCTCGGTCAGGATTGATTTGCGCAAGACGGAGTCGATTAAGTCCGGGGATGAATTTATCGGCAACCGCGTGAAGGCCAAGATCGTTAAGAATAAAGTCGCCCCGCCTTTCAGGGAAGCGGAATTTGAAATCTATTTTAATGAAGGGATATCCGCCTCCAGCGACATTCTGGAGGTTGGCGTAAAATACGAAGTGATCCAGAAATCCGGCACGTGGTTTACCTACGAGAGCGAAAAATTAGGGCAGGGCAAAGAAAATGCCTGCAAATTTTTAAAAGAGAATCCTAAGGTATTTCAGAAGCTCGATAAACAGATTCGCGGTAAAATAGCCGCGGCGAAGGTATAGGAAACGGTAGGATTTGTAGGGAATGGTTTTCCTGGCCCGTCTTTCAGACGTTCCAGGACGGGCAAACCATTCCCTACAAAAATAATGGCATGATGTTAAACAAAATCCGAAATTTAAAAAAGATATTTCTTTTAGCAAGTCTTACCTTAGCTCTCTTTGGTGCTCCTTATGCTCGAGCGGATCAAGGGGAAACAGATCTCCTTACCGCTGTTGAAAAAGTTGCCGAAAGCGTAGGCCCCACCGTCGTGTCGGTCAAGACCGAAAAGACAGAGCACTATCGGATGCAGTCTTTTGGCAGTCCATTTCAGGATGAATTTTTTGGTCAGTTCTTTGAAGATTTTTTTGGGGGCATTCCGGAAAGTGAATTCAAAAGCAATGGGTTGGGCTCCGGTGTCATTATCAACGCCCAGGGATTCATTCTGACGAATGAACATGTGATTGAGGGGGCGGATAAAATTACCGTTATATTACCCGATGGACGAGAACTGCCGGCGACTCTAAAAGGAACAGACCCTCGTTCTGATCTGGCCGTGATTAAAGTGGAGGCTCCTAATTTACCAGTAGCGGTTTTAGGGAATTCGGAGAATCTTAAAATCGGACAGTGGGTTGTGGCTATCGGAAATCCGTTTGGTCATCTTTTGGCTAATCCAGAGCCCACGGTTACAACTGGGGTCATTAGCGCTTTACAAAGATCGCTGCCGAAGGGACCGCGTCAAGACAGTGATTATTCCGATTTAATTCAGACGGACGCGGCGATTAATCCGGGTAATTCCGGCGGGCCGCTGGTCAATTTAAAAGGAGAAGTGATTGGCATTAATGTCGCTATTTTTTCCACAACCGGCGGTTATCAGGGGATAGGCTTCGCGATTCCCATTAATGATGCGAAATTAATTCTTCAGCAGCTTATCGAGGGAAAAGAAGTCGCTTATGGATGGATTGGCGTCAGCGTTCAGGATATTGACGAGCGTTTAGCCACTTATTTTGGCCTTAAGGATACGCAGGGTGTTTTAATCTCCAAAGTTTTAGAAGGCGGCCAGGCCGAAAAGGGCGGCCTCAAAGAAGGCGATGTGATTCTGTCGGTTAACACAAAGCAAGTCAAGAATATCCAATCGCTTCTTAAATTGATCGGAAGCGCGCCGCTTAATAAGAAGGCGGTCATTGCTATTTTGCGTTCAGGACAAAAATTAGAGGTTCCCGTTCTGGTGACAAAACGTCCGCGTTTTGATGAATTCGGCCGAATCATCGAAGGGGAGCTCCAGGAGGAAGAAAACGGCCCATCGAGCGAAACGCCGGAAAAAGGCGAGATCTCTGTCTGGCGGGGATTAAGCGTAAAGAATATCTCTGCGGAAATGGCTGATCAACTTAATCTTGAGTCCTTAGATGGAACTTTGATTACAAATATCCAAAATGGAAGTTCAGCTCAAGAGGCCGGGTTAAGGCCGGGAGATGTTATTGTTTCGATGAATCAGAAGTCTGTTAAGAATGCCGCGGATTTTATGAAGAATGCTAAGAATGCAAAGGGGCGCTGTCTTATTCGAACCTCCCGAGGATTCTTTGTCGTGGAAGAGTAATGCCTGATACGGGTATTGCGATAGAGGATTTTAGACGGGCGAAAGACGCGGTTTTTCGATTATTGAAGGTACGTTTACGCAGTGAACAAGAAATTCAAGAAAGACTAAGAAGAAAACAATTCTCTCAAGAAATTATTGAAAAAATAATCCAGTATTTCAAGGAAATAACGCTTATTGACGATCTCCAATTTACACAAAAATGGATTTCCTCACGCCTTTTAAAACCTTTCGGGATTAATCGTATTCGGTATGAGTTAAAAACTAAAGGGATTCAGGATGAAATTATTCAGCAAGAATTAAGAAAAATAACGGATGATTACCCTGAAGAGGAAATTGTTTTAAATTTAGCCAGGAAACAGGTATCGAAGCATAAAAATGTTGAACCTAACAAATTAAAGCATCGAATTTACGGGTATTTAGCCAGAAAAGGATTTAGAAGCGAAATTATTTTAAAAGCCTTGAAGAAATTATAGTATTCCTCCCCCATGAAGTGGGAGGAATACTAAACACAAAAATTTAAGGATAGCTATGACAGCTCAGGAAATCAGAAAAATTTTTTTAGATTTTTTTGCCTCCAAAGGCCACACTATTGTCGTCAGTGATTCTTTGGTGCCTAAAAACGATCCAACGGTTCTTTTTACCACGGCTGGAATGCAGCAATTTAAACGCCAGTTCTTAGGCGATATTGAGGATTATACCCGTGCCACCTCGTCGCAGAAATGTTTGCGCACCGATGATCTGGACAAGATAGGCAAAACCGATTTTCATCACACATTTTTTGAAATGCTGGGGAACTTTTCTTTCGGTGATTATTTTAAAAAGGAAGCGATTGCCTGGGCCTGGGAATTTTTGACCCACGAACTTAAACTGCCGGTAGAAAAACTCTGGGTATCGGTTTATAAAGACGACAAGGAAGCCAAAGAGATTTGGCTCAAAGATATCAAGATCAATCCTAAAAGGCTTGTTGAATTAGGCGATAAAAGTAATTTTTGGCCGTCGGAAGCTAAAGAAAAAGGCCCCAACGGTCCCTGCGGGCCATGCTCGGAGATTTTCTTTGATTATGGCGAGAATCCGCACTGCAGCAATCAATCCTGTAATCCTGACTGCGATTGCGGGCGGTTCTCAGAGGTGTGGAATCTGGTCTTTACCCAATTTAACCGTAAAGAAGGGGGTGTGCTCGAGCCGCTGCCTCATAAAAATATTGATACCGGAATGGGACTGGAGCGCCTGACCGCGGTTGTGCAGGGTAAGAAAAGTAATTACGACATGGATTTATTTTTACCCATTCTCAAGGCCATTGATCATGAGTTAGAAAAGGCCAAGCTTACTTTAGAAAGAAGTCAAAAACATATTATGGCTGATCATATTCGGGCCATTGTTTTCGCCATCAGTGACGGTGTCGTCCCTTCCAATAAAGAAAGAGGTTTTGTCATTAAGAGGCTGATCACCGATGGCACGGATATTATTTTGAGAAATCACGGTCACCCTTTTATTCATAAATTAGTCCCAGTCATTGTCGAGCTGATGGGGGAAAGTTATCCAGAGATTAAAAAGAAGGCTGATACAGCCGTGCTGTATATCAAGAAAATTGAAGAAGATCACAATAAGGTGCATAAAACCAGAATCCCTGAGCTTACAGAGGAAGTTAAATCGGTATTAAAGCTGGAGAAAAACAAACGCGTAGCCGAGTTGGGACGGTTATCTTTTAAATACCGAGATACGCATGGATTAACACTGGAAACTATTTTTCTGGTGATGAGTAAAGCTGGAATGACCGATGATCGTTCTGAGGTTAAGAAAGAATTCGACCAACTAATGAATGAACAAAGAGAACAATCTCGATTAACAAGCAAGATGACGGGAGATGTTTTTACGGCTACTAAATTAAAAATTGACGCCCCCAAGACCCAATTTGTAGGCTACGAGCACATGGATGCCAAGAGTAAGATCTTAAAAATTTTAGTCAATGATGAAGAAGTTAAAGAGGCCTTGGAAGGGACGCACGTTAATATTATTCTTGATCAAACTCCTTTTTACGCGGAGGGCGGCGGACAGGTGGGAGATTCGGGAGTGTTGACGAAGACTAAAGGAAAAATTCGTATTCAGGACACCCAAAAGCACGATGATATTTTTATCCATACGGGGATTGTTGAAGAAGGATCGTTTAAGGTAAGCGATCATGTCCATGCCCTCGTTGATACCAAACGCCGTCTTTCCATTATGCGTAACCACACGGCTACTCATCTTCTGCAGGCCGCGTTAAGAGATATTTTGGGAAGCCATATTGAGCAGCACGGTTCGCTCGTTGCCGAGGATCGTCTGCGTTTTGATTTTACGCATCCTAAGGCCCTGAATTCAGAAGAAGTGTTAAAGATTGAGAAGAAAGTTAACGAGTTTATCTTAAGTTGCGATCCACTCAAGAAAGAATATATGCCCATTGAAAAGGCCAAGCACAGCGGCGCTCTGGCATTCTTCGCCGAGAAATACGGCAATATTGTGCGGGTGGTTTCCATCGGAAATTATTCCAAAGAATTCTGCGGCGGAACGCATCTTGCGTCTACGGGACAAATCGGGCTTTTTAAGATTGTCAATGAGACGGCCATCGCCCAGGGGGTCAGGCGTTTAGAGGCGAAGACCGGTGAAGGAGCCCTGGAATATGTTTTTGAACAAGAAAAAAAGTTGCAGGAGATCTCCAGATTAATTAAGGCGCCGGTCCAGGAAATTGTTGAGCGCCTTAAAGATCAGACGCTTAAGTTTAAGGAAGTTGAACGAGAACTTGAAGAGGTGAGTTTTGAGATTATTAAAAATTCAATTGATACAGTGATTAAGGGCGCGGAATCTTTTAACGGGACATCTCTGGTCAGCCACACGTTTAAAGATGTGGATATCGAAATTTTAAGGAGAATTTCTGATTTGATTAAACAAAAGTGTCCTTCATCTATTCTTATTCTTGGGGCGCATACGGTGGAACACGCCTGTATTCTGATCGCGGTTTCGGATGATCTCGTCAAGAAAGGGATCAAGGCCAATGAACTCATTAAAGACGTAGCCCCTTTAATCGATGGTTCCGGCGGCGGGCGTCCGCAGTTAGCCCAGGCCGGGAGCAAAGAAATACACAAGGTAGAGGCGGCTATTCAAAAAGCCCATCAAATGATCAAGGAAAAAATTAAGCTATGAAAATACTAACCCAGACAGGCCAGGGGATTCAAAAACTTTACAATCGAAATCTCTTCGCGCGCAAGAAACATGTTGAAGAAAAAGTGCGCCAGATTATCGCGGATATTCAGCTGTTAGGAGACGAAGCGGTCATTAAGTACACTCGGCGTTTCGATAAGATTAAACTGACTCCCAAAGAGATGAAAGTCTCCGAAAGTGAAATCAGCGGGGCTTTTCAGAATATTACCAGCGATTTTATTTCGGATCTTAAAATTATTATCGAGAACGTTTCTAAATTTTATCGAAAGCAGATTCCTAAGGCCTGCCGCGTGCGGGAGGATGACGGTGTCCTTTTAAAGGAAAATATTCTTCCTTTAGAAAACGTGGGGATTTATATTCCCGCGGGAACAGCGCCTTTAATCTCAACGGTTTATATGACGGTTATTCCCGCTAAGATCGCCGGGGTTAAACGGATCGTAATTGCAACGCCTCCGGATAAGAACGGCCGAATTAATCCGTATATTTTAGTGGTCGCGAATTTGCTCAAGGTTAATGAAATTTACAAGGTTGGCGGCGCCCAGGCCATTGCCGCGCTCGCCTTCGGGACTAAAACGATCCCGAAGGTCGATAAAATTGTCGGCCCGGGAAATATGTTTGTCACGGAAGCCAAGCGCCAGCTTTTTGGGTATGTCGATATTGATATGCTCGCCGGCCCGACGGAGTTGGTCATTATTGCCAATCGCCACAGCAACCCCAATTATATTATTGCTGATCTAGAGGCGCAATTAGAGCACATAGGCGGCCTGGCGATTTTAATCACGACGTCCCGACAGCTTCTCAAGCAGTTAAGAAGCAAGGTCGATCAAGGTTTTATTATTTACGCGAAAAATACCCAAGAGGCCATTGATATCGCGAATAAAATCGCGCCCGAGCATTTGCAGATTTTAACCAACAATCCACGAAGCATAGCGAGCAAAATTAAAAACGCGGGGGCTATTTTCTTAGGGCCTTTTAGCCCAACAGCCTTAGGGGATTACGCGGCGGGGCCAAGCCACGTCTTGCCGACGCTCGGTACCGCTCGATTCTTTTCCGGTTTATGCGTCTCGGATTTTGTCAAAAAAGGGCACATCATCTCTTATTCAAAGCGCGCTTTGGAAAAAATAAAGGAACCCATCGAGAAGATTGCTGCATTGGAAGGATTAGTTAAACACTCTGAATCCGTAAAAATACGGTTTAATCAATAAGGGAGAATTCCATGGGCGAACGAAAATCTACATTTGAGAGAAAAAGCAAGGAAACACAGATAAAAATCGGCCTTAATATTGACGGTACTGGGAAAACCAAAATTAAAACCCAGATCGGCATTCTGGATCACATGCTTGAGCTGTTTGCTTTCCATGGCTTCTTTGATTTAAATTTAGAAGTTAAAAAAGCGGATTTGGAAATTGATATTCACCACACGAATGAAGATATTGGGATCGCGTTAGGAAAAGCTTTTAAAGAAGCCTTAAAAGACCGAGCGGGAATTAAACGTTTTGGTTCGGCCTTTGCCCCGATGGAGTCCACTTTGGGACACACGGTTATTGATTTAAGTGGAAGAGGTTATTCTACCTTTAAAATAGATATAAGCAAAGATGCTAAAGAAGAGGAAGGTTACAATTATTCCTATTTAGAGCATTTTTTGGAGTCATTCGCGCATAATTTAGGGGCAACCATCTGCGTTAATATCGCTCACGCAAGCAAAGATCTGCACACGAATGTGGAAACGGTGTTTAAGTCCTTGGGGCTGGCTTTAGATCAAGCGACTCAAATTGATCCCAGAAGAAAAGGCGCGGTTCCCTCGACTAAGGGGATTATTGATTAACCCATGATTGCCATCATCGACTACGGAATGGGGAATTTAAGGAGCGTTCAGAAGGCTCTGGAAAAAGCCGGCGCCCAGGCGGTCATCACGAGCAATCCAGCTGAGATCGAGAAGGCAGAAAAGATTGTCCTGCCCGGGGTGGGTGCGATGCGCCCGGCCATGGAGAAACTTTCTTCGCTGAATTTAATTCCTGTCATTAAAGATTCAATTGCCGCTGGCAAGCCTTTTCTAGGAATTTGTTTAGGTCTGCAATTACTTTTTGAGAAAGGGCTCGAAGGCGGCGAAGTTAAGGGATTAGAAATTCTAAAAGGCCGTGTGGAGCGTTTTACTCCTAAAAAGTCTTTTAAAATCCCGCAGATGGGATGGAATCAGCTGCAGATCCAGAAAAAGGATTGTCCCATTTTAAAAGGCATTAAAGACAGCGTCCATGTGTATTTCTGTCACTCGTATTTTGTGAATCCTCAGGAAAAAAATATTGTGGCCGCGACCACTCCGTATATCCAAGAATTCGCCTCTTGCATTTGGGAGAAAAATATTTTTGGGGTCCAATTCCATCCCGAGAAAAGCCAGGAAGTGGGTTTAAACATCCTCAAAAATTTTATAGCCATTTAGATGATTATTTTTCCAGCGATAGATATTAAAGAAGGTAAAGTCGTCAGATTGATTCAGGGCAAATTTGATCAGGTAACGGATTATGGCCTTGATCCTGTTACCGTGGCTCAAGAATGGGAAAAACAAGGGGCTCAATGGATCCATGTGGTGGATTTGGACGGCGCCCAGACAGGTGAACCTAAAAATCTTGAAATCATTTTTAAGATTGTTAAGAATGTCAAAATTCCTGTTCAAGTCGGAGGCGGCATCCGTCAAGAAACAACGATTGAAAAACTTTTTAAAAATAATGTGGCCAGAGTTGTCTTGGGAACAAAGGCGGTCAAGAATCTTTCATTTTTAAAAGAGATCCTTAAACGTCACGGCAACAAAATAGCCGTAAGCTTAGATTGCTCACAAGGATTTGTTCAAACCAAAGGTTGGACACAAGGATCAAATGTGCAGGCGATTCCCTTTTGTTCAGAATTAGAAAAGGCGGGTCTTCAATGCCTGGTTTATACGGACATTAGCCGCGATGGGATGCTGCAAGGGCCGAATTTTACAGGGCTCACGGAACTTTTGAATAAAACAAAGATTTCGGTGATTGCCTCCGGGGGAGTTTCAAGTATAGATGATATTAAAAAACTCAAAGCCCTGCGCCCAGCGCCCATGGGAGTGATTATCGGTAAAGCGTTGTATGAAGGCAAAATAAATTTAAAAGAGGCGATCCGCTTATGCTCACAAAAAGAATAATTCCCTGTCTTGATGTCAAAGATGGACGAGTGGTCAAGGGCGTCAATTTCGTTAACCTGCGGGATGCGGGTGATCCTGTGGCCGTCGCTCAGGCCTACGATGCCCAGGAAGCGGATGAGATTGTTTTTTTGGATATCACCGCCAGTCACGAGAAGAGGCCGATTATTTTAGACGTGGTCCAAAAAACCGCGGAAAAAGTTTTTATGCCGCTGACCGTTGGCGGCGGAATCAGTTCCGTTCAAGACATCCGCGATTTGTTAAACGCCGGAGCCGATAAAGTGTCTCTCAATACTGCGGCGGTTAGAAATCCGCGGTTGATCACAGAGGCGGCGGAAATGTTTGGCAGCCAATGCATTGTCGTCGCCGTGGATGCCAGGAAAAGAAATCACAGCTGGGAGGTCCTCACCCATGGAGGAAGAAATTCCACGGGCCGGGATGCCGTTGATTGGATTGAAGAAGCCGAGAAAAGAGGGGCCGGAGAAATTCTTTTAACGAGCATGGATTTTGACGGGACCAAAAAGGGCTACGATATTGCTCTGACCAAAGCGGTCTGTGAAGCGGTTAATATTCCGGTGATTGCATCAGGCGGGGCTGGAGATTTAAAGAGTTTTTATGAAGTATTCGCCAAAACAGGTGCCGATGCGGCTTTAGCCGCTTCTGTTTTTCATTATGGTGAACTTTCAGTCAAAGACGTCAAACAATTTTTAAAATCAAAAAGGATCAATGTGCGGCTATGAACAAAGAAGAAACCATTCAAATCACCACAAGGTCTTTAAAGAAACTCAAATTTAACAAAGACGGATTAATCCCGGTCGTGATTCAGGATTACAAATCCAAGGACGTCCTCATGGTGGCCTACATGAATTTAGAGTCTGTCAAACGAACGCTTAAATTGGGGAAAACTTGCTTTTGGTCGCGTTCCCATCAGGAATATTGGGTCAAGGGCATGACCTCCGGGCATTTTCAATTTGTGAAAGAAGTTTCGTATGATTGTGACTGTGACACGCTTTTGATTAAGGTTCGACAAATTGGCGCGGCCTGTCACACGAATAAGAGAAGTTGTTTTTACAGAAAAATTAAAAAATGACCACACCATCCCAAAACGAATTCTTAAAACTCTGCGACAAGGGAAATCTTATTCCCATTTACAGAGAGGTCCTTGCCGACTTAGAGACGCCTGTCTCCGCCTATTTAAAAATAGCCAAGGGCGCTAAATATTCTCTCTTGCTCGAATCCATCGAAGGCGAGGAGAAGATTGCCCGTTTTTCTTTTCTGGCGAAGAATCCGGAACTCATTTTTGAGGCTAAGGGAAAGAAACTTAAAATCACACGGCGCAAACAAAATCGCTTTAGCCAGGAAATTAAAAATCTAAAGGATAATCCTTTAAATTACATTCGTGATATTCTTAAAGAATTTCAATTTGTCGAGCTGCCTTCGCTGCCGCGATTCTGCGGAGGGATTGTCGGCTATCTTGGGTATGACATTGTCCGTTATTTTGAAAAGCTTCCCCAAAAAACCAAGGATGATATGGGCTTGCCGGATATTCTGCTTATTCTTGTGAAAGATTTAATTATCTTTGATCACCGCAATCACAAAATCAAAGTCGTTCATTGCGTGAGCGTTGATTCCAAGAGTTCAAAAGAAAAAAAGATTAAGGCCTATAAAAACGGCATTGAGAATATAGAGAAGACCATTCGGGATTTAAAGAAACCATTTAAGCTTCCTAAAACGAACCCCCTGGCTAATACTCCTAAGGCGGTCAAATCAAATTTTACTCAAAAGGAATTTGAAGGAATTGTTTTAAAGGCGAAAGAGCATATCAGGCAGGGTGATATTATTCAGGTGGTTTTATCGCAGCGTTTTAAAGTACCGGTTAAGACGGATCCTTTTAACATTTACCGCAGCCTGCGGGTGCTTAATCCGTCACCTTACATGTATTATCTCAATTTTGGGGACGTCAAAATTGCGGGATCATCCCCTGAACTTTTAGTACGCTGTGAAGATGGACTCGTTGAAACCCGCCCCATTGCCGGCACACGTCCACGCGGCAAAAATGTTGAACAGGATGAGGCTTTAGCTAAAGAACTCCTTGCTGATCCTAAAGAAAAGGCGGAACATATTATGCTCGTCGATTTAGGGCGAAATGATTTAGGACGCGTCTGCCAAAAGGGGAGTGTCCATTTATCGGAATTTATGACCGTTGAACGTTATTCGCACGTGATGCATATTATTAGCAACGTAGAGGGGAAACTAGATCCAAGCAAAGATATTTTCGATGTCTTAAAAGCCGCTTTTCCTGCTGGAACGGTGACCGGCGCTCCGAAAATCCGCGCGATGGAGATTATCGAAGATTTAGAAAAAGTTTCCCGCGGGCCTTACGCGGGCTGCATTGCGTATTTTAGTTTTTCCGGGAACTTGGACAGCTGTATTACCATCCGCACCATTGTCATGCATAAGGGGCACGCCTATATCCAAGCCGGCGCCGGGATTGTGGCCGATTCCAACCCCGCCTTAGAGTTTCAAGAGACCTTGAATAAAGCCAAAGCGCAGTTGTTGGCGATCGATGCAAGTAATCTAAATACGAAGTGTTGACAGTTCATCGAGAGGTTGTTATAATTTCGACTATGCTTTCTGAACAGGATAAAAAGACGTTAACGAATCTTGCTCGTCAATACAAGGTGAGAAGGCTCTTGCTTTTTGGATCGCAGGTTACTTCAACCCAAGAGGCGCGTGACATTGATTTGGCCGTTGAAGGCCTCCCAGCAAAATCTTTTTTTAAATTTTATGGTGATCTTCTTTTTAGTCTAAAAAAACCAGTGGATCTTATTGATTTATCCTCGAACACTAAATTTAATCGATTGATCCAAAAAGAAGGCATCCCTGTTTATGGCTAATTTTCGTGAACGCGCTGAGGCTGAATTTGAAAATATTGACAAGGTCTTGGCACAATTTCCTCCTTGTGACACATTTCCAGAACTATCCACTTTAGAATTAGCCGGAGTAGCGGCTCTCATTCATAGTTTGTACAATGGGCTTGAGAATATCCTAAAACAAGCCGTCTTATCTAAGGGAATAAAACTGCCTCAAGGCCAGACATGGCATCGAGACCTTGTCGAATCAGCCCTTTCCCAGGGGATTATTTCACAAGCTACTGAAGAAGCCATAAAACAATATCTCGCCTTTCGTCATTTTTTCAGCCATGCCTATGCTTTTGAGCTGTATGCAGACCGAATTATTCCTCTCGTTGAAGGAGCTGTTTTAGTCGTCGACCTTTTTAAAAAGGATATCGACAAACTTTTTAAATAATGAAAGGGGCTTAGGGCCATAGCGCAGGGGATGGGATAGTAGCCGACTCCAATCCCGCTCTGGAATTTCAAGAGACCTTGAATAAAGCCAAAGCCCAGCTTCTGGCCATTGATACAAACTTACATAAAAAGAGGAATAACTATGACCCGATATATTAAAATCTTTCTTTTTCTATTTCTAATTTTTATACAAGCGAAGGGAGCTTTATCAGAAATACAAAAAAATCCCCATTGGCAGCCTACCAATACTCACGTATTTAATGAGAGTACCTCTTTAGAGCTTATTTTGCCTCTTCTTGAAAAAATAGAGACGGGGGAGGTAGAGATAAGTTATGAAGCGGGAGAATTTTCTGGAATTGTTCATCTAACAGCTCCTATTACAGCACAGCGTTTAAAGAAATTTCTTACTGAGCATTCTCAACGCTTCACAGAAGAGGCTCAATACTTAGTAGAACAAGGTAAAAAAAATAAAGAGGATCCTTTAATTGATCGTTTGCTAGATCGTGGCAAGATACAAAGTTTAGGACAATTTTCAGTTAGAGTAATAGAATTTAGAGGGAGTGAGAATATTTTGGACGATTTCCTCTGTAAACATCCGCCAACATGCGGCAAATTATTTGATTGCATGGATATTCCCGAACAATGCCGTAAGAGTGATCCGGGGCCCGTATGCTGTGAATATCTTCAATCTATGCTACAAGTGCTTTGCGGTGACACTAATTGTTCACCTTCTGATTGGGGGGTTGAGCGTTGTTTTGATATGGAGGACCGATGCGGTATGCCAGAATGTTCAGACTTAAGTAAAAATGAAACATTAGATATAGTGCATGAAGAGCTAATAAACCCGATTACCTGTATTCAAAATGATTATTGTAATCCTTTATCAGAAGAGAATCGATGTGGTTGTAAAGATTTTTCTCCTGATGAGGGGAATGTCCAAGTGAAAGACACTTCGATTATTTCTCACTTCAGCTGGAAGACGATTCCCGACTGTTTTTTATCTCCTTTCACGGACATTATGAAGGTTGGGATGGAGCTGGAATTTGGTTTTCACCCAGAAGGTTATTTTAAAGAGGATGACTGGTATATTCTTGATGCTGATAATAAATTGGGCTGGTATAAAGATACAATGCTTGGCGATTCTGGAGATGAAGATAATTTTACCATAGGTTATCGATTACTTGACGAAGTTATAGAAAATGAAATTTACACTGTCATTTTTTCTATGGAAAAGCCATGGCCAAGAAATGATTCTATTGTGACTGTTCGCTCTCAATTGACAAAAGACGAATGTGATAATCAATATTATCAGGATAATGATTCAGATCGAGCCGTTAGTCAGAATTACGCTTGGTGTACTTTATGTGCTATAAAGACAGAAAGACTGGTTGAGTTTTCAACCGGTGTTGCAGGTCCCAAGACATGGCAACTCCAGCGCCCTGTTTATCCTAAGCTGGCAGGTTTTGCCTTGGGCAGAATTGACAACGAGGAGGAGAAGGATAAATTGTCGCGATACGATCTTGTTGCTCTGCCCGCAGAAGCTTTTAATGTTATCGATGAGTCTACAGGAGAGCGGTTTGATCCCCTGTCCTGGGATTTACGAACAGAACGACAGGGCCTCATCGCCTTGGGTTACTACGATCCAGTAGAGATTGATGTCTATAATTTTAGTAAAAATCTTCCTCAAAATATTCTCAGCCCTGCCCATGATACTCTTTTTAAATTGGCAGAGCGCGATGATTGGCTTTTTGCCCCAGGGACAAAATTACGTTCAAATTTTTTAAAGGGCCAGACAATTCTCAACGTTGAGGATACTAATCGTTTTAAATTTTATTCTTGTGACAGCGTAGATGATTGCAAAGAATGTGTCCTTACTGGGGCCATGGTTGATAATGAACATTTTTTTATAAAGCGTCTTATAGATAATCACCGCATAGAAGTTTATAACAGGGGGTTTAAGGGGAAATTTATACAACAGGACCACTTTGCCGGTGCTTATGTTGCTCCGCATAATGAATTCTGGATTGGTCCCCCGGCACATTTTAATTGTTATGAAATTGGTGGAACGCCACAAATCAACTGGCCTTCAGAAGATATTATGTCTTATATTCAAGTGAATTGGATGATGAATATGACTCCAGGACATGGATGGATTCCTAAGATAAGCGGTTGGTTAATCGATAATGTCCTTCAACCCATTTCACGCGATGTGCCTTCGTGTTATTGGAATGGTTTAATGCTAGATAACTTTTTTTCGGTCATTTCTTGGTTAAATCCAGTGGCACCCCAATTCCCTTTACAAGGGCAGGTGGACGCCGACAATAATAGAATAGCTGATGACAATCAAATTTTGAACACGCAATGGGCGAATGGACATACGGAATTTTTAAGAATACTTCGTAACGCCGATTCGCAGGATATTCTTATTGCCAATATAGCAGGCGGGTTGTGGCCAGATTGGTATAAATATCTCAATGGCCGGTTATTTGAAATGTTTCCCAATAAATGGGAAGGTGGTGGAGGGTGGTTTGGTAATTTTAAGAATTATGAAATTGTTTCTGATATTGCTCAAGAACCAGTAACGATTATTTTAAATGGAGTGGACGAGAATCTTGTCCAGAATCCCAATAATTATGATATGCAAAAGGCGCGATTCCTGTTGGCCACCGCGCTTATGGATCAAGGATATTATGTCTTCGATGGCGGTCCATGGGGGCATGATATTCGTTTATGGCTCGATGAATATGGCGGAGAAATTCCACACCTAAAAGGAACTTCTCTGATGCCATATCCTTATTTGGGTTATCCCTTAGGGCCTGTTGTAAAAGTAATCCCCGATGGTCCTGAGATGATTGAAGATGGTGGATTTCTGCAGGATGATTGGGGCCCCTGGCGGGCCTGGGTCGAACCGGGTGTGGATGGTCAATGGGATCATGATGCTGTGGAGATCCCTCCTGAGCATTTTGGTATTCGGTCAGCGCGGGCAACCATTGAAACAGCCCAGCCTGTAGATTATTATGTATCTCTTGATCAGGGAAATTGGACGCTCATTGAAAATACTGATTATGTCCTCACCTTTTATGCTAAAGCCTCGAAAAGCCGGCTCATGGCCGTTAGTTTTCTGTTGAATCATCCTCCCTGGTGGCCGAACCTTCTTTATGATTATGGGTTCATAGGTCTTTCTCCAACATGGCAGAAATATGTGATGCCATTTACTGCGGTTTTAGATGGGCCGGTTTTTGGTTTACCCGTTAAACCTTATCAAGGAACAGATTGGCATGTTTCTCTGGATTTTTTAGAGGAATACCCCGAAAATTCTGGTCAGTATCATTTAGGGGAAGACTGGAATTGGAATTCAGGTGATGATGACTGTGGTTTACCGATTACCGCCTCTAAGGAAGGTACAGTCATTTATGCTGACATTGGGGGCGGAACCTGGGGAAATGTGGTCATTGTTGATCATGCTCTTCCTTCAGGCCATTTTGAGTCGCTTTATGGACATCTCCAGGATGTATTTGTTACTCCCGGACAAATCATTGAAAAAGGCCAGCAGATCGGAACTTGCGGCAAAGGTGGCACGGAGTCTTGTCATCTTCACTGGGAAATTCGTGATCCTCAAGGCCCCAACCCTGGGCCTGGATACACTTCTGATCGTAATGATCCCTTGGGCCGCTACGATCCTTCAAGTTTTGCTGGCTCTTTAGAAGGCATGAAAGTGTCTTTTGCCGTTGCCAATGAGGATGGGCAAGTATGGATTAGCGACGTTAGTTTAAAAGAACGGAACGATGATCTTTATTATCGAGAATTTGAAAATGGTGAAGTTGTGGTGAACGCCAGTGATAAGGAGTATATTACTTATCCAGAGGAAGGTTATGTTGCGATATGTGGAGGTCAGGACCCAGCTATTAATGATGGAAAGCCCGGGCCGCATACTTTAAAGTCCCAAAGCGGACAAATTTTTATTAAGAAAGGTGTCCAGATTTCTATTCCGGCTGATGCTTGTAATTAACTTATTGGAAAGGTAGATTGTAATTTAAAGTGAGACAAAATCAAGCTCTTAATTTCTGTTAATTTGTAAGAATTGTTTAGCCGTTTGGATTGCTGTTTTGTATCCCAGTCTTTTTCTTGGATAATTATTCATCCAATCTTGAATTTCATTT
>ORJL011104877.1_pt1 | contig 44209 bp, 48 predicted proteins | sample 1779941 | NCBI WGS metagenome assembly ORJL01 (sample SAMEA104232317, study PRJEB22302) | groundwater metagenome | biome: forest; feature: aquifer; material: groundwater | place: USA | collected 2011-08-07 | depth 5.8 m | reverse complement strand
TGGCAATTAGCCCAGGAGAAAAATCCTGACCTTGATAAACGTTTGCTTATGATTCCGCCCGTTGACTTGGATCAATTGTTGTCTTGGAAAATTAATTCTTTACCTAAGGGGGGTAACGATCACTTGACCGTTCCCTAAAATTGTGTTTGTTTACGTGCCGGTTTCTCTGGCCGATTCAAACTCACAGGCCTCGTGGCTGGCTAACACGTTGTCAATATTGGTCTTAAATTGAGCGTTAACGCGGATTCGTTTATTAATTTTCAAGGGTGAATCGGCAAAAAGTTTAAAATCTTCTTGGGCGTCCGGAAAAATAACCAGCTGAGTGGCCATCACCTTGCCTGATTCCAACCGCACCGCCTTTACGTCCGTCTCCCCTAAAATTTCGGCAATAGTCGCGTCATAAATAAAACGCAAATTTTTCTCTTCTATGCCTTGCGCCCTGAATTTCTCTTCTTCGGGTGAAAACAGATCTTTATTCGTAGAAATGACGATAATCTCTTTATTTCGCTTTAAAAGAGCGGAGACAAAACTCAAACATTCCAGTTGATTAGACTCAATAATAATCGTCTCAGCCAAACCCAGCAAATCAATGATCTCTAAGATATCTTTAAGCTTCTTGATCCCTACAACACCTTTTCTCTGAATCCCTTTAATCGCGGGAAAGCGGTAATCGGGCGGATCGGTAATCAACAGCAGGTCATACTCAATGGCCTCATTGTCCTCTGTAGAAATTTTATGTTTTTTGAAATTAATTTTTGTAATTTTCTTATCTAAGAGAACCTTGACCTTCTGCCTTTCATAAAAATCTTTAGGCTTGCACAAAACCTGATTCAAAGTTGCTTCTTTGCTAATGAATTGAGGAAAAAGATCACGCTGGTAGGGATACTGGCCATCAAAGGCAAGGAAAATAATTTCACTACTTCGATCAGTTGATCGAATTTCCTCGATGGCTTTAACAACTCCACCTGTCGCGCCTAGAATAACAATTTTTTGCATTCTTACACCGTTTGCATTTTAAACGCCTCAACGCCGTTACGCATGAGCATCACAACGGTCACCGGGCCTACGCCACCAGGGACCGGCGTAATAAATGATGCCTTCTCTTGAGCTTTCTTGAAATCAACGTCTCCTACAATCTCATTCCCTACGCGATTAATGCCCACGTCAATGACAATGGCCCCTTCCTTAATCCAATCCCCTGGGATAAGCGCGGCCCTCCCAACAGCCACGACGAGGATATCGGCTCTCTTCACATGCTCAGCCAATTTCTTAGCTTCACTGGTGGCAATATGACAGACCGTCACGGTCGCATACTGTTCGAGCAGAAGTAAACTTAAAGGTTTCCCAACGATCTCACTATGGCCAACAATCACCGCTTCCTTCCCTCGCAGGTTCACCCCCGTTGATTTAAGATGCTCCATCACCGCCGCCGGGGTGCAGGGAATAATCTTGGTCTCGCCTAAAATCATTTTTCCGATGTTCGCCACATTAATCCCTTCTAAATCTTTAGCAATATTCACGTGGTTTGCCACTTCACGATAATGAATCGAGGACGGCACGGGCTTGTGAATCATAATCCCGTTGACCGTTTTGTCCGCGTTTAATTTTTTAATTGTCTCGACTAAAATGCTTTGTTTAACATCCACGGACAAAGTCAATAATTCATATTGAAGGCCAATATATTCAGCCACTTTTTTCTGAGAATTCGCGTAGGCGCAGGCACCGTCGTCCTGACCGATCATGACGTTGATGAGCCGCGGGACCCGCCCTCTTGTTTTCTTAAGCTCGGCCACTTCCGCTTTAAGAGCGTCTTTTATTTTTTGAGCCAGAATTTTACCATCAAGTAATTTTGCCTTCATTGATTAATCTCCACGTTGACCATCGCTGATTTAAAAGCGGCAGAAAAAAGTTCTAAAGCCACAACCACGTCACTTAATAAATATTTATTGCCATATTTGACCAAAAAAGGAGCCAGATCCACGGCTTTGGAACAGAGCTGGGCAATTTCCAAAGGAACCCGACGAGCCTCTTGTAAAGCTTTTTTCTTTAAAGGACTTGGGCCTTGCCGGGTCTTGACAACTTTTAAATAAGCCTGCGCGTCCAAATCAATGAGCGCGCAGAATCTTTTTCTCAAGCGCTCACTTTCGCGCAAAGTATTTCTTAATTTCTGCTCGATGGGTTTTGGACTGCCTTTGCCCAGCGAATAGTTGGTGACCATCGAAAGAAGTGCCGCGGCCGTCGCGGCGGTCAAGGCAGCGGCAGAGCCTCCCCCCGGCACAGGCGTCTTCTCTGAGAGCACCTCTAAATACTGTTCGAGCGTATGATTTTTGAATGGCTTCATAAAGAGAAAGATTATTATGCCCTACTTTTGGCGGATAATCAAGAGGGTTGGCGGATTTTTGTTAATCTATTCCAGAAAGGCTTCTATCCATTGCCTAAAAAGCTTAAGGCCATCGCCTGGCACGAGAATAGGAAAATTTACCAGTGATGCGACGTTGTGAGTTAAAAAATCGCGGGTATTCCATGTTACAAACGCTAAAGGCTGGGCCAGATGAGCGGCGCAGAGAATCCTGGCATCAGCACAAGGGAGTTTTTCCAAAAATGGTTTGATTTGACCTGGCGTCGGCTCCGGCGCCATTTCGGGAGAAAGATGCCTCCAGAGCCTGCGGCTTTCCTGGATAAGATCAGGAAACTTGACCGCCAAAACTCTATCGCTCTCTTTAATAACTTCTTCACAAATAACCATCCGAATAACACGCGCCTCCGCCAAACGCACAAGTTCTCCCGCCGCCCCTGAAGGGGAAAGCAGCGCGGCGATATAAACACTGGTATCGAAAAAAACTCGGTAAGAAGGGATAGCCATTTATTGAGCTTTGCACAACCAATGGTATTAAATTTAAGAAAACAAAGCGAAATATTGACTTCCCTGGCCTGACCGCCCCCAAAGGGGCCTACTCGGCAGGGCAGGCCACAATTCCATTGGTAAGGAAAAGGTCAATATTCTTTTCGGCGCATCTTTTTCAAATCCTTTAAGAGGCTCTCCAGAGTGATCCCTTTTTCTTGAGCCGCTTTCGAAAATTTTGCCGAAATATTTTCAAAAACCGAGGGCCCGGGAACCAGCAGAATCGCGTTGCCTACTTTGGCAATAGACAACAAAGAATTTTGCGACAAATGCAGGGATTCCCGGATATTCACCGGGATTGTGACCTGGCCTTTTTCTCTTATCTGCGTAACCATTGAGTTCCTCCTAGTTTCCTACTATTTCCTACTTTCTTACTAAAGGATACCATAAACCGCGAAAGCTGTCAATGCCTTTGCATGCCCCCCCAATGCTTGCCATTATATTTCGGGTCTCGTTACCCGTCCCCAGATTCACGCAGATTACAGATTACCCAATCTCAAAGGCATCTTTGACAAGTTCGGTTTTATATTCTCCATCATCCGATGGCACAACGGCCACAACGTCGAAACGAGCGTTACTTTCGGTAAGATTTTTCTCTTTTAAATAACACCACGCCGCCTGGGTAAGTTTACGACATTTGTGAGGAGAAATGCTCTCGAGGGGATGGCCCTCGTCAGGTGAGGTCTTGGTTCTGACTTCCACAAAACAAATCGTATCGTTATCCTGGGCGATAATGTCAATTTCACCTAATTTGGTCCTGTAATTACATTCAATAATTTTATAACCTTGAGTCTGCAGCAAGGCAACGGCTTCTTGTTCTCCGCGTTTACCGAGATTGATTCGTTGAGTAGTCATGTTGTTTTAGTTCCGGTGCTGTCCAATTAAAGCTGCGACGATGAATTAAGGAAACTCCATGCTTGTCAATGGCGTTTCTATGTTCCAGCGTGGCATAGCCTTTGTGCTGGCGGAATCCATACAGGGGATAGATTTGGTCGTACATTTTTAAGATCCGGTCGCGGGTGACTTTCGCGATAATCGAGGCGCAGGAAATGGAAAAAATTTTTTCATCCCCATCGATAATGGCCTTGTAAGCGTAGGGTAAATCCGATTTAAATTGGGGGCCGTCAATAAGAAGGCAAACTTGAGAAGGATCACGTTGTTCCTTTTCGACTCGGTGAAGACGCAGGATAAGCTGGGTGATGGCGTTGGTCATGGCCACATACGTGGCCTGCAAGATATTAATCCGGTCAATGACCACCTCGCTGATAATGCCAACACCTACATACGCGTTATCGAGAATTTCGTGGAAGGCTTCCTGACGCGCTTGCGCCGTCATTTGTTTGGAATCGGTAATCAGATGGGAAAATTTTTGCCTCTTAAGGGCAACGGCGGCGGCAACCACCGGACCGGCGAGAGGGCCTCGTCCGGCCTCATCGACACCTATGATGAGGTTAAACCCTTGTCTTTTTACTTGCTGCTCATACCGTGACAGTCGCATGCGCTGACGGAGTAACTTGGGTTGGCTGCTCTTTTTTTACGCGATATTTTTTGGAAGAATTGGCTCTTAAGTAATAAAGCTTGGCCCTGTTAACCTTACCCTTACTGACCACTTTAAGACTTTCAATGACCGGTGAATGCAGTGGAAATATTCTTTCAACACCTTCGCCAAAGGCAATTTTACGCACGGTAAACGTGCCTTTGAGTCCTTTGCCTGTCTTTCGAATAACGGTCCCTTCAAAAGGATGCAGACGAACTTTATCCGCTTCCTGGACTTTAACCTTCATCTTCACCGTGTCGCCGACTTTAAATTCGGGAAGGTCTTTGCGGTTGTATTTCTGTTCAATGGCTCTTAAAGTTTCACTGATATTCATGACTTCTTCTCCTCTTTCTGCTTCTTATTTAATAAATCAGGTCGATATTTTTTTGTTCTTAACAAAGATTCTCTCTTACGCCATTTTTGAATGGCTAAATGATGGCCAGATAATAGCACATCTGGCACTTTTTTGCCACGAAAATTTGCGGGCCGCGTGTATTGGGGATATTCAAGCAAATTTTGCTCGAAAGTCTCATCAACCAGAGATTCCTCACGGCCCAAGACTCCTGGCACCAAACGTGTCAGACAATCAATCAGGACCATGGCCGGAATCTCTCCACCGGTTAGGACATAATCGCCGATGGAAATACTCTCGTCAACAATATGCTCGCGAACGCGCTCATCGATTCCCTCGTAATGCCCGCAGATCAGAATCAAATTCTTGGATTTAGCCAGCCCCTTAGCCGTATTTTGGGTAAGCGTTCTTCCCGACGGGCATAAGAGAATAACCTTAGCCTTTTTTTTCCCCTTTATTTTTTTAACCGCATCAAAAATGGGCTGTGGGGTCATCACCATGCCTGGGCCCCCGCCAAAGGGGCGGTCATCCACCTTTTTATGTTTATCCAACGTAAAATCCCTTAAATTATGTACGCGAATCTTCACGCGTTTTTTTTCTTGAGCCCTTTTAATGATGGAGATTTTTAAAAAAGGCGTAAAAATTTCTGGAAAAATCGTAATAATATCAATGTGCATGGTCTATCCCGTCTTATATTTTCCTAAAAAATTCTTCTGGAATTCCTGGTAGCGGTCTTCTTTGATTGCCTGGCGGATTTCTTTCATTAAGGTAACATAAAAATATACGTTGTGATAGGAAATTAACCTCAGTCCTAAAATTTCGTTAATGTTGACCAAATGCCGGATATAGCTTCGGGAATAATTCCGGCACGTGCTACAGCCGCAGGATTCATCGAGGGGCTTTAAATCTTTGGAGTACTCCCCGTTACGAACAACAAGCTTCCCTTCTTTTGTAAAAGCCGTGCCGTTTCGTCCGTATCGAGTCGGAATACACGTATCAAACATATCCACTCCTTCCCCGACGGCCCGGACAATCTGATCGGGAAGGCCAATGCCCATAAAATAACGCGGACGATCCGCTGGCAGTAACGGCATGACCCAATCGAGTGCTTCAAACATGACGTCCACGGGTTCGCCGACGCTGACTCCTCCGATGGCGTAACCATCGAAACCGATTTCCAAAATTTCCCGCGCGGATTGCTCGCGCAGATCTTTAAAGGCAGCTCCCTGAATAATTCCAAAAAGGTATTGAGGATGGCCGTTCGAGGGATTATTTAAGGAATATTCCTTGCAGCGTTTGGCCCACTGAGTGGTTCTGACAAGAGCTTTCTGCGCGTGCTTTCGATCACAAGGATAAGGCGCGCATTCATCGAGGACCATCATAATATCCGATCCCAAAATCCGCTCAATTTTGATGACCTCTTCCGGCGTTAAAAAAAGGATCGTCCCGTCAATATGCGAACGAAATTTTACACCCTCATCCGTGATCTTCCTGAATTTAGGTAAACTAAAAACCTGGTATCCCCCGCTGTCGGTTAAAAGTGGCCGCTTCCAATTCATAAATTTATGCAGGCCGCCAGCCAGGCCAATAATTTCAAGCCCCGGCCTTAAAAAAAGATGGTACGTATTAGATAGAACAATCGAGGTGTCAAACTGCAGTAAATCCTCGGCGGAAAGAGTTTTCACCGTCGCGTTGGTCCCCACCGGCATAAAAAAAGGGGATTCAATAATCCCATGGGCGGTCTTGAGAAGTCCAAGCCTTGCCTTTGTATTTCTATCTTTTTTAATGAGTTGAAACATTAGATTATTATCATCGCGTCGCCATAACTATAAAACCGGTAACGCTCTCGAATAGCTTCCTTGTAAGCCCGTTCCATGAATTCTTTTCCGCCGAAGGCATAAACGAGCATCAGCAACGTGCTGTAAGGCAGATGGAAATTCGTAACGAGCGTGTTGGCCATTTTAAATGAATAACCCGGATAAATAAAAATATTTGTATTCCCCTTTAATTGACCATTCTGGGCGACGGTTTCCAATACACGATTGCTTGTTGTCCCCACAGCCACAATGGATCTTCCCTCTTTTTTGGCTTTTTTAATATTTTGCCAAGCCCGAGAGCTCAGAGCATATTCTTCCTCGTGCATAGGGTGCTTTGTGATATCTTCCACTTCCACGGGTTTAAAAGTAGCGTGGTTAATGTGCAATGTTACCTTTTCAATTGGGTGCCCTTGCTTTTTTAATTGAGCTAATAACTCTTCGGTAAAATGCAATCCTGCCGTCGGAGCGGCGACCGATCCTTTGGGTTTAGCGAACACAGTCTGATACCGCAGGCGATCAATGACCGTATCTTCTCGTTTAATATACGGGGGAAGCGGCATATGCCCAAATCTTTCTAAGTAGCTTGCGATATTTCTTTTGTTAAAACGGACAATCTTTCCTTTAAAATCGGTTACCTCCGCTACAAGGCTTCCTCCGTTAAAACTTATTTTCTCTCCTGGTTTTAATCGTCTTAAAGGACGGATAAGGGCTTGATAAGAACAGCCATCACTTAGTTTCTTAAGTAAAAATATTTCCACCTTACCTCTGGTTTTTTCCCGCGCTCCAATGAGCCGCGCCGGAACAACCTTGCTGTCATTAAGCACAATTAAAGATTTGGCCGGCAAATATTTCCCGACGTTGGCAAAAATATCATGCTGGATGGTTTTCTTTTGCCGATCCACGACCATCAACCGCGCCTGATCCCTTTTCTCCAAAGGATGCTGAGCGATTAATTCTTTGGGTAATTCGTAATAAAATTCTTGAAGTTTCATAATCAATTTAATCCTTCAATAGACTGAATCTGCGCTCCTTGATAATAATACTGTAAGATATCGATATATTTATAGCGCTCAAGGGCCATGCCGTAAGCGCCCCACTGGCACATCCCCACCCCGTGCCCCCATCCCTTTCCAACCAGATCAAAAAAATATCCTCTCATCACCACGTTGTAATAATTACTTTTAAATTCATTGGGGCCGATGATATTGCGAAACTCTTTGCCGGAAATCGTTTCTGTCTGACCATCGCGGCCCACAATCTGAACCTTGCGGACGCGCCCGCTGGAACTGCGTTCCGAGACCTTGATTTCCTTAATCAGGCCCAGCCGATAGTTATGCTGATTTAATTGATCCTGAATAAATTTTAACTGAAAATTCTTCTTCCATTCGTAATGCGGAGAAAGGCTACAAAAAGGGCAAACAACGCCTTTAAGCGGCGTAAGATTGTGATCCCAGAGTTCGCTGGCATTCTCGGTGTGCCCGCCGCAGGTGGAATGAAAATAAGCTGGCAAAATTTTCCCTTGGTAAAATAAAACTTCACCTTTTGTTTTATTGGTGGCTATATTCGTGCGGTAACGTTCCGCCGAACGCCCCCCGTAGACCTGCGAATAAATATCGCTTCTGACATCAAATTCTTGCGTTTCATTGACCTTGGCCTGATACAAGGCGTAACTGCGGGCGGCAACCGCCTGGGCTTTGATGGCTTCGATAGGCCAGCGATGCGAGACCTCGTGATATAAAACCCCTTTGATGTAACTTTCCAGCTCTATGGAATTAACCACCAAAAATTGATTCTGTTTATCGCGAATAATATCGATGATCCCTCGGTATCTGGCTTCCCCTTTACTCCTTTTTATGGTGACATCGTTTTTCGATTTAATTCGAATCCGCCGATAGGGATAAACAGTTTTCCCCATTTTAATTCCCTCTTTTTCGATCGTCACTGTTGTTAAATGCATTCGCCGCCCATCTTTTAATTTTAATCCATTTAAGGGATTGACAATCTCATAACCCCCGCGGATGGAGAGCCTAAGCTCTTTTTCATTTTGAACAATGGCCACACGAATAAATTTATCTTTCGGGGAGGCATGAGTATTCTTAGGAAAGATACTTACAAAGATTAAAGCGCAGAGAATTAGATTCTTCATCGTCGATTAGAAAGAAAAGGCAAACCAGGCATTTTTAACTGAGGATATGTTTCAGGGAATGCTCGGTGAGTTCCCGGCCCCGAGGCGTTCTCTTTAAAAACCCAATCTTGAGTAAATACGGCTCGACCACGTCTTCAATGGTGTCTATTTCTTCATTCAAAGTGGCGGCGAGCGTCTCGATGCCTACCGGCCCGCCTTTGTAATGCTCGGAGATCACTTTCAAAAATCTTCGGTCAATGTCATCCAAGCCAATCGGATCAATCCGTAACGTCTTCATCGCCTCTTCCACGAATTCTTTTTTTATTTCATTCTTAGAAGTCTTCACTTGAACATAATCACGCACGCGGCGCAAAAGCCTGTTGGTGACCCGCGGGGTTCCACGGGAACGCTGGGCAATTGCTAACGCCGCTTCCTTGTCAACCGTAACATTGAGTTTCTTGGCCGATTGCGTCACAATAAAGGCCAAGTCTTCCGTATTGTAAAAATCCAGATGATGGAAAATGCCAAAACGGTCTCGCAAAGGGGCCGCCAGCAATCCACTTCTTGTTGTCGCGCCAATCAAGGTAAATGGCTTTAGATTAAAATTGATTGTCTTGGCATACGGCCCTTTATCGACGATAAAATCAATCTTAAAATTCTCCATGGCCGGATACAAGAACTCTTCCACCACTTTCGACAGGCGGTGAATTTCATCAATAAATAAAATGTCTCCCCGCTCTAAATTCGTCAAGATCCCAATCAGATCCCCGGCGCGGTCAATGGCCGGGCCTGAGGTAATCGTAATGCGCGATCCCATTTCGTGGGCGACAATATTGGCGAGTGATGTCTTGCCCAAGCCCGGAGGCCCTGAGAACAGCATGTGCTCAATCGGTTCCTTACGCTGGCGAGCCGCTTCAATCGAGACCCTTAAACTACTCACAAGCTCTTTTTGACCGACAAATTCGTTGAGCCGTGACGGGCGCAGGGATAAACTGTAAATCTTATCCTCTTCGGACTCCTCATTAAAAACGATTTTTCGATGTTCTTCCATCGCTCTAATTACTCCCTTGCGCCGGAGGCGCGATATTGTCTTTATTGCGGATAATCTCAATATCGCCAAACAGTTTCTTTTGCACCACTTTAATTTCTTTTAAACGAATAAGCTCAAGAACGGCCAGGAAGGTCACCACCACCTCAACTTTACTTCTGGCCTTTTCAAATAAATCTTTAAGAAAAAGCTGGGATTCATCAAGGACACGGTGTAATATCTCGTGAATTTTCTGCTCAACGGTAAACTCCTCTTTGATAATTTCGTGGATAACCTCTTCCGGCGCTCTTTTTAAGGCATCGGATAAAGCCGTGATTAAATCAAAAAGACTTGCCTCAAAATAAACCTCTTTGGCCTCCTCTTTTAATTGCCGGGTCAGTTCTTCATCCACCCCGCGGCTGAAAAGATCCCGCCGTTGTATTTCTTTATCTTTCAGAGTTTCCGCTATTTCTTTAAATTTTTTATATTCCAAAAGCCGCTCGGCCAATTCATCGCGCGGGTCCATCCCTTCCTCTTTGACAGCGTCTGGGTCCGGCGGAAGAAGCATGCGCGATTTAATCTGCATTAACGTCGCTGCCATGACCAAAAAATCTCCGACAACATCTAAATCCAGCATCTTCATCATCTCAATATACTGCAGATACTGCTCGGTCACCTGCGCGATAGGAATATCGGCGATATCAATATCATCTTTTTTAATCAGATACAGCAGAAGATCTAACGGCCCTTCAAAAACTTCCAATTTTAGTTTATAACTCATAAAATTCTCTCCCCTCCAAAAACAGCTTCTTTAACCTCTCGCATTGTTTCCCGCGCGATTTTGATTGCCTTTTTACGGCCGTCCTCAAGGATTTCCTGAATACGTTTTTTATTATCCGCCAATTCCTTGCGCTTTTCTTGGATCGGCTTTAAATAATTGATAATAGCATCACTCAAAGCCAATTTACAATCGGTGCATCCCTTTTTGGCCTGAGAACACCATTCATGGGCCTCTTTAACCTTCTCAGGATAAAAAAGTTTGTAATAGCTGTAGACGTTACACTGCTCGGGGTGCCCGGGATCCGTCACTCTAATCCGCTTAGGATCCGTAAACATATTCTTAACTTTGCGCCTGATTTCTTCTTCGGAATCGGATAAATTAATGGCGTTCTGATAACTTTTACTCATCTTGCGGCCGTCGATCCCTAACAGCCGCGGGGTTTCGGTCAAGATTGGCTCGCAGTCATGGAAAAGATTGGTTTTATAAATGTGATTAAAGCGCCGGGATAATTCGCGCGTGAGTTCCAGATGAGGCAGTTGATCCTCGCCGATAGGAACATACTGGGCTTTGTAAAGTAAAATGTCCGCTGCCTGTAAAACAGGATATCCTAAAAATCCGTGAGTCTGCAGATCACGCGTCTTAATTTCCCTTAACTGCTCTTTATACGTTGGATTGCGCTCAAGCCATCCTAAAGGGGTGATACAGGATAAAAACATTTGCAGTTCTAAATGCTCGGGGACATGCGACTGGACAAAGAGGATACTCTTCTCGGGGTTAATCCCACAGGCCATCCAGTCGATAGCCATGTCCATAATATAATTGGGGATCTCCTTACTATTTTCATATTCCCCCATAAGAGCATGCCAGTCGACAATGGAAAATATGCAATTATGCTTTTCTTGAAGCTCAAACCAATTTTTTAGGGCGCCTAAGAGGTGTCCTAAATGCAACTTCCCCGTCGGCCGCATCCCGCTAAAAACAATTTTAGTCATAGAATAAAAGGAAAGAAAAAATTACAATTTCTGGGCAATGGATTCGACTTCGTAGACCTCGATGATATCGCCTGGTTCGTATTTATCGAAGCCTGAAATACCAATGCCACATTCCATGCCTTCGTTGACGTCGCGCACATCATCTTTGAATCGTTTAAGAGAAGCAATCGTGCCCGTATGGATGACTTCCTCATTACGGACAACATCGGCGTGGGCCTTGCGGTTAACCCGGCCTTTAAGGACATAGCAGCCCGCGATTGTTCCTGACTTTGATAATTTAAAGACCTGACGAATCTCCACGCGGCTTAAAAACTTCTTGCGCAGTTTTGGATCGAGCAATCCTTCCAGGGCGTTTTTCATATCGTTGACCGCGTCATAAATAATACGATACTGACGGATATCCACGGGCTGTTTGGCAAGCTCTTCCTTGGCCTTAGAACCGATGTCGACATGAAAGGCAATGATAATGGCGTTGGAGACGGCAGATAAAAGGACATCGGAGGCGTTGACATCGCCAACACCGGTATGGATAAAATTTAATTTGATTTTATCGCTGGGGATTTTCCCTAAAGAATCTTTAAGGGCTTCGACGGAGCCCTGGACATCCGCCTTGACGATCACATTTAATTCCTTCATCGCGCCCTGCTGAATTTGAGAAAATACATCTTCCAGGGTAAGCTTCTGCACGGGGCGCAATTTCTGATTTTTGAGCTGTTCCAGCCGCCGTTCACAAATTTCCCTGGCGAGCTTTTCATCTTCCATCACATAAAATATTTCTCCATTTTCGGGAACATCGGGAAGGCCCAAGACCTCGGCCGGCATGGATGGGCCAGCTTCCTTTAAGGGCTGCTTGTGATCATCAAACATGGCCTTGACTTTTCCCAGCAAATGGCCGACGACAATTGTCTCTCCTTCTCTTAAAATACCACTTTGAACAATCAAGGTACTCACCACCCCCTTACCGCGGCTTAGATGCGCTTCCACCACAATGCCGGAGGCTTTCTTCTCATAATTCGCTTTAAGTTCCAAGAGTTCAGCTTCAAGGAGAATCATTTCCAGCAAATTATCCATTCCCTGCCCGGTTAAGGCGGAGACAGGAACAACAACGGTTTTCCCGCCCCAATCCTCGGGCATAAGGTCAATTTCCATAAGCTGTTTTTTAACGCTGTCCGGATTCGCGTTTCTATGATCAATTTTATTGAGAGCCACAACAATGGGGACGCCAGCGACGCGGGCATGATCGAGGGCCTCAAGAGTCTGAGGCATAATCCCTTCATCAGCGGCGATAACCAAAACGACAATATCCGTAATATGAGCCCCTCTGGCCCGCATGGCGGTAAAGGCCTCATGCCCGGGCGTGTCTAAAAAGGTGATCTTTCCCTTCTTTAAATTAACGGAGTAGGCGCCAATATGCTGAGTAATGCCGCCGTGTTCTCTGTCAGCGACATGACTGCTGCGAATTTTATCCAACAAACTTGTTTTTCCATGATCAACGTGCCCCATGAATGTCACGACCGGCGCGCGCGGCTTTAATAATTTAGGATCTTTCTCTTCCTGCGCGTGCGATTCAACCAACTGTTGTTCCTCTGTGCGTACTTTGGCCAGGCTAAATCCAAAATGACGGATAAGATTTCTAACAATCTCCTCGTCTAAGGCTCGATTAATATGCGCCATAATTCCCATTTTCATTAACTGAGTCAAAACGATACTTGGCTTTTGCTGAATCTTGACGCTAAAATCTTTAACAGTGATGGGGACCCTTATTTCTATCCCAGGGAGAGTTTCCTTAATCTCTTCCTTTATTTCTGTTTTCACGGGTGGGGCGCTGGCAGTTACCGTCGTTGAGGGCGTTTCTACAACCGTCGTTGAAGAAGCTGGTGACGGGGAAAGCGTTGTGGACGGCGGCACTTCTTGCGCTAATTTTTCTTGAGGCGGCTCAACCGTTAAAGGAATCTCACTTACCCCTCGATCTTCTCTGGAAGGGAGATGTAATTTTCTTTTCTTACGAGCCAATGGTTTTAAAGTAATCATCGGCTCTTTACTAAATTTAATCTGAGGTTTAGGGCCTGGCGCCGGCGCGGGTTTCTCCTTAAAAAAGGGCTTAGCCTTTTTAGAAGATTCTTTTTCTTTAATCTTTTTATCTTTATCCGGAGCTATTTTTTTCTCTAATTTTTTCTTAACTTCGGGTTGGCTTACCTTTTTTAATTCTTTATTTTTTTTAGAATCTTCTTTTGTCTTTGACTCCTCTTGTTTAGGCAAAGCCTTACCCTTAAGCTGGCTCTTTAAGACGGAAACAACCGCCCCGCCAAGCTCTTGTTTACTATCTTTAGCCTTCAATTTTAAAGACTGTAATGTCTTCAAAATAAAATCACTGGTGGTATTTAACTCTTTCGCTAATTCCGCAACCTGCATAATTTTTCCTTAATTTATTATTTTTTCTTAAGCAAGGATTTAGATTCCGCGATCATTTTATTAGCCTTGATTTTACCCAAACCCTTGACCTTTGTCAAATCATTAGGATCGGCCTGAGCGATTTTTTCTAAAGTGCCAAACCCGGCCTCTTTGAGCTCTCTCATTAACTTATCGCCTACCCCTGATAAATCAATGGCACTCGCGGAATATTCTTTCATTTTTTGTTTAAGATCGCCGTCCTTTTTTTCTTTTTCTTCCTGCCCTTCCTGAATCTCCTGCTGTTTCTGAAGCTGCTGCCACTGATCAAGGGAGAAAATGTTCAATTCCCACCCGACCAGCTGGCTGGCGAGGCGGACATTCTGGCCGTGCTTACCAATGGCTAAAGAAAGCTGATCTTCCGCTACAATAATATTAGCCTTTTTGGCTGTATAATCTAATTGAATCTGCGAAATTTCAGCCGGAGAAAGCGCCGCTTGAATGTACTCTTTGATATCCTCCGAGTAGCGCACAATATCAACTTTTTCTCCCTGCACTTCGGAAACAATATTTTTAACGCGCGACCCTCTCATCCCGACGCAGGCTCCCACGCAATCGACTTTTTCATCTTTGGAATATACCGCGATTTTAGTTCTTTCCCCGACATCCCGGGAAATAGCTTTAATTTCAACAATCCCTTCATAAATTTCCGGGACTTCTAATTCGAAAAGACGTTTCACAAAATTAGGATGAGCCCTGGATAAAACAATCTGCGGGCCCCGGTTTTCCCTTTTCACCTCTAAAATATAAGCCCGAACACGATCGCCCTGACGGAACTCTTCCTTGGGCGACTGTTCCCGCTTGGGAATGTAGGCCTCCGTCTTTCCTAAATCCACGATGATATTTCCTTTCTCAAAGCGGTATAAATTGCCGCTGATAAGCTGGCCCAGGCGCGTTTGATATTCGGTAAAGATAACATCCTTTTCGGCCTCACGAATTTTTTGAATAACGACCTGTTTGGCTGTTTGGGCGGCAATACGGCCAAATTCATTTGAACGGATTTCCTGGTCTCCGGCATAAGCCGTCAGTTTCCCGGTCTTTTTATTTAAAACAACGCGGACTTCCTGATTTTTATCGACGGTCCACAATTTACGCGCTGCTGAAGAGACAGCCGATTCCACGGCCTGGATGAGGATTTCTTTATTGATTCCCTTATCCCGCTCTAATTGTTCCAGTATTGTTAATAATTCTACGTTTTCCATAAGTATTCCTTCCTTATTCAATAACCTGCCTGGCTAAAGCAATCTGTTCGATGGGGATAACAATCGAATGCGCGTTGCCATTAAGAATCAGTTGGTTTTCATTAACTTCTCGAACCAATCCCTCATATTCCTTCTTGTTGTTTAACAGCTCCAGAAGATGAACTCTTACCCGACGATCAGTCACCCTTAAGAAATCCTTGTGTGTCTTAAGCGGCCGATCGAGTCCGGGAGACGATACCTCCAAGTTATATTCGTCCTCTAACAGTTGATCCGTTTCTATTTTATTAAAAATATTTCTGTTGAGCGCAGAGCATTCCTCAATGGTAATTCCGCCTCGTGGCCTGTCGGCTAAAATTTGAATAACAATTCCTCTCCCCTGCCGACGAATCTTTAACTCAACTAGATCCAAATGAAGTTCTTCTGCCAGGGGTAATGAAATATTCTTAATCTTTTCCTCTATTTCTTCTAACATAAGCTCTATTTAAGCAGTTCCTGTATTTTTTCTTTCACCGTATCTTTAGGCACGGTTAACACTTCGCTGTTTTTCCTAATTTTAATTTCCACATGACCGTCGCTTAGATAGCGTTTGCCAACATTAATCCGTAGAGGAATCCCGACTAAATCGGCGTCGTTAAACTTTCTGCCAGCACTCTCCGGCCGGTCATCCAAAAGGACTTCCAGCCCAACCGAGGTTAAATCAGAATATAATTGGGTGGCATAATTCATAAGGGCAGCGTCTTGTCCGCCCCCGAGAAGAGGCAAAATTTCAACTTGAAAAGGCGCCACCTCTTTAGGCCAAATAATTCCTTTTTCATCATTATTCTTTTCAATGATCGCGGCAATAAGGCGGCTTACGCCGATTCCATAACAGCCCATAATAAGGGGTTTTTGTTTTCCGTCCTCATCGAGAAATACAGCCCTCTGGGCCTGGCTGTATTTTGTCCCAAGCTGAAAAACATGGCCTAATTCAATGGCTACTTGTTTTTGCAGTTTGCCTTTTTTGCATTGAGGGCAGGATTCCCCCTCTCCCTTATCCTCGTTCATTCCTTTTTTAAAATCACATGAAGGACAGCTGAAAATAGCATCTTCCCCGATGGGCGCGACGACTAAGAATTCGTGAGAGACATCTCCTCCCATGGCTCCAGAATCGGCTTCGAGAATAACCACATCTAATCCGCAGCGTTTAAAAATTCTGACATAGGCGTCATACATTAACTGATAATTTTTTTTCAAGCCAGCTTGATCCCTATCAAAACTGTAAGCATCCTTCATAATAAATTCACAGGCTCTAACAATACCAAAACGTGTTCTCAATTCATCCCTGAACTTCGTTTGAATTTGATACAAAACAACCGGCAATTGGCGATAAGATTGGACAAAGCTCTTAACTAAATCCGTAATCACCTCTTCATGCGTGGGCCCCAGGCACATAGTTCGCCCGCGGCAATCTTTAAACGTAATCATCACATCCTTAAGAACCTGATCGCGTCCTGTCTCTTTCCACAATTCGATGGGCTGTAAAGCCGGCATGAGCAATTCCCTGGCTCCGGCCGCGTTCATCTCTTCGCGGATAATATCCTCTATTTTTCTTAAGACCCTCAAGCCTAAAGGTAAATAGGAATAGACACCAGAAGTCAACATATGCACAAGGCCAGCCCTCAACAAAAGCTGATGGCTGACAGCCTCTGTCCCCAGTGGTATTTCTTTAAGAGTTGGAATAAAATATTTTGACCAGTACATTGTAACTTAAGTTTTTTATTACCCTTTTTAAGGTGCCATTTCATTAATGGCTGGGGTATCGTCAAAGAACCCATCCGGTAATTTTACCCGGCGTTTTTCAATTTTTTTATAGAATGACGGCCTCTTTTTGTCCATCACCCATTCCCCGATAATGTCGCCTTTTTCCGTAACCGTCTTTTGTTTGAATTCAAAAATATTTTTTAAAACAACTTTTCCTGTCTTTGGATCGAAAAGCGAATCGGTGACCGCCGTCACGCGGCGTTTTCCATCCATAAACAACTCAACATGAACAACCAAGTCAATGGCTCGGGCCACCTGTTTCTGAATTTCTTCGGTGCTTAACCGAATACCGGTCATCAGCATCATGGTCACCATTCTATTAAAACAGTCTTCCGGAGACTCAGCGTGAACAATTCCCAAAGACCCGCTGTGGCCGCTGCTGATGGATTGAATTAAATCAAGCATTTCTTCCCCACGGATTTCTCCGATGATGATGCGATCCGGGCGCATGCGCAGGGAATTAATAAAAAGGTCACGCAAAGTAATTTCTCCCTTGCCTTCAATATTGACGGGTTTGGTGCACAAAGAAACAACGTGCTTCTGTAAAAGTCTCAACTCCGGCGTATCTTCGATAGTCACAATACGCTCCTCCGAGGGAAGATGCCTTGAAAAGACATTAAGGGCTGTCGTTTTTCCAGCGCCGGTTGAACCACAGAAGATAATATTAAGCTTCGCCTTCATTCCCGCGATTAAAAGAGCGGCTATTTGCTTATCCAGCATTCCTAAATTAAGCAAATCATCCACGGTATTAATTTGTTCACTAAACTTACGGATCGTCATGACCGGCCCAACCATCGAGCATGGCGGTAAAATGACATTGACCCGTGAGCCGTCGGGAAGCGAAAAATCAACATACGGCGACGACTCATCCACGCGCTTATTGGAACCGGAGCCGGCTAAGACCTTTTGAATGGTATGAAAAAGCTGACGATTATTTTCAAATTTAATATCCGTTAAGATCATCTTGCCATCGCGCTGAATATACACCTGATGACAGCCATTAATCATGATTTCTGAAATAGTTTTATCCTCCATGAGCGGCCGCAGCACCCCCATGCTTAAAACCGAGCTGACCAGATCCCTGATGATGAGCATCCTCTGGTCTACGGTAATCTCAATACGGTTTTGAGCGCACAAATCCACAATGGCTTGATCGACAAAGCTTCTTAATTGATCCTCATTTAAAGTATCTTTTATTCTTAAAAAATCTGTTTCTTTAATCAAGTATCTGTGAACTTTTTCTCTGATTTCTTCATTAATCATATTGCACCTTCTTTATTTAAAAAAAATTTGATTAATTTTTTCAATCCATCCAAATCTTTCAAAATCGTTATAAAAGACAAACAAAGCGAGTACTAGAATAAGGCCAAATCCCACGCGCGCGATATATTCATCCACTTTGTGGGACAGCGGTTTTCCCCTTAGTTTTTCAATCCCTAAAAAGAATAAATGCCCGCCATCTAAAGGAATAAGGGGAAGAAGATTAAAAATGGCCAGGCTGGCGCTAATCACTCCACCGATGAATAATACATGCGTGAACCCCATTTCAGCGGCCGATTTCACAATATAAAATATCCCGATAGGCCCGGTCATGGATTCTTTAGCGGACATCGATCCTGTGAGCATAAAATAAAGTGATTTATAAGTTAACGCGGTAATCTCAAACAATTTTTGATAAGCCTTAACAATGGATGTTCCAAAATTATATTTTAAGGTTATAATCTCTTCCGCGGGCTTAATCCCAACGATCCGGGTTTCCTTGCTCTGGCCAAAAACATTCTTAAGGCACTCAATACGAGGGAAAATAACCGTGGTTATTTCTTCTCCTTCCCTGATGAAGGTTAGCTCGATTTGATTGCCTTCCGACTGAGAGATATTCTTTTGTAACTCCGTCCAATTTTCCACTTTCGTGTCATTAACACGAACCACTTGATCCCCCACGCGCAGCCCTGCTTCATAAGCGGGGTATCCTTCCATCGCCTTTCCAATCTTTGAGGACAAGTCAGGGTATCCTAAGACAAAGACGAAAACTAAACTAACGTAAGCTAAAACAAAATTAACAACCGGCCCGTTAAGGACAATCAGGGCCCGCTTGCCCGGAGATTTAGAAAAAAATTCATCGGATTTTCCCTTACATTCAGAACGCTCATCACCGGCCATCTTCACATACCCGCCTAAAGGAATAAGGCACACCATAAATTCCGTGTTATTGATCATCCGAGAATACAACTTAGGGCCAAATCCCACCGAGAATTTTTCAACTCTCACTCCTAAACGTTTAGCGGTAATAAAATGCCCCCATTCATGGACAATAATCAAAACGCTTAAGACGCCAATAAAAACAAGAATGCTTGTTAAATGAATAAAAATTTGTTCCATTAAATTATCCTCTTTTAGTAATGGCCGCTTGAGCCTCTTCACGAGCCCAGCCATCGGCCTGAAGAATTTCTTTAATATCGGGGTTGGCTACCCGCTTATGTTTTCTCACTACCTTTTCCACCACTTCATAAATCTTAGTAAAAACAATATCTCCTTTTAAAAAAGCATCCACCGCTTCCTCATCGGCCGCGTTAAGAACACAGGGGAGCGTCCCGCCTTCTTTTCCCGCCTGGATCGCCAAACGTAAAGACGGGAACTTATCATAATCTGGTTTTAAAAACGTTAATTGTTCCAACTCAAAAAAATTAATCGATTTTAACCTCGACGGCCAGCGCTCGGGATAAGTTAAGGCGTACTGAATGGGAATCCGCATATCGGTTACGCCTAACTGGGCCATAATCGAGCCGTCGATAAACTCAACCATCGAATGAATAACCGCTTCCGGATGAATAACCACCTGGACGCGGTCAACATCCACAGAAAAAAGATGTTTGGCTTCTATCACTTCGAAACCTTTATTCATCAACGTCGCGGAATCCACGGTAATCTTTTTTCCCATCTTCCAGCGCGGATGCTTGAGAATTTCTTCCCGCGATAACTGATTAAATTTTTCTTTCGCCGTTTTTAATAAACACCCTCCGGAAGCTGTTAAATAGATTCTCTTTAATTCATTACGGTTCGCGTTATTGAGACACTGGAAAATAGCGCTTTGCTCGCTGTCAATCGGGATAATCTTAGCGTTATATTTTTTCGCTTCCTTGATAATAAGATCCCCGGCCACAACCAGCGCCTCTTTATTGGCAGGCGCGACCGTCTTACCATGGCGGAGAGCGCTTAAGAATGGCTTTAACGCGGCGCTTCCACGCATCGCGACCACAACAATATCCACGCCATCTTCCGCGACAATCTGATCCAGCCCGTTCTCAACATCAAAAATCTTTATTTTTTTTGTATCTAATACCTTCTGAAAATAAGAAATATATTTTTTACCAATGGCAATATACTGAGGCTTAAAAAGCCTTACCTGTTCTTCCAATAATTTAACGTTATTGTAAGCTGTTAAACCAATAACCTTAAAACGCCCGGGGAAACAGGCAATCACCTTTAGTGTATTTATGCCAATGGATCCTGTTGAACCTAATATAACAACGTTTTTACACTTCATGGCATTCTTACATTACGCGTAAAACAGAGCTCATATAAAAATAAAATGTCGGCGCGGTAAATAAGACACTGTCAATAGAATCTAATATCCCTCCTAAAGCCGGAGGGAATTTCCCTGAATCCTTAACATTACAATCTCGTTTAATAAGAGATTCGGACAAATCTCCCAGCTGGCCGATCCCTCCAAAACAAGCTCCCAAAAAGACCACATGCCATAAAGGGAAATGAACTCCCAGCGGCAGTAAAGACTGCCCCAAAAGCGCGGCGAAAATACTAAAAATAAAACTTCCCAGACTGCCTTCGACCGTTTTTTTAGGACTTATCCTCGGGAACAAGGGATGGCGCCCAAAACGGCTTCCCACCAAAAGAGCGCCGATATCTCCGCTCTTTGTAACCAAAAGGATAAAACCTAAAAGGTTGACTCCCTCTATTCCGGGCAAAAGAAATCTAATTTTAACAAGAAAACTAAAGAACCAGGAAACATATAAAACACCAAAAAGCGTTGTGGAAATTCCCACAATGGCATTGGTGTTTTCCTTGCGCATAAACTGCAAAAGGAAAATTAAAAGAAGAGCCAGGACAATAAATAATAATTCCCAATTTTTAGTCAGCTCAAAACGAAAGAAAATAGATAAGGGAATAAGAATGCCGATAAAAATTCCCATATAACTGTAAATCGGGATCCCTTTCTTTTTAATCAGGGAAAAAAATTCATAAAGCCCGCCCACGGTCAGAGCCAATTGGACAATCATAAAAACCCAGGAATTGACAACGGCCGCGATTGTCAGAAGAATCATGGCTGTAGCACTAAGAAACCGCTCTTTACTCATCACCACCCTCCCTTTAGAAGGATTCATACAGCTCCGTAACGGCGTTCTCTTTTTTGATATTCTTCAATGGCTTCCCTAAATTTCTCTTTGGTAAAATTCGGCCACAGTTCTTCTGTAAAATAAAATTCTGTATACGATGACTGCCACAAAAGAAAATTGCTGATTCTCTGTTCACCCGAAGTACGAATCAAAAGATCCGGATCCGGCAAATCCTTGGTATATAAAGCCCCGCTTATGATCTGCTCATTAATTTCATCTATGCTTAATTTACCTTCCTTTGCCTCCCGGGCAATTTTCTTTACAGCGTCAATAATCTCTAAGCGCGATCCATAATTAAAGGCCAAATTCAGAATTAATCCGGTATTCTCCCTGGTTTCTTGGACTACTTGCTCAATGCTGTCTAAAACTTTTTTTGGGATAGGCTCCCGTCGGCCTATAGTCTGAAATTTAATATTATTTTTCTTTAACGTGTCTAATTTCTTTCTCAAGGCTGAAGTTAACGTGTTCATTAAAAGAGAAACTTCTACCCGGGGCCTATTCCAATTTTCGGTTGAAAAAGTATACAGGGTCAAAACACGAATTCCTAAACCCGCCGCTTCTTCGACAATTTCCTCCACCCGTTTAACGCCTTCTAGATGTCCTTGGGTTCTCGACAACCCTTTATTTTTAGCCCAGCGCCCATTGCCATCCATGATAATTGCCACATGAGCAGGTATGTTACTGTTTTCCATTGCGTTAAATAAAATGGGGGATCACCATATCCCCCATCCTTTACTGACTCAAAACTCGCTTCCTAGAAACTTAAGTTTAAACGCTCATACTAACTTTCCTTGAAACAATCTTTTTTCCATTATATTTTATCTGCTCCTGCCTGCGGCAGAGCAGAATTATCTAACTTCTCTGAAACTGTCTTTTCTTCTAATTCTTTGAGCTTACCCTCTAATTCTTCTTTTAAACGAGAAGTTTTATCCAACTTTGCTTTTAAGTCTGTATTGGTAGCGGCTGTTTGCTCGAGTAACTTTTCAACACTTTTACTCTTATTCTTAAACTTGGTTATTTCTTCTTCTAGACCACTAATCTTGGAACTGGCCTTTTCCAGATTCTGTTCGGCTACCATCCGCAGATAACGTTCCTCTGTAAGATCTTCCTGATGGCGCGAAGCATTCTGATTGGAGTAAACAGCCAGGCTCAGAGCTCCAATAAAGAGCGGGATAAAAATAATAATCCATTTCTTCATGCCAATATCATTATCCTTTTATAAACCAGCGTCCTGCTTTTCCGCTTTAGGCAAAATAACAATTTCCACGCGGCGATTGTTCTGCCGGCCCTCTTTGGTATCATTCGAAGCAACGGGGCGGTATTCGCCATAACCTGTAGCCGACAAACGCTCGGCTCCAACATTCTGCTGTTCAGTCAGATAATGTAAAACACTTAAAGCCCGGGCGGTTGATAATTCCCAGTTGGATTTCCATCCGGAACGTTTAATCGGCTCATTATCGGTGTGCCCTTCGACACCAATAGATAAATCTTTAACGGTCGTGTTAATAACCTCCGCCACCTTCTCTAATTTTTCCAATGAATCCACTCGTAAGTCTGATTTCCCCGAATCAAATAAAACCTCGGAGACAAAAGTAATGACAAGCCCGCGTTCAAGCATTTCAACTTTGACTTCCTTGTCATTAATTTCTTGACGAAGCCTGTCTTCTAACTCACGCTTGGCCTTTTCTAATTCGCTCAATTCACTTTTTAATTGAGTAATCTTTTGAATATCTTCTCGTCGGCCTTTTTGGAAAATAATTGTACACGCGCTTAAAGTAGTCATTAAAAACCCGGCGAAAACCACCACAGAAAAAAGTCTTAAAAAATTACGCATATCTCCTCCTCCGATGTTTTCTAAATTAATAATATTCCACACTAACATAGCCCTTGTTTAAAGTCAAGTTTTTTCTGACCAGATAGGCCTCGCTTCGCTCGGCACTATCTCCCTTCGGGCCGCCTTTGACGGGGTCACATCGGAATTTTTCTGCCTATCTGGTCCCGCCAGAGGCGGAATCGGAATTTCAGGTTTTTTGAAATTCCGATGTGATAAACCTAAGCGTTATAACAGGATAGAAAGCAAAGAAAATCTCAAAAAGTCTTTTCCAGCCTATTTTATAATAATTTGATCACGCTGCGTCCCATTAGATATATATTTTACCCCCACCTTAAGAAGCGCTTCTAAACGTTCAATATATTTTCTGGCGTTCTTAGGCAGTTTTTCATAACTACGCATACCTGTGGTTGGAGTCTGCCATCCAGGAAGCTCTTCATAAATAGGCCGGGCATGGTTTAAAATTTCAGAATCCATTGGAAAATTTTTATAAATTTTCCCTTTAAATTTATAACCGACGCATATCTTTATTTTCTCTAATTCATCTAAGACATCGAGTTTCATAATCGCCAGTTCTGAAACCCCGTTAATAATGACCGCGTAGCGCACCAGGACGCTATCAAACCATCCGCATCGACGAGGACGGCCCGTGGTGGCACCGAATTCTTTTCCTTTGTTGCGGATTTCCTCTTTAAGACGGGTTAAAAATTCCGTGGGAAACGGCCCCTCCCCGACTCGAGTTGAATAAGCCTTAACACAGGCAATCACCTTATTGACTTTCATTGGAGGGACACCACTGCCGCAGGCAATGCCCCCGACGGTCGAGTTAGAAGACGTTACAAAAGGATATGTTCCAAAGTCAATATCAAGAAAAGTCCCTTGAGCCCCTTCAAAAAGGATGGTTTTATCCTTCTCAATGGCTTCATTCAAATAAAGAGCGGCATCGCAGACATAACTTTTAAGTTTTTTCCCATATTCTAAATATTCTTGATAAATATCAGAGAAACGAAACGCTCGCGCCCCAAAGGCCTTCTTAAAAATCTCATTTTTTTCTCTTAAATTATCTTCTAATTTGGCCTTAAAAATACGGGGATTCAGCAAATCAATCATCCGAATGCCGCAACGGCTCACTTTATCCGAATAACACGGGCCTATTCCCCGGCCCGTGGTGCCAATCTTATTTTTTCTCTTAGATTCTCTTAATCCATCCAAAATGCGGTGATACGGCATGACAATATGGCACAGCCCTGAAATCTTAAAAGAGCTTGCCTCGACCTTGATCCCCCTCTTTTCTAAACCTTTAATTTCTTCTAAAAGGGCTTTGGGGTCAACAACAACGCCATTGCCAATCACGCAAACCTTGTCCTTATGCAAAATCGCGGAAGGCAGCAGGTGAAAAATATATTCCTTATTATTGACAACGACTGTGTGGCCGGCGTTATTTCCCCCCTGATAACGGACCGTAATGTCGGTATCTTGAGAAAGAATATCAATGAGCTTCCCCTTGCCCTCATCACCCCATTGAGCTCCAATAACGGCAATATTCATAATTCTATCCTTAAACTTTAAGTAATTTAACAAAAAGGATGTCTTTTGTTTCTTTCAATTTTGCGATTGTCTTCTCGCCCACTTCACTATCGACGTTAACAAGACTGATCGCCTGTCCGCCCGCGCGCTCGCGGCCTAAGGTGATTCCGGCGATATTAATATGATCTTTCGCTAAAATTGTTCCCACCGCTCCCACAAGCCCAGGTTTATCATTGTTGGCGATAAAAAGAATATACCCATCGGGCACCGCTTCCACATAGACACTGTTGACTTTCACAATCCGCGGCTGATGATTGGCCGAAAGAGTTCCCCACAAAGTAAAAACTTCCTTATCCGTCTTTATTTCCGCGATAATGCAGTTGACAAACTCTTCTTCTTTGCTCGATGAAATTTCCTGCACTTTAATGCCTCGTTCTTTGGCTAAGTCTAACGCGTTGATAAAATTAACCGTTTCTCCTAAAATGGGAGTCAATAAACCGTTCACTAAAGATAATGTCACGGGAGCAAATTTATAATTGGTAACAACGCCGCTGTAGGTAAGTTTAACCTCTTCAATACGGCCGTTAATCAGCTGGCCGGCAAACTTTCCCATACGCAAAGCTAAATTGATGTAAGGCTCTAAAGTTTTATAAGATTGCGCGTCGACCGACGGGAAATTAGCCGCGTTAATAATCCCGTGGCCTAAAAGGGCATCTCGGACACACTCGGCAATTTCAATGGCCACGTTAATCTGCGCCTCCGAGGTCGAGGCCCCTAAATGAGGCGTCGTGATACAGTTGTCAAATTTAAGCAAAGGCGAATCAGGGGATAAAGGTTCTTTCTCAAAAACATCCAGGGCACAGCCCGCGATTCGTTTTTTCTCAAGGGCTCTGACTAAGGCCGCTTCCTCTATAATGCCTCCCCGGGCGCAGTTAATAACGCGGGCCCCGGGTTTCATCATTTCAAATTCTTTATCCGAAATAAGAGCGGCTTCAGAGGTCTTGGGGATATGGATCGTGATATAATCAGATTCTTTAATCAACCGCTCTAATTCAACAATCTCGACACCTTTTTTCGTAGCCACTTCCATGGATAAATACGGATCAAAGGCCAAAACCTTCATGCCAAATCCTTGAGCGAATTTAGCCACGGTTGAGCCAATCCTTCCCAGCCCAATCACGCCTAATGTCTTTCCATACAACTCTACCCCATTAAATTTATTGCGATCCCATTTGCCCGCCTTCATCGAAGCGCAGGCTTGAGGAATATTTCTCGAAAGCGCTAAAATAAGGCTGATCGTGTGCTCAGCCGTCGAGGTAGTGTTCCCGGCGGGCGTGTTCATAACTACAATCCCTTTTTTGGTTGCCGCCTTTAAATCCACGTTATCTAAACCGACACCGGCACGTCCGATCACTTTAAGGCCGTTAGCGGCATCAATGACATCGGCGGTAACTTTCGTGGCACTGCGCACAATCAGGGCATCATAATTTTTAATGATCGTTTTGAGTTCATCGGATTTAATCCCGAATCGGCAATCCACTTCAAATTCTTTGACTGCTTTTAAAATGTCGATGCCTTCCTTGGCCAGATCATCACTAATTAAAATTTTCATTGGGTAACTCCTCAAATTACAAAGGGTATTTTAATCTTGATTTAAATAAGTCTGAATTTATTATTCGCGGCGCGATTTAAAAAGCGTTGGTTTCAACTCCTGCGTCCCGCGTTTGTAGTAGATTTCCCAGTTATCATCGCGAGAATCCATCCAAACCACATGAACCCTATTTTGGGAGTCCGTGGTAATAGAGGGGGTAGCAGAGTGGATACTATCCGTCAAGCGAATATCATTCTCCCAAGTCTGCCCTCTATCTACAGAGCGCTTGTAGTAGATGCCTCCTGCATCCCACGCTACATGGACTCTATTTTGAGAGTCCGTGGCCACAGACCGATCACTAGAAAGCCCTGAGCGATGCTCTGGATCATTCGTCAGCCGTACGTCAGGTTCCCACGTCACCTCGGCGGAACAAAAATTCGCCGCCATGCCCAGCATTAAAATGAGTCCCGCTAAACACAAAATTTTTCTCATATTGGTCTCCGCTCTTTTCCCAAAAAAAATCATTGACACGATTGTTCTAGTATACTATACTTTAATTGAAGTCAAGGGTGATCACTGCGTAGCGGGGGTCGCCCATTTTTATTTAGGCACAATGATTAAACCATATCCTTTATACTTCCCGCACTCAATCTTCCTAAACTTACTTTTGATGATATTGTAATTGATATAAAAATTCTTTCTTTGGCAGTATCTTCTGCCTATGGGGGTAACAAGTGAATCAACCAGTTGTAATCCTGCGATATTTTCTTCCTTTTTCTTGATACTAAATCCCTCAATATTCTCCACAATCTCCTTCGGCCTGAGAAATCGTGTCCCTCGTATTTTAAGGTCTAAAAAAGCTAAATTCAACTCATTATCCAGCTGCTGGCCCCTACTTTCAGCAATAATAAAACCTTTTTCTTGAGAATCCACAAGCATTTTAACAAACCTCTCTACAATAATCTCCAAGGACAGAGTGTATGGATCTATGGCTAAGGACTTATATTTTTCTCTGTGCTTTGTCTTATCAACAATGCAGCCAATAAGGGCAAAATCTGTTTCAGCAATAGTTTTGTTTAACCCCTCATAAAAATTCTCTCTGAACTCTTTATTGATCATTTGTTCAAAACCGTTTTTATTCCTCGTATAATCAACGTAATGCAAGATAATATTCGTTCTGCCCAATAATTCCTGCTTTAAATCGTTTAAATGAGAAGTGAGTCTGTGATCATGTTCCTCTTGTGACATCGCACATCCGGCGAGAACAAATAGAGGATAGCTGGGATCAGACGTAATCAAATTATGGTCACCCGATTCATCTAGAAATAGAATTTTCAATTTACCACCTAATAAAAATAAATCTTTTAATCACTCTCCTTGTCACTAGTAAACTAATTACTGATTGAACACTTTTTGCGCCGCGGCAACTCCTATACCTAAATTAAATTTATATCCCATTTCATGGAGAACTTTTTCAAGGCAGGAAATGCCGGTTAACATGTCATACTCATCCAAACATCCCATATGGGCGATGCGCACGATTTTTCCTTTGAGCTCGGCCTGTCCTCCGGCCATCGTAATGCCGTAAGTATCGCGCATTTTCTTAACTAATTTTTCTCCATCAACTGCGCTGGGAATATTAATAGCGGTTAAAACATTCGAAATGCACGATTCATGGGCATAGAGAGTTAAACCTAACGCCCTGGCTGCTTCTCGCGTTCCTTTGGCCAAACGCGCGTAATGGGCGAATAAATTTTGCAAACCGGTTGCTTTAACTTGTTTAAGGCTCTCAATTAAGGCAATCACAATGCCAATGGCCGGTGTAAACGGGGTATCAATTTTCTCTAAAGCCTTTTTCGATTTACGCAGGTCAAAATAATACCGCGGGCTTTTAGACTGCTCAATCAATTGGAAAGCTTTAGAATTAACCGCGATAAATCCAAGCCCCGGAGGCAGCATTAATCCTTTATGCGAGGCAGAAGCCACCACATCGACTCCCCAATTATCCATTTGTAAATCGATGACGCCAAGACTGCTGACCGCGTCCACCACTAAAACGGCGTTAGTGTCTTTGACAACATTCGCGATAGCCTGAATATCCGTCGTGACACCAGTTGAGGTCTCACAATGCGTGATAAAAACAGCCTTGATATCTTTATCTTTGTCTAAAACTTCTTTGACTTGCGCGTGTTCTAACGCTTTTCCCCACTCTACCTTAATAACATGGGCCTGAATTCCATACGCCTTACAGAGCTCTGTCCAGCGTTCGCCAAATTTTCCGCCCTCCACCGCGATGGCCTTATCCCCTGGAGAAAGTAAGTTAGCGACCGAAGCTTCCATGGCCCCCGTTCCTGATGAGGTTAAAAGATGGATATCATTTTTTGTCTGAAAAATGTATTTTAACCCTTCTTGCGCCTCTTTTAAATAATCTTGAAACTGGGGCGTGCGGTGATGAATAATCGGCTTGCCTAAAGCTTCGCAGATATTCGGTGGAATTTGAGTTGGGCCAGGCGTTAGTAATAAATTCCTTTTCATGATGCTTTTCCTCCTACTTAACTTTGCCCTTCTTTTGATGGACAATGACTTCGTCAATAAGCCCATAATCTTTGGCTTCCTGGGCGGACATAAAATAATCGCGGTCAGAATCCTGCTGAATTTTCTCAACCGGCTGCCCCGTATGAAATGCCAGTATTTTATTGAGCTCTTCCTTCGTGCGCAGAATTTCTTTGGCATGGATAGAAATATCGCTCGCCGTTCCCTGCATTCCCCCCCACGGCTGATGAATCATAATGCGGGAAAAGGGAAGCGCGAACCGTTTGCCCTTTGTCCCGGCGGTCAGAAGCAAAGATCCCATGCTGGCGGCCTGTCCGATACAATATGTAGAGACATCCGGCTTGATAAATTGAATGGTATCGTAAATGGCTAATCCCGCCGTCACCGAGCCGCCCGGAGAATTGATGTAAATATTCACGTCTTTGGTGGCATCCTCGTTCTGCAAAAATAATAATTGGGCGATAATCACGTTAGCCACGTGATCGTCAATGGCCGTGCCGATAAAAATAATCCGCTCTTTTAAAAGCCTTGAATAAATGTCATACGCGCGTTCATACTGGCCTGATTTTTCCACCACCATCGGGACAAGAACTTGATTTTTTGGATCCATCTTTCTCCCTCCCTTTCAATTCACGGCTTCCCATTGAGCCTCTTTTAAAAGAAACTCCATGACCTTAGCCGGTAAATTTTCGTTTTCCTTAATTTCCATCTTCTCTTCCTCGGCGATTTTGTCAAGAATCAGATACACCTGAACATCTTTTTGTGCCGATTCTTTTAAATTCTTGCTTACTTCGGCTTCATGTTTATTAATTTCTTCTTCTTTCATCCCCTGCTCTTTTAACCGCTGTTTCCAGTCATTCAAACGACGATCAAAATGCTTTTTAATTAAAGATTCGGGAACACTGAACTTAGTTTTTTTAAGGAGATCCTCAATGATTTGATTCTCAATGTCCGCTCGGTTATGCCGATCTTTATCAAGTTCTAACTGGCGCTTAAGCACATTCTTAAATTCTTCTAAATTAGGATAACCTAACCCGTGGGCAAAGGCATCGTCGATGGTGACTTCCTTGTCCTGACCCTGGCCTTTTTTGAAGAATTCCAGTGTTTTATTAAGTTCCTCATCGGTTACCTGCGAACTTTTTCTTTTTACTTTAATCCCTTTATAATCTTTAATCTTAATCTCCGGCCGAATATCTAACTTAGCGATAAAGGTCAAAATGCCATCTTTGAGAGCGACATCGTGAATTTCAGGCATATCAATAGGCGCGATATTTTCCTGCTTGATGGCTTCGCCATAAGTTTCGGGGACCAGTTTTTTGATCACCTCTTCTTGAGCAAATTTGCCATGCTCGGCTTCCAAAACTTGGCGAGGGACCTTCCCCTGACGGAATCCCCTCACTTTAGCATATTTGGCTAAATCTTTATAAACCTCCTCTAAGGCGGCCGTCACTCGTTCCCGAGGGATTTCTAATTTTAATTCTCTCTTCGTTGTATCAACTTTTTTTACTTCAACTCTCATAAAGTTTTACCCTCCGGTTATTACCCCGCCTTTTCTAAAATTACTGAACTTCGGGAGGCGGGGTGAAATTCGCTTCGCTCATTTCACATTCTAAACTTCTCGCCTAAATAAATTTTTCGCGCCTCAGGATTATTGATCAAATCTTCGGCCGTTCCAGAAATCAAAATTTTTCCATCGGCGATCAGATACGCTCGATCGGTGATAGAAAGGGTTTCTCTGACATTATGATCAGTCAAAAGAATCCCTAATCCTTTGGCCTTTAATTCCCGAATAATTTCCTGAGCCTCGGCGACCACGATGGGGTCAATACCCGAAAACGGTTCGTCCAATAAAAGAAACGACGGATTGGTGACTAACGCCCGGGTGATCTCCAGGCGGCGACGCTCCCCACCAGACAGAGTATATGCCTTACTTTTAGCCAAATGAGCGATATTCAATTCTTCTAAAAGGGCCTGTAATCTTTTCCGGCGTTCTCGGGGACTAATCTTAAGCGTCTCGAGAATAGCCATAATATTTTCTTCCACTGTAAGTTTTCTAAAAATGGAGGGTTCCTGCGAGAGATAGCCCATCCCTAACCGGCAGCGCTCATGGATGGATTTTTTAGTTAAATCATCGTTATCAAAAATAATTTGTCCTTCATCGGGCTGAATAATTCCGACCGTCATATAAAAGGTGGTTGTCTTACCCGCCCCATTGGGGCCTAATAAACCTACAATCTCAGAGCGGCCGACACTGATACTTAATCGATCAACGACCCGGCGTCCGCCGTAAGTTTTGACTAAATTTTTAGTTTCCAACAATTGTAACGACATCTTTTTCTTTCAGATAATTTTTAGTAAACGTTGTCTCCCTTACCGTGAGCGCTGAAACCTTCTTGTAAAATTCCCCAAGGATAGACATCCCCGTTGAAATCTTCTTTCTCTCCGAGGATTTATTTTCCAATTCAGGAAGGCGAGGCTTAGAAACTTTGGTTAAATTTTCTTTCTCATTCTTAAGAGAAATAATCGTTTTATCTTCGGACTCTTCAATAACCAAATCCTGAGCCTCCGACGCATTCTCTTCCTTAGTTAAATCATTCTGTTGTGTCAGCATAATCATTTTCGGCCTGCCCAGAAGAATTAATTTTTGCTCAGCGCCTTTGTAAATAGCTTTTTCCGAGTAACTCTTATTCTCACCTTGAATAATCTCTACATGGCCGATACACACCACTTCTTTAATTTGTTTTGTTTCCTGGTTAAAATAGACTTCCATCCGATCCGCTTTAAGCGTGCGGTCAGTTTGCGCGGCCTCCACATTCTTCTCAAAAATGGCCACAGACTTGGCTTGGTCCACCGTCATCGGGCCATCACAGATAATCGTAACCCACGGACTTTGCTTCGTCTCAGGTTTTATATCCTCGTTGGTATTCTGTTCTATATTCTCTTCCATACTCACTTCTTTTTTTTGTTCGGTATTCATTCTTACCGTTACATCTTCAATCAGCTGAACATTCTTAAGCCCCGGCTGAGCCTTAAGGCCGGTGCCCAATGCGCAAAATTTTTCATCATTAATAAATACTCTATCTTCCGTGGTAACCAAATCTTGATTCCGATCCCAATTTAAACTATCCGTCAAGACCTGAGTTCCGGTTTCATGGGTAATGACGACATCTTTTTCTAAGCGCATTTTTCCTGTCGCTTGATTAACTAACCCCGTCTCAGCCGTAACCTTCATCTTCTGTTCCCCGTAGACATCCGCGTCCACATTGGTTAATTTGACATCGTTACCTAAAATATCCGCGGTCGTCCCATGAACTTCCCATGATTTTGTGCCTGTTTCGGTATATCCCTGTAAATTAAACCCTTCGATTTGCTGCAGCGGGGTTTCCTCAGCGTAAACAGCGGCAGAAATAACGATTATTGTAAAAGTTAATATTAATTTTTTCGCCATAAAATAAACCTCAGTTATTAATCGGAAAAAGAAATATTTATTCTAACACCGAATCTTAATTTTACAACTTATTCTGATTCTACTTTACTCAATATCGCTCTAAAACTTCTTTCCATTTCCCCTGAGCCTTAAGAATAAGCTCAATAACTTCTCTCACAGCGCCATCACCGCCTCGATGCTTGGTAATATAGTGGGCTGCCTTTTTGATATCTTGTGTGGCATTCGGAACGCTGACGGCAAAGCCCACCCTTTTAAGAAGCGGCAGATCGGGCAAGTCATCGCCCATGAAGCAGACTTCCTCATCTTTTAAATTAAATTCTTTCAACAAGGACTGATAGGCATCCAGTTTGGGATTGGCGTCTTGATAAATTCTGTCCACTTCCAAGTCTGTGGCCCGGGAAGTCACGGCCTTAGCGGAGCGCGCGGAGATGATCGCGGTTTTATGGCCGCATCGCCTGAAAAGAACCATTCCAAAACCATCGAGAACATTAAATACTTTTGTCTCTTCTCCCTGGTGGTCCAAAACAATCTGGCCATTCGTTAAAACCCCGTCCACGTCAAGGACAAGGATTTTAATCTTTTTAAGATTATCTTTAATTCTTTTTTTCACACCAACCCTGCTCTTAAAATATCCTGCACATCAAGTAACCCAATAAGGTTATTTTTGCCATTGACGACAGCCAATTCATCGATCTTTTTTTTCTCAAAAATAGTTAAGGCCTCTACCGCCAACTGTTCGGTATGAACAGTAATCGGATGTTTCGTCATGACATCTTTGACATTCCGCTTTAATAATTGTGGATCAGATTCGATATGCCGGCGCAAATCCCCATCCGTAAAAATTCCTATAAAATTTCCTTTTTTATCAACCACACAGGCAGATCCACAGCGCCTCTTGGTAATCGCAAGCAAGACGTTTTTAACCGACGCGGTGTCTTTAACTTTAGCAAAATGAGAGCCTTTTCTCATTAAATCACCAACGGTTAAAAGGAGTTTCCGCCCCAAGCTTCCGGCAGGGTGGAACAAAGCAAAATCTTCCTTTTTAAATCTACGGCGAATAAGCAGACAAGCCGCCAGGGCATCCCCTAACACAAGGGTGGCGGTCGTTGAGGCCATGGGTGCCAGCCCCAAAGGACATCCCTCCTGGCGCACCGATACATCGAGGGTCAGATCGCTGTATTTACCCAGTGTTGACTTAATATTACCGGTCATCGCGATAATTTTGGCGTTAATTTTTTTAATAAAAGGCAGTAATCTTTTTATTTCTTCACTTTCTCCGCTGTTAGAAATAAGAATCAGAACATCATTTTTAGTGACCTGCCCTAAATCTCCATGGAGGGCTTCAGCGCTGTGCATCCACATGCTGGGTGTGCCCGTTGAAGATAATGTCGCGGCGATTTTACGGCCGATAATTCCGGTTTTTCCCATGCCAGAGACAATGACCCGTCCTTCACACTCAAGAATTAAGTTTAAGGCCTTGATAAAACTGCCATCGAGCCTTTGAGCTAAATCCTTAAGGGCTTGAATTTCGATTTGAATGACTTCTTTGGCTTTTGTAAGGGACATAATTTTTATTTTCTTTTTTTAACAACATTATCAATTTCTTTCAACTCCACCAACAATTTCTCTAATTTATTCAAGGCGAGCATATTCGGCCCGTCCGAGAGCGCCTTTTTAGGGTCAAAATGCACTTCCAAAAAAATTCCATCACAGCCGGCCGCTACCGCGCACCTGGCTAATAAAGGGATAAATTCACTATTTCCCCCCGAAGCATGTCCCAGGCCGCCTGGCTGTTGAACACTGTGGGTCGCGTCAAAGACAACCGGATAACCAAATTCACGCATAATCGAAAGCGAACGAAAATCACTGATTAAATTATTGTAGCCAAAACTTGTGCCGCGTTCGGTTAAAATAATTTTCTTATTCCCCGTGGATTCAATTTTTTTAATCACGTGGCTCATGTCCCACGGAGCTAAAAACTGCCCTTTCTTGACATTGACAACTCTGCCCGTTTTGCCAGCTTCAAGAAGCAAATCTGTCTGACGGCATAAAAAAGCTGGAATTTGCAGAACATCTAAAACTTCCGCCGCTAAGGGTATTTCCTCCACGCCATGCACATCGCTTAAAATAGGCACGCGCAAAGTTTCTTTAACTTCTTTCAAAACTTTTAGTCCTTCTTTAATCCCCAATCCACGGAAAGAATCAAGGGAAGTGCGATTGGCTTTATCATAACTGGCTTTAAAAATAAAGGGGATTTCTAGTTTGACGGTAAGTTTCTTAAGAAAAGCTGCAATTCTTAAAGTAGCCTGTTTGCTTTCTACCACGCAGGGACCCGCGATGAGGGTAAACGGCCTTTTGCCGCCAACTTGAATATCCGCGATTTTAATAATCTTTGGCATTTTAATTTGTCTCAAGGAGTTTCTCGACCCTTTGCAAATCCTCAGGGGTATCGACACCGATAGTTTCAATATCTGTTAAAACCGTTTTAATTTTATAACCAGCCTCTAAAACACGCAATTGTTCCAACTTTTCAGTCTCCTCCAAATTGGATTTAGGCAGATTTTTATAATTCAGCAAAAAATCTTTTCGGTAGGCATAGATTCCTAAATGCTTGTAATAAATTCCGGTGTAATTGTTCTGATCTCTCGGATAAGGGATTACGGATCTAGAAAAATAAAGGGCATATTTATGCTGATCTATAACCACCTTAACGATATGGGGATTCTCAATCTCTTCCTTGTTTTCAATTTTCTTGATCAGTGTTCCCACGGGAGCCATTTTTTCTTCTCTCATGGCCAGGGCTAATTCATCGATAACGGCGGCCTTGATCAAGGGTTCGTCCGCTTGAATGTTAATCACCAGCCCGCAGGAGATATTTTTCGCGGCCTCCGCGATTCGGTCAGTTCCGGAAGGATGATTGACGGCGGTTAAGACAGCTCTCGCCCCAAATTTTTGCGCGGCTTTTAAGATTCTTTCATCATCACAGGCAATTAAGATGCCATCCAAGAGCTTGGCCTGCCTGGCGCGTTCATAGACGTGCTGAATCATTGGCTTGTCACCAATTTTAGCCAGAACTTTTCCTTCAAATCGCGTTGAACCCCATCGGGCCGGGATAATGCCAATAATTTTCATAGGATTAACTTACTTTAATGGCCTCTATTAATTCTTGAGCCGTGAGCGTGGCTGCGCCCATCTTGCCAACGACAACTCCGGCGGCAAAATTAGCGATATGCGCGGCCTCTTCTTTGCTGGCCCCGGCGCTTAACGCTAAAGTAAAAACAGCAATGACGGTATCGCCGGCACCGGTGACATCAAAAACTTCCCGCGCCTTTGTGGTAATATAAACGGGCTTTTTATTGCGCTCAAAGAGCCTCATTCCCCGCTCGCCCAAAGTAATTAAAAGAGACTCTAAATCTAAATACTTAAGCAATTCCGCTCCGGCCAAATCAATTTCCTCATCGGTTTCTAAACGGTCGACATGAATGCCTAAACGCTGAGGCGCGTTAGAGGTAATCTTAATATTTCTGATGGCATTTTCGGCCTCTTTGAGGTTGGGAGTAATCGAGCTGACACAACGGTAATATTTAAAATGCTCAACTTTGGGATCAACGGTAATAATTTTTTTCTTGGCTAAAGCAAGTTTACAAACGAAATCCACTAAATCCGCGCTGATGATTCCTTTGCCATAATCGGAAAGAATCACGGCATGAAAATTGTCGATATTCTTCTCGATGAAGGCAAAAATTTGGTCATTAATTTTCTGATCGCCCTCTTCTTTAATTTTTTCACGATCAATACGCACAATCTGCTGATGCTGAGCCATCACCCGGGTTTTTAAAATCGTGGGCAGATTGCGATCCACAAAAATCCCCTGGGTATTAATTTTATTTTTCTTAAGCTCGGCTAGGATAATTTTGCCTTCCGGATCCGGCCCGATCTTCCCAACAAGGGTAACTTTGGCATTGAGACTGGTGAGGTTAGTAGCGACATTGGCTGCCCCGCCGGCTCGGTAAAAGGATTCTTCCTGGACTACTACCGGCACGGGCGCCTCAGGAGAAAGCCGCGAGGTACTCCCCTTAATATATTGGTCTAAAATAATATCCCCAACAACAAGAATATTACTTTTATTAAATCTAGAGATAATATTATTTTCACGCATTTTAATCCTTAGATTGAAAAAACAAAGAATTCTAACACAGTTTCAGAAGACCGTCAACAGCTTCTAGAACCGCGCTGACACCATCCTTATCCTGGGATGGAACCGCGACTATTTTTACCTTATCTCCTAGCGGCCTCCAGCGCTCGGGATTAATCCCGGGCTGGTTGCGGGTAAAAATCGAGATAACCGGCGTGCCCACTCCCGCCGCCACATGGACAGGGCCAGAATCATTAGAAATCAGAAGAGAACAGCGTTTGAGTAACACCGCCAGCTGGCCCACGGTCGTTTTTCCTGTCATATCCAAAATGGGTAAAGAAACTGACGATGAAATTTTTTGCGATATCTCTTTAATATTGTCCGCTCCAATAAGAACGACTTTGAGCGGATAACACTTCATAAGAATATCAATTGTTTCGACGAATCGTGTCTCTGGCCAGCGTTTGGAAGGGTCACTGGCCCCTGCGTGAACGGCCATGATTTGATCAGCTGCCTTGATTTGATGAGCCTGCTCAAATTCCTTAAGCCACTCTTCGGCTTTTCTTTGAATAGGGACTAAGATTTCTAAACTATCCGCTTTAATCCCTAAATGTTTTAAGACATCCAGGCAATACTCAGCCTCGTGTTTTTCGCCTAGATGACGTTTGTCCTCGATAGGATCGGTTAAAAGGAACCCGAATTTATTATTTTTATACCCTACCCGCCGGGGAATTCCAGCCAAAAAACATAAAAGATTCGTACGTCTTTTGGTATGAAAAATGATGGCTAAATCAAATCTTTTCTGACGCAGAAGCCTGGCTAATTTTAAGAATCCCTTCCCTTTATGTTCATGCTCACGGTCATCAACGAGAACTTCATTTAAATAAACATTGCCCTCCACTAAATCTTTGGTTGCAGGGTTTACCAGGATAGAAATTTTCGCCGTGGGATAAGCCTCTCTTAAGGCCTTAATAGCGGGGGTTGTTAAGACAACATCTCCTATGCGGTCCGTGCGGACAATAAGGATATTTTTAAATTCTTTTTTAATCATTGATTTCTTTTAAAATTTTTATGACATCTTCGCTTTTTACGGCTTCCATGCAGGTATGCGAAGTTGTTAATCTGTTATTTTGACACTTCAAACAATGTTCATTTTTATGGAGGAAATAACTTTTTTTACTCCAGGGCCCATATTTTTGCGGATCGGTGGGCCCAAAAACTGCTAAAACCGGACGATCCAGATAACTGGCTAGATGCATGGGCGCGCTGTCGTTAGAAATGACCAACGAAGCTCGTTTGCAAAGTTCGGCTAATTGAATCAGTGTCAGACGTCCGCAAAAATTAACCGAATGCTCCCGCATACGCTCCTGGATTCCTTGAGCGAATTCTCGATCATTTTGATCGCCGACAAAAATAATGTTCGCGCCTTGTTTCACCAAATAATCACCTATTTCCTGAAAACCTTTTTGGGTCCATCGTTTATCATGATTAGCCGCCCCGGGAGCAACCACAATATTTTTTTTAACGTCGACGCAGATTTCCCCCTCCAATAGCTGACCAATGTAAATACGATCTTTTTCTGGGATGAATAAAGAATATTTTTCTTGCGCCTGGGCCGAATAGGGGTAAATCGTTCTTAAACGATTTAAATGCTTAAGACGCATATGGACATTATTTTTTTTATAATCCCAAAAAGAGGTGCGATAACGGCCTCCTATAAAAAAAGGAATGGCTGTATTGCGCAGGTCTACAACCAGATCATAGTTTTCTTTTCTTAACTTCCCCATAAAGCAAATATTCTTTAAAAAGGATTGGCGTTTATCGAACACAAAAACATTTTCAAGATGAGGATTACCTCTTAATAAAGTTTCTGCCCTGGGGCCCGCCACGACAGAAATTTCAGCTTTAGGAAAGTCTGTCCTTAAAATATCTATGACCGGAAAGGTTAAGATAACATCGCCGATATTGCTTAAAGAAATAACAAGAATTTTTCTGATATTAGCTGTATTTTTGAAATTGGCCATTTAAAAAAATAGGCAATCCCTGAAAAAGGAATTGCCTTCTAAAAAATTTTCATCAAATGAGTTTATAGTCTGTGCCTGGCGAAGTTTTCCTGCCGTATGATATCTACAGAAGAGAATACGTTATGGACTTTGGATAAAAACTGAATATACGTATCCAGAGAAATGGAAGCGCCGGCCGTCACTTTCCCTTTACGGAAAGCGTCCCGGCGTTTTATACTCAAAGCGTCTTCTAAGAGTTCTTTTTTTTCGATTCGGTTAAGCATTTTTGATTTTGGCTAATATATTGCTTAATTCCTCTTCCCTGTGGAAAAGGCTGAAATACTCTTTGACTAAATTCATGTTTAAAGTGCCTAAATTGACCCATATGAGCACTTCTATATCCGCTAAATCTTGATGATACCGGGCCGGATCGTTGGAGCTGGACTGAACTTTAAGCCCAATCAAATCTTCAGGTTGAAGGACTTTGACCTGAAATGTGTTATTGAGTATGCCACATTCTTTCGCCCTTTGCAACATATTCTTTGCGTAAGTACGGTGGGCGTGAAGAAAGTCCACGCGGCCCAATTCTTTCAATTTCCCCACAAAATTCGAAACGTCTTCACTCTCGTGGATTAATTCATACCCAAAAGAACCCATAATTTGTTTCACTTTTGGCATATCTTCTTTAAAGACTAAAAGATCCAGGTCCTGGGTGCTGCGCATATAGCCGGCGGCATGCATGGCAAATCCACCCATCAAAGCGAAACGAATCTCGTATTTATTAAAATTTTCAATGAGCCAGCGTAAAACCGCTTCAAAATTCACAGCCGAACCCCTTCAATGAGCAGACTTACGTTCACGTTGTTCCGTAAGTCTAGGCTTCATTTACCAAAATTTTTCTTGAAACCACTCATCCATCTTTATAATCTGCTGCCAGAGAGAGAGGGATTTTTTCGGGGGCTTTTGAGATTCTTCTGAAGTTAACGCGGTCCCATAAACATACCCCTGATTACCTTCCTCTGCGCTCACCTGGTCTTCAGGCGCTGATTCCTCTTCATCATTGATTTCTTCTTCCAAAAACGTTTCCTCTGCGTCCTCTATAACTTCCTCTGGCTCATTCGCCGTTTCATCTTCATTATACTCTTCATTATCCATGTCTTCCGTGTTTATAATTTCCTGCGAAGGCATCGGGGACTCGAGATTCATCTGAACTTCGGTTACTTCTTCAGGGCTTTCAACCTCTTGGATGGGTTCAATTTGAGCCCACAGAGAATTTTGCATAAAAAAACCCATTATAAATACAAAAATAAACTTTTTACTTACCATCGTCCGCTCCTTTAAAATAGTAAACGAGGGGCGCGCACCCTACATATTTTACCTTCAAATGCACGCCCTTTGCTGATTATTTACGTTTTTTTACAGCATGAACACAGCCCTAGCAATCCGCCCAACAAAAGGATTCCGGCAATTCCAACGACCGCATAAACCACCCGTGTCAGGGCTGTTTCCACTCCGAAAATAGTCTCCACAAGATTAAATCCAAAAACCCCTACAAGCCCCCAGTTGAGCGCTCCAATAATCGCAATGATACCTACGATCTTACAGACTATACAACCTTGCTTGGACATAAGCACCTCCTCTTTGGGTTTAGGTTCTTTCCCTTTATAGACTGGAGTTGAGGCATTGAATTATATCTTAACGCTATCTCGAATCTTTGGCTAGAGTTAATTAACAATTTTTACCACCTGCTCAAAGACATCCTGAACCGTGACGGACTGCATGCAGGTGTTCTGCGGACATTGCAGATAATAGCAAGGACTGCGGTTGCAGCCGACATCCACTTTTAAAATTTGGGAAGAGCCGCTGCCGCGAGGTCCGGTCACCTCCGGACTTGTGGGGCCAAAAATTCCCACCGTTTGGGTGCCCACAGCGCTGGCAATGTGTAAGGGCCCGCTGTCCGCGGAAACGACAAGGTTCGCTCTCTTCATTAAAGCCATTAATTCTTTGAGATTAATCTTGCCGGCTAAATTAATCACTCTCGGCTGAGAGCTTAAATCAAGCGGCCGCGAAATTTCTTCAATAAGGGCTGTATCTTTTTGGGCGCCATTAAGGATAATTTTAAAGTTACCTCGATTATTAAAATATTTAAAAAGGCTCTCCATTAATTTAGTAAAATTTTCTTTGGGCCAGCGCTTAAGATCCCAATTTCCTCCCGGGTTAAGGACAAGTAAAAAATCTTTTTCCGCAATGCCAAGTTGAGCAAGCCGCTCATTGACTTCAGTTTGAATGAAAGGATCAACACTCAGAATACTTTGTCTTTTTTTGACAATGATTCCAAAGGCCTCTAACAGTCCTAGATAGTAATCCTGACGGTGAATGGATCCTAACGGTTCTGGACTGCTGTGGGTTAAAAAAATTTTACGGCCCTTGGTTGCGTAACTGACACGCGCGGGAATTCCCGCTAAAAAGACCAGCAACGCCCGAGTTAGCGAACGATGCAAAAGAAACGCCGCGTCAAATTTCTTCCGCTTAAGCTCATCAATCAACTTCCATTTTCCCCACGGCGTTTTATGGCATCCCTTCTCTTCGTAGAAAATAATTTCGTGAACAAACGGGATGGCTTCCAGCACCTCTCGAACACGCGGGGCAGCCAGGCAGCTTATTTGGGCTTGCGGATAAGCCTCACGCAGGGCCTCAAATACGGCTGAGCTAAAAACCACATCCCCTACCCAATTCACATTAACGACCAAAATTTTCTGAAAGTCCTTACGCATTCAATGTCTTCCCTGTACTAATTTTCCGTAAACATCCAAAGTTTTTTTCACCATTTCGCCAGAAGAATATTTCTTCTGGATAAATTCTCTAGCCGCTAAACCGACGCGTTGACGGCGATCAGGATCTTGAAGGGCCTCAATTAATTTTTCGGCCAAAGCCTTTTCATTTTCGGATTCGACGAGAAATCCTGTGCGGCCATCTTCAATTAAGCCGGGAATTCCGCCTACACGGGAGGCCACGACAGGCAGTCCAGCCGCCTGCGCTTCCATAATCGAAAGGCCTAACCCTTCCTGGCGGGAAGGCATGACAAAGACATCAAGCAAACATAAACTTTCCCACGTTTGATTAACGATAGGAAAAAATAATATATCATTACCTAAATTAAGATCATTGGTTAATTGCTGTAAATTATTTTCCTCACGGCCTTCCCCAAAAAGGCATAATTTGACGTTAGGAACTTTTTTGATCACCCGCGGCATGGCCTTGATTAAAACATCCTGGCCCTTAACATCGGATAAGCGGGCAATGATGCCAATGGTTAAATGATTCTCTAAGTGAAATTTTATTTTGGTTTCCCGTCTTTTCTCCTCCGTAATCAAAGGAAAATCTTCGATATCAATTCCACTTTCCACTAATACAATTTCCCCTTCCTTAACATCAAAATCATTTCTTAAGTGATTTTGAACCGCAGGGCTAATGGCGATGACACGATCTCCCCAGCAAGGATATATACGTCTAAACAAACGGCTTTTAAAAAATCCATGACACGTCGCGACATAAGGGATTTTTGTAATTTGACCAAGAAGCCTTCCCATCACCTGGGTTATCCTGGTTTGAGCGTGAATCAGATCAATTTTATGTTCGTGGATAAATTTTTTAAGCGCGGGCAGCGCTAAATAAATTCGAGGATCAAGTTCTGATTTTGTGCGGATGTTTATCTTTAGATGAAAGGCCCCCAGGGCTAAAAAATCACCTTCCCTGTCTCCGCCGCTCGCCGCTAAAAACACACGATGCCCACCCTCAACCAATCCTTTAATCAGCGTTAAAAGGTAACTGGTGATTCCACCGCTATTTAAATGTGTTGTTAAAAATAAAATATTCATTTTTCTTTTTTCCCCAAAATTAGGTCTTCAACAACGCCAGCGACTTCTTCTGGTGTAATTTCCTTCATGCACACATGCGTTAACACACGGCAATGCGCGCTGTAGCAAGGAGCGCAGGGCGGCTTCTTTTCCAAAATCATTATTTTATCTCCTGGCGGCGCATGCCGCTGTGAATCCGTCGGCCCAAAAAGCGCAATCGTCGGTGTCCCCACAGCCGCGGCCACATGCAAAGGCGCCGAATCCGGAGTGATAAAAACCTGACAGCGTTTGAGCAAAGCCGCCAATTGAACAATATCTGTCTTCCCGACAAGAATAGAAGGTTTAGACTTGGTAAGCGTGAGCAGTCGGCTGAGGAGCGGTTTATCTTTTTCCGCGCCCGTAATAATCACCCGGATATTTTTAGCCGATAAAAGATCACACAACTTAGCCATATATTCCATCGGCCAATTCTTTGTCTTCCACTTAGCCGCGAGGTGAATACCGACAATATGCCGGGCATTGCCCAGCCATTCGGATTCGAATAATTCAGCGATGTATTGCTCATCTTTGGGCGACGGCCAAAGTTCAAGAGCCGGCACGTCCTCTTGACTTATCCCTAACAGCTTTAAAACTTGAAACTGATGCGCGACCGGGGACATCGCTGTTTTAGAATCTTTGAGCGCGTGCGTCAAGAGAAACCCCCATTTCCCGTTATTATAACCGTAACTTTCTCGAGGGAAACTTAAAAAACTTAAGAGATGGCTTTTGCGGTTATTCTGCAGATCAATAATTTTATCAAAACGATATTTTCTTAAACGGCTGGTTAGCTTTAAAAACTTAAAAATTCCCCTATCTTTAAAAGAAGCGTCATAAACAATGAGCCCATCTAAATACGGACAATGCTGGAGTATTTTTCTAGACTCCTTGCCCACAAGGCAGTATATTTTAGCCTGAGGGAATTTGCGCCGTATCGCGCGTAAAGACGCCGTCGCTAAAACCACATCCCCTAGAGAACTTATCTTAACAACAAGGATGTGCATCGCGTTAAGGAGCCCTTCATAGACTTTTAAAGTCTGCGAGGCCATATGTTCTAAGGTAAATTTTTCTCTTATTTTCCTTTGCGCTGCCTCAACCAGCCGTGATGCCAGTTCCGTATCATTTAAAAGTCGAAGAACTTCTTTGGCGATAGCCTCAGGGTCTTTGGCAGGAACTAATAATCCCGTTTTCCCATCATCAATAATATCAACAACCCCTCCTACACGCGTGGCCACCACCGGAACTCCGGCAGCCTGTGCCTCTACAATGACACGGCCAAAAGATTCTGGAACCACGCTGGAAAATACAAGAACATCGACCTGGGATAAAATTTGCGGGATATCCCGGCGATTCCCTAGGAACTCTACATAATCTTTTAATCCTAACCGTTTAACCAACACTTCTAATTCTTGTTTATAAGATTCCTTGCTTGCCGGAGCATCTCCGATGATCCACACCTTTGTATAAGGCATTCGACGGATGACCGTGGCCATCGCTTGAATAAAAAAAGGGTGTCCCTTCAAAGGAGTAATTCTTCCGACGATAGCGACAATGTGTTTTGATCTTCCAGTCTTGCCTTGTCGAAGAATATTAAATTTTTCTAAATCCACGCTGCGCGGGATACAATGAATACTTTCCGCCGGCACTTTAAACTCATCGATCATATGCCGTCCTATGACCGCGCTGGGGACAATCACCCGCTTGGCCCAGCCCATCACCTGGCTAAAAAGACGATTTTTATAAAAAAGTAGGTGATGCTGTTAAAAATGAACTGTACAAATTCGACGGTTTACAGGTAAAGACAACCACAGAGTCAATACATTTCGGGAATAG
>ORJL010229494.1_pt1 | contig 44547 bp, 34 predicted proteins | sample 1779941 | NCBI WGS metagenome assembly ORJL01 (sample SAMEA104232317, study PRJEB22302) | groundwater metagenome | biome: forest; feature: aquifer; material: groundwater | place: USA | collected 2011-08-07 | depth 5.8 m | reverse complement strand
CGCGCGGCGAGGGCCTGCGCTGCGTGCAGAACATCGGCGGGATCGCCAACGTCACCGTGGTCGGCGAGGAGGGGGTGCGGTGCGCCTTCGACACCGGCCCGGGGAATTCCGTGATCGACGCCGCGGTGCGCCGGGTGACCCGCGGGCGGCGGACGTACGATCGCGGGGGCAGGATCGCCGCCGCCGGGCGCGTGGACCAGGCGACGGTCACGCGGTTGTTGCGCGACAAGTACTTCCGCGCGCCGCCGCCCAAGAGCACCGGGCGGGAGCGCTTCGGCGACGAGTTGGTGGCGGCGCTCGCGCTGCGCGGGGGCGACCTGGTGGCCACGCTCACCGAATACGTCGCGCGCGCGATCCACGACGCGTATCGCCGGCATGTCTTTCCCCTGGGACGGGTGGGCGAGGTGCTGCTGAGCGGGGGCGGCGCGCGCAATCCCGTGCTCCGGCGCAGGCTGCGTGAGCTTTTCAATCCGATGCCGCTGCGGACCACGGACTGCGCGGGGGTCCCGGGGGACGCGCGGGAAGCGATGGCCTTCGCGCTGCTCGGCTGGGCCCGGGTCCGCGGCGTGCCGGGAAACGTCCCCGCCGCAACCGGGGCCCGCCGCGCGGTGGTGCTGGGTGTCCTGGTGTCCTGAAGGACGGGAAACCCATCCTGACGAGAGATTTCATCTAAAGTATTTCCGGCTCGAACGACGTACCTGGGTGTGGCCGGCCCCCCGATCAGTCCCCATTTCAGGACCGGCTGCATGAACGACGCGGAAATCGTGGAGCGCGTCCTCGACGGCGATCCCAGCCAATTCCAGGAGATCGTGGCGCGCTACAAAGGATTCGTCTTCCGCACGGCGTACGCTGTCACGGGACGGACGGCCGACGCGGAAGACGTGCTTCAGGAGGCCTTCCTCTCCGCCTACCAGGGGCTCGCGAGCCTGAAAGACCGCGCCAACGTGCGCGGGTGGCTCTACGGCATCACCTACCACACCGCCCAGGACTGGTTGCGCCGGCACATCCGGTCTCGGACGGTGGAGCAGGCCCTGGATGGCGTCCCGGAGAAGGCGGCTCCCGACGGACCCAAGACGGGAGAATCGGAAATGATGGAGCGAGTCCTCGGCGGGCTTCAGGAACTGCCCGAGACGCTGCGTCAGGTAATGATGCTGCGCTACGTCGACGGCCTATCCTACCGCGAGATTGCGCAGACGCTCGGAGTGACGGAGAGCGCCGTCGGCGAGCGCCTGTGGCGGGCCAGGCAACAGTTCGAGAAGGTACTGGTCTCCAAGGGGATCGGTCCGAATTAAGGAAGGTCGGCCATGCAGTGCAACGACTACGAAAGTCTGATCTCGCGCTTCCTCGACGGCGAGATCCTCCTGCGCGAAAAGGAGACGCTGGACGTCCACCTGGCCGCGTGCGAGGGATGCCGGAAGAAGCTCGAAACCTGGAAGTCCAACGACGCGGTGCTCAAGGAGACCCTGACGGGGCTCTCCCCGTCGGCGAAGGCCGACTGGGGGATCGCGATGAAGATCGCCCAGGCGGGCAAGCCCGGCGCGGCCCCCGGTTCGGCCGCCCCCGCCGTCGCCGCCCCCGCGGAGCCCACGGCGCCGCCGGGGGAATTCACGACTCCGACTCCCGCTGAGCGGGCCGCACCCGCGCCGGCTTTGCAGGCGCCGCGTCCGGCGCCGGCCGCGCCGGCCATGCCATCCCGTCGCGCGATCGTCAAGCAGCGTGACGACGACACCGGTCGCTACCGCCGCAGTTCCGATCAGGATGCCGAGGAGCGCGTGCCGGTCCTCGACCTGATGCGCGCGGACGTCGGGCGGATCTGGGGCGCGCGCACCCCGTACTGGGTCGGCGCCGCCGCCGTGCTGCTGCTCTGCCTCTGGATGCCGATCAAGGCCTCCATGCTCCGCGTCACCGCGGCCGACACCACCGACCTCATCGTGGTCGCCCCCGGCGACTTCTACGTCCAGTCGCAGGCCGCGGTCCGCGTGGTCCTGCGCGACGGCGAGACCCTGGCCCCCGCGCCCGGGATCGACGTTGACCTCGCCCTGCTCGAAGCCCGCACCAACCGCGCGATCGAGCTCGGGACTTTCAAGACGGGCTCCGACGGCTGCCTCGAGGCGCGCGTCGACGTGCCCGACCTGCCCCCGGGCAACTACATGCTGCAGGTGCGGGCCAAGAACGCGCACGGCGATATCCTGGTCCAGCCCGTGCGCGTCGTCCGCACCCACAAGCTCCTGATCTCCACCGACAAGCCGATCTACCAGCCCAACCAGATCATCCACGCGCGCCTGATGGCCCTGCGCACCCACGACCTCAAACCCGAGTCCGGCGAAGAAGTGCTGTTCGAGATCGAGGATCCGAAGCAGAACAAGGTCTTCAAGAAGTCGGTCAAGACCACCGCCTACGGCCTCGCGGCGCTCGATTTCCAGCTCGCCGACGAGATCAACATGGGCGAGTACCGCCTGCGCGCGACCATGGGCGAAGTGGTCTCCGAGCGCGTCGTCGAGGTCAAGCGCTACGTCCTGCCCAAGTTCAAGATCACGCTCGACCCCGGGAAGTCCTTCTACCTCGCAGGCGAGAAGCTCCACGGCAAGGTGCAGGCCGATTACTTCTTCGGCAAGCCGGTCGCCGGCGGAAAGATCAAACTCGGCATCGCCACCTTCGAAGCGCAGTTCCGCGACCTGGCCAAGCTCGAAGGGGAGACCGACGCGTCGGGCGCCTACACCTTCGACTATGACCTGCCCAGCTACTTTGCGGGCGTCGACCTCGAGAAGGGCAAGGCCATGCTCAAGCTCGAAGTGTCGCTCAAGGACACCGCCGACCACGAAGAAAAGAAGGTCGTCATGGTGCCGATCTCCGACCAGGCGATCCAGATCGAGGTCGTGCACGAGAGCGGGGACCTGGTTCCCGAGGTCGAGAACGTCTTCTACGTCGTCACCAGCTACCCCGACGGCAGCCCGGCCCGGACCCAGGTCAAGGTCGACGGGATCAAGCTCAAGCAGCAGTTCGAGACCAGCGATCTCGGCGTCGCCCGGGTCGCGGTCACGCCCCAGAGGTTCGGCGTGGACATGGATGTCGAGGCGCGCGACGCGCGCGGCAACATCGGCGCCCTGCGCTATTCGACCACGCGCTCGCAACAGATCCGCGGCCAGGCGCCCTTCCTGGTGCGCACCGACAAGGCGGTTTACCGCTGCGGCGAGACCATGCAGATCGAGACGGTCGGCCGTCCCGGCTTCTACTACGTCGACGTCGTGCGCAACGGCGAGACCGTGCTCACCCGCACGCTCGAAGTGCGCTCGACCTCGGCCTCCACGACGGTCGACCTGCCGGGGGACGCCTTCGGCGCCGTCGTGGGCCACGCCTACCAGATCGGCGAGGCCGGACACATCGAGCGCAGCACCCGCCGGGTGCTCGTGCAAGTCCCGGAGAACCTCAGGATCGAGGCGAAGCTCGACAAAGAGACCTACAAGCCGGGAGAGACCGCGACCATCGACTTCGCGGTGACCGACGAGACCGGGAAGGCGCTTCCTTCCGCCCTCAGCTGTGCGATCGTCGACGAGGCGGTGTTCGCCCTGCACGACAACCAGCCCGGCCTCGAGAAGGTCTACTTCGCGCTCGAGCAGGAGCTGCAGCAGCCCAAGTACAGCATCAAGTGCTCCCCGGTCGACCTCAAGCGCGCGGTGCTCGGTGACGCGATCGACGAGGCCGGCCAGCTCGGCGCCGCGGTGGCGCTCGCCGGGCTCGGGCCGATCGAGGTCGCCAAGACCTCGCCCCTGCGGACCTTCCCCGAGAAACAGCATGAGATCCTGCGCCTGCGCGCGCCGGCCCAGGCCGAGGTCGCCGAGGTCGAACGCGGCCTGTGGCGCGGGGCGCTCGGCCTGGCGGTCTTCCTCGTGGTCTTCGGCCTGCCCGGCTACGTGATCTGCCGGCGCCACGGAGTCGACTGGGCTCTCACCTACTCGGTCGGCACCTTCCTCTGCGGCCTCGGGGCCGTGGCCGTGGGGGCCGGCGCGATGATGGTCTTCGGCGTCGTCTACACCCTCTTCCTCTTCCTGTGGATCGTCGGCGAGTCGGTGGGGAGCTGGAAAGCCCCCATGACCCTGGTCGGGGGCTTCGCCGGCATCTCGCTCATCCTCTTCGTCGGCGTCACCGTGTTCGGGCAGAAGATCGCGCGACTGTTCAAGGCCTCGACGAGTTCGCTCGACGCCGGCAGTCCCGAGACGTCGGCACAGAGCAACCGGGGAATGATCAACACCCAGTTCACTCTCTCCAACATGGAGGATGGCGGCGGCGGCGGCGGCGGCGGCGGCGGATTTGCCCCCGCGCCCGCGGGAATCTCTCCCGAGTCCATGACCCGCGGGAGCGGTGTGCACGATGCGATGGGAGCCAAGGCGGTGCCCGAGAAGCTGGCCCCCTTCTCCGGCGCACGCAAGGACGTGATGTCCTCGATCCGCGTGCGCCAGTACTTCCCCGAGACGATGTTCTGGGCGCCCAACGTGGTCACCGACCTCCAGGGCAAGGCCCGGCTCACGGTTCCGCTCGCCGACTCGATCACCACCTGGCGCATGACGCTCCAGGGGGTGAGTCGCGAAGGCAAGCTGGGCGGTGGCACCCGCGGACTCACCGTGTTCCAGGACTTCTTCATCGACATCGACTTCCCGGTCGCCCTGACGCAGGGGGACGAGGTGTCGGTCCCGATCGCGGTCTTCAACTATCTGAAGACCGACCAGAGCGTGGAGCTGTCGGTGGAAAAGGGGGACTGGTTCGAGCTCCAGGAGGAGGCGCAGAAGACGGTGGCGCTCGGCCCGGGCGAGGTGAAGGGGACCTCCTTCCGCCTCAAGGTGACCCGCCTGGGGCAGAAGGCGCTGACGGTGTACGCGGTGGGCTCGCAGGGGTTCCACGACGCGATCAAACGCACGGTCGCGGTGGTGCCGAACGGCAAGATGTACGAGGTGTCGTTCAGCCGCCGGCTGGCGACGGCTGCGGAGACGATTACGATTCCGCGCGAGGCGATCGACGAGGGGAGCGCGATGTTCCTCAAGCTCTACCCCGGCGCGATCTCCCAGGTGGTCGACGGCCTGGAGCGGCTGATCCAGATGCCGTACGGCTGATTCGAGCAGACGACGTCGGTCACGTACCCCAACGTGCTGATCATGGGGTACCTCAGGGAGACCGGCAAGCTGACACCGGAGGTGTCGATGAGGCTCGAGAACGCGATCAGCATGGGTTATCAGCGGCTGTTGACCTTCGAGGTGGCGGGCGGCGGATTCGACTGGTTCGGCCATGCGCCGGCCAACGTGGCGCTGACCGCGTACGGGATCATGGAGTTCCACGACATGGCCCGGGTGCACACGGTGGACCACAAGGTGATCGACCGCGCGGCCACGTGGCTGCGCACGCAGCAGAAGCAGGACGGCTCGTGGCGCGAGCCCCGGCTGCCGCACACGCTCTCGGTGGGGAAGGGCGACCTGGCCCTGACCGCGTTCGTCGTCTGGTCACTGGCGGAATCCGGGATGAAAGACGACTGCACCCGGCGTGGCGTGGAGTATCTCCTGCGCAACGCCGACAAGGCCGCCGATCCGTACACTCTCGCGCTCTTGTCCAACGCGCTGGCCGCGTGGGACCCGAAGGGCGAGGCGCGCAGCGCGGTCGGTCGGCTCCAGCCGATGGGCACGAAGCAGGGGGACGGGCTGGTGTGGCAGCGCACCGGGCAGACCCTGACCTACGGCTCCGGGACCGCGGGCGACGTGGAGACGACCGCGCTGGCCTGCCTTTCGTTCTTTGACGGCGGCGGCAAGATCGATTCGATCAACGGCGCGCTTTCGTACCTGGTCGGCGCCAAGGACGCCAACGGGGGCTGGCATTCCACCCAGGCCACGATCCTCGCCATGATGGCGCTGCTGCGCCAGGCGACGCCCAGCAACAGCGGAGACGCCCGCGTCGTGGTGAAGGTCAACGGGGCCGAGGCCGGCGTGCTGACCGTCACTCCCGACCAGTCCGACGTGATGCAGTTGCTCGACCTGCGCCCGCACGTGACGGAAGGGGAGAACCGCGTCGAGCTCGAGGTCGAGGGCGGGGCGGCGATGACCTACCAGGTGGTGGGGCGCTACTTCCTGCCCTGGGACCAGGTCCGTCGCGAGGAGGGGAAGGCCCCGCTCGACATCGCCCTCTCCTACGATCGCACCACCCTGGAGAAGGACGACACGCTGAACGCCACGGTCCGCGTCAACTACAATGACGAGAATCCGACCTTCATGGTGATCGTGGACCTCGGCATCCCGCCGGGCTTCGCGGTCGATCCCACGGCCTTCAACGAGGCGGTGGCGAAGAAGCAGATCGAAAAGTACAGCATCGGCGGCCGCCAGGTCACCCTCTACCTGGGCAACATCGCCAAGGGCGCGCCGTTCCAGCTCCAGTACGCCCTCAAAGCCAAGTACCCGATCCGCGCGAAGACGCCGAAGAGCACGGTGTACGAGTACTACAATCCCGATCGCCGTGCCGAGGCCGCTCCCATCGAGATCCTGGTGAAGTGACGCTCCCGAGCCGGGGCGGAGCGGGGTCCACACCCGCTCCGCCCCGCGCTCTTGTTTTCGGAGAGACCGCATGCAGCCTGCGCCGCGCTCGCGCCTTGGCCGGATCCTGTTCTGGGGCTTTGCCGGCCTCGCCTTTCTCGTCGCCGCGCTCCTATGGCGCGGGATCATCCTCTACCGCGCGACGTTCGTCCGCCCCGACCCGTGGGATCTCCAAGTGGAGGCTCCGCGCGCCCTCGTGCTCGGCGGGAAGAACCTCGTGCACGCGTCCCTGCTGGACCGGGACACCGGGCTGCCGGTCGCCGGCGTGCGCGTGGAGGCGCGAGTGTCGGTCCCGAACGAGGGGGAGGAACCGGTCGCCTCGGGGACGACCGACGCCGACGGGCGGGTCGACCTCGCGCTCGACGCCGCCCAGCTGCGCGCCGGCCGGCAGGACCTCATCGTCCGCGCCGGTCGCGCCGGAGAGGTGCGTCTCGGGCTTTGCGGCGAACGGGCGCTGCGCCTGCTGTTGGCCACGGACAAGCCCCTCTACCAGCCTTCCCAGACGATTCACCTGCGGGCATGGCTGATGGACACCGCGCGGGGGAAGCCCGCGGCCGGCGAGGAAGCCACGTTCGAGGTCGAGGACGCCAAGGGCAACAAGGTGTTTCGCCGGTCGATCCGGACGTCCGACTTCGGGATCGCGGCGACAGACTTTCTCCTGGCCGACGAGGTCAACCAGGGCGCGTTCAAGCTGCGGGTCAAGTCCGGCGGCACGGAGACCGAGAAAACGGTCGAGGTCCGCCGCTATGCCCTGCCCAAGTTCAAAGTCGAGGTCGCGACCGACCAGGGGTACTACCTCCCGGGCACCGAGCTGCGCGGCACCGTGGACGCCGGCTACTTCTTCGGCAAGCCCGTTTCCGGCGCCCGGGTCGCGGTGACGATCGCGAGGTTCGTCGAGCGGTTCGAGCCTCTCGCCGAGCTCACGGGCAAGACCGACGAGCGGGGGCACTTCGAGTTCACCTGTGCGGTCAAGTCGGGGGACTTCCAGGGCACTCCTCTCGAAGCCGGCGATGCCCTGATGAAGATCGAGGCCAAGGTCATCGATGGCGCCGAGCACACCGAGGCCAAGACCGTCACCCGCATCGTGGCCCACCAGGCCATCCGCGTCCGCGCCGTGCACGAGAGCGGGGTTCCCGTCCCCGGAATCGAGAATCGCTGGTACGTCGTCGCGACGTATCCCGACGGCGCGCCCGCGGCCGTTCGCGGCACGTTCCGGGCCGGATCGGTCGAGCGCGATTTCGTCACCGGAGAGACGGGCGTGGCGGTGGTCTCCTACCCGCCCTCGCCGTCCGCGAGCCAGCCGTACTACGTTCGCGGCGACACTTCGGCCACGATCCAAGTCAAGGACGCCCAGGGACGCGTGGGCACGCATGGGTTCAACGACCATCGGCCGGGGGAGAACGCCGGGCAGAGCTGGGGCGCGGACCCGGAGCGGGCCCGGCGCGGGGCGGACGGCCCGGCCCGCTTCCTGCTGCGCACGGACAAGGCCTTCTACCGGGTCGGGGAGACGTTTCACCTCACCCTCGCGGCCGCAGAGCCGGGAGGGCGCTACCACGTCGACCTCGTGCGCGGCGGCCAGACCGTGCTCACCAGGGTCGTGAAAGGGAGCTCCCGCGACCTTTCCCTCGATCTCGACCTCGACGCGGGCCACGCCGGCACGCTCACGGTCCAGGCCTGGCGCCTGCTCGACACCGGCCACTGGGCGCGCGATCGGCGGGTGGTCTACGTCGACCAGCCGCGCGATCTTCACGTCGAAGCGACGCTCGAGCGCGAGACCTACAAGCCCGGGGAGACCGCCTCCGTCCAGTTCTCCGTCTCCGACTCCGAGGGCCGTCCCGAGCCGGCCGCTCTCTCTCTGGCCGTGGTCGACGAGGCGGTGTTCGCCCTGAGCGAAAGCCAACCCGGCCTGGAGAAGGTCTACTTCTCGCTGGAGAAGGAGATCCTCGAGCCCAAGTACCAGATCAAGACCGCCCCGGTATCGCTCGCCGGGCTGGTCCGGGCCGGCGAGCCGCCGCCGCCCCCGGTCCAGGAGGCCGCCGTCGCCGCGCTCGCCGCCATCGAGCTGCCCGCTCTGCCCGATCATGCGTCGACGTACGATGCACGCGTACAAGAGCTGGAGCAGGAGCGCTGGGAGCGGCGCAGCCGCTACGACGATTTCCTGCGCTGGTGCGCCTTGGGGGGCTTCGTGCTCGGCTGGATCCTCGCCCTGTTGGGCTTCGTCCTGCACCCCGGGGTCCGCTTTGCCCGCGCGCACGGCTGGGCGGTCGCGTTCGGCTGGTGGATCGGCATGCCGCTGTCCCTCTTCGGCATCCTGTTCCTCGCGGGTGCGATCCGCGCCCGCGACGCCACCGTCTTCCTCATGCTCGCGGCCTGGGTCGTCACCCTGGTCGCAGGGGCGATCGTCTCCTGGTGCACCTCCGCGCGGCGGGAAGCCCGAGGCGCCTGGTGGAAAGGCGCTCTGGCCGCCGGCATCCCGTCCGTCGTGATTCCCGCGCTCCTGGTGCTCTGGCTGGCGACCGGGGGGGCGCGGATGTTCACGGCGGCCACAGCCTCCCTCGACAGCGGCGCCCCCCCGGGCGCCGATGCGGCGTCGATCAACACCGAGTTCTCGCTCGGAGGCGGGGGCGGTGGCGGCGCGGCACGCGGGGCCGCGGCCTCGCCCGAGCAGCGCAAGGCCTCGGTGCGCGTTCGGGAACACTTCCCGGAGACGCTCCTCTGGCGCCCCGAGCTGATCACCGACGACCAGGGCCGGGCTCGCCTTTCCATCCCCCTCGCCGACTCGATCACCACCTGGCGCATGGGCGTTCAGGCGATCTCGCGCGCGGGCCGCATGGGCGGGCTCGACCGGGGCATCCGCGTCTTCCAGGACTTCTTCGTCGACCTCGACCTGCCGATGAGCCTCACCCAGGGGGATGAAGTCCACGTCCCGGTCGCGGTCTACAACTACCTCGCGGAGCCGCAGTCGGTCGACCTCGAGCTCGAGCGCCAGGACTGGTTCGAGTGCCTCGACGAGCCGAAGAAGCGGGTCGAATTGGCGCCGAACGAGGTGCGGGCGGTGCGCTTCGGCATCCGGGCGAAGTCGTTCGGGGTCGGCAAGCTGACCGTTTTTGCGCTCGGCTCCAAGGGGTTCGACGACGCCATCCGGCGCTCGATTCCCATCCTGCCCGACGGCGAGCGGCGCGAGCATGGGTTCGGCAACCGCCTGGCCGGAAACATGGTCGAGACGCTGGAGATTCCGGCCGAGGCGATCGATGGGGCGTCCGGGATGTGGTTCAAGCTCTATCCCGGGACGTTCTCCCAGGTCGTGGACGGCCTGGACCGGATGATCCAGATGCCCTACGGCTGATTCGAGCAGACCACGTCGGTCACGTATCCCAATGTGCTCATCCTGGGATACCTGACCGAGACGGGGAAGCTGACGCCGGAGGCGTCGATGAAGCTCGAGCAGGCGATCAACCTGGGCTATCAGCGGTTGTGCACGTTCGAGGTGTCGGGCGGGGGCTTCGACTGGTACGGCCGCGCGCCGGCCAACGTCCTGCTCTCCGCGTACGGCATTCTCGAGCTGTCGGACATGAACCGGGTCTACCCGATCGATCTCGGGATCGTGGAGCGGGCGAAGGCCTGGCTCGCCGGGAAGCAGCAGGAGAACGGCTCCTGGCACGAGGAGCATCTGCCGTACAGCCTCGGGGTGACCTCGGCGGACCTGATGGTCACGGCGTACGTGGCTTGGGCGCTCGCGGAGGCGGGGGACCGGTCGCCGATGACCGAGCGGGCGCTCGCGATCGTGGAGCGCGGGCTGAGGGACGGGATGGACACGTATACGCTCGCGTTGGCCGCGAATGCACTGCTCGCGCGGGACCCGAAGCACCCGGCGGGGCGGGCCTGCGTGGAGAAGCTGCTGGCGTCCGCGCAGGAGGAGGACCACGCGCTCCACTGGGTCAAAGAGGGCCGGACGATGTACTACGGCGGCGGAGAAGCCGGCAACGTCGAGTTGACCGCGCTCGTGGCGCTGGCGCTGGCCCGCCTTCCGTCGGAGTCCGCGCGCTGGTTCCAGGCGCTCACCTGGCTGGTGCGTCACAAGGATCCCCAGGGCGGCTGGCACTCCACCCAGGCCACGATCCTGGCGATGAAGGCGCTCCTGGGAGGGTCGACTCCGAAGACGGCGTCGGCGCGCGCGGTCGTGTCGTTGACGGTGAACGGCCGGCCTGCGGGGACGCTGGAGGTGACTTCGCAGAACTCGGACCTCCTGCAGCAGGTGGACCTGAAGGAGCACGTGCAGAGAGGCGCGAACCGGGTCGAACTGGCCGTGGCGGGCGAGGCGCCGATGAGCTACCAGATCGCGGGTCGCTGGTACGTGCCGTGGGCCGGGGTGCCGGCGCCGGTGAAGCCTCCGGTGGAGATCGACGTCGCGTACGACAAGACCACGCTGGCGGTGGACGACACGGTCGACTGCACGGTGCGAGTGAGATACCACCTCGATTCGCCGACCTACATGGTGATCGTGGACGTGGGAATTCCGCCTGGCTTCACACCGGACCCAGGCTCGCTCGCCGAACTGGTGGGCCAGGGGAAGGTGGACAAGTACTCGCAGACCGGGCGCCAGCTGACGTTCTATCTCGGCCAGGTGAGCCGGGAGAAGCCGGTCGAGCTGCGCTACGCATGCAAGGCGCGATTCCCGATCCGCGCCCAGGCGCCCGAGAGCACGGCGTACGAGTACTACAATCCGGCGAACCGCGCGACCGCAAAGCCGGTGAGGTTGGAGGTGAGATGAGGGATCCAATTTTACCGTAAAGGGGAGCTGCGAAACGGTGAATGGAAGGGACGGTGGAAGTCCGGGACGCGCGCAGGGAAGGCCCATGGCCTCCAGGGCGCGCGCGTCGCGAGCCGATCGCAAGCGCCTGGACCGGCGATGACGGGCGGGCGGTAGGCACGGGAGACGGCAAGCAGGCAGGCGTTGCGGCCATCGGGTCGCCGGAAGTTCGGGATTCGCTCGGGAGTCGGCAAGGACTCGGTCCGTGATCCGACACGATCGGCGCGGAAGCGTGTGCCGAATCGGAAGTGCCCGTCCGTCCGCTCGGCGACGGGCGGACCACATCCGGGCCGCCGGGGTACGGGAGGAGCGGGATTCATGAGAGCCAGGCTCGCAATCGCATTCGGCTTCGCATTCCTTTATGGGTTCGTGGCGTTGGTCCTCGCGGGCTCGGCATCGGCCGACCCCGAAGAGTGCGTGATGTTCTCGATCAACGTGCAGGACTTCTCGTATCCGGAGCGGTCGGCGCAGACGGTGAATCGGATCCTCGACATCCATGAGAAGCTCGGGGTGCCGGTCGACCTCTACCTTTCGAGCGCGATCGCGGCGCTGTACGAGGACGAGTCCCTTGAGCTTCTGAAGCGGCTCGCGACTTCGCGGCTGGCCGCGGTCTCCTACCACGTCCGTCCGCCCGCCCCGTACTACACGAAGTTCGACTGGAAGGGGATGCGGCAGATGAGCGAGGAGGAGCAGCGGGCGATCGTGCGGGAGTACGAGACCCACCGGATCGACCCGGAGACCGGTCGGGCGACGGACCGGCCCGGCGGGTACTCGCACCTGAAGGAGCTGCTGGGGTACGCGCCGTGGGTCGCCTCCTGCCAGGCCGATGGCGAGTTGGCACCCGCGGTGCACGCGGTGCTCCGGGATCTCGGCGCGCGCCTGTTCGCGATGCACGGGCGGGCGATCAACTTCGGGGATCGGGCGCATGGGCTGTTCCAGCGGTCTGAGCACGTGGACCTCAAGCTCTTCCAGTTCGTGGGCCAGGACGCCGGCGATCTCCTCGAGAACGCGTTCGCCGAGGCGCGGAAGGCCCGCGGAGGGAAGGCGCCCTGGTTCGTCGGCGTGAAGATGCACGACAACGACTTCATCGCGGAAAAGTCGGCCTGGACCACGGTGTATCTGTCGCGCAATCGCCGCCCGGACTGGGATCTCGACGTCCGCGCCGCGCTTTTGTCCGAAGCGAAGCAGGCGGCCGTGTGGCAGCATTACGAAGCCGCGGTCGGCTGGGTGGCCGCGCACGGGGATCGGGTGCGCGCGCTCAACGCGCCGATGCTCCTCGAAAAGCTGGACGTGGGTGCGGGGGTGACCGAGGGCGCGGCCCCGCAGGCGGGCAAGTCCCGGGGACCCCGACGCGAAGAAGACGAGTCCGACGGCCCGCGCCCGGTGAAGCAGCCCGCGGCTTCCGGGGAGAGCTCGGGGAAGTCCTCTGCGAAAGCCCCGGGGACGGCCGCCGAGGGAACCCTGCTCTACGTCTCGGGCTCGATGCACATCGAGAGCAAGCGTGATCGCTGGCCGGATCCCGACGCACTGATCGCCTTTTTCCGCCGCGCCGCCGCCACGGGGATGCACTGGTCGGTCGGGCCGGATATCGGCTGGCTTCAGGGCGAGCCGCGGGCGGGCGATGTGGTGCGGGCGCTCGAGGCGCTGGGGGTGCAGTGGGACATCCATGCTCACCGCCACGAGGACCGGGCCCGCTGCGCCGCCGCGATCCGGAAGATGGGCGGCCATCCCACCGCGGTCGCCTCAGGGGTGGTCCTGGACGAAGTGGAGTCGCTGCGTGACCCGGTGCGCTCGGGGGGCGTCGTGTGGGAGGCGAAGGTGCTCTGGGGATCGGTGCGGAATCCGTGGCACGGCGCCGACTCGGACATGCCGGCGATCGGCGTGTGGCGGCCGAAGAGCGGTGAGGAGTTCTCGGTCCACGACCCCGAGGGTGACCTGATCGAGGTCGCCGGTGGACCCGTGGGACTGCCGGAGCTCGAGCGGCTCGCTCAGGAGGTCGCCGGGGTCAGGGACGGCGCGCCGCTCCTGAGCGCGTCGATCATGATCGACCCGGGGCGGCTCACCGTGGGACGCACGCAGGACGGGATCGAGGCGGTGGAGGCATGCGCGGCCAGGCTCTCGCAGGCGTCGCATGTGCGCTGGGCCACGATCGACGAGACTGCCGAGGCCTGGGTGGAGGCGGGGAGCGTCCCCGCGCGCCGCGAGGTGGAAGCCGGGACCTTCCAGGAAGGCCCGCGCCGACGCCATCGCTGATCGTGCGCGTGCGGCCCGTCGGCCGGCGGTCCCGCGCTCAGCGCGGCTTCCGGCGCTTCGGCAGCCGCCCGAGCTTGGGCCGCCGCTTCGCGCCCCCGGGACGCACCGCGCCTCCGCGGATCACCCCGCTCGGCGGATCGGCCTGGAGCACCTCCTCGTCGTCGTCGAGCGGGTCGAGCATGATCGCCTCCTCGCCCTCGTCGTCGGGCAGCGGCTCCATCAGAACCGGCTCCGAGGGCAGGGGAGGGGGCGACCAGGCCGAGTTCTTCGCGGCCTCGACCAGCGCGTCGAGCTGCGTCAAATCGACGACGCCGCGCGCCGCCATGGCCTCGCCCAGTTTGCGCTGGAGGCCGAGTTCCTGCATCGCCTCGAGCACCCGCCGGGACTCCTCGACCTGCGGGAGCGGGATCCACCCGCGCTGGACCAGCTCGGCGATCTTGCGGTCCTGGTCCTTGGTGGTCACCGCGGGAAAGACCCGGTGCGGCGGCTCGTCCGGGCACTGCGCGCGCACCAGGTCGACGATCGTCGACGTGGTCCCGAGCGCGAGCTTCCCTTGTGCGATCAGGATCTCCGCGATCGGACGGCCCACCCGCGTGAGGGCGCACAGGCGCCGCTGAACCGAAATCGCCGCCTGCAAGTCCTGCGGCGATGCGGCCCGGCTGGTGCTCGCGAGGGTGCAGAAGACGATGTCGGCGCGTGAGAAGACCGCGATCGTCGGCGCCCGCAGGGAGTCGAACAGCGCGGCGGCGACCTCCGGGAGAAGCTTCCTGCGCTCGATCAGCACTTCCACCGGCCGCTTGTCGATCTTCCACTCGCGCACCTTCTCCTGCAGGCTCTTCGCCTCTTCCAGGTCGGCGAGCAGGACCAGGCCGCACTGCATCGCGAGCTCCGCGATCCGTGGCTCTGCCGGGGTGTGGGCCTTGAGCCAGCGCAACTGGTCGGCGAGCAACTCCCGTTTCTTCTCGGACATCGGCAGCGCGAGCACGCGGCGGACTCCGTCGGTGTCGAGCACACCCCGTTCCCGCAAGGCCCGGCCGAGCGGGACGTACAGGCCGAGAGCGGCGATCTGCTCCACCACGACGAGCTCGCGCTCCAGGGTCGCGGGCGGCAGCATGCCGTGCTTGTTGAGGAGTTCCGACAAAGCCAGGTCGGCCTTGTGCGACATCGAGGTTGCCTCCGTCGCATCGCGTCCCGCGCAGCATAGCAACCGAGCGGTGCGGGGGGAAGAGATCGACTGCGGCGCCGCGAGGCCGTCATGGGGGGAGCAGGCGCGCGCAATCGCGCCGCAGAGTCCCGAGGTGGCCGACGCCCTGAAGCGGGTGCGGCGCAAGGCCGCGGAGCGGTAGTGAGTGCCCGTCCCCTCCGACCGGCCTGCGTGGCCGGCCGGAGCCGGGACCGACGATGGGCGCGCCGTGCGCAGCGCCGCGCGTGACCCCGCTGGGCTAGAAGCGCAAGAACAGCCCGAAGCCGGATCCGTACACCGGGTAGTTCGGGACCGCGCGGATGACGTTGTAGTTGTAGTTGTACACCGGCTGGCTCGGCGTGAGGGTGATGTCCGTCTCGCCCCTCGTCATGTGCGTGTAGCCGCCGCTTCCGGCATCGAACGCGACCGTGTGGCCGTCGTCGCTCGCGTGCAGCGGGCCGGAGGGTGTGAACCAGGTGGCCGCACCGGTCGCGCTCTGCCCGAAGCTCACCGGCTGCCCGGTCCCGTCGAGGTACTGCACCGGTCCGCCGGTGGCGGATACCGGGTAGTAGCTGGGCGCGGCGTTCGCGTAGGAGCCGTAGTAGGGCCCGTAGCCGTAGTTGGCCGGATAGCTCACGCCGCCGTACCCGCCGTAGTAGCCCCCGCTGTAGGAGCGACGCTGCTGGGCGTAGCGCAGACGTGCATTCTCCTGCTCGAGGGCGGCCAAGCGGGCATCCGCGAGGGCTTCCTGGCGGGCGAGCTCGTCGCGGCGGCGGCGCTCCCGATTTTCGGCGACCCGGACCTGTTCGCGCAGCTCGGACTCACGGGCGAGCGCCTGGCGCAACTCGGCTTCCTCCTTGGTGATCCACTGGCCGTCGGACTGCACGAAGCCGCGGGCGCGCATCGCCTCGTCGTGGGTCAGCCAGCGGCCGTCGACCTGCTCGTGGCCGAGCTGGCGGTGCGCGCCTTCATGGCTCGGGTCGAGCGCCAGAACGCGGTCGAATTCCTTCCGCGCCATCGCTTCGAGCTCATTCGCCTTGGCCCACTGGCCGAGCGCGAAGTGGCCGGCCACGTCCGTATCCGTCAGGGCCGCCGCCCGAGTGCGGTACTCCTGGAGCTTGGTGCTCCCGGGGAGCACTTCGCGGATCATGTCCTTGGGCATCTCGACCGCGCCGAATTCGGTCTCGATGCGGACGCGATCGCCGCGGTCGATCACGATGCCGTCCAGTCTGCCGCCGTTCTTGAGGACCACCGAGTCCGCCCCGAGGGGCGCCGCACCCACGACCGCCGCCAGCAACAGAAACATCGCTACCCTGTGCATGACCGTGCCTCCCGTCGACGAATCCTCTTGCGCACTCGCGAAGCGGTGCGGCGCTCCGCCTTGGACCGCTCCCATCGTACCAACGCGGTCCGGCCGAGTCAAAGCCGAATCTCGAAATGCCGGAAACGGAGGCGGACCGAGGCCGGTACCGGAGCGGCCGCGGCGGAGACCGCGCCGGGGTTGGGCCTTGCATTGCAGGTAGTGTGGTCGCGCCGGGGGCGGCGCGCGATCAGGGAGCGCCGGCGGGGAGGAAGGGGGACTCGCCCGGCCCGCACTCGCGCTTTTTCTTCTGGCGGCGGGACATGGACATGGTGCGGTCCATTCCCTCGGTGAGCTCTCCGCGCAGGCTGGACTGGAGCAGGGTCTTGATCTGGGACGCGGGCAGGTCCTGGCCGAGGAGGAACGAGAGCTTGGTGAGGGCGGCTTCGGTGGTCATGTCGGACCCGCCGATGACGCCGACTTCGGAGAGGGCCTTGCCGGTGGCGTAGCGGGTGCTGACCGAGCCGCGCAGGCACTGAGTGCAATTGACGATGATCACCCCGCGGTCGGCGGCCTCCTTGAGCGCGTCGAGGAAGTCGCGCCGGCGGTCGGGGGCATTGCCTTCCCCGTAGGTCTCGATCACGAGGCCCTGGAGGGGCGGACGGAGGAAGTTGGCGATGATCTCGCGGGTGATGCCGGGGAAGAGGCGCAGCGCGGCTACGTTCGGGTTCATTTCCGTGCGCACCCGCAGCGGCCGGTCCGGGATCGGGAGCACGCGGTCCCAGGCCACGCGGATGTCGACCCCGACCGAGACCAGCGGTTCGAAATTGCCCGAGGCGAAGGCGTCGAAGCCGGCGGCGTCGACCTTCTGGGTGCGGTTGCCGCGCAGCAGGCGGTCGTGGAAGTAGAGGCAGACCTCGGGGATCTCGTAGTGCGCGGCGACCGAGAAGGCGCCGAGGAGATTGCCGAGCGCGTCGTTGCGCATCTGGGCGAGGGGGATCTGCGACCCGGTGAGGATGACGGGCTTGCCGAGATCCTCGAGCATGAAGGAAAGCGCGGAGGCGGTGTAGGCCATGGTGTCGGTGCCGTGCAGGACCACGAACGCGTCGTGATTGGCGTACTCGGCCTGGATTTCACGGGCGATGTGCGCCCAGTCTTCCATGTCCATGTTGGAGGAGTCGAGCAACGGGTCGAATTCGCGGATGCGCCACTCGACGCGCCGGCCGAACCGCGACGCCGGGGTGGTGTAGCGGGGCATCGCCGGGTCGTGGAACGGCGGCAGCTTCTCCATCAACTCGGCGAGGTACCCGGGGGCGGGGGAGTACCCGCGCGGCCCGTCCTTCATCCCGATGGTGCCGCCGGTGTAAAGGACGAGCACGTGGGCGACCTGTTCCATGACGGAGGATTGTAGCGCGGCGGCCCGGGGGGTGCCAAGGATCCCCCGGCGTCGCTTGACACGAGGGAGAGGGTGCGGGTATGAAGGGGCGTCCCAATTGGGAGTCCCCATGCCCCCGCCCCTCCTGTTTCCGCTCGAGCGCTTCGACCTCGCCAGGATCGCGGTGCCGATCGAAGAGGTGCGCAAAGTCAATCCCCAGCGCTTCGAGATGGAGCAGCTCGACGGTATCGTCGGCATCGACCTCGAAGAAGGGATCGTCCTGGGTGTCAAGCAGGTGCGCCGGGACGAATTCTGGGCCCGTGGCCACATCCCCGGTCGACCCCTCATGCCCGCCGTCGTCATGCTCGAGGCCGCCGGCCAGACCGCGAGCTACTTCGTCAAGCTCAAGCTCGGTCTCGGCGAACGCTTCATGGGATTCGCCGGCATCGATCGGGCGCGCTTCCGCGGCAGCGTCGCCCCCGGCGACACGCTCTACATCCTCAGCCGCAGCATCGACGTCCGCGTGCGCAAGAGCTTGTCACACTGCCAAGGCGTGGTCTCCGGCCGTCTCGTCTTCGAGTGCGACATCATGGGGATGATCTTCTGACGGCCTACCACTCTCCCTGGAACACCTCTACCGCCGCGCCGGTCATGTAGACCCGGTCATTCTCCTCCGACCACTCGATCTCCAGGTCGCCGCCGCGGAGGTGATTCACCACCTTCCGGTCCGTGCGTCCGTTGAGAACCGCGGCGACCACGGTGCCGCACGCCCCCGTGCCACAGGCGCTGGTCTCGCCTGCCCCGCGCTCCCAGGTCCTTTGGATCAGCTCCGAGCGCGACACCACCTGAACGAACTCGACGTTGGAGCGCCGCGGAAAGATCGGGTGGTGCTCGATCAGCGGCCCCAGCTTCTCCACCGGAAACTGCGCGACGTCCTCCACGAAGACCACGCAGTGGGGGTTGCCCATCGACACGCAGGTCACCACGAACGTCCGCTCGCCGACCTGCAGTGTCTCCGACACCACCGGGCCGTCGGTCCCCTTCATCGGGATCTCGCTCCGGGTTCGGCGTGGCGGGCCCATGTCGACCCGCACCTTGCCCACGGTGCCGCCGCGCGCGAGCAGTCGCAGTCCGATCGGACCTGCCAGTGTCTCCACCGCGAGCTCGGTGCGCTTCGTGAGTCCGCGCTCGTAGACGAACTTGCCGACACAGCGGATGCCATTGCCGCACATCTCGGCCTCGCTGCCGTCCGGGTTCCACATCCGCATGCGGAAATCGGCCGAGCGCGAGGGCAGGATCAGGATCAACCCGTCCGAGCCGACGCCGCAGTGGCGGTCGCAGATCTCGCGCGCCAGGCGGTCCGGCTTGGACACCTTTTCCTTCGCCGCGTCCACGCACACGAAGTCGTTCCCGATCCCGTGCATCTTCACGAACTTCATCGCTTCCCTCCGCTCCCAGCCTCGATCGCCGCCGCTGCGGCCGTCACTTCGTCCTGCCAGGTCTTGCCCCAGCCCCGGTCGGGCAGGCCGCGCAGCGTCGCCGCGTCCTCGGTCGCGCCGCAAAGTCCCAGGGCCCGGACCGCCATGAGCGCCACCTCCGGGTCCGCGCCCGCGGCCATCTCGCGCAGCACGGGCGCCGCGTGCGTGCTGCCCAGCCGCCCCGCGGCGACCGCGGCGTTCCAGCGCACCCGGTCGTTCGCATGCGCCAGCGCCCGCTCGAGCTCCGGCAGCGCCGCAGGCGATGCCAGCTGCCCGAGCGCCCACGCGGCGTTCGCGGCCAGGTCCGCATCTGCGTCCGCCAGCGCGCCGAGCAGCGCCGGCACCGCCGCGGCGTCCCCGACCAGCCCGAGCGCGCACGCCGCCCGCGCGCGCACCCGCGTGCTGCGGTCGCTTTCCAGCGCCTGGGTCAGCGCCGGAGCCGACGCCAGGTCGCGCCGGACCCCGAGCCAAAGCGCGGCGTGGTAGCGCCCCTCTTCGTTCGCGGTCGCGAGCCGCTCTCGCAGCTGCTCCGGGGTGTAGCTCTCGAACAGCCCGGCATTGCGCACCACCGCCGCGCTCAGCAGCCCGAGCACGAGCAGCATCGGCAGCAGCAGCAGGGTAAAGACCTGGAGGCGGGACATGGGCCCCTCACGGAACAGGGGCGCGATTATAACTTCTTTCCCGGAGCCGGGCAACGAGTCATAACGCTTGACAGTAATGGCCCCTGCCGTTACCTTGAAACCTCGCTTTTTTGGCGCGGAGGGATCGCCGTTCATGACCCGCCCCCGGTTCGTCTTGGGATTCGTGCTTGCGCTCGTCGCATCGAGCTCCGCAGCCGTCCCCCAGGGAAGCATGGTCGGGGACGAAGAGGCGGCCGCCGCTCCCGAGGTCGCGCTCGACCTCTCGTTCCTCAGCGACCCCACCCATGGCGCCCCCTCCTTGATCGTCGCCAAGGTCAACGACGAGATCATCACCCGGCACGAGGTGCTGGAGAAAATCAAGGTCCAGCTGCAAGGGCTGCGCGCTTCCTACGGTGGGGACGCGTACCGGCGCAAGGCGCAGGAACTGTGGGAAAAGACCCTGACCGAGCAGGTCGAGGAGCGGGTCCTGCTTCAGGCCGCGCGCAAAGAGGGGGTCGACGTCACCTGGAAGGACGTCGACAAGTCGCTCGACGACGAAATCAAGCGCGCGGGCTCCCGCGAGCGATTCGACCAGAATCTGGCGCAGACGGGGCGCACGCTCGACGCGTACCGCGAACACCTGCGCAAGCAGTTGATCATGCGCGAGCTCATCTACCGCCTCGTCGGCATCAAGGACTCCGCGGCGCAGCAGAAGTCGGGAAAGCTCCCGGACGACCCCATTGCCACCCCCGGCGAGATCCACGAGTACTATGAAAAGCACCTGGAAGACTTCTTCATCGAGGAGAAGGTCCAGGTGCAGCAGATCATCCTGAAGTTCAACAGCGACGACACCCGCCAGGAGATGACGGAGATCGCCCGTTCGCTCGAGCGCCAGATGTCCTGCGGGGCGAGCTTCGACGCGCTCGCCCGCTGGTACACGGCGGTGCGGGCAGAGGACAACGGCATCTGGGACTGGGCCCCCCGCGGCAGCCTTCCGCCCGAGTTCGAGGACCGCGTCTTTTCCATGAAGCCGGGGGATATCACCCCCATGCTCGAGAGCGGCAATACCCTGCGGCTCGTCCGCCTCCTCTCCCGGCAGGATCCGCGCCAGCGCTCCTTCTCCGAAGTGCAGGAGGAGATCAAGAAGATCATCCAGAACAAGCGCATCTACGACGGGATTGACCGCGTCAAGCGCGACCTGTTGCGTAACCAGTACATCTGGCCTCCCGACGTGATCCGCCCAAAGTAGCCCGGGCGGGCCCGCCCCTGATCGCCCCCGTACGGAGGTCCGATGTCGTCCTCGGTCCTGGTCATCCACGTGCCCGGCCTCTCGCCGGGTCTCATGAAGCGCCTGGACCGGATGCCGACGCTCAAGTCCCTGGTCGCCACCGGCTTTTTCAAGCCCCTGCGGCCGACCTTCCCCGCGCTCGGGCCGTCGGTGGACACTTCGATCCTCACCGGCAAGAACCCCAAGGACCACGGCATCCTCGGCACCGTCCGCTTCGACCGCGAGACCTTCCAGACCTACGTGCATGAAAACTCCGCGCGCCTGGTCACCGGTGACCGCATCTGGAACGTCGCCAAGAGAAAGAAGAACGACTTCACCACCGCCGCGCTTTTTTGGGGCCACACCCTCTATTCCGACTGCGACATCTACCTGACCACCAATCCCGTCCCGAGCGGCAAAGGGGAGTACCTCCCCGTCGGCTACTCGCGCCCCAAGGACCTCTATCCCAAGCTGGTCGAGGCGATCGGCGAATACAACCATAAGTGGTCGTGGGGCGGCGAGACCAGCATCCAGGGCAGCCAATGGATCATGAAGGCCACCAAGTTCGTGCTCGAGAAGTACTCGCCGAACCTGGTCCTCACCCTGGTGCCCCAGCTCGAAATCGCCCTGCAGAAGTACGGCCTGAACAGCCCGCACCTCCTCATCGAACTCACCAAGCTCGACGGCCTGTTCAAGGAGCTGGTCGCCTTCAGCAACGAGAATCACTACACGGTGGTCGTGCTCTCGGAGTACGGCATGACCGACGTCAAGGACGCGGTCCTGATCAATCGGGTATTGCGCGACACCTACTTCCAGGACGTGCGCGAGGTCGGCGGCAAGGAGTACCTCGACTACGGCACGAGCAAGGCCTTTGCCGTGTGCGACCACCAGATCGCCCACGTCTACGTCCGCGACAAGCTGGTCAAGCCGATCAAGGACCTCCTCGTCATGGTGCCGGGGATCGAGCTGGTGCTCGACGCCGACGGGATGCGCGATCATCACATCACGCATCCGCGGTGTGGAGACCTGGTCTGCGTCGCGACCAAGGACCGCTGGTTCGCGTACCATTGGTGGAAGGAGGATGGGGAGGAGAAGGCCCCGCCCTTTGCCAAGAGCGTGGACATGGTCCGCAAAGGCGCCTACGATCCGCTCGAGTTGTTCCAGGACGTGCGCACCAAGCAGGTCGATTTCACCCAGCTCCAGAGCGTCAAGGCCTCCTACGGCCGCCTGCCGCGCGACACCAACGAGATGGGCGTCTTCGTCTGTTCCAAGCGGACCGCGGAGAGGCCGCAGGAAATCATGACCGCGCTCGACATCGGCAAATTCATCCTTTATCTCTGCGGCGTGTAAGGCCCGACGCCCGCGCGCCGCGTCCGACGATCGAAACGGAGAACGACAACCCATGCAAGTGCAAGCCACTCAGCTCAAGAAGGGAATGGTGGTCCGCCACGAGGGCAACATCTACACCGTGTTGGAAGTCAACCACGTGACGCCGGGAAACTGGCGGGCCATGATCTTCGCCAAGATGCGCAGCATCAAGTCGGGCTCTTCCGCGGAACAGCGCTTTCGCGCCTCCGATCGCATCGAGCAGGTGGCGACCGAGCAGAAGGACGCCGAGTACCTCTACTACAGCGGCGAGCTCTACACCTTCATGGACATCAGCACCTACGACCAGACCGAGATTCCCAAGGAGCTGATTGCCGACGCGATCCCCTACCTGCTGCCCAATATGCAGGTGAAGATCGATTACATCGACAAGGAGATCACCGGGATCATCCTCCCCACCTCCGTGGAACTCGAAGTCGTCGAGACCGAACCGGGGCTCAAGTCGGCGACCGTCACCAATGTATTCAAGGCGGCCAAGCTGGAGACCGGGCTCACCGTCCAGGTGCCGCCCTTCATCGAGGCCGGGGAGAAGGTCCGGATCGACACGCGCACGGGGGAGTACCTCGAGCGTGTGGGGAAGAAATAGGCCCGGCGTACGCTCGCCCGTCACGCGACGGGAGCGGGATTCGAGACCGGCCGCACCCCGGAGGGCGCCAAACCATGTCCATCCGCATCCTGGTGGCCGACGCGATCGCCGAGAGCGGCATGCGCACGCTCTCCCGGGAGCCGGCGCTCCAGGTCGAGGTCAAGACCGGCCTCACCGAAGCCCAGTTGGTCGCGGCGATCCCCGAGTACGACGGTCTGATCGTCCGCAGCGCGACCCAGGTGACGGCCCCGGTGCTGCAGGCGGGGAACCGGCTGCGCATCGTCGGCCGCGCCGGCATCGGCGTCGACAACATCGACGTGACCGCGGCCACCCGGCGCGGGGTGGTGGTGGTCAACACCCCGATGGGAAACGTCCATTCCGCCGCCGAACACGCCCTCGCCCTCCTGCTCGCGCTCGCCCGCAACCTCACGCTCGCCGACCGCACCATGCGCGCGCGCAAGTGGGAGAAAAGCAAGCTCACGGGGGTCGAGCTGACCGGGAAGACCCTGGGCGTGGTCGGCCTGGGCAAGGTCGGCGGGCACGTCGCGCGGGTCGCCCGCGCCCTGGGCATGGGAGTGCTGGCGCACGATCCCTATCTTTCGGTCGAACGCGCTCGCGACCTCGGCGTCCAGTTGGTCGAGCTGGGGCACCTGCTCGAGCAGTCCGACTTCATCACCCTGCACGTGCCGCTCTCGGACAAGACCCACCACATGATCGGCGCGCCCGAGTTCCGACTCATGCGCAAGACCGCCCGCCTGGTCCACTGCTCGCGCGGCGGCGTGGTCGACGAGGTCGCGCTCGTGGCCTCGCTCCGGCGCAACGAGATCGCCGGCGCGGCGCTCGACGTCTTCGAGCACGAGCCGCTGGGCGAGTCGCCTCTGCTCGATCTGGACAACGTGATCGTCACCCCGCACCTGGGGGCCAGCACCGAGGAGGCCCAGGTCAAGGTCTCGCAGGACATCGCCGAGCAGTTCGTCGCGTTCTTCCGGTCGGGTAGCTGCCAGAACGCGGTCAATCTGGTCTCGCTCAGCGACAAGCGTCTCGCCGCCTGGGTCGACCTGTGCGAGAAGCTGGGCGCACTCGCGGTGCAGATCGGCGGCAAGCACCTCTCCGGGATCACCGTGCGCATCGCCGGCGAGATCGCCCGCAAGGAGCCCAAGCTGCTCACCATCGCCGCCGTCCGCGGCGCCCTGGCCCACTGCTGCGGTGAGCGCGTCAACCTGGTCAACGCCTGCCTGGTCGCCGAGGAGCGCGGCATGCGCGTCACCGAGTCGATCACCAACGAGCACCCGGCCTTCGTCAGCCTGGTGACGGTCGAGCTCGAAACCGAGGCCGGGGTCAAGACCCTCGCCGGGGTGGTCAAGGACGAAACCGAACCGCACATCGTGCGCTTCGACCGGTTCGAGGTCGACCTCAAGCCCTCCAAGCACATGCTGGTCTGCTATTACCCCGACAAGCCCGGCATGGTGGGCAAGGTCGGCTCCACCCTGGGCAACGAGCACATCAACATCGCCCGCATGGAGGTCGGCCGCACCGGCCGCGGCGGGCAGGCGGTGATGATCCTCACCCTGGACGACCCGGTGCCCGCGGCGACGCTCGAGAAGATCCGCGCCGAGCTGCAGGTTCAGGAGACCTTCCTGGTGATGCTGTAACGCCGCCGCTGGAGATCGTCCGCCCGGGACGGCTCGAGTACGCCCGCGGGCTGGCGCTCCAGGACGAGCTGCGGCGCGCGGTGACGGAAAGCCGCGGCACGCGCGCCTTTCTCGTCCTCTGCGAGCACGACCCGGTGTTCACGCTCGGGCGCAACGCCGACGAAACGCACGTGCTGCGCCGCGACCCGGGGGTGCGTGTGGTACGCACCGACCGCGGCGGCGAGGTCACCTGGCACGGCCCGGGGCAGATGGTGGGCTATCCGGTGCTCGCTCTGCGCGCCTTTCGGCTCGGCGTGCGCCGGTTCATCCGCTCCCTCGAGCGCGCCCTGATGGCGCTGCTCGCCGAGGAGGGGGTCGCCGTCGTCCCCCGCCCCGGCACCGCCGGTCTCTGGATCGCCGGGCGCAAGATCGTCTCGATCGGCCTGCGGGTGGCCCGGGGGGTGACCTCCCACGGCTTCGCCCTCAACGCCGCCAATGACCTCGGCGCATTCGACTGGATCCACCCGTGCGGGGACCCGGCCGCGGTCATGACCAGCCTTGCGCGCGAAACCGGCCACGCCGCCGATCTCCCGGCGCTGGGGGAGCGCTTCGCGGAGTTCTTCGCCGCCGAGCTCGACTCCCGCTGCGACCGGTCGGATTCTCCGGCGCCCATTCTCCTCCCCGGCCCGCCGGATTCCGCGCCGCTCCCCGTGGAGCCGCTCCCACAGCATGGCCGGGAAGAATCACGAGCGGCTGCGCCCGCCTGACCGCTCCTCGAGTGCCCGAATCAAGACGGAATGCCTCCATGCCCCAAGGTCGATTCATCGTGCTGGACGGCCCCGACGGCTGCGGGAAGACCACGCAGGCGCGGCTGCTCTGCCACGCGATCACCCGGATGGGACGCGAGGTGCGCCACCTCCGTGAGCCCGGGGGCACCCCGATCGGCGAGCGCGTACGCGAGATCCTGCTCGATCCCGCACATGAGGAGATGTCGGTCCGGACCGAGTTGCTGCTCTACATGGCGAGCCGGGCCCAACTCGTCGAGCAGGTGATCCGGCCGGCCCTCGCGGAGGGGGCGGTGGTGATCTGCGAACGCTTCCTGTCGTCGAGCGTGGTCTACCAGGGCATGGCGGGCGGGCTCGGAGTCGCCCCGGTCCTGCAGTTGGGACGGGTCGCGGTGGGCGGCCTGGCCCCGGACCTCACGATCGTCCTCGATGTGGATCCCGCCACCGGGCTCGCCCGCCTCGGGCGGGATCCCGACCGGATGGAGCGCAAGGCGATCGGGTTTCATCGCGCGGTGCGCGCAGGCTTCCGGGCTCTGGCGCGGGACGACCCGAAACGCGTCAAGCGGATCTCCGCGCGGGGTGATCCCGCCGCGGTCCATGTCCGCGTCCTCCGGGAGGTGCGCAGGCGGCTGTGAGCTGAGACTCGCGCAGCCCTCTCGTAAGAGGAGTACGGATCCCGAAGCGGCCCGATCCAAAAAAAAGAGTTTTTGATTTTTCTTGGTCGACTTTGGTTGCGTTTCGCTCGTTCCCGTGGTTGGGTATACAGTCCTGACGGCCCCAGTGAGGGGAGTTGGGCGGACTGTGGATGGAGATCACGAAGACGGTCGCGCAGTCGCGAGGTTTTCCGCGCAGATACCCATCGCGGAACCGGGCGACGGCGCTGGTGATCCGAGCCGCGGACTTGTTTCTTCAGAACTCTCACCCATTGTGGGTGCGGTACTTGTCACGGTTCTTTTCAACTGGATGCTCTCATGCCCACTGACCAGGAAATCACTTGTGCTGACTGTGGTGCCACCTTCACGTTCACGGCCGAGGAGCAGGAATTCTTCGCTTCGAAGGGCTACAGCTCTCCGAAGCGCTGCAAGACCTGCCGCCAGGCCCGCAAGGCCCAGCAAGGCAGCGGCGACCGCGGCGGCGGCGGCGGCGGCGGCGGCGGAAGCTACGGCGATCGCCCGCCCCGTCAGATGCACGACGTCGTGTGCGCCGAGTGCGGCGCCAAGACCCAGGTGCCCTTCGAACCCAGGGGTGACAAGCCGGTCTACTGCCGTGACTGCTTCCGCAAGAGGCAGGGCGGCTACTAGTCGCGCTTGAACCGGGCGCTCGCCCGGTTCCCCATCGAACGCGACCAAAACCACGACGGGTTGGACGAAAGTCCCGCCCGCCGCTGGTATTTTCGGGACTTCGATCCCGCAGCGATCTTGATCCCGGTCTGGGGGGGGATCGCAGCCCCACGATCTGGTTTCCTGCGGAACAGACTCTGGCGTGCGGGTCGTGCTCGTGCTCGTACTCGTACTCGTTCTCGGGATCGTAATCGTAATCGTGCTCGACGCGCCCCGCGCGCGATTTCGCCGAGCACGAGTACGATCACGAGGCCGAGTACGAGGACGAGCACGAGCACGAGCACGAGCACGAGCACGAGCACGAGCACGAGCGCGCCCGCGTCGGTTAGTAGCCCAACGCGGCTTCCGCCATAACCGTTTCGCGGGGCAATACCAGTCGTGCACCCGTTGCTGCGTTGCTGCCGTTGCTGCTTCGCAGATTGACGCGCCCGCGGATCGCGGCTAGAATTCAAGACCGGCCCGGTATCGAGGATCCGGATGTCACTCGACGAGATCCAGGGTCAGACGGTCGCGGTGGCCCTGCTCCGGCGCCTGCGCGCGAGCGACCGGATCGCCCATGCGTACGTCTTCCACGGTCCCGACGGGGTCGGGAAGTTCAGGGCTGCGCTGGCCTTTGCGGCGGCGTCCCTGTGCTCTTCCCCCATCGATTCGGGAGCGTGCGGTCGCTGCGCGGACTGCGCGCGGGCGGTCCGGAGCACTCATTCGCATCTGCACGTGCTCGCTCTCGCCAAGGACGAATCGGAGATCCCGATCGAGTCCGTGCGGGGCGTGCTCGCGAGCATTTCCCTGAAGACTGTGGACGGACGCGGCCGTTGGGTGCTCGTGCGCGACGCGGAGCAGCTCTCGTCCGCCTCGGCCAATGCCTTGCTGAAGACGCTCGAGGAGCCTCCACCCGGGGTGCGCCTGGTGCTGGTGACCAGCCGGCTGCAGAGCCTGCTCCCGACCGTGGTGTCGCGCTGCCATCGGGTCCGCTTTGGGCCTCTGCCGGACGACGTAGTGGCTTCGCTCCTCGCGCGCGAGCGCGGGCTCGAGCCCGAGCGCGCCCGGTGGGCCGCGCGGTTTGCCGGCGGGAGCCTGGGGCGCGCGGTGCGGCTTCTCGACGAGGGGCTCGAGGAACGCTGGCGCTGGGTGCTGGCACGCTGGGGCGGGCTCGACGGACCGTCGCTGGTGCCATTCGCCGAGGAAGTGGCCGAATTCGCCAAGGCAGCCGGATCTGGAGGCGAGGAGCAGCGCGATCGCGTGCGGCTCGTGCTGGACCTGATCGCCACGCTTCTGCGCGACGCACTGTTGATCGGCTCGGGCGTGGCGCCCGACCGGCTCGCGTCGCCGGCCGACGCCGGGGAGGCGGAGCGCCTGTTCCGCCGTCTGGGCGCGGAGGAGATTGTTTCCACCCTGGACCAATTGCAGATCGCGGAGAGCGAGATCGCCCAGAACGCCAACCACAAGCTGGCGTTCGCGAACCTGCTCCTTGCCGATGGGAGAATCCCCCGATGAGCGATGCCTACGCGGGCGCAGAGGTGCAGGAACAGGTCAAGTATCTCGCCACGGTGCGCTACGGCGAACTGCGCCACATTTCCACGTTCGAGACCATGATGAGCGACCTGCGGCCGAACGAAAAGGTCGTCGTCCGCAGTGAGCGCGGCACCGAGCTCGGCACCCACCTGGGCCAGCCAGTGGTCCTGGAGCCCGGGACGCCGCTGCCCGAATACCGCGGCCGGATCCTCCGGCGCATGAACGATCGCGACGTCAACGAACTCCTGTCCATTCAGGACCGCTACCAGCCGAGCGCGCTCAAATTCTGCAAAGAGAAAGTCTCGGAGCAGAACATGCCGATGAAGCTGGTGTCGGCGGAGATGCTGCTGGGGGGGGAGAAGCTGATCTTCTACTTCCAGTCGGAAGGGCGGGTGGACTTCCGGCGTCTGGTCAAGGACCTGGCGCAGGAGTTCAAGACCCGGATCGAGATGCGTCAGATCGGCGCGCGCGACGAGGCCCGCATCCTCGGCGACTACGGCCCGTGCGGCCGTGAGCTCTGCTGCAAAGGGCACCTGACCGAGCTTCAGGCAGTCTCCATGAAGATGGCCAAGGTCCAGACCACCACGCTCGACACCAACAAGATCACCGGCCGCTGCGGCCGGCTGAAGTGCTGCCTGCGCTACGAGGACGAGACCTACACGGAGATGCGGAAGACGTTGCCCAAGCTGCGGACCCGGGTGCACACCCGCAAGGGGAAGGGGGAGGTGAGCAGCGTCGACATCCTCGCGCAGCAGGTGGTGGTGTTCCTCGCCATTGGCGAGCGGGTGCGGATGCCGCTGGCCGACGTGCTGGGCCCGCTGACCGAGGAGGAGGTGCGCGAGGAACGCGCGCGCGAGGAGGCCGCGGCGCTGCGCGCGAGCGAGCGCATGGCCCGGCAGGACGCCAAGTCGGCGCGGCGCCAGGAAGGGATTCGTCGGCCGCGCGGTCCGGAGAGTCCGCTGGGGCCGGAGGCCCGGCGATCGGGGGAGGCCGGGACCGGCGAGCTTGCCACCGCGGAGTCTGCCGGGCCGGAGCCGGGCCCGGGCGGGCCGCTGTCCCTCGATTCCGCGGGAAAGGAGGCGGTGTCGGGTCCGGCCGGCGGCGCGGGGGCGGACCACGATCCTCCGGGCGACGGGGAGCGGAAGGCGCTGGAGTAGGGACCCGGAACGCGGGCCTGGCCGCTTCCGGCGGCATGCGCCGCGGTGAGCCGGGACGACCGGGAATCGCACGGGTGGGGCGTTGGGGATGGCCAAGGACCTCTACGGCGAAATCAAGAAGTTGATCGAGCGGGATCCGCGCTATCGGCTCGACGCCTACCGCTTCGTCTTCGAGTCCCTCGAGCACACGCTCGCCAAACTCGAGGAAAAGCGCCACGTGTCGGGGCAGGAACTGCTCGAGGGGATCCGCGAGTACGCCTTGCTGGAGTTCGGCATGCTCTCCAAGATGGTCTTCCACCGCTGGGGCGTCCTCCGAACCGAGGACTTCGGCGAAATCGTGTTCAATCTGGTGGAAGCCGGTCTCATGGGAAAGACCGAGCGGGATACCCGGCAGGACTTCGCGAACGGGTTCGAATTCGAACGGGCCTTCTGGGAGGAGCCCCGGAAACAGCCCTTCAGCTTCCAGGAGAAGGCGGAGAGTTGATGGCGACCGGCGCGTCACTGCTCTTCCTGCGCGTGGCGGTGCAGTGCAAATACCTCACGCGGGAGCAGGTCAACGAGGCGATCCGCGTGCAGAGCGACCACGTGGAGGAGGGGAGAGCCTCCACGATCACCGACATCATCCTCGAGTTGGGCTTCCTCAAGCCGGCCCAGATCCAGGCGCTGGTCAAGGCGGTCCGGTACATGGAGATCCGCGCCGAGGACAAGCTCTTCGGCCGGCTCGCCATGCAGAACCGCCTGATCACCGAGCCGGTGGTCAAGCAGTGCCTGGCGCTGCAAAAAGAGCGCTACGAGAAGACCAAGACCGTCCCGCCCACGCTCGCGAACCTCCTCGTCGAGAAGGGCTACCTGACCCTGCAGCAGGCGGATTCGATCCGCGGCGCGCAAAAGAAGATGCGCCACATGACGCCGTCGATGCAGGAGGAGTTCTCCACCGTCCCGGTGCCGCCGGAAGCGCCCGAGGAGGTCGCGGAGGAGGATTCGGAATCCTCCCGGGTCATGGTGGAGATCTACTGCGTCGCCTGCGGGGCGATCTCGCACGGCGACACGGCCTCGCTGGGGAACCCCTGGGTCTGCCCGGTGTGCCTCGAGACGATCGTCGCGCAGCGGCCCGAGTCGGCGCGCATCCGCAAGATGCCGGCCGAGGACACCTGGCACGTGGTGACCAAGGAGGACGCGACGCAGATCCTGGATACGCTCTCCCCGACGCCCCCGCCGCTTCCGGGGAAGGGAAAGCGGGCGCGCGCGGTCGATTCGGACAAGACCGAATTCGATCCGGCGGCCCGACGCCGGCCCGATCCCGACAAGACCGAGCACCTCGATCCCGCCCCGCTCGGGCGGCGCGAGCCGGACCCGGACGACACCGATTTCCTCGAGCCCGGGGAGTTGGTTCCCGGCCACGCGGACACGCCCTCCGGGGTGGTGCTGCGCGCGCTCGGGGCGCACCGACCCGGCTTTCCCGCGCGCGCCCCCGCGACCCATGCGGTCCAGACCCCGCCGCAGGGGACGGGCCAGCCGATCGCGCCGCCGGTGCATCCGCAGCTCTATTCGCTGCCCAACCCGGTTCCGGTCTCGCAGCCGCTACTGGCGGTCGCGCCGACCCAACCCGTACCGCAGCCCCCGCCTCAGGGGTACGCTCCGGACTCCGGCGCCGCTTACCCCGTGGCGGCGCAGTCCGGCTACGGGAGCCCGTCGGGCTACGGGAGTCCGTCGGGGATGTACGGGGCCACCCCGGTTCCCGACCCGATGCCCGGCGCGGGGTTGGGCGGGCGCCACTTCGCGGTCCCGTCCCGCGGGCAATCGGCGACCGACAGCGAGGCGAGCGAACCGGGCCTGACCAATCTCGACATCAGCCTGCCCGGCACGGCCGGAACGCGGCTCCGGCTGGTCGCGATGCTCCTCGAGTTCGCCGCGTGGATCGTTCTGATCGTGAATTCGGCGATCGCGGTGAAGGTCTACCTGCGCCCGGCCGAGGAGATCCTGGGGCTTCCCAAGGTGGCGATCGTCACGGTGTTCGCCATGGTCGGAGGCTTCAGCTTCCTCGTGGCTCAGGGCATCGCGGTGCTGGCGCGCACCCAGATGCTGATCGACGACGCCGTCCGCCATCGGCGGCGGCGGTAGAGATCCTCATTTCCGGTTCGATCGGCAAGACCGAAATAGGAGGAGCGCGGGTCTCCCCGCGCCCCCCGATTTCGTTCGCGATCCGACCCCTCGCGAGGCCGGGCGGTCGATCGACCGGCCCGCTACCGCGAGTAGCGCGCCTTGAGCGCCTCCTCGATCCGGGCGCGCGTGTCGCGCAGGTGGGCGCGGGAGTAGCCGTCGACGTTGTTTGCCGCGGCGAGCACGCGGTCGATGTCAGCGCTCAGCTCGCGCAGGTTGTCCCACGCGAGCGCGCCGACGTCGGCCGGCATCATCGCCTGCCACGCCGGGCCGAGCGCCATCGTGACCACGAACTCGAGGTGCTCGCGCTGGAGCATGCGGCGGATGCTCGAGATCATCGGCTTGCGCTCGGTCCAGGCGCCGGAGTCCAGGCCCGGCCTGTCCAGCTCCGACCAGACCGCCTTGCGGATCCCCTGGAACATCTCGGGCACCGTCACGGTGTCCTCACCCGCGGGCACCTTCAGCTCCGCGTCGTGCATGCGCTTGAGCGTCCAGGGGTTGTACAGCAGCGAGAAGGTCAGAGTCTGGAACCGGTTGATCGTGTCGTGAGTCGGGAAATCGAGCCGGAAGTCGAACTCGTCCGAATCCCAGTGGCCCCAGCGGCCGGGTGCGAGATAGTTCAGCGTCTGCGGGTCGAACTGCCACGCCGACTCCGCGAGCACCTGGTCGACGATGAACTGGAGCGCCTCCCGCTGCTTGGCGGCCGGCACCACCACGAACGGGGCGCGCGCGTTCGCGTCCCCCTTGTGGTCGCGGTGCACGTACTGGCCGCTGACGTGCCGCAGCGCCGTGAAGGCGCTGAAGAAGCGCTCGAACAGGAGCGCATTGAACGCCTTGCGGGCCAGGTGGTAGTCGCCGCCGTCGGCGGTCATCCGGTTGGGCAGGTCCTTGAGCAGGCCGTTCACCAGCTCGGCGCGCGACTTGGCGAAGGCGAGCGGGTCGGCCCCCAGGTCCCAGCGGTTCGCCAGCGGGTCCGGGTCGAGGAAGCTCGTCTCCTCGTCGGTCGCGTAGGCCAGGCCCTTTTCCGCGACCCGCGAGAGGATCTGCTTGAGCATCCCGGCCTCGTCCAGCGCCGTCTCGCCTTCCTTGGGCTTGGGCGGTTCCGTGCGATAGCCGAACTCGATCGCCCAGAAGTCGTACGGGCCGATCGTGGTGCAGGCGTAGTGGCCCTGGGTCTTCCCGGTTGCGGCCCAGTTCACGGCATTGTAATCCATGACCGAGCCCGAGACGTCGCCCGGCCGGGTCTCGGTGTTGATCTCCTCGAGGGTGCGCCAGGAGCTGGCCTTGAAGTTGTGGCGCAGGCCGAGCGTGTGCCCGACCTCGTGCATCACGGTGTCCTTGATGAACTCGCCGATGAATTCCTGGGGGATCTTGCCGCCGCCGGCGCCGTTCTGCACCCAGGCGATCGCGTGGGCCACGGCCATCTGACGCGCCTTGCCCTGCGCGTAGGTGCAGAGATTCCTGCCGCGCGCCCGGAATACCTCGAGGACCTTGGCGTTGCGCACCGGAGAGAGGTCGAGGTCGCGCGCGATGCCCGCGAGTTCCTGTGCGTTGCGGGCGGTCGGATCGAGCCGCGGGTTGGAGCGCAGGAAGGCGTCGAACTTCTCGTCATCGAGCAGCATCGCCGCCGTGGAGCCGGCGAACGTCCGGTGGTCGTCCATCATGAAGCGCACGTAGCTGTCGTCCATGAGGATGTCGGCGTCGAGGATTTCGCCGGTGAGCGGGTTGACGCGCGACGGTCCCATGGCGAACGGGCTGCCGGAGGTGATCCAACGGAAGAAGTTGTAGCGCACGTCCTCCGGGTCGAGGTCCTTGAACTCGTTGGTCTCGGTCTGCTGGCGGACGATGATGGCGTCGACGAAGCCGATCTTCTCGAACGCCCGGTTCCACTCCTCGATCCCTTCTTTGATGTGCTTGCGGTACTGCACCGGGACGGTCTTCTCGATGTAGAAGACGATCGGCTTGACGGGCGGGGAGACCTCGAGCTCGGGGTCGAGCTTCTGCAGGCCCCAGCGGTTGACATAGCGGTGAAACATGCCGCGGGAGTCGTAGGGCTTGTTGTAGTCCTTGATCGCGGTGAGGAAGTAGCCGACGCGGTCATCGGCCTCGCGCGCGGTGTAGCCGTTCTCGGGGATCTCGGACAGGGAGTAGTGGACGCGCATGCGCAGCCCGCGCGAGTCGGCGATGTCTCCGCCGCCGCCGCCGAACATGCCGCCGCCGAAGCCGCCGCCCATGAACGCGGCCTCGACCGCGATCTCGGTGTTCGAGGGGAAGCCCTTGTTCACCACCCACTTGCTCAGGTCGGAGCGCATCTGGTAGCCGCCGCCGACGACCATCCCGAGGAGGCCGGAGAGCTGGGCGAAGTCCTGCTTGAAGACCCACTGCAGGTCGATCAGGGCGGTGTCGCCGTCCATGGCCAGGATCGGCACCGCGAGCAGGATCGACGAAGTGAAGGTGCGCTGGACCACGGACGCGAGCGGGGTGCCCTCCTTGACGCGGTGGTTGAGGTTGGGCCGGACCAGGAGGATGTTCTTCTCGAGCCGCTCCCACTTGACCGACATGTCGTCCCACTGGAAGCCCGCGAACGCCGGTCCGCCCGCGATGCTGATCGCGAGCAGGAACAGCTTGTCGCGCTTGGAGGAGTCGAGGACCATGTAGAGTTCCTCGCCCTTCTTGTAGAGCGGGAAGTACCCATCGATCTTCTCGAATTCTTTCGTCGTGTCGGCGATGGAGGGGAAATCAGGCTTGGGCACCTCGACCTTGGCCGCGTCATCCTTCTTCACTTCGGTCTCGGTGACTTCGAAATCGAACGGGCTCTGGGCGAGCGCGGAGGCCGACCAGGCGAAGGCGAGGGCCAGCGCGGCCCAGGGGACGATACGACGGGACCGGTGGAGCATGCGGTACCTCCTGCAGGTTGGAAGGAAAGCGGTCGCGCACCGGGGTGTGTGAGGGCGGGATGATACGGCCCCGCTCGGCGCCGAGGCAACCATTATTTGGGCGCGCGGCGGCCTTCGCCGCAACGACGGATCACGGATCCCTGGAACCGCAGCGCCCCGGACCGCTGGAGGGTCGAGCCCGAGTCGGACCGCCTTTCAATCCACTTTCTGCTCGGCGAGCGCGGGCAGCCACGGATCCTGGGGCGTGAGCCGGTCCCGGACGCGTTCCCACCAGGCGCGGAAGGCCTCGTGCGCCGACTCGCCGTCGCGCTGCGGCAGGTCGGGAGGCGGTTCGACGCCGGACCGCTGCGCCGAATTGGCGAGGACCACGGCCAGGTGCTTCTGGAAGTTGCGGTGGGGCACGCCCGCCATGTTGCCCTCGCCCGGGGTGGCGAACACCTCGAGCGCGCGCTCCATCGCCGACGCGTCGCCGCGTCGCACTCAGCGCGATCCGCGCCCCGGGGAGCGGTCCGACCGGCGGCCGCGCCGGCCGTTTTCCCGGCGTCCGGGATGAGCCTGCGGCCGCGCGTCCGATCCGCCGTGCCGGAAGCGCAGGTCCGTGCCGGAACGCGGCGTTGCCGTGCTCCCGGTTCTGGGAGTCGCGCGGTGTCCGTGATCGGCGGCGCGATCCGCTTCCCGCGGCTCGTGAGCGCGATGGGCTCCCGTCGGGTGCGGGCGGGCGGAGGTAGTACCGATCGGGCGGACGGGGCCCGGGCGCGGGCGATTTCCGCCGTGCGGGGGAGCCGCAGCCCGGATCGGAGCCGGCACGCACTGCGGCGCGTCGGTGCGCACGGGGATCGGCCCGTGAAGCAGCCGTTCGATCGCCCGCAGGTTTTCCACCTCCTCGATGTCGCAGAAGGACACGGCCGCTCCGGTGGCTCCGGCCCGCGCGGTGCGCCCGACCCGGTGCACGTAGACCTCGGGCACGTCGGAGAGGTCGAAGTTGACCACGTGGGTGATCCCCTCGACGTCGATGCCACGGGAAGCGATGTCGGTGGCGACCAGGAGCGGAATGCGGGCGCGACTGAAATTCTCGAGCGCGCGTTCGCGCGCCCCTTGGGCCTTGTTCCCGTGGATCGCCTCGGCGCGGATCCCCACGCCGAGCAGGTGCCGTACCACGCGGTCGGCGCCGCGCTTGGTGCGGGTGAATACGAGCGCGCGGGTCATCGGCAGCTTCCGCACCAGATGCGCCAGCAGCTCGGACTTGTCCCGCTGATTCACGAAGTACAAGGACTGGTCGATCCCGTCCGCGGTCGCGGCCGGAGGCGCGACCTGGACTTGCGCGGGATCGTGGAGCAGGGCATGGGCCAGCTCGCGGATCTCGGCCGGCATGGTCGCGGAGAAGAGCAGGGTCTGCCGGCGGGTGGGCACCTTGGCCACGATCCGGCGGATGTCGGGGATGAAGCCCATGTCGAGCATCCGGTCGGCCTCGTCGAGCACGAGCACCTGGATGCCCGCGAGGTCGACGTGGCCCTGGTTCATCAGGTCGAGCAGCCGGCCGGGCGTGGCGACGATGACGTCGAGGCCGCGCCGGACGGCGTCCACCTGGGGCTTCTGGCCGACGCCGCCGAAGATGGTCGTGTGGCGCAGTTGAAGGTGCCGGCCGTAGGTCCCGAAGCTCTCGTCGATCTGGGTGGCGAGCTCGCGGGTGGGACAGAGCACCAGCACCTTCGCGCGGCGCGGGCCGGAAGTGACCTGGGTGGACAGCCGCTGCAGGATCGGCAGCGCGAAGGCCGCGGTCTTGCCCGTGCCGGTCTGGGCGCAACCCACGAGGTCGCGGCCCGCGAGCACGTGCGGGATCGCCTGCACTTGGATCGGGGTCGGGGTGTGGTACCCCTCGTGCGCCACGGCGCGCAGGAGCGGTTCGCTGAGATGGAGATCGGAGAATTGCACGATGGTTCCCTCGGACTGGAGGACCGTGCGCACCGGAACGGTCACGGCTCAGGCCGAAGAAAACCGGACGATACGCCGCAACTGGGCTCGGGTTCGCTCAGGATCGTGCCGACAGCGGCGAGGCAGGCGAGTGCGAGGCAGGCAGTTGACGCGGGGAAGTATACACGAAACGCGCGGAAAGGGAAGAGGAATTTTTTTCTTCGATGGGCACGGACGATTCCGCGCGGTTCCGCATGGATGCCGCACGCGAGCGCGCCTCCGATCGAGTACTCAGGATCTCGCGGCTCACGTCAGGTACGCCTCCCCCTCCAGCCCGCGCACGTACTCGAGCGCCTCCTCCACGGTGCATACCTCCACGCCGCGCTGCCGCCCGCGCCCGTCGAGCTCGCTCAGCAGCAACAGGTCCTCCCAGTCCTCGGTGTGGGCCAGGCGCTCGTGGGCCTTGTGCCCGAGCGTGCCCCGGCGCCAGGCGTTCGCTTCCATGTGGTGGGCGATGAGCGTGGCGGTGCGCTCGGTGATCATCCCTTCGAGCGCCTGCAGGGCCGCGCCCACGTGGTCCGAGGGATCGAGCGCCTTGCCCACGTCGTGCAAGAGCGCGGCGAGCAGAAACTCCTCGTCGTACGCCCGCTCCTCCCGCGCCCATTCGAACACCTGCAGGCTGTGGTAGAGCACGTCCCCCTCTGGGTGATGCACCGGGCTCTGCTTCACCTCCTCGAGCGGAAGCAGCAGCAGCCGGAAGATCTCGAAGCGGTCGACCGGCGCCGCCGGCAGCCGCTCCTCGGAGAGGTCGAGCCCCGGGTATTCCCGCTGCATCAGCAGCTCGAGCTCGGCGATCGTCACCCGCTCCATTGCCTTGCCCGTGATCGAGCTGCGGAACGTGTAGGTCGCCTTGTCCTCCGCGTAGATCGTCAGTTCGAATTTGAAACGCCCCTGAGCGTGGACGTGCGTGAAGACGCGCTCCTCGTCGTGCTTGATCACCCGCTTGTGCTCGACCTCGTACGGCATGCTCAGCTCGTCGAGCACCAGCGTCACCGCCGCGACGGAATCGGAGAACACGTGCAGGTCGATGTCCGAGTCCTTGCGGGTGTGGCCCGTGCAGACGCTGCCGATGAGCGCCGGGCGAAACCGGGCCAGCCGGCGCATCAGGTTCAGCGCCTCGAGCCGCATCTCGCGGAGGTTGTCGGTGCGGCGCTCGCCTTCATACAGGCAGGCCAAGTCGCGGATGCGGTCGCGGATCTCGGCGTTGGAGGGCAGGTCGTGGGGACGGTGCCGGTACTCGAGCCCGAGCTGGCCGGCGGCCTTGCGCTTGGCGGTGAAGTACTCGGTCTCCAGACCGTCGTACATCAGCTGGGCGGCGGCGCGGGCGATCTGCCCGCGGATGCGTTCATCTGCCATTCCTTTCGAGCGCCGATATCAAGCCCATCGAGCGGCGCGGGGCTGCCAGGATCGTACCATCGCGTCGGCCACCGCACAAGCCCGGTCTGGCGGGTCTGGCCGGTCCTGCCGCCGTGCCACTCCGACCCGGAGGCGCCGCATCCGCCGGACCCGGGACGGGGGGCCGCGTGGGTGGAATCGGGGAGCGGTCTTTTCCTGCGCGGCCCCGACTTTCCTTGGCGCGCCGACGACGAGGACGACGCTGCCGGCCGGCCCGTTGGCCCGCACGGCCGGTATCGGACCGCTCGCGGAACCGGGCGTAGGGACCCTGCGCGCCGATCACCGTCACGGCAAGGCGGGTCGCCGGCATCACGGCACTTTCGATCCGCCGAGGCGCTTGCGCGCGGATTCGCTGCGATCGAGCGCCTGGATCCGAATCGCGAAAAGGTCGGTACCTTCGGGCTGGACGGGACCACCGGCCACGAGGACACGAGAATCCCCTTGCATTCACCGGGCAGGTTTCGGCAGAATGCTCCGTGGATCGCCTCGACCCTGGAAGCGGGGGGAGAAATCGATCCGCGCGCGACTCGGCCAGGCGAGTGGACTTCAGGAGGTGGACCATGCGAACCCTTGCTGCGCTCATCCTGGTGGCGGCGCTCGGACTCTGCCTCTCTCCCGTCGCGCAGGCGTGCGGCGGCCACGAGGCGCGCGCTGCCGATTGCCTCGATCAGCTTTTCGGCGAGCACGGCGGCGACTTCAGCTCCGGCACCTCCAGTCATCGTGTAACGATCACGCTCAGCTCGGGCCAGTCGCACACCACCGGCAGCGGCACCGAAGACGAGATCGTCGAGGACGCGCTCGGGTGGCTCGCCGCGCACGGGATCACCCCGACCAACGACGATTGCGGCGGAGCCGGGGTGCAGGAAATCGATCTCTTCGAGAACGCCGAGCTCTGCGGGTAGGCGCATGGCGCGCCCGGCTTCGCCTCCGGCCGCCCCGCGCTCCCGGCCCGTGGCCCCCAGCCGGCGGGAGACGGTCGTCCCGGCTCGGCTCCGCGGAATCCCAGGGCGCATCTGTCGCCGCTCCGGCTCGGCGTGCGTCGCTGCCGCGCAGTGATCCCGCTCAGGGACCCTCGGGCTGTGCGGCTGGGCATTCCGCATCCCGCCGCAGGAAATTCGCGCCGTGCTGCGAACCGTCAGATTCTTCGCGCCAAGCGAAGATTCTCAGTCGCAATTCCGACGATGTCGGGGGAGGCACCTCCCATGCCCCGCCGCGCTCCATCGCGGGGTTGGGACTTGGGGTTTGGGATTTGGGATTTGCGCGGACAGCCGCCCCGCGCCCGGTTTGCGGTGGAACCGCGCTGTGAAGATCCACCGACTGCATCGCTGGACCGTCGACCTCGAGCGCGCCCGCGCGATCCAGCTCGATCTCGCCTCGCGCGTGCGGGTGAGCGGGGGGAGCGGGGAGCCCCGACGGGTGGCCGGCGCCGACGTCTCCTACGATGACGCCCGCGGCCTGGCCTTCGCTGCGGTGGTCGTCCTGGCCTGGCCGGGTCTCGAGCCATTGGAGGAACGCACCGCGATCGGACCCGTGCGGTTCCCCTACGTGCCCGGCTACCTGAGCTTTCGCGAGATTCCGATCCTCCTGCGGGCCTTCGCACGCGTGACCATGGTGCCCGACGTGGTGCTCTGCGACGGGCAGGGAATCGCCCACCCGCGAGGGCTGGGCCTCGCCTCCCACCTTGGGCTTTTCCTCGATTGTCCGACGATTGGATGCGCCAAGTCGCGCTTCATCGGCGCGCACGCCGATCCCGGAGTCGCGCGCGGGAGTCGCACGTCGCTGATTCATCTGGGCCGCGAGGTGGGCGCCGTTCTGCGCACGCGGGAAGGCGCCGCACCGATCTACGTCTCGATCGGCCACGCGCTGCACCTGGAGCGGGCGTGCGCCATCGCGCTTGCGGCTGCGTGCGCGTCCCGAATCCCCGAGCCCACGCGGCTCGCGGATCGACGGGTGGCGGAGTTGCGCCGCCGGCACGTCGAGCGGATCGGCAAGCGCGAGTGATTCGCTCCCTTACATTATAAGGCGATTCTTGGCGCGCCCGGTCGCGCACGACGGCGGGCGCACGCTTGCCCCGGGGAGGGCATGACATGAGCGGTATGCACGCAATGCGACGGAGCTCGGGTTGGCTCCTGGCCTGGCTCTTCGTCCTGGCTGGCAACTCGGCGCCGGATCGGGGTCCGGACCCGTCCACCCGAGGAAACGCGCCGCGCGGCGCGGCGGGCAAGGATCGCTTCGCGTCCGCGCGGGCGGCGAGGCGCTCCGCCCAGCGGCTACCAGGCCGCGGTGCTCGCCGCGCTAGTGAAGGAAGTCCGCACCGTCGATATCGTAGAGCCGCTCGCGCAGCGCGAGGAAAAACTCTGCGGGATCTGGGCGTGGCGAACGTCCTGGTTGGTGCAGGGGACGGCGCCCGGAGTTGGCCTGAGCATGCGCCGTTCGACAAGATCATCGTGACGTGCGCGCGGACCCCCCGCTCCAGGACTAGGTGAAGGTGGGCGGCCCGCAGGGCACTCGTGGCTGCCTGGCGGACCAGGGCCGAGGCCGTCGGTGCCTCTTGACAAAGAGCGGTGACTTCAGGGGACTGGAACCGGGAACCGATAGAACTTGCAGAAGCGAAGTCACGCCCGGGCCGTGGGCTCTGGCTGGAAATTGGCGTAACATCTTTGTCCGGAACTGCTTGCGATTGCTTCCGTGAGCTGAACGCAAGTGTCATGCGTGCCCAACAATTTGCTTGCAACGGTCGGACGCCGAGATATAATCGCGACTTAGGTTAGCGAGGGTCTCCGGAGCCCGGTTTTTTGGAGGCGTCATGTCGAAGGCGCACTACTTCATCTACGGCGTCCTGGTGGGCGTGATCATGGTCCTCGGGGTACTTCTGGTCACTCGGCAACCCGACATGGCGTACGCGCAGTCCTCGGGCGATACTGGTGCGGGGATGGGCGTGGCGACCGGGTTTGGCGGTTCCGGTCAGAGCGGCGAGAGCTGGCTCTGGGTTCTGGACCCGACGACCAAGCACTTGGCGCTGTATGCCACCGAACAGGGGAAGGCGATCAAGGCAATCGGCGTTCGCAACATCACGTGGGACCTGCAGGTGCCGATGCAGGCGGATTCCCGCCAGCTCGCTGACTTGGAGGAGTTGCGGAAAGCCGCCGAGAAGGCCGCCGACAAGGATCGCAAGAAGGGCGGCAAGGACGACGACGACAAGGGCAAGGGTGGGGCGGGAAGCTAGCCCGACCAGAAGATCGACGTTCCGGGGCCTTCGGGCTCCGTGAAGAGGGTGTCAGGTAGGGGAACATCTACAGGAGGTCATGCGTCGTGGCTGACTACTTTAGCTTTGAAGACGTACTGGGTCAGCTCCAGCTCGATGAAGACGAGTTGAAGCGGATGGTTTCGGAAGGCGAACTGCGCGCGTTCCGCGACGAGAACAAGATGATCTTCCGCAAGGATGACGTCGAGAACCTGAAGAAGGGCCGGATCACCGAGCCGACGATCGTGCTCCCCTCGCAGGGGACGGCGAGCGGCGAGGGCGAGACGTTGCTCGACTTCGGCGCGGAGTCGGCGTCCGACGTGATCAAGGCGGACGACACGTCCGTTCCCTCGATCGACGTGTCGAGCAGCGACAGCTCCAGCGGGAGCGGTTCGGAGACCGGTGAGACTACGGGAATCACCGAAGAGATGATCTTCGAAGACACCGACATGCCGGTCGCGGGGAGCGACGCCAAGCTCGAGACGTCCGAGACGTACGTCGAGCAAAAGGGCGAGGAGACGGGTGGGACCACGGAGCCGATCAAGTTCCAGCAGGAAGAGGGGACCATGTCCGCACAGGAAGGTACGATGACGGATGCCGGGGAGGAGATGGAACAGCGCCGCACTCAGCCGAAGCGTAAGGCTGTGGCCGTAGCGCATACCGCGCCGGCCGGCAGCCCGGCGTTCACGGTGATGTTGGGGATCGCGGCTGCGTTCCTCGTCTTCACCGGTTGGACGGTCCTGGAGTACGCGGTCGTACAGGGCCCCGGCAAGGGCGACAAGGCGTCCGGCATGTCTCACGCGATCGCCGGCTTCGGTCTGGCGCTGTTCGGCACCGACGAAGTCAAGGCGGACTGGGACAAGCTGGGCCAGGCGCAGTAACCCCCGTTCATTACGCAAGACCTCAAAGGCCGGGGCGTGGGCGCACCCACGCCCCGGTTTTCCCTTTTGTGGGCCATTTCGGACGGCGGCAGGTCGACTCTCGCTGCCGATAATATGGAGTGAGAGGCCCGCGCAGGCCGCGCCCCCGCCGGATTCTTTCGGCGACCCGGGCGGGCTTCCGGCTCCGCCCCGCGATCCGACCCACCACCCATCATGCGAGGAACCCCCTGATGCTTCCTCTCATCCCACGCCATGCGCTCGCCGGAGCGTTGCTCGTCCCCTTCCTATTCTCCGGCTGCGTCTCCAAGGGTAAGTACGACGAGCTCTACGCGCGCTACACCACGGAGACCGAAGGCATGCGCGAGGTGATCAAGAACCTCGAGCGCGCCAAGGGTACCAGCGAGAGCGACGCCGAGTACTACCGCGCGCTCGCCGGCCAGAAGGACGCCGAGGGCGAGGCTCTCAAGGCCAAGCTCAAGATAGCCGAGCTGAGCGGCAGCGAATGGGAGGGGAAGCTGCGCGGACTGCAGCCCGGCCTCGGGATGGAAATCCTCCCCGGCGGCAAAGGCGTGCGCTTCGATTCCGAGGTTCTCTTCACCCCCGGCTCCGCCAACCTCAGCAAGGGCGGCGAAGCCGCGCTCGATCCGCTGGTCGAGGTGGTGCAGCGGGAAGGCGCGCTGCTCGAGATCGACGGCCACACCGACACCGATCCGATCAAGCGCTCGATCGGCCAGTGGAAGTCGGGATCGAATTTCGAGCTCGGCGCCCATCGCGCGCTCGCCATCCTCCTTCACCTGCAAAAGCGCGGGATCCCCGCCGAGCGGATGTTCCTGGTCTCCTACGGCGAGCACCGCCCGCTCGAGGCATCGAACAAGAAGCGGAACCGTCGCGTCGAAATCTACTTTTTCAAGGAAGGTCCTGCCGCGGGTGGTGCGACCGGCGGGTCAGAGTCAGAGGACAAGCGGGGGTCGTAGGCGGGGCACCACGCCGGAGGGGCGGCCGAATGCGTCGATTCCGGCTGATCAAGGGACTCGTTGCGTTTGTGGCATGGAGTTCGACGGCCGAGTGCTCGCTCCGTCGGGATCTTGCGGGGGGTCCTGGGACTGGATGTGGAGGGGCCACCCAAGCCACGGAGATCGAGGGAATGCGTAGGTGATCCGGAGCCTGGAGCGTGTCGGTGGCGCGCGCGAGGACGAGATCGAGCGGCTTCGCTCGAGGTCTCGGGAACTTGGGCGCGACGCGCACCGGGACGGAAGAGACCCGGACTAGCTAGCCCGCATCGGGCGGCACGAGCATTGCGGAGGACAAATCCATGCGTGGTTTCAGGCTGATCGCGGGAATCGTGGTGGCGTGGGCATTGCTGTTTGCGCCCGGGTGCAAGAGCAAGACGGAGACTGCCAAGCCGGTGGACAACTCCGGCGACGAGCTCAGGCGACTCCAGAGCCTCCTCGGTGCGTGCGAGCAGGACAAGAAGTCGCTCGAAGAAGAGATGAACCGCCTGATGCGTGACCTCGCCGGGAAGGACGCGGAGGTCGCGCGCTGGCGCGACGCAGCCGAGTCCAGCAACCAGACCAGCTCCAAGCTCCAAAAGGAGCTCGAAGAGTTCGCCAAGAGAACTCCCGGCACACGCGCGATCGACGGCGGGGTACTGTTCGAAGATGCGCTGCTTTACGACTCCGGCAAGGCCGATCTGAAGGCCGGCGGCAAGGCGGCGCTCGACAAATTGGCCGACCTGCTCCGGGGCAAGAACGCGGTTCTGCGGGTCGAGGGGCACACCGACGCCGACCCGATCCAGAAGTCGGCGTCGCTCTGGCGGACGCGCGACAACTTCGAGTTGGCCGCCTATCGCGCGCTCTCGGTCACGCTGTACCTGAAGTCGCGCGGGATCCCCGGAGGGAATATGTACCTCGCGAGCTACGGCGAGCACAAGCGGATCGCCGAGAATGACACCAAGGAGAACAAGGCGCGAAACCGGCGCGTCGAAGTCTACATCTTCGACCAGGGCTAGACGGGCGCCCGGGCGATGCTCAGCCCTCGGGAGCGCGACTTCCTGCTCGACTTGGCGTGGGAGACGATTCGCCGGACGGTGGCCGGCGGGCCCGTCCCCGAGCCCACGGTCGAGTCTGCGGCGCTTCTCGCGCCGGCCGCCGCGTTCGTCAGCCTCCACCTCGGCAAGCACCTGCGCGGCTGCATCGGATCGGTGGAGGCGCGCAAGCCCCTCTGGCGAACGGTGCGCGAGATGGCGGTCGCCGCCGCCATCGAGGATCCCCGCTTCGATCCGCTCACGCCCCAGGAACTCGACCGCCTCCATGTGGAGATCTCGGTCCTGACCCCACCGGCTCCGGTCGTCGCGCCCGAGGAGATCCTGGTCGGCCGCGATGGACTGATCGTGCGCGACCATGGCCGATCGGGTGTTCTCCTGCCTCAGGTCGCGACCGAGTGGCGCTGGGATCGCGAGGAGTTCCTGCGCCAGACCTGCCGCAAAGCTGGCCTCGAGCCCGACGCCTGGCAGCGGGACGCCAAGGTCTTCCGCTTCGCCGCCGAGGTGTTCGCCCGGCCGGCGCATCGCTGAGCCTGGCGCACCCGTGCTACGAACCGTCAGATTCTTCGCGCCAAGCGAGGATAAACAATTCAGTCCCGGGAATTGTCGCGGCGCGCGAGGATTTTCGCCGTTCCCGTTCCCGTTCCCGCACCCGACCATCGGGAACGGGAACGGGAACGGGTTTGGTTGCGGCCGTCCAGGCCGCGCT
>ORJL010664713.1_pt1 | contig 44592 bp, 38 predicted proteins | sample 1779941 | NCBI WGS metagenome assembly ORJL01 (sample SAMEA104232317, study PRJEB22302) | groundwater metagenome | biome: forest; feature: aquifer; material: groundwater | place: USA | collected 2011-08-07 | depth 5.8 m | reverse complement strand
GTTCGTTATCCTACGGACTGCATGTTCGCCTCCGGTTGCTCTCCACCCCGCTTCACAGCGACGCAGTTACCTTCGGCTACCGAGTTCGGGCATAATCTCGGAGGAGGACTTTCACCTCCTAAATCGCGCCTGCTCCCAGGAGCACTCATTCCCGCGGAGGCGGGAATCCAGTTCAATATTCCTGGATTCCGGATCGGGTCCGGAATGACAGGCGTCGCATTTTCATGCGACCTGGTGCCCCACGGGGCATGGGGGTTTACTAAAACGTGATGAATTCGACTTACGAATTCATCAAAAATTAAAGTTTTTCCTAAAAATGACGAAATTAAGAATAACTCTCGTGATTGTTCCCAATCACCAAGGATGAGAAAATATGCGCAAATTGCTAAATTTCCGGGTTGTCTGTCTGGGCTTCCTCGGGGCGGTCTGTTTTCTGGGCCTTGCTCCCCTCCCTTTTGCCCATGGCGAGACAGTATCCAGCTATGTCGGCAAAGAGGTTTGCAAGGGCTGTCATGAAAAGGAATATAAAAGCTTCATCGCTTATTCCAAGAAGAACAGCTCCTTCAAGAGTATCGCCCTGAGGCGAAAGAAGCTCACGGACGAGGAATTCAAGACCTGCCTCTCCTGCCATACCACGGGTTACGGCAAACCCGGCGGGTTTAAGTCCGAGGCGGAAACCCCGGACATGAAAGACCTGAACTGTGAAGCCTGCCACGGCCCGGGCTCGGAACATGCGAAATCTGGTAATCCAAAGGATCTCAAGGGGAAAATGACGGCTGGTGACTGTGAAACTTGCCACAACGCGGACCGGGTGGCCACCTTCAACTATAAACCGCTGATTTACGGAGGGGCCCATTGATGGAAAAGCTCAGCCTGCAATTTAAGGTGGTCGGCGTTGCAGCCCTGCTGTTCCTGATCGCCATCGGCATCATCATCGCTCTGAGCAACTCTGCCCAGCGGAAGTACCTAAGGGCGGAAGCCCACCATTCCGCCCAGGCGCTGGCTGATTCCATTTATAACGGCATGGTCTATCCGATGTCGATCGGCGATGGCAGGACAGTGAAACAGCAAATGGCGGATTTCCACAGCAGCATGAAAGATGTGGAGGTCTTCATCTTCGGTTTCGACAAGTCCTGCGCCTATGCTTCGCAAAAGGAAAAGGTGGGGGCTGATTTAACCAAGGAAGTGCGTTCCGCTGACTTGGCAACGGCCCTGGACAAACTATTGCACAGCGGCAAAGCTCCCGCAGGCGGCTATGAAGAGTATTTGGGAGGGAAACCCTATATCACGGTTTTGCGTCCGATCTTGAACAACAGCCGCTGTCACCACTGCCATGGAACAAGCCGGTCCGTCCTGGGCGGCCTCATGGTGAGACAGAACATCGAGCTGATGAGCAATAATCTGGCCAGCCTGCGGAACAACAATATCATCGTCGGCGGCTTGGGTTGCCTGCTCGTGGTCCTGGTACTCGCCTCCCTGATGGCAAAGTTAGTGATCAGACCCGTAAATCGTCTCGTGGCAAGCCTTTCCGAGAGCGCCGATCAGGTGGCATCCGCCTCGACCGAAATCTCCTCGGCAAGCCAATCCCTGGCAGAGGGGGCGACGGAACAGGCAGCCGGGCTGGAGGAAACTTCGGCCTCCATGGAGGAAATGTCCTCCATGACCGCAGAAAACGCCGATAATGCCCGGCAGGCCAAGCACATTTCCTCGGAAGCCCTGAAGCTGATTAACAACGCCCATGGGTCCATGAGCTCCCTTACAGCCTCCATGCAGGACATATCGGAGGCGAGTGAAGAAACGGCGAAGATCGTCAAGACCATCGATGAGATCGCCTTTCAGACCAATCTGCTGGCACTCAATGCCGCCGTGGAAGCCGCCCGTGCGGGCGAAGCCGGCGCCGGGTTTGCCGTCGTGGCCAATGAGGTGAGGAATCTTGCCACCAGGGCCGCCGAGGCGGCAAGGAATACGGCAAACCTGATCGAGGCCACGGTCGTAAAAATCAAAAACGGTCATGCTCTTGTCCGGAGGGCAGGCGAGGAGTTTCAGCTGGTAGAAACAAGCAGTGTACAAGTATCTGAATATGTTGGCAATATCGCGAGTGCTTCGGAAGAACAATTTCAGGGAATCAAACAAGTAAACAAAGCCCTTCAGGAGATGGACAAGGTGGTGCAACTGAATGCCGCCAGCGCCGAACAATCGGCCTCCGCCTCGCAAGAGTTGCACGCCCAGGCGGAAGAAATGAGACATCATACGGAGGAACTGGCAGCCATGGTGAGCGGCCGAGGCAACGGTTTGGCTGCGGCCGGGCCGGATTTGCCCGAACGAGGCATGGAACTTGCCGTTGATAATACACATTTAATGGACTCGTAAGAATCGTAAAGCCCGTCATTGCGAGGAGTTTACGACGAAGCAATCTGTATAATTATGAGATTGCCACGGTGTCCGAGGGACGCCTCGCAATGACAGCATAAGTTTCTTACGTCAATAACCTCAATGCGAAGCACCGGGGCGTGCTGCTCGCAATGACAAATAGCCCGTCATTGCGAGGAGTTTACGACGAAGCAATCTGTTTGATTATGAGATTGCCACGGGCTTTGCCTTCGCAACGACCTTTCAGGTCGGATTGCCACGGCGTCCGAGGGACGCCTCGCAATGACTCGGGATCGGTATCGGGATCGCTTTCGATGCTTTTCAATTTCGATCCGATTCCGATTCCGATTCCGATCCCGATAGCGACCCCGATGTTTCTCAAATCCCCCTCAATCCCCCCTTTTCCCTTATCAATTTACCGCTTGACAAAATCCTTGCTGTACCGTTATCCTCACGGCACGGATAACATTATGAAAGTACCACGCATTATTTTTGCATTGCTCGTCCTGCTGTTTGTGAGCGTCCTTCTTATGGCCCATCTTCTTATTCGCCAGGAGGCGCGGAGCAAGCTCCAGGATTTCCAGAACAAGGGCGCCTACCTGGTAGGTCTGATGGCCCTATACCACCTCCAGGATTACGAGACGCAGCGGCGGACCTTCGTGATGCGCACCATCAGCGAAAACATCTCGAGCGAGGGGTTTCTTTACCTCTTTGTCCACGACCAAAATGGGAAAACCATCCTGTCCATGGCGCCTACGGATTTGGCGGCGCAAATCCCCGGGGAGGTGCAAAACGCCTCTTTATACAGCGCGGCCCTGACACGGCAAGAGTTCACCGTACGGGCCACCGGCGAGGCGATCACGGAATTCGCCAAACCCATCTACGAAGAGGGTAAGAAAGGGGGAACGATTCGTCTGGGATTGCGTCCCCCGGTGGTCCGCATCTTTTCCCTGGAACGGATGAGCCTGCTTTCCTTGATGGCCTTTTTCTTTCTGGCGGCGCTTATCCTGGGATATTACGGGGTTCTCCTGGCCCTGAAGCCCCTCCGGTCTCTGAGCGGCAATCTGCCGGAAGGGCTCAATGCCGTCACCGCTCCCCCTGCGGGGAAAGAGGCCAACGAGCTTTTGCCGATCATTGCAGGCATGGAAGAATCCCTGCATAGCGTCCAGGCCCAGCTTCAGCGGATCAAAAACGACAATCTCAGCCTGGCCTCCCGCGTGGGTGTAATTACCTTTGAAAAAAATCAGATCACCAAGATCCTCGACGCCATTTCCTTCGGCATCATGGTTACGGACATCCAGGGCAATGTCGTCCACATCAATGAGTATCTGCTCCAGCTACTCCACCGGAAAAGGGAGGAGATCATCGATCATCCCCTGGCACTCGTGCTCCCTTACCCGGAAGTCCTTTCCTACATCTCCCAGCATGACGATGTCCTCCAGTCGCTGAACCAGAAACCCCTGGAGACGACGCTGACCGATCTGGCGCCGGGGGAACGGTTTCAGATCGCCATCACCTACCTGACCGACAGCCGCCAGGAATGCATCGGTAAAATGATTTCCCTGCGCAATGTGACGGCCGCCCGGATCGCCGAGCAGTCTCAACACCAGTTCATTGCCCATGTGGCCCATGAGTTGCTGACACCGCTTACCAACATCAAATCCTACAGCGAGATGCTCATGGATGGCGAAGTGCCCAATGTGGATATGCAAAGGGAATTCTACAACACCATTAATGAAGAAACGGACCGTCTGGCCCATCTCATCCAGAGCCTGATGGATATTTCGAAAATGGAAGTGGGAAGCCTGACCCTCAACAAGGGCCTGGTGAGAACCGACTGGTTCATCGAAGGATGCCTTTCCACCATCGAGGCCTCGGCCCGGGATAAACATCTGACGATCGAAAAGCGGATACCCGATACCTTCCCCTCACTCTGGGCGGACAAGGAACTGCTCCGGGGCGCCATCATCAACATCCTGGGCAATGCCCTGAAGTATACGCCGGAAGATGGAAAGATCACCTTCGGCATAATCGATCACGGCGCAGCCGTTGATTTTGAGGTAAGCGACACGGGGTACGGAATTGCCCAGGAGGATCTCCCCCGCATCTTCGACAAATTCTACCGCTCCAACCAGCCGCACATCACGACGCAGGCCGGCAGCGGCTTGGGGCTGGCGATCACCGCGGAGATCGTCCGCCTCCACGGAGGTAAAATCGATGTGCGCAGCCAGGTTGGCGTTGGCACCCAGATAACGATCCGCATACCCAAGGAGGAACATTTCCTTGGTAAAGAATAAAAAGATCCTGATTGTCGATGACGAGGCTCCCATCCGCCGGGTCATCGAACTGAAGCTGAAGAACGGCGGCTACGAGGGGGTGTCGGCCAAAAACGGCCTGGAGGGCATGCGGATCATCAGGGATGAAGAACCGGACGCGGTGATCACGGACATCAACATGCCCGGTATGGACGGCAAGCAACTCTGCGAGCTGACCGATGCCATCAAAGGCACGCGGCCCTTTCTGACGGTCATCATGACCGCGAGAATCATGCCCGATGAACAGCAATGGGTCGGAAAAATGCAGGACACCATGTTCATGGAAAAGCCCTTCAGTCCGAGCCGGCTCCTGGCAAGCATCGACCGGTATTTCGGAGTGAAGAGATGACGGGAAATAAAGATAGCGGGACGACGCCGGCCAAAATCGAGGCCACCAAGGTTGGGGCCTATGCCGTTTTTTCCCTGCCGGGATCGATCACCTATCAAAACTGCGCAGGCATTGAAACGGGCCTGCTGGAGCTTATCGAAAAGAAACAAAGCGCCGTCATCCTGGAATGCAAAGAGGTCAGTTTCCTGGACAGCGTGGCACTGGAGATGCTCTTGCGGGTTCAGGAAGTCTACCAGGGCCGGGGAGGCCGGATGAAGATCGTCGGACTGAATGCGGTGTGCCTGGATACCCTGATTGCCACCCGGCTCATCAACCAGTTTCATGTCTACCCGGACATGCAGGAGGCCGTCAAGGAAGCGTCATGAAGGGTCATCGCATCACCATGCGCAAGAAAATCGGGGAGATTCTGGTTCGTCAGGGACGGGTCACTCCCGAAAAGCTCGCCGAACTGCTCCGGCTCCAGAAGGGGAGCACGAAGCCTCTGGGGCAGATCCTTGTCGAACAGGAGATCCTGACCAAGGAGGAATTGAACCAGACGCTCGGGGAACAGCTCGGTATCCCGCACATCTGGCTGCGTAAAGGGCTCGTGGACCCGCGCATCGTCCACCTGTTGCCCAAGGAAAAGGCCCTCCAGTACCAGGTAATCCCAATGTTCAGCTTAAACGGCGTGCTGACTCTGGCCACCGCGGACCCCTATTCGCCTTTCGTCTTCAAGGAGGTCGCCCGGATCACGAACATGAAGATCCAGCCCGTCCTGTGCCGCACCGACGACATCCTCGATGCGATCCATGAGTGCTACCGCCAGGAGGTGAACATCGACGAGGTGATGACCAGCATGGATGTGTCGGGCATCGAAGTCGTGCAGACGACCCAGGAGCGGGCAGTAAGTGAAATCGCCGAGATGGCCGAAGGCAGCCCCGTCATCAACCTGACCAACATGATCATGCTCAAGGCGATCCGGGACCGGGCAAGCGACATCCATCTGGAACCTCAGCCCGGCAAGTTCCGGGTCCGGATCCGGATCGACGGCCTGCTTTACGAACTCATGGCCCCCAAGATCGAGATGCATCCGGCCGTGGTTTCCCGGCTCAAGGTCATGGCGAATCTCGATATCGCCGAACGGCGAATTCCCCAGGACGGCCGGATTCAGGTCCAGGTGGACGGCGGCACCGTGGATCTGCGCTTTTCCTCCATGCCGACCATCCACGGCGAGAAGATCGTGCTCCGGATTCTCGACCAGCGCCAGGCGATCCTGGACCTCAACCAGTTGGGGTTCGAGGCCGCGATCCTCAACCGCTTCAAACTTTTGCTCAAGCGGCCCTACGGTCTGGTCCTCGTCTGCGGTCCCACGGGCAGCGGCAAGACCACGACGCTCTACTCGGCAGTAACCATGCTCAACACGATGGAAAAGAACATCATCACCATCGAAGACCCCGTGGAATACCAGCTCAAGGGCATCAATCAGAACCAGGTCAAGGAAGCGATCGGTCTCAACTTTGCCAAATTCCTGAAACACGCCCTGCGCCAGGACCCGGACATCATCATGGTAGGCGAGATCCGGGACCGGGAGACGGCAGAAATAGCCATTCAAGCCTCGCTGACCGGACACCTCGTCCTTTCCACCCTGCATACGAATGACACGGCGAGCGCCGTCACGCGGCTGCTCGAGATGGGGATCGAGCCCTACCTGATCGCCTCGGCCATGCTCGCCTCGCTGGCCCAGCGGCTGGTACGGACGGTCTGTCCGCAATGCAAGACAAGCTATTACGCCCCCCGCAGTGTGCTGGCCGATCTGGGCCTGGAAGAGACCAAGCAGATTTCCCTGGTCCGGGCGCGGGGCTGTTCCGCCTGCTATGATTCGGGATTCAAGGGGAGGACGGGAATTCATGAACTCCTGGAGATGGACGACAGCCTCCGCTCCCTCATCCTGACTAACCCCACCATCGACTCCCTCCAGCGCCACCTGCGGGAACGGGGACACAAAACATTGCGGGATGCCGGGTTTACGAAGGTGCGCGAAGGGATTACCACCATCGAGGAGATCACGCGCGCCACGACGCTGGAAACAAGTTAAAGGCAGTGTTGAGTGAAAAAAAAAGTACCTCCCGTAAACTCAAAACTTAACACTCAAAACTCAAAACTTTGGTAATTGAAGTATGGCCATTGATGTCAGTCGCTTAGAAACCGGGTCTGTTGGGAAAATGCCGCCCGCTGCCGACGCCGTGGTGCGTGATGTGCCGCGGCAAGCCTGGCGGCCCTGGGGCCGAAAGATCAAGCCGGCAGAACAGATATTTTTCTTTACCCAGCTCTCCCTGATGATCGAAATCGGCACCTCGCTCACCGGCGCCCTGCGCGCCCTGGGAGAACAGAACCGCAATGTTGCCTTTAAGAAAATCATCCAGGAAATGCTCCGGGACATCGAGGAGGGAAGGCAGCTCTCCGATGCGATGCTGCGCCACCAGGACGTCTTTTCACCGCTCTATATCAGCCTCGTGAGGGCGGGAGAGGCCGGGGGCTTCTTGAAAGACACCATCGACGGCATTGTCACCCTCCAGGAACGGCGCGAAGCCCTGATCACGCAATTGCGTTCCACCCTCACCTACCCCCTGATCCTGTGCATCCTGGGAGCTGTCGTGGTCGTTTTCGTGCTCATCGGCATCCTCCCCAAGTTCGTGGTCCTCTTCGAAGGCAGGGAACGGCTTCTCCCCTGGAGCACCCGGATGCTGATGGCCTTGAGCACCTCCCTGCGCAGCTACTGGTGGGCCTACACGGCGGGCGGCATCGCCGCCTTTTTCAGCGGCGCCGCCTTCCTGCGGAGCCCTTTAGGGCACGCCTGGCGGGATTTCTTCTTCGTGCGTATGCCCCTGATATCCCGGCTGTCCAACAAGATCCTCACCTGCCAGCTCCTCCGGACCCTCGGCCATCTCATGGAAAGCCACGTCCCGCTGATCGAGGCCCTCGATGTGACCCAGACCACCTTCCGAAACCGGTACTTCACGGCTTTTGTCGATCAGATACGGCAAAATATCCGGGAAGGGAAACGGCTCTCCTACACCTTCGCCGGCAATCCCTACATCCTGGAATCGGTCAAGCAGATGGTGGCTACGGGCGAAGAGGTGGGCAACCTGCCGAATGTCATGTTGCGTCTTGCAAAATTCTATGATAACGAGATAGAACGTGATTTAAAGATCATCGCCTCGCTGGTCGAACCGGCAGCCCTGATCGTGCTGGGCGGCGTGATCGGCATGATCGTCTCCGCCGTGATCCTGCCGATCTTCAGGATCGCCGGGGCCGTGCATTGAATAGTGTCATTGCGAGGCGTCCCTCGGAGCAGTAAAGAGAATTTTAGATTTTGAATTTTGAATTTTTGATGACTTCAAAAAAGTCACTTTTCATTGTCATTGCGAGCAGCCGACCCGGTGCTTCGCAACTCATGTTGTCATTGCGAGGCGTCCCTCGGACGCCGTGGCAATCCGATTGGCTGTCATTGCGAGGGCAAAGCCCGAAGCAATCTCATGCCACTGCCACAGATTGCTTCACCCCAGTCGCAATGACTGTTGAAGTTTTTTAGGAGGAGGCCCGGGGCCGACGGAGCAATCTTGTAAAGTGGATTGCAATAATTTTACGAGACGTGTTACGTTTTATGTTTTAAGTATATAAATTAACACGATATTCCAAAAGCGTAACACTTAACACGTAACACCTAAAACGTGATGAATTCGATTTTTAAGAATTCATCAAGGATGTTTCCAAAGACTTTATGAGGGGTTTTACAATGCACAACGCAGCAACACTAAGCTTATCAACTTACATGAGGAGGGGTTCAATGAGAGGCAGATGTCAGAAGCTGTTCCCCACGATCAAAGGCAGTTCCGGGTTTACTCTGATTGAGATGCTCATCGTCATCATCATCCTGGGAATCCTGGCCATGGTCATCATCCCCCAGATCTCCGTCTCCACGGAAGATGCCAAGGTGAGCACCTTGAAGACAAATCTGACCGGCATACGTAGTGCAATTGAGATCTATTACGCCCAGCACAACATGACTTATCCTGGCGTTAAAAAGACGGATGGCACGGAAACGCTTATCATAGATGCCGGGGAGTCCGCAACGGCCTTTATTGCCCAGCTTACTCAGTACACCGATGCCAAGGGACATGTGTCGGCCTCCGCAGACGCCGCCAATTACCCCTTTGGTCCCTACATCAAGGGCGGAGCGCTGCCGGCAAACCCCTTTACGACTAGTGCCACGGACGCAGTTAACGTTGTATGCGAACTGTCCACCACAGTCAAAATCACGGATGCCAGAACTCTTTCAGGCACGGTGGGGTGGAAATTCCTTAGGAGCCTCGGAATATTGCACGCCAACGATAGTCTCCCACACTCTTTATACTAAAAGAGGGGTAAGATCCGAGAATTTATGTTCAGCTCGGAAAAAAGACAGACGGGATTTACCCTCCTGGACAGTCTCATCGTTATCGCGATCCTGGGAATCATCGGGATAATTATCATCCCTCAGTTCCAAGGTCTGGTCCGGGAAACCAAGTTAAATGAGGCCGCCACGGAGCTTGTCTCGGGCATGCAGTACGCGGGCAACCTGGCCGTCCGGTACGGACGCCCCTTTTGTTTCCAGGCCGATGCAACCGGCCGCTGGTTCAAAATCTTCGACAACCGCCACCGTGAAGATCCCGTCCCTCATACCGATCATGATCCTCCAGTTACAGCCAACGGCGTGGTTTTGCACCCCCTGGACAAGAATTGGTACCTCCGGGATTTTGATGAAATGGAAAGCTATCGGGAAGTGACCTTTACGAATGCTCAGGTCGTCTTTTACCCCGACGGCCATTCCGCAGCCACGGACACCACGGTGACGGTAAGCCTCGGCACAGACCAGAGGATAATCACCGTAGACGGCTCCACCGGCCGGATCAGTGTGCAGTAAAGAGAATTTTAGATTTTGAATTTTGGATGACTTCAAAAAGGTTGCTTTTCGTTTATTGCGAGCAGCCGACCCGGTGCTTCGCAACTCATGCTGTCATTGCGAGGCGTCCCTCGGACGCCGTGGCAATCTCATAATCAAAGAGATTGCTTCGTCGCTACACTCCTCGCAATGACGGGCAGCGGCATAGGTTGGCTTCGCTAGGCGCAACTGAGCATTGGTAAACGAGCATTGAAAATTGTACGAAATCAGCGGGGTTTTACGTTGTTCGAGATCTTTCTCGCCCTGCTCATTCTTGCCATCGCCATCATCCCCATGGTAAACGCCTTTGCCCCCTCTCTCCTCTCAAGCAGTTATGAAGCGGAGCAGGCAGTCCTGACCGGCCAGGCCCGGCAGACCATGAACAGGCTCGCAGACCTTGATTTCCCAATCCTCGATGCCAACCGGGGCAATCCGGCCAACCTGGCAACCCTTTTCGGCAGCCAGGCCGAGGCTGATAAAGAGAGCTTTGCTTATCTGGAGAGAACCTACGTGCCCGTCACCTCTATCTGTGCGACCGACGCCGGCGGGGTTCCTGTTCCAGACTGTGTCACCAATGCGAGCGACGGGACAAGGGGTCTTCTGGAGCTGACGGTGGCTCTGGGAACGGTGCACCTGCAGACGCTCAAGGCAGCGCGATAGATCTCAAATAGGCACAGAGGGACATAGTGGCATAGGCACAAAGGCACAGAGCAGAAATAATGAAGAAAAAGCGCGAGATTTGCGGGTCCAGAGAAAATTTTGGGCTTCAGAAGCTAAGCAACAAAAAACGGCTTTGTGCCTTTGTGCCTCGGTCCCTTTGCCCCTATAATCCAAAAGCAGGCTTCACACTGATCGAACTCCTGGTCGGCATTGCCATTGTCGGCATGATCATGGTGGCCCTCCAGCAATTGGTCGGCCTGGTCCTGACACATTACAATACTGCCCGGCAAAGTCAGGGAGTGGTATCACCGGGACGGGCCGCCCTGGGGCGAATGGTCATGTTCGTCCAGGAAAGCGACCGGATATTACTGCCCGATACGGCAAATCCCCTGGAGGTCCTGACAGTAAGCGAGCGGCTAAGCGACCAGTACGTAAACCCGACCCATGCCTACGCCGCAGCCGGTGACGGCTTGCCCGATGGAGATGCCAACGCAAACGGCCTGATCGCCGCTGGTGAGGCAGAGCCCATTACCTTCGATCTCGATAAGACGGATACAAGCAACTGGCGACTTATGGAGCAGATCCCCGACTATGGGACAAGCCTGGCGGGCGACTTCAAGCCGAAGAAAGTCCTCTGCGAACATGTTAAGGAATTCTCATGCAAGCGTCTCTCGGCAGGCAGGGTAGAGATATCCCTGTCGCTCCAGCAGGGAAGCAAGGCCGTCACCCTGCGGACAACCGCCCGGGCCAGGTGGGTGGACTAGATGCCGAAGAACGATAGGCAAGAAAAAGGGTTCATCCTGATCATCATGCTTTTTCTGATGGTGCTGCTCGCCGTGGTCGCCATCGCCCTCAACTCGCAAACAGCCTTATCGGCAAAGATGGCAGGGAATCAAGGCGATGCGGCACAGAGCTATTTCGGGGAATTGGCAGTTATCGAGCAATCCCTCTGGAAACTGGCAGGAGATCCATCATGGAGGGTGCCATCAGGAGAAAATTACACCTATAAGGGTACAACGTACACACGGAAGGTCTTTATTCCCGATGCGAACGTCTACCCTGCCCTCGCCGCCTATAGTGATGCCATCATAATCTCGGTATTGCCACCGAATGCCTCCCGCCCAATAAATAAGTCATTCCGCTACCATATCGACACCCCCGTCCAGGTCAGGAAGCCCCGGCAGGTGAGCCTCGACGGCGCCGGCAACATTTTTTTTGCCGATATGGACAATCATTCCGTCTGGCGAATCGATGCCGTGAGCGGCGCGATTACCCGTGTAGCGGGAACGGGGATGAGTGGCTTTTCCGGCGACGGCGGCCCGGCAACGCAAGCCCTGCTGAATTCCCCGCGGGGCGTAAGTATTGATCAAGCAGGGAATATCTATATTTCCGATACGGATAACCACCGCATTCGCAGAGTAACGGCAGGAATCATCAGCACCATCGCCGGTACTTCCGGAGGTGGAGGTTATTCAGGAGATGGTAGCGCCGCTACCGCGGCAAGGCTCAACAGTCCCTACGGCATCGCGGCGGACGCCTCAGGAAACATCTATATTGCCGATCGGGATAACCACCGGATCAGAAAAGTGACGGCCGCTACGGGCGTCATCACCACCATTGCCGGTAGCTCCGGAGGGGAAGGCTTCTCGGGAGACGGAGGACAAGCCACAGCCGCCCAGCTCGACAGCCCCCGGGCTGTTTTTGTGACCACCACAGGGGACATCTTCATCGCCGATACGGATAATAACCGGATCAGAAAAGTGACAGTCGCTACTGGCATCATCAATACAGTCGCCGGTACCTCAGGCGGGGGATATTTCTCAGGAGACGGAGGACAAGCCACAGCAGCCCACCTCAGCAGACCCCGTGGGATCTTTATCAGCAATCCAGGCGATATCTTCATCGCCGATACAGATAATAACCGGATCAGGAAAGTTACGGTTGCCACAGGCATCATCACCACCATAGCCGGCACCGGCGCAGCAGGGTATGGAGGCGACGGAGGACAGGCGGCAGCAGCGCAGATTGACGATCCTACAGGGGTCTGGGTGAAAAGCTCGGGGGTGATAATTCTTTCCGATACCAGCAACAGTTGCCTCAGGCAGGTGGACACGGCGAACGTCATCTCCACCTCTCCACAAACAGTGCAACGCCTGGAACTGAATGATCCTACAGGTATTGCCACCTATTACGATGGAGCCTATAAAAAGCTGCTGGTATTCATCGCCGACCGAGACAATCATCGGATACGGATGTTCGATACGGCAACCAATATTATGGTCCAAGTCGCTGGAACGGGAGCCCCAGGTTTTTCAGGAGATAATAATCCTGCGCTAAATGCCCAGTTTAGCAATCCTGAAGGCATTGCCGCTTTTTACGATACCGGCCAGGAGAAACTGTTTTTATATATCGCCGATACGGGCAATCACCGTATCCGCAAGATTGACGCTTCTTCGGGAATTATTTCAACTGTTGCCGGAACCGGCGTAGCGGAATTCACCGGGGACGACGGACTGGCGATAAACGCTCAGCTCAACACCCCAAGAGCCGTGGCAGTTGACAACTCTCAGAACATCTACATTGCCGACACAAACAATAACAGAATCCGCAAGGTGAGTGCCGCAACGGGCATCATTACAACGTTTGCCGGGGGCGGCGCCGGGGCTGGTGAAACCAATCCCGACCCCACAAAGTGGCAGCTTGCCGCACCGAGAGGCGTGTTCACCGATTCGGCAGGGAACGTCTATATCGCCGATACGGGAAAACACAAAATACGCAAGGTGAACGCCGCGGGCAATCCCGGATCGACTATCGTCGGCACAGGCGCCCCAGGATATTCCGGTGACGGCAGCTTGGCAACGGCCGCCACATTGAGTTCTCCCAACGGAGTAGCCGTTGACGGGGCAGGAAACATCTATATTGCCGACACGGGGAACAATGTTTTGCGGCTGGTCAATATCCACGACGGCACCATCAACACCATGGCCGGCACCGGAACAGCAGGCTACAATGGCGACAACCAGCCAGCCGTGAATGCGAGTCTCAATGGACCCGCCGGCGTCGCCCTGGGACTGACAAAGGCCGGCGGCCGCATTTTCATCAGCGATTCCAATAACAACCGCATCAGAACGTTATTCCTGAAGACAACACCGGAAGTGTATTAAAAACTAAGGCACAAAGAGGCAAAGAGGCAAAGGCACAGAGATAAAGATTAGGCACAAAGGGGCAAAGGCACAGAGGCACAGAGAAAAGAATAGGAGCACAAAGGCTGGAAGATCTTGCATAATTCATGAATAAGGCATACTATTTCCTGAAACAGCGAAAGGGCGGGAGGTATTGTCATGGCAAATTTGCAAATAAAAGGTATGGATGACGACCTGTACCGGGAAATCAAAGAAATGGCCAAGGATGAGCACCGCTCAGTCAGTCAGCAAATCCTATATATAACGAAGCTCTTTTTATCTAAGCGGAAAACCATCGAACAGTTAAAGACACCGGCAGAGGTCTTGTTGGGACTCGCCGGTTCCTGGGATGATGAACGACCGGCAGAGGACATCATCGCCGAAATCCGGGCGACAAGGCAAAGTTCGACAAGATTGTCGGAGGGGTTAAATGTTTCTTCTTGATACGGATACGGTAATCTTTTCCCTCAAAGGCCATCCCGCGGTCAGGGGAAACCTCCAGCGGCACCGGCATGACACTCTGAAGATAAGCGTTATAACCTTTATGGAACTCTACTATGGCGCATTCAAATCTCAACAACCTGCCGGCAATCTGGCAAAGGTCAAAACGTTGGAACAAGCCACAGAAATTGTTCCTATAGGCATGGAGACAGCGGAGCTCTTCGGCATGCTCAAGGCGCAGCTGGAAGACAGGGGGGAACGGCTGGATGATTTTGATCTGATCATAGGTGCCTGCGCCCTTGCTCACAATCTGACCCTGGTCACGAACAACACTGGTCATTTCAAGCATATTGCCGATTTAAAGTTAGCCAATTGGTGTGAATACCCGTAATTGCCGCCCGTTAGCCGACCTCGGTGTTTCGCATCAAGGTTATTGACGAACCCGTAAAAAGTCGAATTCCCCTCTTTTTCGTCATTCCCGCGGAGGCGGGAATCCAGTTCATTATTCCTGGATTCCGGATCGGGTCCGGAATGACAGGCGTGGCATTTTCATGCGACCTGGTGCCCCACGGGGCATGGGGGTTTTTTACGAATGCATCGAGGTTATTGATGTAAACTCATGTCGTCATTGCGAGGCGTCCCTCGGACGCCTCGCAATGACGACATGCAAGCGGAAGTTGTGCAAGGGTCTCAAAGTTAGATGCCAGGTGCTTGTGATTCGGCATAAACTTTGTCTTGACAGAGCAATTAAAGCATGTACATTAAGTTCAAGAGGTGAAAATTTATGGGGCAAACGATTAAATCAAATCCAAATGAAGTTGTCGCTCAATTAAGAATTCAGCTTCCGGCAGTTATTGTAAAAAAAACGGATTGGTTTGTTGCAAGCTGCCCTATTCTTGATGTTATCTCGCAAGGAGATACAATAGAAAAGGCAAAATCTAACCTTGCAGAAGCCTTATCTCTCTTTTTCATTTCCTGCTATGAGCGCGGGACTCTGGAAACCGTTTTGAAAAGTTGTGGTTTCAGGCCCGTACATGAATCTTCCGCCATATCTTTGAATAATAATACTGACTATGTTGATGTCCCTCTGCCATTTATAATTGACATGAGCGATCCCAACAGATGCCACGCATAACGCCAGTCCACTGGAAAATCCTTGAATGCATTTTTGAAAAAGATGGTTTTATTTTTGATCGTCAAGCTGGAGATCATAGATCATACATAAAACCTGGGGTCTTACGTCCCGTCATCATACCAACATACAAGGAAGTTGATGACGACATAATTCATTCCAACATGCGAACAGCAGGAATGTCAAGAGATCAATACTTCAAATATCTGAAAGAATGCAAATAGAACATCGCCGTTAATCATCACTTTCCTCCATAAATTCCATTTCCGCTTGTTCTAGTCCTTCTGGAAAGGCACGGGCAAAGCTTCTTTTTAAGGTGATATACATTGACAGTCATCACATTGCCTGGCAGGATACTTTCGCGGTTTAGTGATGGAAAGAATATATCACGAGGTAACAAGATGAAGGGTGTAAGAACCATCATCACGATTTCGGAGCAGGAAAAGCGGTGGTTGGCCGCATACAGTGGCCTCCACGGTGTTTCTGTGGCGGCGGCCATCCGTCGGGCTATTGCCTGCCTGAAAGCTACGGAAGGTCATGAATCCTACCGGAAACTTGTACAGGATACCAGGGGGATCTGGATGCAGGGCGATGCCCTGCGTTACCAGGAAAAAATTCGTTCGGAGTGGGAGAAGCAGTAATGTTGGAGAGGCTCCATCAAGTTGTGTACACGCAACACCAAAGACTTTAATCCGCAGAAACATTCCTTCGTCGAGATCCCTTACGTCTTTTAGGAGCAAGGCACAAAGGGGCAAAGGCACAGAGCTTAAAAACTTAGGCACAGAGGCAGAAGGCACAGAGGCACAGAGATATAAAGATTAGGCACAAAGGGGCGAAGGCACAGAGCTTAGAAACTTAGGCACAGAGGCAGAAGGCACAAAGGCACAAAGAAAAGATAGGGCACACAGAGATAAAGATTAGGCACAAAGGGGCAAAGGCACAGAGAAAAGATAGGGCACACAGGGGATGAAGACGTACAAGGATCTGGAAGTATGGAAAAAATCAATGTCTTTAGTTACCGAAGTATATAGAATATCAAAATTATTTCCGAAGGATGAAGTTTATGGCTTAACTTCTCAGATAAGACGCTGCGCAATTTCCATTCCCAGCAACATGGCGGAAGGCTATGCCCGAAACTCAACGAAAGATTATCTCCATTTCCTGCGCATTGCAATGGGCTCACTTTATGAATTGCAGACACAATTAGAAATTTCAATGAATCTGGGTTATTTGACCAAAGATGAATTCGATAAACTTAATGAATTAAGCCGCGAGATAGAGCGAATGCTTAGCAGTTTAATCAGAAAGTTAAGCAGCGATTAGTGCCCTGCCCCTTTGTGCCTCTGCCCCTCTGTGCCTTTGTGCCTCTGTGCCTCTGTCCCCCTGCCCCTTTGTGCCTCCTTCCTTTGTCCCACTTCCCATTGACATCTCTCGGGGGATGCGATATGGGGTTGCCATGCGGGAAATCCTAAAAACATATCCGATCGGCATCGACATGGATGACCGATGTGTCACCGCTGCACAATACCGTAAGACCCGCCACGGCATCAGCTTACGAGAGCTGGCCTGCCAGCCGCTTACTTCGTCGGCGTCGGAGGATGACGGGGAGCTGGTTGCCGCCCTGAAATCGGTCCGCTCCAGCGGTTCCTTCAAGGGCCGCCGCGTCGTCGTTAATATCCCTTTCCAGGACCTCTCGGTTTTTCCCGTACAGTTCCTGCTCGGCGAGCGGGATGATCCCGAGGAAGCCATCCTGCGGGAGGCCGTAAAATTCCTCCCCTATCCCCTGGAGGAGGCCATTCTCGACTATCCTTCATTCACAAATCAAGCGGGGACCTGCACGGCCACTGTCGTTGCCGTACACCGTCAGGTCATGACCCGCTGGTTGGGCATAATGAAGAGCGCGGGGCTCACGGCCGAGGTGATGGAGTTCAGTTTCTCCTCGCTGCTCCGGCTGCATCGCGGTTTATTCCCTAACGACGGCCGGGCCGAACTCCTCTGCCACATCGGCCGCACTCGCAGCCTGCTTGCCGTGGCAAACGGCGAGGAACTCCTCTGTTTCTCCGAAACGCCCTGGGGCATCGAACCTCTTAGCAACAAGATTCGAACCCAGTTGGAGCTTCCCAATGCAGCGGCCGAGGCCGCCACCCTGCTCAAGGACTACGGCCTGGCCTATAGCGAACGGGCAGCGCTGACAAAGAACACACCGGACGGAAGCAGCCAGGATAGCCTGGATATGTACCGGGTAATCTTCCAGATCATTGCCCCGACTGTAGATGAATTCATGAATGAATGTCACAGAACCATCGGGTACCTGCTGTCGCTCCAAGACCAGGCCGTCTTTGGCAAGATCTACCTCTACGGTCTTTCCGACCGCATCTCTCATCTGGATCGCTACCTGGAAAAACAGACGGGCATCCCGACGGAAAGTGTGGATGCCCTGGAGAATCTGGGCTATGCAAAAGAAAACAGTCCTTCCTGCTTTCCCGAGGGGATTTCCTCCGTACTGGCCCTGGGTTTGGCGATGCGGGAGGTGTCATGGCCTTAAGAGACATCAATCTGATCGCCGCCGACATCCTGGAGCGGCGCTGCCTGCTCCGCCACCTCTTCCTGTGGTGCGGAGGCATCGCTGCCGTCGTTGTTCTTACATTGGCCGTCTACGCATATGAAACGCGCCTCCTTTACGCCGCAAGGCAGAACCTGGGTGGTAATAACTTACAGGCAACATTGGCAGCGGCGGCCACCGAAATGAGCAGGGAACAACAAGCGCTGAACCTTGCCCGCCGTGAACAGGCGCAAATTAGCTCCCATAGCGCGGCCCAACGTTCCTATGCCTTGGTCCTGGCCAAACTGGTCGGAATCATGAACGACCAGACGTGGTTGCAACAGCTCACCCTTGAGGCCGGCAAGGAGCGCACAGTGCGCCTTAAGCTCCTCGGACAGTCCCTTTCCCACGCCTACCTGGGAAATTTCATCCAGACGCTGTCCGCTGATCCCCTGTTCCGGGGGGTAGTCCTGAAATATTCCCAGGAAGCAGAGGCACAGACATCGGGAGCTAATCCGGTACAGTTTCATATCGAATGCGATATTGTGGGAGGATAGGCCCTTGGATAGCAACAGGCTCAAATATCTGGACCGTACCTGCCTGATCATCCTGGTGGCCCTCGCCCTGGGCGGCATCCTCTGGACAGCGGGTACTTTCATCCGCCAGGAGCGCCGCCTGGAGCAGGAAAAAAAACAACAGTCCCTGGACCTCGCGAAACTGGCCCAGACGGAGAGGGATCGAAAAGCGCTGCAGCTTGCCCTCACCCAGGTGCAGCAGGAACTGGCAAGCCTGAACAGGAGGATTCCGCCAGAGGCGGACATGGGCGCCCTTTTGCAGCAGTTGAACCTCCGGATGAAGGAACGACGGATCACCATGGCCACTATTCAACCCCAGGCGGCCGTTACCGAGGGACTCATGTCCAAGCTCCCTATCCGACTGGTGTTTCAGGGGACCTTCGCCCAGGTTTATCATTTTTTAAGAGACCTGGAGACAATGGACCGGCTCCTGATCCCGGAAAAAATGGCCATTACCGGCCTGGAGCCACCCAGAGAATGCCAGGTCGATCTGACCGTCATGGTGTTTGAACGCAAAACGGCGAAAGGGGGCGGAGGATAGCCATGGCTCCGTCAAGTCCGGAACGTATCAAGATCATTGCCGTAATCGTCCTTGCCGTAATCTTCGTCATCGTGGGATATTTCCGCTTTTTCCACGGTAAAGTGGCGCCGACCACTGCGGCGCCGCCCCCTCCCGTCGCACCGGCCGCAAGTACTATTCCGGCCCCTCCCGTTGCCCCGGCGGCAAACGCGGTGCCGGCGGTGGATTCCAAAAACCTTCCGGCAGCGCTTCCGGCTCCCCAAAAGGCTTTGGCGCCGCCGTTAAGACTGCGCAACATCTTTGCCCCGGCCCAGCGCCCGCCTGCCGGCAATAGCCCTGCGACGGGGGCATCAACAGCAACAGAGGTGATGGCGCCGCCAAAACCCTTGCCGCCCCTCAAACTTACGGGCACGATTATCGGCGACAAGGAACCCCTTGCCATCATAAACGGCCGTTTCCTGCGCACGGGAGACCGGGTCGAAGGCTTGCAGGTTCTTTCCATTAGCCGGACACAGGTGTCGTTGGCGGGCGAGGGTCGGACGGTCCGGCTGGAAGTACTGGCTGACCAGGAGAGCAGGAAGACGTCGCAGGCTCTCCCCCTGTTTGAAAAGACTCTTCCCCCTTTGAAAAAGGGGGAAAAAGGGGGATTTAAAAACTGGTGAATTCGTAAAAAAGGCGAATTCATCACGTTTTAGGTGTTATGTGTTAAGTGTTACGCTTTTGGAATATTGTGTCTATTTAGATACTTAAAACATAAAACTTAAAACGTAACACGTCTCGTAAAATGCCTTTTTCGACTTTTTACGAAACCGTCAAAATTAATATTTATGAAACCGGTTCAGGGAGATAGAGACATATGATTGGGTCTTCAAGAAGGCACCACCCGGCACGCTTCCGCCTTAACGTCACCCTTTTTCTGTGGCTCCTGTTTTGGGCTCTTGCCGGACAGTGGGAGCACGCCCCGGCTCAGGATACGGCACCCGGACCGCCCATGGTGCAGCCAGGCGGGGCACGCACCGCCGATACCCCTCCCCCGCTGGCAACGAGCAAGGAGAGAAAGACGCGCCCAAGGCGCAGTTACAACTTTCAGGATCAGGACATCCGCCAGGCCTTGTCTGCCCTGGCCCAGGACCAGGACATCAATATGATCATGTCTCCCGAGGTGACGGGCAAGATTACCGTTTACCTCTACCAGTTAACTATAGAGGAAGCGATCCGGGCCATCACCATGGCCGGCGGCTTCAGCTATCGGAAGCAGGATGACACCTTCTATGTTTACAAGCCGAAGGAGATCCGCGATCCCCAATCGGAGACAGGTATCATCAAGACACCGCCTGCCCGCTCCCTGAATGGGCAGACCATGGTCATTTACAATTTCCAAGACTACGATATCCGTCAGGTTTTGTCTACCATGGCTAAGGAGCAAAATATCAACGTGATTATTGCGCCCGAGGTCATCGGCAAGATTACCGTGCATCTCAACAATCTCACCCTGGATGAAGCGCTCCGGGCCATCGTGATGGCCGGCGGTTGCACCCTGCAAAAACAGGATGAGCTGTACTATGTCTACAAGCCGAAGATAGCCCCCGACCCGCAGTCAGAACGGCTGGAAGTGCGGGTATTCCAGTTGAAATTCTCGGCCATCGACAAGGTGCAGGAAATCCTCACCGCTATCCCGGGGATTCGGACGGTCCGCATCCATGAGTTGTCCAAGACGATCATCATGGAGGATACGCCGGAGAACATTGCGAAGGTTGAGACGATCATTCGGGGTTGGGATGTGGCGCCGCGCCAGGTGCTGATCGAGGCCCGCATCATGCAGGTCAACCTGACAGACGACATGTCGATGGGGGTGGACTGGCAAAAAGTTTTTAGCGATTTTACCTTTGGCACAACAGGTTTTGTATCCGGAGGACCCGGCCTAACGGCCAACCTGCTGACCGCAGCAGGCACGCGCGACCAGTTCACGGCCGCCCTGGAGGCATTGCAGACAAAGACACAGGTCAACACCTTATCCACTCCCAAGATTCTGGCGCTGCACGGAAAGCCGTCACGGGTACAGGTGGGCGGCCGTCAGGGCTACAAAACCAATACCTTTACGCCCACAGGAACAACGGAAAACATCTCTTTCCTGGATACCGGCACCATCCTGGACATCACACCCTATATAGATGATAAGGGTAACGTCCTCCTCGACGTGAAACCCCAGATCAATTCCGTCACCTTCGACACCGCAGGAACTCCGAACCAGCAAACCACCACTGTGAGCACCTCGCTGCTGGCGAAAAACGGCCAAACCATATTCATCGGCGGTCTCATCGAGGATACCAAGACAGGGACGCGCAACATGGTCCCTTGTCTCGGGAGCATCCCCGGGCTGGGACTCCTCTTCGGCCAGTTGCGCGAGGGCATCGGGAAAAGAGAACTGATCGTCCTGATCACCCCCCAGATAATCAATTTGGAAGCCAGGACTGCCGAGGCGCTGGAAAGGACAAACAAGCTGGAGGAAGTCCTGAAAAAACAGCCCATACCGCTGCCCCAAAGACTGCTGGAGGACTACCCTTGAGTGGCTAATGAAAAATAATTAGGGCGACCCCGTTTTCATATTTGCGAGAGGAGAGACGAACATGTTCAAAAAACTAAAGCGCTTTCCCTGGATATCAATACCGGTTCTCATCCTTTTATTTCTTGCTTTGCTGTCGGGATGCGGCGGGGACGGCCCCATCAATGACACACCAACGCCAGGAACCGGTGGGACCAGCACACCCACCGGATCGATAATCCTATCCCTGGCAAAACTTTCCGATAACAGTCCCACAACATCCGTCTCCGTGGACAGTCCTGCCAAGCTGACAGCCACGGCGTCAGACAGTGCGGGACACCGCATTGTATTAAAAATAATATCATTTTCAACAACCTCCGATCTATTATTCGAACCTGCTTCAGTTACTGCCCTCACTGATGCCAATGGAACCGCATCAATAACCGTTAAAGCGGGTAAGACGACGGGCGCCACCACAATAAAAGCTGAAATAACCGACAACTCTGGAAATCCTATTTCAGGAACTATCAGCCTGGCCGTTACCGGCACCGGAACGGTCACAGAACCGATAATCTTATCCCTGACAAATCTCTCCGATAATAGCGCGGCGACATCCGTTTCAGTTGGCAGTCCTGCCAAGCTGACAGTCACGGCGAAAGACAGTTCCGGACAACCTATTGCGTTTCAAGTAATGTCCTTTTCCACGACCTCCGATCTATCCTTTGATCCTGCTTCGGGCACCGCACTCACTGATGCCAATGGAATAGCCTCCATCACTGTTAAAGCGGGTAACACGACAGGCGCTACAACCATAAGGGCTGAGATAACCGATAAATCTGGGAACCCTGTTTCGGGAACTATCAGCCTGGCCATGGCGCCACCGAATCTCAGTTTAAGCGTTTTGACTATAAATCCCGCTGTACTTTCGGCTGGTGGAAGTGCGGGAATCAGCGTAACCGTGAATGACGGTGCCGGGAATCCTATTACAACCTCCGTGCCTGTATCCTTCACCACTACTGGTGTTCAGGCAGGCAAGGCCACCATTACCCAGCAAGTTAATACCGTCAATGGCGTCGCCTCGGCTACCTACCGGGATATTAATTTTGGCGCCGTCGACACAATCACAGCGACGCTCTCGATCGGTGGAATCACGTTTGTAAAAACAGGAACGATTACGGTCAACCCGGCACCGGAAGGATCGATAGTCTCATTCCTAACAAAACCATCTGATAACAGCACAACAACATCCGTGTCCGTAGACAGTCCTGCCAAGCTGACCGTCACGGCGAAAGACAGCTCCGGACAGCCTATCGCGTCTCGACTAATATCCTTTTCCACAACCTCCGATCTATCCTTCGACCCTGCTTCGGGTCTCGCATTCACCGATGCCAATGGAACAGCCTCCATCACCGTTAAAGCAGGTAACACGGCAGGCGACAGAATAATAAGAGCAGAAATAACTGATTCTTTTGGAACTACTGTTTCGGGAACTATCAACCTTACCGTAATCCCCCCGAATGTTAGTTTGAGTGCTTTGACAATTAATCCCATCGTGCTCTCCACTGGTGGTACTGCGGGAATCAGTGTAACCGTAAATGATGGGTCCGGTAGCCCCGTTGCGATTCCTTTGCCTGTCTTCTTTACGTCCGAAGGCGTTCAGGCAGGCAAGGCAACAATTACATCGCCAGTCTATACTGTTAACGGTGTTGCCTCGGCTACGTACCGGGATATCAATTACGGCACTGTGGATACTATCACCGCATCGCTTTCTGTTGGTGGAACTATATCAAACAGAACCGGAACGATCTCAGTCATCCCAGCAGCGGCTGGAACGATTTCCTTTATCTCCGCGACACCTGACAGTATAGCTCTCAAGGGTACCGGGGGGGCAGGAAGAAGTGAGACATCCGTCGTCGTTTTTAAAGTGCTGGATACAAACGGCAATCCCATGAAAAAGAAGGTAAATTTTTCGTTAGATACGGCCGTTGGCGGGCTCACCTTGACAGCCAACAGCGCCGATTCCGATCCTGTTTCAGGATTGGTGCAAACCATTGTAAATGCCGGCACGGCAAATACACCGGTCCGAGTTTCTGCTACGATCGACGGCACAACGATCACCACTACCTCCGATAATCTGGTCGTTTCCACAGGTATCCCCGATCAGGACTCCTTTTCCCTGGCGGCATCGATTCTTAATATAGAAGGCTGGGGTTATGATGGAATCACTTCTGATATTACAGTGCGATTGGCCGATCATTTTCACAACCCCGTACCCAATGGAACTGCCGTTAAGTTCCGGACCTCCGGGGGATCAATTCAACCCTCATGCACGACAACGTCAGGCGCCTGCACGGTTCAATTTACCAGCCAAGCGCCACGACCTCCAAATGGGAGAGCCGTCATATTTGCCGATGTTCTCGGCGAGGAAAGCTTCATTGATTTGAACGGCAATGGGCAATATGATATAGGCGATACCTTCACCGATCTGCCCGAAGCTTACCTTGATGCCAATGAAAATGGCGCAAGGGACGGCAATGAAGAGTTTATTGACACGAATTCAGATGGTTCCTATAGTCTCGGCGATGGAAGATTTAATGGTATTTTAAGAGATCCCTCCATAATCGCGCCAAAGACAATACATATAAGCAAGTCCTTGACGATCGTGCTCTCCGGAAGTGACGCCACCATTACGATCAATAATGGAAATCCGATCAGCCTTGCTCATTGTACCGACGGAGTCGCATTTAATAATGCTCAAATAAAATTTGATGTTATTATAACCGATGTCAATGGCAATGTGCTGCCAGAGGGTACAACTATTTCGTTTACAACGACGAATGGCACAATCCTCACCACCCCTACGAGCTATAAGGTGCCCAATACATCAGCAAAAATACCGCCGACCTATCCAATAATAATGCAAAGTGATGCGACCCAGTCTGCACCTCCAACCCTGACTTGTTCCAATGCCCAGGCTAATGGAATATTCACCGTTACGGTTACAACGCCAAAGGGATTATCAACCTATGGAACTATTGCCATTACAGACTGAAGAAAGGCTTACAAGATCCACCTTCACGCGTTCGTAAAAAGTCGAAAGACTGTCACTCAGCGCGGAGGCGAGAGTCCAGAACGCGCCGTAATAACGGGATTCTCGCTCGCACGGGAATGATAAAAAAGAGAAAAATTACACTGTTTGTGGGTTCGTCACCTTGATGAATTCGCAAAAAATCGTGAAGACCGTCAACCTTAGATAGCTTACATTTAAAAGCAGGCTCATAAACATGTTGACATAAGGCAGACAATGTCGTAGTAATTATTGATGAAGGTTTTCCGATGGGATAATGGAAAAAATGAGCGCTTGAAGAGTGAGCGGGGTGTTTGCTTTGAGCAAGTTGTAATTCTCATGGAAAGGGAAGACGTGCTTGACACAATTGAACACCCCAATCAACAGAGATATCCTGGTCAGAAAATTGCTGTGGTTAGGATCGATGATTACGCGTATCTTGTTCCTTATCTGCAAGAAAGTGATGAGATATTCCTCAAAACGGTCATTCCCAGCAGAAAAGCTACCGACAAATATATAAGGTCGCAACAATGAAAGAAACAGTATTGGATGCTGAAGAAAAAGATATTTTGGAGTCTTACGAGCGTGGAGAATGGCAGCCCGTAAAGAATCCAAAGGCAGAAATTAAAAAACTGCGCGAATATGCAAGGAACACCCTACAAAAAGACAAGAGAATAAATATTAGAATGTCATCAAAAGATTTAGACCAAGTACAAGTCATCGCCGCACAAGAGGGAATTCCATATCAAACTCTCATATCCAGCATTATACACAAATACGTATCCGGCTATTTAACCGAAAAGAAAAGGGATAGCCAATAAAATGTAAATATTGAGACGGGTGTGTTTGCCGCGGCCGCCTTTTGCCGTTACGGCCCTCTTAAGCCACCCATTCCCGGTGGACATGGAACATTCTTTTTATGTTGATGTCCGGGACTTTTAGGTACAGGTCTTCCTGGAGGCATCGTCCGCAGGAATAGACAGGAGAAGACAGTAGTTCGATAGTATTGGCAAGATTGATCTGCCGCAATAGCGGCTTACAATTTAAACAAAGGAAAATAAAAATGACGGAAATTACGAATGAATCAGATCTGGAAACCTTAACGCTTCTCGGCAATGAAGCGCAACCGACAAGAAAACTCGAGGTTTTCCCCAACCATAACCCGGAACGCGACTATCGGGTGACGCTGCAAACGGATGAATTTACCTGTATCTGTCCCAAGACAGGACAACCTGATTTCGCTAAAATCACCATCACTTATATACCCGACCAGTCCATCCTGGAATCCAAATCCCTGAAACTGTACCTCTGTTCTTACCGCGAGGAAGGTGCTTTTCACGAACATGTGACCAACACCATCTTAAACGACCTGGTGCAGGCCCTGGAGCCGCGGTGGTGCAAGATTACGGCGGCTTTTGCCGTGCGGGGGGGGATTGACATCACCGTGGACGCGGAATACAAAAAACCCGTCCCCGCCCCTGCGGTCCGCGCAGTTTCTCCCGAAGATCATCCTCGTCCCCTACGTTGGGAAGGAGGGGGCGAAAGAAGCAGACCGGAACGGGAGACAAGCCGGCCTACGGTAGAGAAACGCTGGACCGAGCGGGACTCAAGCCGACCACCCGTAGAAAAGCGCTGGGCGGAACGGGATTCAAGCCGGCCTCCGGTAGAGAAGCGCTGGGCCGAGCGGGATGCAAGCCGGCCACCCGTAGAGAAGCGCTGGGCGGACCGGGATTCAAGCCGGCCTCCGGTAGAGAAGCGCTGGGCCGAGCGGGATGCAAGCCGGCCACAGGAGGAAAAACGCTGGCCGGCAAAGAGGGAGTACCGGTCTGACCGGGGAGATAGCCGTCCGCCTGTAAAGAGGGAATACCGGGACAACAGGGAAAAGAGTTGGTCCCCGGCCCCGGGAGGAGAACGTACCCCAACATTTCCCAAGCGCTCGGAGCGCAAGACCACGAAATCTCTGGGAGTAACGAGGACGTGGAGAAAAAGAATCTAAGGCTGTTAAAAGCCCGTCATTGCGAGGAGCACAGCGACGAAGCAATCTCCTGATATCAACCAGTTACGATCGTGAGATTGCTTCGCTACCCGCCACGCTTTGCTCGCGGCTCCGGCTTTGCAATGACAGCCAAGGTGAATGCCCTCAGGAAAGCAAACCCTGCGGCTCGATGATCACCTTCATGGAGGCGCCGCTTTCCGCTACCAGAGCGAAGCCACGGCCCGTCTCTTCCAGAGGCAAACGGTGGGTGATCATCTCGCGCACCGCCACCCGGCGGCTCCGGATCAGCTCGATGGCCACCAGCGCATCCCGGGGAGCGTTGCCATAGGAGGGCATCAATTTGATTTCATTCCTCCAGAACTCGTTCAGGGGAACAGGGAGGGAAACCCCTGGTTCCGTCGTGGCAAAACAGAGGATCGTCCCGCCGCGTTCCACGGAATTCAGGGCCTGCTTAAAAGCGGCAGGCGCCCCGGTACAGACCACCACCAAATCGGCCAGCCGGCCTCCGGTCGCAGCCCTCAGGCGCGCGGGGATATCCTCCCCGGCATGCAGCGCCAGATCGGCGCCCAATTGTGCCGCCATGTTCAGGCGGTAGTCGCTTAAGTCCGTGACAATGATCCGGCCGGCCCCGGAGGCACGGGCCAGCAGCAGATGCAGGAGGCCGGAGATACCGCTTCCCAGGATCAGCACCGTCTGCGCCGGTTGCAGCGCCGCCAGCCGCTGACCGCGCACGACACAGGCCAGCGGCTCGATGAAGGCCCCCTCCTCGTAAGACACGCCGTCCGGCAGAAGGAACACGCCCCGGTCCACATTGATGCCGGGCACCCGGATGTATTCAGAAAAACCGCCCGGATCATAGTTGGTCGTGTGCAGGGTTTCGCAGGCCGTATGATGATCGTTCAGGCAGTGATAACAGGTATTGCAGGGAACATGGTGGGAAACAAAGACGGGATCGCCTTTTTTATAGCGCTCCACGCCGGCGCCAGTCTCTTCCACGATACCCGTTATTTCATGTCCCAGCACCAGCGGCGCCTTCAACAGACGATACCACTCCAGGACATCGCTGCCACAGATGCCGCTGGCCAAGACCTTGACCAATATTTCACCCGGGCCGATGCGGGGCACCGGTCTTTCCTCCAGGCGAACATCCCGGTTATTGTAGTATACCGCCACACGCATTGTTCAATTCTCCGGAATGGATATTGGAGTCCATCAATCCTGACGTATTGAGGCCTTTGCACAACTCCCTATTTGTCATTGCGAGGAAGCCGAAGGCTGAGGAAGCAATCTCACAACATAACTATATCAATGAGATTGCCACGGCGCACACGCGCCTCGCAATGACGGCAAGCAAGTTGTGCGAAGGTATCGTGTTCGTAAAAAATTCCTTTTAGCTGTCATTGCGACTCAGAGCAAGGCGAAGAGGAAGCAATCTCACGATCGTATCCCCTTGATATCACGAGATTGCTTCGTCACTGCGTTCCTCGCAATGACAGACTTTCTGACTTTTTTACGAATACGTCAACCCTTAAGGCTTAAAAAAAGCTGATAGGCGTCAGCCACTGAATAATTTTCGTGGATAATGGCCCTTAAGGCCCTGATCATGGCGACGGGATGGGGATTTTGCCAGACATTCCTTCCCAGGTTGAGGCCAATGGCCCCCTTGTGCATGCCGTCGTAGACAAACTCCAGCACTTCCAGCTCCGTTTCACATTTCGGCCCTCCGGCAATCACGACGGGCACGGGGCAGCCCTGCACCACTTTTTCAAAATTTTCGCACCAGTAGGTCTTGACGACCCGGGCGCCCAGTTCAGCGGCAATGCGGCAACTTAGGGCCAGATAACGGGCATCCCTCTTTTCCAGTTCCTTGCCCACGGCCGTAACCGCCATGACCGGAATGCCATAGTTTTCGCACTGATCAACCAGCCCGGCCAGATTGGTGAGTGATTCCCGCTCGTATTTGCTGCCCACAAAGACCGACATACCCACCGCCGCGGCGTTGAGGCGCAGGATCTCTTCCATGGAGGTCACGATACGCTCATCGGCCAGGTCGTGACCGATAACGCTGGTGCCGCCGGAAACCCGCAGGATGATGGGCTTGCTCCCCACGGGGTCAACGCAGGAACGCAGGACGCCCCGGGTGACAAACAAGGCGTCGCAGTATGGCAAGAGCGGTTTTATCGTTTCACCCGGTTTTTCCAGGCAGGATGTGGGCCCCTGAAAGTAGCCGTGATCGATGGGTAAAAAAAAGCAGTGCCCATCCGGCTGGATGAGCTGTGATAAGCGGTTTTTCATTCCCCAGTCCATATTGCTAACCTCCTTGTCGTCTAAATACCGTATTTAGCTGTCAACTGCAACCTTTTAGAGCGCAGTGCCTTTGTGCCTCTGTGCCTTTGTGCCTTTGCCCCTTTGTGCCTTTGCTTCTCTGTGCCTTTGTGCCTCTGCCTCTCTGTGCCTCAGCGGTTACCCCAACACCTTAATTGACAGGGAGGCTCATTTTCTATATACCTTGGCCTAGTGGGAAAGGAGTACATTGCTTGTCGAAGGCCGGTCTTGGAAAAGAATATGAATAGTCTTCCCTTTACTCTTTTATTTTCATCTCTTGCCGATATCAGCGGTTATACTTTTGAGGTATGGGACAGGAACGGCCTTGTTTATTCAACCCGGAGGGAACGCCAGCGACCCGCTCAAGACGATGAGATCGGGATCTTTTCTTCCCTGATCATGAGCGGGCAGTCATTCCAGGCAATTACAGACCGTAATGGTCATCTCCTGAGCGGTGTCCCCCTGCAAGTCGCCGATGAGATCCTCGGAGCACTGGTAGCCCATGATGAGGCTCTCTCCGCCGCGATAAACCCGGCTAAGCTGGAGACGCTCCTCGCATCACTGGCCAGCATCGCGGAAGAAAAATGGACTTCCCAAAGGGAGTTGGAAAAGATGGTTGAGGAAATGACCCAGCACCTGAGCGACCTTTCCCTCTACTCCCGGATTTCCGACCAAGTCAAAACTCTGACCTTTTCCAGCGATATGTTGCGGTCACTTATTGAGGAACTGCTGGAAGCCATGGGCCTGGACATAGCCTTTTCGTCCTTTCCGGAACACCTGGATTACGCCTTTCTGGCCCTCAGTGAACAGCCGGAAGTAAAAATAATCGATCCGCACGACTTTGTCGAAACACTGGTTTCCCTGATCCCCGCCGATGCTTCCTCTTTAAAGGAAGATTATTTTATTATCAACGATTCCTGTTTGCATGCCGATTTCCGGCCGGTGCATCCTCAACCCTTTCGCTTTCTGGCTGTGGCCATCAAGGACGAGCAAAGATTCTTCGGGTGGCTCGGTGTGGTCTCCTTCAACATGATGGAGATATTCCGACAGGGTGAACTGAAACTCCTGAAATCCCTGGCACGGTCGACGGCGGTGGCCCTGGAAAACGCCCGACTCTACCAGGAGTCGCTCCTCATGGCCCAGAAAGAGCGCTCTATTCGCAATATCTTCCAGAAATACGTGCCGGCGGAAGTGGCCAACGAGATCCTCGACCGGGGCGAACGTGAACTGATCCAATTGGGAGAAAAGCGCCGGGTTACATTGCTAAACGTGGATATCCGCGGTTATTCCCGGATGTCGAAGACCTGCAAGGCCGAGGAAATCGTCACCATCCTTAACCATTTTTTCATGGTCATGGGAAACGCGATCATCGACCACGGAGGGTTGCTCGATAAATATCTGGGGGACGGCATCCTGGCCATTTTCGGCGCCCCTGTCCCGACGAAGAATCCCGCCTTGGACGCCACGCTTGCAGCCCTCGCTATGCTGGAGCAGCTAAAGACGGTAGATGAATTCACCAAAAAGAGATTTGCCATGTCCATGAACATCGGTATCAGCATCCATACGGGTGAGGTGATCCTGGGCAACATCGGTTTCGAGCGGAAAATGGAGTACACCGTCATCGGCGATGTCGTGAATGACACCTTCCGCTTGCAGGAGCTTACGCGGGAAAAACCCAATTCCATACTGATCAGCAAAAATACTCAGGAGGAGGTGAAATCGTTCGTCATTACTCGCAAACTCGGTTTCCGGGCCTTAGGAACGCATGAAAGCGAGATGGAGGTGTATGAGGTTTGCGGCCTGTCCTGAATGTCTGTACCGATTCTTGTTGACAGGGAGAGGGGTTTTTCGTATAAACAGCCGCAACATCGTCGAGTCTTGACAAACATTAAATAATAGAAGGCAAGGCATGGCATTTAGTATTTCCCTGAAAGGCGCTAAATCGCGAAACATCTTCCTTCCCTTCTTTGCCTTGTCCTCCCTGTTTCCCATCCTGATCGGCATCTTCCTCTTCGACGAATGTATCCTCCCCCTTATCGGGGCAAGGGATTTCGCTATGCTGAGTGATGCCTTCTATATCGGCCTTTCCGTCATGATTCTCTTCCCCTTGCTGAGTTTCTTTCTCATGTACCAATGGCTGCACTCGCTCGAGGACGTCACTTCGGAAATCCTGTCCAAATCTTCAGCCGTGGCCGCGCGACAGGAAGAATTCAAGACCCTGAAGATCGAGAACAGTAATAAATTCGGCAAACAAGACGATGCCGCCGGTACTTGTGAAGAAAACGAAATCCAGAGCCTTATCCGTTCTTTCAATACCATCTTTCAGACGGCTGCTGATCAGTTGGCGGAGCGAAACAATCTCCGGGAACTCCTGGCCCGCCTGATCGGCATTTCCTCGAGCCTGACGGCGGAACTAGATTTCGACCGCCTCTTCCCCCTCATCATCGGCCATGTAACCGAGGCGATGGCAGCGGAACGGACGAGCCTCTATGTGGTGGACCGGGACAAAGGCGAGATATGGACGCGCGTCTCTGAAGGGATCAAGCAGATCCGTCTCCCCATGGGGCAAGGCATAAGCGGCCGCGTCGCCGCAACGGGAGAGCTGCTCAATATCGTGGATGCCTGGGAACTGCCTTATTTCGACCGCTCCTTCGATCTGATAAACAACTTCCGGACAAAATCGGTCTTGTGTTTGCCGATCAAGGACCGCCAAGGTGAAACCATCGGCGTCATTCAGGTTATCAATAAAAAAAATAAAGGAAGTTTCAATGGGGAGGATGAAGTTTTTCTGAAAGGCTTGACCTCTCAGGTCGCGATTGCCCTGGAAAATTCACTGCTCGTCGATGAGATATTACTTTCCTTCACCAGTTCGATGAGCACTCTTTCCGCCATGGTTGATGCCAGACATCACTTCACCGCCGGCCATTCCGAGCGGGTCAAAGACTATGCCCTGATCATTGCGGAAGAAATGCGCCTGCCGAAAGAAGAGAAGGAGAGCCTGAGATACGCGGCACTCCTCCATGACATTGGCAAAATCGGTATCCGGGACGATATTCTGATGAAGAATGGCGCCTACACGCCGGAAGATTGGGTAGAAATGAAAACCCACCCCGCGAAAACCAAGGCTATTTTAGATAATTTCCATTTTCCCCGCCCCCTCCGGCAGGTCCCGGAAATCGCCTGGCGACACCACGAAAGGGTTGATGGGACGGGTTATCCCGATGGCCTGAAACACAATGAGGTGCCTCTCGGTGCCAAGATTATTGCCGTGGCGGATGTGTTTGACGCCCTAACCTCCCTCCGGGATTACCCAAAATATGCCAACGGTCAAACCTTCGAGTCCCAACCCATGCCGATGGCACAGGTGGTGGACCACATGAAGGAACGGGCCGGCAGTGAGTTTGACCATGAGGTGGTAGAAGCCCTCATCCAGTCCCTCCCCTATTCCTTACTCCGTTATCGTGGAGAACACTTCCCACCTGTTTACGTCGACGCTATCATCCGGGCCCTCAAACCGGAACTTTTACCCTGACCCCGAGAAACGATTTTTCCCACAGGGCCAGGAATGCTCCAGTCATCCCACCCACAATATGGGCAAGCGGTGCAGGAACAAAGGGGATGGCGTCAGAAACGGCCAGAGCCGGCCGCCCCGTTGCTGCCTCATAAATGACGGTCCCGAGGCACAGCACGAGGAGCGTCCAAGACAAGCTTCGCCATCTGCCTCTTACCCACAATCCGAGACAGGCTACGTAAACCATCACTGCATTGACAAGGCCGGACATGCCGCCATAGACTGCCATATTGGGCTGTCCCAGGAGGATGGCGACCCCGATAAAGCAGGCCGCCAGGAAAGTGAGCAGCACCAAATGCTCGCAGCGGCGCTGCCAGGCGATCCAGACCGCAAGAGAAAAGCCAAGCATATTGAGAATTAAATGGCTTAAAGAAAAATGGACAAGATGCCCCGTCAGCAGACGCCAAAGCTCGCCTCCCAGGACCGCCTGACGGTTATAGACCAGAAGATCCATGAGGCTGCTCCGGGCATAGACAACCAGGCAAAGTCCCATTATCGTCAGGGGAAAGAGAAACCTGCCCCCTTTTAATCCCTGCCCCGGCTGGACTTCCATAAAAGAACGCCTCCCATGACAGCCAATAGAACCAGGGAAAGGGGATGCAAGCTGCCTCCCCCTCGGTAGCCGCTGGAATATTCTACCTTGTATTCCTTAGGCTGCTCCTTGACCTTTTCCTTGAATTGTTCGAGCTGCTCCTTCAGATTTTCCACCAGCACAACGGCCGCTTTCTGGAAACCGTCCTGTGAATCCTTCCGCAACTGTTCGCTCAGGTTCACCGGCGTCGCCGCACCCTTGACCTGGCTCGTACCCGGGGCCCGGAACAGAAGCTTGCGGTCGGGAATGTGGTACACGGCGGCATCGAGCATGGTGCTGGTGTCGTTCTTTTCCCCCTTCACAATGTAGGCGCCAATCAGCGTCCAGTAGCTTAAGGAAAGGAGTCCTTCATCGGTATGCTGGATTTGATCGTAAGAAATAAGCGCGATGACGTCAATCCCGTACATAGTTCGGATTTGATCCAGATTGGCAAAACCCCCCTTGGGCATTAGGTAGGGCGAAGGGATGATTTCCAGGGATTTAACAAAGGGATATTGCTTGAATTCAGCGCTGATCTGCTTCATCAGGTCCATCTTGTCTTTTTCGCCGAGCCTCTGCACCTGGGGAGACCGGGGAGTGCCATCTGGGGACGGCGGCACAAAGGCGATGCCCACCCGGAGCGGCAAGGTTAGTCGCAACGTGCCAGGCGCGGCTGTGGTCTCCACGATTTGTTTGTTCTCGGGATAAAGATACTGCACCACACTGGTCGCCTGGTGGGCGCTTCGTGTTATCCCGCAGCTTACCATGAACAGGGAGGATAAAATCACCAACAGCGCAACCAAAACCCTCTTTTTATATTCCATACACACCTCTCCTTTTTAAGTATTACTTTTCACTTCCTTGCGGAGGTGTTTACTTATATTTTTTCTAAGTTTTTTTGTCAATGTAAACACTGAGCCCGGTGAAGTCCAAAAAAAGAGTCTCCACACACAAACTTGTTGACTTAATCTTAACATAATATTATTGTGTATAACAAAACACACTATGAAGGTGCATGATGAGTACCATCCGCATTAATGTATGTCTTTCCCGGGATATCTATGAAAAGCTCGCAGAAGAAGTCGAGTCCAGAGGGAGAAGCCGCTTTATCAGCGAGGCCATTACCCAGGCTCTCAAAGAGAAGCGCAATCGGAAGCTCGCGGCGGAGTATCAGGAAGCCGCCCAGGAAATAAAAATGATCAATGCCGATCTGGAAGGGACCGTTGACGATGGCATCGATTAAACAGGGCGACATCTATTGGGTAAACTTCGATCCCACTGTCGGCGCCGAAGCGAAGAAAGTCCGCCCTGCTGTGGTGGTTTCCAATGACATCAACAATGAATATTCTCCCATTATCTCTATCGCTCCTATTACCTCAAGCGTGGCCCGCATCTACTCGTTTGAAGTCGAAATTCCTGAGGGCACCGCGCATCTGACAAACCGGTCAAAAATTATGGTCAACCAAACCAGGGCGGTTGATAAGGCCCGACTGCTCAAATTCATCGGCCGTCTACCCGCCCCCCTGACGGCGGAGGTCAAAGAAGCCCTGAAGCTCCACTACGACATCTGATGCTGCTTCGCATCGGCCAAAGTTACCGCCCCATCACTATCCATATCACCCCGCAAGCTGATGGCATTGGTCTGTGTCTGCACCGCCTTCATGTTCCCTGCCAGATCTCTGGCGAAGTACTTCAGGGTTGTTGTCTCAGCAATTCGGAAGGGGATGCTGAACTCCCTGAAAGAACTGCCTTAATAGACATTACCCGACAGCGGCCATCTTTCCTGTTTACAAAAAATTCTTTTTCAAGTAGTAATTTCAATATGATATTAGTTATAGCCGACCCGTAAATGGCTCTCTAAGCCATATTCCGCAGGAGACAGGCGATGACAAAACTATTGCGGTATTATTTCATATTAGTTAGCTTTTTAATATCTGCCGGCATGGCCCAGGGCGAGGAAAGATGTGTCAATGCCCAGGGCGAGGCCATCGTTGTAAAAAACGACATACCTTCCGCCAAGATGGAGGCCATTGCTCGGGCAAAATGGGCCGCGATCGAACTGGTCGTCGGCACAGCCGTGAAAGCCCAAAGTTTTGTGCAGGATTTTGTACTTGTTGAAGATGTCATGAAGACTCAAGTGACCGGCGTTGTGAAGAGTTACGATATTTTACAGCAGGATCAGAAGAAAGATACTTTTTTCATCACCCTTAAAGCTTGTGTCGAACCTGCCCAGGCGGAACAGGCGGTTTTAAACTTAGGGCTGAATAAATCAGTCGCCCTCTTCATTCCCTCCCGGAAGGCTCGCGCCGGTAAAAGCAACGATGGATATGAAGAGACCAACATCCTTTCGGAAACCTTGATCAACAAAATTATCGGACAAGGCTATCGGGTAGAGGATGTGGCCCCCACCCACGCTGTAGACGCTGTTGAGATAGAAAAGGCGATAAAAAGCGGCAGTATACCGGCAGTGCGCAGCATGATGTATAAATTTCTCTCCAATATCATCATAATCGGCAATATTGATTATACAGTCTCGACAAAAAAGGGTGAGGACATCGGGTATGGCATGGCGATGCCTTTCAACAATGTCACCGTACGGCTTACTTACCGGATCATCGCAAAAAATAATTCAACCGGTAAGATGGATATCCTGGCCGCAGACTTGGAGCAAGCCAGAGGTATGGCCGGCACTGTCGAAGACGCTGCTGCCAAAGGCCTTACCAGCCTGGCCCAGAGCGTAACACCAAAGATCCTCGATAAGCTGGCCCAGTACACGCAAAGCAATATCAAAAACATCAGGGTCAAGGTGATCGGCATCAAGGACAGTGACAAGACAATTGAAATAAAGGGCCTATTGCAGAACATAGTTTGGGTCACGGGCGTGGATGAAACAGGCCTGGATGAATTTGTTGTCAAGTATCCGGAAAATTCACTTTATCTGGCCAACAGCATCAAACAAAAGGGAAATTTCATCATCAGCGATTTTTCGCCTTACTCCCTTACCATACATTATCAAAGTGATCCTCCCTCATCAGTACATTGACCATGCAAGTCCGTCCAAAGTAACTTTAGCAGCGCTGGCGAAAGAATAGAAACAATGGCAAACCTGTTATAAAATGGACTTGATTTTTATCCCTATGTGATTACAATGGAATTACTTTTCCAAGGAGGGATGACTTTTGAAGGCGCATTTGATTCGCATCGGCAATTCACGGGGTATTTGTCTCTCCAGCTCTGTTATAGCACAGGCAGCCTTGACGGATGAAGTGGAGATGGAAGTCCAAGGCGGTAAAATTATTATCTGGCCGGCAACACCCAGCCGCGCGGGGTGGAGCGATGCCGCCGAGCGTATGCGCGATTCTGAAGACAACCATCTGCTTGATCCTGTTACGCCAACTCACTTCGATGAAAAAGAGTGGGAATGGTAATGGCAGAACTTGTCCGACGCGGGGATATTTTTCTGGTCAGTCTGGATCCAACCCTTGGCGAGGAAATACAGAAAAGCCGTCCCTGCGTAATTGTCTCGCCAAATGAACTCAACATGTATTTGCACACTTTTATCGTGGCGCCGCTCACGACGGAAAGCCATAACTATCCTTACCGAGTACCATGCCGCTTTCAAGGTCGTACAGGACATGTCGTAATTGATCAGATTCGGACAATCGATCGTGTACGTTTGGTTCGTCGCCTCGGAAAATTACCGCCTGCCACAGTTAAGCGGGTCCTGGCAATATTGCAGGAAATGTTTGCTCCCTAACCCTGATAAACAGGATAAGTAAGTTTACGAAATTATTTTTTGCCAGAAAAACGCAGAAAATAATTTCTTACTTACTAAAGTCGGTAATATTCATCTCAGCCCCGCCACCCTCTGGATGATGTAGAGGGCCTCAGCCGATCCGACTCTTTGGTCACTATTCACGTCGGCATGGGAAGTAACATAATCAGACCGCAGCCCCTGCGACTGGCCATTCGCCATGACCTGCAAGGCAATGATCGCATCGGCCAAAGTTACATCCCCGTCACCGTTCATATCACCTGTAACGCCGTAGAGAACGGGATTTATTATATAACTCTCCGTTATTACCTGCTCCATGTTCCCCGCCGTATCCTTGGCAAAGTACTTAAAAGTTGTATCGGCGGAAATGAGGATAGAACCACTGTAGGTAGTTGATGTATCTGAGGGGTTGCTGCCGTCTGTTGTATAATAGATGGTAGCCTCTTCATTGGCTACCAATGTCACATTTTGTGCCGTGGCATACAGACCAGCCGCCGGACTAGCTAACGTCATGGGCGCGGTTGTGTCCAGAATAACAGATGCTCTGTAGGCGTCTGACCAGTTGCCGGCGCCATCTTTATATTTAACGTAAATTGTTTTGACGCCATCACCACCCGGCAGTGTCCAAGGTTTTGTGGAAGAATAATCCTCAACCGCCGACCAAATTATTCCATCATTGCTGAACTGCATCTGGGTAACTCCAGCAGCATCGGCGGCAGAAAGACTCAAAGTTAAGCCAGCATTATTTGTCACCGTCATGCCACCGTTGATAGTGATACTTCCCGAGGGCCTGCTTGTGTCAATCGTGTAGCTCTGTGTCTTTACCTGCTCAATGTTCCCTGCCAAATCCTTGGCAAAGTACTTCAGGGTAGTCGCAGCCGCAATGGGTATAGCGCCACTGTAAACACTGGAGGTCTCTGTCGGCTCGCTGCCATTTAAAGTGAAATAGATTGTCGCTGTCTCATTCGCAGTTAACGTTACACTCTGGGCAGAGCCGTATGTCCCGCCCACCGGACCTGCCGTCGTCACTGGAGCGGTCTTATCCAATGTAACCGTAGTTGTGTAAGCATTCGACCAGTTGCCTACGCCATCCTTGAACTTCACGTAAATCGTCTTCGGACCATCGCCCATGGGCAATGTCCAGCTCTTCGTCGCCGCATAGCTCTCCGCCGCCGACCAGCGCAGATCATCATTGCTGAACGTCATCTCTGTGATGCCCGCCCCATCCGTTGCTGTTAAATTTAATGTTATTGATGTGTTATTCGTACGGACCAACCCGCCACTGATGCCAATTGTCCCTGTCGGCCCTGCGGTGTCAATGGTGAATGTCTGCGTTCTGATTGCCTCGCCATTCCCCGCTGCGTCCTTGGCAAAGTACTTAATCGTCTTTGTGGACGTGATCGCAATGGCGGTACTGTATATATTAGATGATACGGTTGGTTCGCTGCCATCCGTCGTGTAGTAAATCGTTGCTACCTCATCAGCAGTCAGCGTCACCGTCTGGATAGCTCCGTAGTTTCCTCCTACTGGACTTGCTGTTGTCACCGGCGCTGCCGTATCCAAGGTTATAGTTGCTGTGTAGGCATTCGACCAGTTGCCTACGCCATCCTTGAACTTCACGTAAATCGTCTTCAGACCATCGCCCATGGGCAGTGTCCAGCTCTTCGTCCCCGCATAGCTCTCCGCCGCCGACCAGCTCACACCGTCATTGCTGAACGATATCTGCGTGACGCCTGCCCCGTCTGTTGCAGAAAGTTTCAATGTTATTAATGTGTTATTAGTACGGGCCATCTCACCGCTGATGCTGACCGTCCCGTCTGGTCCTGCGGTATCGATAGTATAATTCTGCGATTTTGCTGCTTCGACGTTGCCTGCCGTGTCTTTGGCAAAATACTTCAGGGTTGTCGTCGTCGGAACGGGAATGGCCGCACTTAATATACTGGACGATGTAGTTGGTTCATTGCCATCTGTTGTGTAATAGATCGTTGCGGCCTCATTCGCACTTAGCGTCACGCTTTGGGCAGAACCATAAGTCCCGCCCACGGGACTTGCTGTCGTCACCGGAGCGGTCGTATCCAGGGTAACCGTAGTTGTGTAGGCATTCGACCAGTTACCCACACCATCCTTGAATTTTACATAGATCGTCTTTGGTCCATCACCTGCTGTCAATGTCCAGTACTTAGTCGCTGCGTAACTTTCCGCCTCAAACCAGTTCGTGCCGTCTGTGCTGAACTGCATAAGCGTAATACCTGCTCCATCTGCTACGGATAGATTTAATGTTATGGCTGTGTTATTTGTCTGTACCAATCCGCCGCTGACGCTAACTGCGCCCAACGGTCCCGTCGTGTCGATGGTATAGGTTTGCGATTTCACAGTCTCCATATTCCCTGACACGTCTTTGGCAAAATACTTCAGGGCTCTCGTCGTTGGAATGGAAATGGCCGCGCTGTAAACACTGGACGATATAGTTGGTTCACTTCCATCTGTTGTATAGTAAATGATCGCAGTTTCGTCGGCAGCCAATATCACTGTCTGGGCGGCTCCGTATGTCCCGCCCACCGGGCTTGCCGTCGTCACCGGCGCTGTCGTATCCAGGACAACGGTCACAGAATAGGCATTCGACCAGTTGCCGACACCATCTTTGAACTTCACATAGATTGTCTTCGGACCATCGCCCATGGGCAATGTCCAGCTCTTCGTCGCCGCATAGCTCTCCGCCGCAGACCAGCTCAGACCGTCATTGCTGAACGTCATCTCTGTGATGCCCACCCCGTCCGTTGCGGTTAAATTTAATGTTATTGATGTGTTATTCGTACGGACCAACCCGCCACTGATACCAATTGTCCCTATCGGACCCACCATGTCGATGACGTAGGTCTGCGACTTCAGCCCCTCTACATTCCCTGCCGCATCCTTGGCAAAATACTTAATCGTCCTTGTGGACGTGATCGCAATGGCGGCACTGTATATATTAGATGATACGGTTGGTTCGCTGCCATCCGTCGTGTAGTAAATCGTTGCTACCTCATCAGCAGTTAGCGTCACCGTCTGGATAGCTCCGTAGTTTCCTCCTACTGGACTTGCTGTTGTCACCGGCGCTGCCGTATCCAAGGTTATAGTTGCTGTGTAGGCATTCGACCAGTTGCCTACGCCATCCTTGAACTTCACGTAGATCGTCTTTAGACCGTCGCCCGATGGCAATGTCCAGGACTTCGTCAACGCGAACGCTTCAGCCACCGACCAGTTTATTCCATCATTGCTGAACTGCATTTGCGTCACACCAATGGTATCGGCGGCAGATAAATTCAATGAAATTTCGGTGCCATTGATTCTTGTTATGTCACCATTTATTGCCACACTGCCCGAAGGACCGGACGTATCTATGGTATAGGCCTGCGATTTAGTCGACTCTGCGTTCCCTGCCGCATCCTTGGCAAAGTACTTCATAGTTGTCGTCGTCGCAATGGGAACGGCGGCACTGAATATACTAGACGATGTAGTTGGTTCATTGCCATCTGTTGTGTAATAGATGGTTGCCGCCTCATTCGCACTTAGCGTCACGCTTTGGGCAGAACCATAAGTCCCGCCCACGGGACTTGCCATTGTCACTGGCGCTGTCGTATCCAGGGCAATCGTCGTCGTATAGATGTTAGACCAGTTACCGACACCATCTTTGAACTTCACATAGATTGTCTTCGGACCGTCGCCCGCTGGCAATGTCCAGGTCTTCGTCGCCTCATAGCTCTCCACCACTGACCAGTTCGCCCCGTCCGTGCTGAACTGCATTTGCGTGACACCTGCTCCATCTGCTGCGGATAGATTCAATATTATTGCGGTGTTATTCGTCCGTCCCAGCCCCCCGTCGATGCCAACAGTCCCCACCGGTCCTGCGGTGTCGACGGTGTATGTCTGTGTTCTGATGGCCTCGGCATTCCCTGCCGCGTCTTTGGCAAAATATTTTAATGTTGTCGTCGTCGCAATGGGAATGGCTGCGCTGTAAACGCTGGAGGACACTGAAGGATCAGCACCGTTAGTTGTGTAGTAGATTGTCGCCGCCTCATTCGCAGTTAACGTTACGCTTTGGGCAGAGCCATAGGTTCCGCTCACGGGACTTGCCGTTGTCACTGGGACAGTCGTATCCAATGTAACCGACACCGTATAGGCATTTGACCAGTTGCCCACGCCATCCTTGAACTTCACGTAAATCGTCTTCGGACCGTCGCCCGCTGGCACTGTCCAGTTCTTAGTCCCGGCGAACTCTTCAGCCGCTGACCAGCTTATTCCATCATTGCTGAACTGCATCTGGGTAATTCCGGCAGCATCTACGGCAGAAAGACTCAAAGATAAATCCGTACTATTTGTCACCGTTACGCCACCGTCGATGGTGATACTTCCCGAGGGGCCGCTTGTGTCAATCGTATAGCTCTGTGTCTTCACCTGCTCCATGTTCCCTGCCAAATCCTTGGCAAAGTACTTCAGGGTTGTTGTTGCCGCCATCTGGAGAGGATTGCTATAGACAGTTGATGACGTCGTTGGGTCACTGCCATCTGTCGTATAATAGATTACCGCTTCCTCATTGGTCGCCAAGGTCACATTCTGGGCCGAACCATACAACCCATCCACTGGGCTGGCTGTTGTTACCGGCGCTGTATTATCCACAACAAAAGTTCCGCTTGCCAGAGAGGCATCAGCGGAATTTCCCGCATTATCTCTTGCCGTGTCCGCTGCTATTGCGATCCCTAACGTGCCGTCGCCAGTGATGCCAGATACCGTCACTGTCCTCGTATTGCCTGTCCCGGCCACAGTTGCGGCACCAATTGCTGTACCTGTCTTATTCAATGTCACATTGGCGGCAGCAAGCGTAATGCTGTCGGCTCCGGTATAGGTCACGGTAAACATCACCGGATCGCTTTTCGTAAGCGTTGCCGAAGGATTGCCGATGCTGACCGTTGGCTTTGAAGTGTCCCATACCAGGGTCATGTCGCTGTAAGAAATGTTTCCCGCCGCATCCGTCGCCGTGAACCGTATGGTGTAGCTGCCATCGGCGCTCGCCGCTATCGTTGTCGATAGTCCGCCCGGACTGCCGAAAGTAATCGTGCCGGGACCGGACTGCTTGCTCCATACATATGTTGTGGCATTCGTATCCGTCGCTGATCCGATCTGAGTGAAGATCGCGCCCTTTGTCTGGCTGCTGCCCGCACTCACCACCGGCACTTGGGTATCCAGCAGAATGGCGCCCGTTACTGCCGTGCTTACCAGGCCCGAGGCATTTTTTGCCGTAAGCGACATGAGATTGTTTCCTTCATTCAATGTCATGGTGTAAGACCAAACGGTAAGCTGGTCGGCGGCCACGATCTGTATAGCATTCAGCCATACAGACGTGTTGGCTTCCTTTGTCCCATGGATCGTCTGCGTAGCCGTTCTTGTCGGTGAGCTTACCGGCGCCAGCGTCGGAGCAGCAGGCGGTGTGTTCGACGATAAAGTGATATTCAGCGTTACTAATTGCAATTCGCCTACTGTGACGGGTGACGAATAGGGAAGGTACCCGGGAACGTTCACCGTCAAGGTAAATGATCCGGCAATGTGGGGCATGAAGTAATAGCCATTCGGCAGCGTCAGAGCCGAACCATAGCCTGTACTGACCTTTGCCAGGGACACTACCGGTGTCATCTGGCCGGTAATAAATCCATTAAAGACCGCCTCCGGTATCGACAGGGTAAGAGCATAGTTTGTGCCTGGACCGAACTTGTCTTCACTTCCCAAAGCCTGGCGTATCCGCACAAAGTATACGCCATCGGCAGGACAGAGCCATTCCATATACTCAGCTTCACCTATCAGCATGTCGTCCACATCTTGCAGCTTTGTGGTTCCATCCGTCCCAAATAGTTCTATCCTGGCATCGACTTGAGCACCGGGATTCTTCACCTGGATTTTGTAAACCTTGCCCTGGATGCCATAAAACTGCCCCCAGTCTTCATCCCCTGCCTGATGAAAATTATGTGCCTGTTCCTTTTCGTAGCCGCTTATGGCCGTATCCGGATTCTGATCATTCAGCATGATTACATTTGCCTGCTGAGCCGTATCATCTGCTTCATACTTGTCCGGAGCAGTGAAGACATCGACCGGATCAGATGTCGTGCTAGTCTCCCCGTCGCTCCCCACGATATAGTAGCTCAATCCTGCCTGAACCACATCGCTGCCGGGAATGGTCGCCTCCAAATAATCGCCCACTTTGCTCATGACAAGAGATTGCCAACTCTCGGTGCCCACTTTTTTATAAAATAGTGTTGCCTGCGTTAAGGGCACATCGTTGAGAATTGATACCTGGATTGTAAGCGGCTGCCCCGGTGTAGCTGTCGTCACAGGATCAGGATAAACGGATAAGCTCTCTGCCAGGAAAAACGATGAAAAGTGATGCGTGGAAAACTTGAATTCCTTGGTGAGGAGATCGACAAAGCCCTGGACCAGACGAATGAGGCCATCATCACGCCGGTAATAGACCCGTAAACGCCTTTGCGATACCTCGCTTATTTCCTTATGGTTATAACCTATGGCCAGTTGCACCGGCTCGATGAAGGTGTCCCTGCCGTTTTCAAGAGATACGTCAAAACCAATGCCTGTCGGCGTTATCCCCGGAGGAGGAGTCAATACGCTTAAAGGTTTCTTCACCACCAGATTCGTATCACTCGCTACGGCGCTGGCGGGAAGTTTTACGGTAACGCCCATGGCAAGCTCAAGCTCGACATCTTTCCCTCCCTCCAGAAATTCGGTGACAAGCTGGTCTGCCGACATGGACATTGGTTGTGTCGAGGGATTGCTTTCCGGCAGGGAAGTAACGACATTGCCTTGGCCATCTTCCACGACAATATAATACTCGATGCCGTTTGCGGTGCTCTCTGCGGGAATCCAGGCTTGATGTACATTATCGACAAGGTCCATAATGGCTTGTTGAAACGCCGTCTCGCCAATGCCCCGGAAGTACAATTTTGCAATTAAATCAGGATACTTCTTTGTATATACTTCCGCCACCCGGATCTTGATATTAACCGGCCTGCTGACCAGTGTCTTATTTTTCTGAATGTAAAGCACCCCCTTAGGGCGGGCAAAGGCAATGGCAGACTCATTGGCGCTTGCATCCCGGTATTTCGCATAGATGTACTTGGTGCCGTCCGCTTTGAATTCCTTCGTTGCTGCAAAAGGTTCCCAATTGGCTGATGGTGGGAAGTCGGGGTTTTGATCAATTATCATCTCTGGCGGTGAGCCATCCGCTCCAAGAGAAAGGGAAAAAACAGGATTCTTAACCGTCCCTTTTTGGCCAGTGATTGTTACAAAGGGATTTTTGGGGCCAAGGATGTTGGCATTGGCAGATGGAAGGAAAGGAGAATAAGTTACTTCGCCATAGTTAATGTTATCATAGTAATCATCGATCGATAAGAAAGTGGCTCCTGCATCCACTGTTCCCCAATAATTATTCTTAGCCGCAATAGCCTTGCCTGTGCGGTTCTCCAAGTTGTATGTACCATTGTTATAAATACTATTGTTTTGCACGGTGAGGCTATTACAGGTGGTCTGGGTTCTTAGGACAGGAGACAGGGATTTATAAGTGGGAAACTGCCCTGGGTTCATGTTCATGCCGCAGCCTGTCTCTGCGGGGTGCTGTAGTAAACCATAGCCGGGGTCTTCCTGTCAAAGTTTTGAT